>Ga0187843_10000230_pt1 | contig 44556 bp, 43 predicted proteins | sample SpaLakP09_SKY_43_FD_134516 | JGI IMG/M metagenome (GOLD analysis project Ga0187843, IMG submission 134516) | Oligotrophic lake water microbial communities from Sparkling Lake, Wisconsin, USA - SP09_SKY_43 | ecosystem: Environmental > Aquatic > Freshwater > Lake | place: USA: Sparkling Lake... | reverse complement strand
AATAAATTGCGACCCAGACGGGACTTGAACCCGCGACCTCCGCCGTGACAGGGCGGCGCGCTAACCAACTGCGCTACTGGGCCTTGCTATTTCATTATTGCTTTTTAGAGCAACGTACCCCCGACGGGATTCGAACCCGCGTTACCGCCGTGAAAGGGCGGCGTCCTAGGCCACTGGACGACAGGGGCCTGATCTAATTAGGCCGCGTTTTCACTTAAAAATATTTTTAGGTGAGCACTTAAGTGTACGCAAACCCATTCCCACTAATCACAAGTGCATCTAGGCCCCAGGCCTAGCTAGGTGATATGTTGATATATCTAGTCGATATATCGGTAAAGGATTAGTAAAAACAAATGGGCAAGAAAAATACTTCCATGGAAGTAGTGGTGTTGGGACTTTTATCCCAAGGGCCAATGCATGGTTATGAATTACGTAAAAGAGTATCGCTGACTCTTGGACCTCTTTCTGCTATTTCTTATGGCTCTTTATATCCAGAATTGCGACGACTGCAATCCCTTGGTTTTATTGATGAAGATGCGCAAGAAGCTGAAATTGGTTTAACTAGAAGAGCTCGAATTGCTTACAAGATTACCAAAAGTGGTAAAGATAAATTTGCAACTCTATTGAAAGAAGCAGGACCTGCCTCTTGGGATGATGAAAACTTTTTAACCTATTTTGCATTTTTTGCCAAAACTGCATCAGGGGTGAGACTACAAATTTTGCAAGGCAGAAGAGCTCGTCTGCAAGAACGTGTTTCATTAATTGAATCACAAATAGAAAAAACAGAAAAACAGATGGATCAATACACAATAAAACTACAAAATCATAATTTGGATGCTGTGGAAAGTGAATTGAAATGGATTGACGAATTAATATCTAGTGAGAGGAAGCAAGCATGAGTAAAGTAAAAGTAGCAATAGTAGGTTTAGGAAATTGTGCTAATTCATTAATTCAAGGTGTTGAGTATTACAAAAACGCCGATAAGAATCAAGAAGTCCCAGGTTTAATGCACGTACAACTTGGTGATTATCACATTAGTGATATTGAATTTGTAGCTGCATTTGATGTGGATGGTAAAAAAGTTGGTTTAGATTTAGCAGACGCAATGTGGGCAAGTGAAAATAACACAATTAAATTTGCTGACGTAAAACCTTTAGGAATAAAGGTTTCCAGAGGTAACACTCTGGATGGTTTGGGTCGCTATTACAAAGAAATGATTCAAGAATCAACTGATGAACCAGTTGATGTAGTAAAAGTTTTGAAAGAAACAAAAGCTGATGTGCTGATTTGTTATTTGCCAGTTGGCTCAGAACAAGCTGCAAAATTTTATGCCCAATGTGCTATCGATGCCCAATGTGCATTTGTTAACGCCTTACCGGTATTTATTGCATCTGATCCGGTGTGGGAAAAGAAATTTAAAGATGCCGGAGTACCAATTATTGGTGATGACATCAAATCCCAAGTTGGAGCAACAATTACTCATCGTGTGTTAGCAAAATTGTTTGGTGATCGCGGGGTGCAACTAGATCGCACCATGCAATTAAACGTGGGTGGCAACATGGACTTTATGAACATGTTGGAAAGAGATCGTTTGGAATCAAAAAAGATTTCTAAAACCCAAGCTGTAACCTCCCAGATCGATCACGACATGGGTAAAGGCAATGTTCATATCGGACCAAGTGATTATGTTTCATGGCTAGATGATCGCAAATGGGCATATGTGCGCTTAGAAGGCCGCGCTTTTGGTGATGTGCCATTGAATTTGGAATACAAACTGGAAGTTTGGGATTCACCAAATTCAGCAGGCGTGATTATTGATGCTCTGCGTTGCGCCAAGATTGCTAAGGATAGAAAAATTGGCGGAGCCCTAATTTCTCCCTCCAGCTACCTGATGAAATCTCCCCCAGTGCAATTTGATGATTCTGAAGCAAGAGATAACACCGAACTGTTTATCTCAGGCAAACTAGAACGTTAAGCCGTTTCTAGGCGGGATTTGTAATCTGACTATTATTATTCAGCGGGGCCTTTAGCTCAATCGGTAGAGCAACAGACTTTTAATCTGTGGGTCGTCGGTTCGATCCCGACAGGGCCCACTTGCGTTTTCGCAGTTCAGAGCACGAATCTTGTTAGCAGACTCAACAACAAATTCATTCTGCTTTTCACCGAACAATTCCCGAACATGAGACTCAGAAAAGGTCTTACCGGTTTTGTAAACAAATTTGTTGAATTGCATGGTTGACTCATTTTGATCCCGAGTGTAGAGTTTTTGCGACTCATCTACAAAGGATTTTATGAAAAAACAATATAAAAGATTGACATCTGTACTTACATTGATTTTGATTAGCACATTTGCAAACGTTTCATCAGGAAGCGCTATCGTTGGAAATATTCCAGTGCCTGTAATTGGAACAGCAGCAGGTTTTTACCCAGGAAATGAATATCCAGTAATTGCAACAACTTCAGTTGTTACACTCGAACGGGAAGAAACTGCACTAAACGTATCATTATTGGCTTATTTACTTCCAAGTAATGCAATTGTTGGATCTCAATGTACTGGTCAAGGAACTTCTTTAAATTCAAAATCAGTTTCGACGCAGCCTAGTATAATACCTAATGTTTCAATGACATTTACAAACCCTGCAGATTCTGTAAATAGAGTAGTTTGCGCTTTTGCTGTAATTGCGACTTCAAAAGGACTTTATACTGGCCCTGCTTCTTACGCCATAGTGCAAGCGAAACCAACTTCTGCAACCCCTACGCCAACGGCAACGGTTGAAAAACCATCAATTTCAAAACCAGCATTTGCAACTTCTCCAAAGGTGGGAGTTAAAGCAAAAGCAACAATAAAGAAAGTAACAATGAATGGAAACGAATTCAAATCCCGTTCAGTAACACTTTATGTTTGTGATAAATCAGATTGTTCTGATAAATCTGAATCAAATGCGACCAAATATTCAGATTTGAAAGACACTGATGCAAAAACAATAACTATGCCTGAAGCAAAAGGTAAAAAAGATCAATATGTTGTTTTATACGATCGAGTTGTTTATGGCGCTGACCAAGTATCAGAAAAGGCAAGTTCTATCAAGAAATTATCGGTAGCAACTGCTTCTGCATCTCCAACAGTTACTGAAGAAATGGCACAACCAACACCAGAAGCAACTCCAGTTGAAGCTGCAGCCACTTCAAGTGGACTTCCAATGGGTGTGATTTTAGGAGTACTTGGAGTATTAGTTATCACACTTCTTATCGTGATAATTGTGCTTCTAGCTCGTAAAAAGAAATAACTGAACATGATTTTTAGAGCAGACAAAATATTAAATTATTTTGTCTGCTAATTTATGAAAAGTAAATTATATTCCTCTTCCAATATAATAAAAATTTCTATATTTTGCGTTTCTTTTGTATCTTTATTATTTTCACAAAACCTAGCTTCTGCTGCCGTAAATAAATTGCCTGCGCCAACCATAGGGACCTTACTTGGTTTTTACCCAAATGGTAAATATTCAGCAATCTCTTCTGGTGGAAATTCATCACTAGGAGCAGGGGAATCAATTGTTAATTATTCTTTGAGCGTTGTTATTTTAGATGCTGGGGAAAGTATCGGTGCACCGTGTGGCACAGCTGATAACGGAACAGTTATTGCTAATGCTTTTGGAGCCTCTACTCCCCAAAATTCAGGACAATTCTTACCGCTTTTGGCAACCTGGACTAATCCAGCCAACTCTGAATTTAGAATAATTTGTGCATACAGTGACTACAAGATTAAGAACGCAGAGGGTGTTCGAAGTTCCTTAGCGAGCCCAGTTTCATATGCAACAATACTGCCAACCCCGTCACCAAGTTTGTCCCCAACTATTTCTCCTTCTCCATCTCCTTCTCCTTCTTCAACTGTTGTGGCTGAGGTTATGAAACCTTCTGGTTCTAAACCATCTGTTTCAGGAATTCCAATTGAAGGAAGTAAGTTTAAAGTTTCAATTAAGGCTTGGAATATGAATGGTAATGATTTTGAGGGAAGATCTGTTTATTTGAAACTCTGTGGTGATTCAAACTGCAATGATGTCATAAATAGTTACCCGGTTGTAGAAACAGGAACCTTGAATTTTGATGTAGCTAAAACTTTAACTATGCCAAAAGTTGTAGGTAAAGCTGGACAGTATGTGAAAGTTGTGGATTCAGTTTCTTATCCAGCTCTTGCATCAGGTGAATTGAGAGAAGATCTGCTTGTTGAATTATCAAGCTCAATAAAAAAAATAGAAGGCAAAAGTGTAGCAAGTGCTAGCCCAAGTCCTACTGAGCTATCAATTTCTCCAGAAGATTCCACGACAGCGACGGCGGAATCCGTGTCAGTGGAGTCTGACACAAATGCAACAGAAAGTTCTCAAGATACTAAATCTTTGTCACGAAATATGATCATTGTAATATTTGGAAGTATTACTGCCATACTTCTAATTGTGTTGCTAACTATTTTAATTAAAAGAAAAAAATAGCTCTAGAATTCTGAAAGAAAATGCGCACATTTTGCGTACATTCTCAAAACAACTCGACAGTTCTAGACCCATTTAGAAAGGGTTCGACGAATAGCTAAACGTGGCTAAACCGGTCTATTCGGGCATAGACTCATCTTCGTCAGACAGACTTTTAATCTGTGGGTCGTCGGTTCGACCCCGACAGGGCCCACTTTTGTAGGTGAATCCGAGATCTTTATACAAACTATGGATGAATATTAACTTCGCGGAATTCCTAAATCTGAACGTACCTCTTCAAACATTGTATAAAAATCGGTTAATTCAACCCCAGTTGCAGTTTCAAATGATTCTGCAAAGCTTTTCTGTTTACCCAAATTGGCATGAATGTCTATAAATTTCTCCATCCCAACATTAGCTACTAAAAACTCAGTTGCAATAGCACCAATTCCGTAAGGATCGGCAGCGTCGGGGCCGCCAGTATTTGCTATTACTTCTGATAGTAGAGCTGATTTAGTTGGACCACTATTAGAACGAGCAAGAGCAAATTTTCTACCTTCTGTCGCATAGTCAGCCAATCCTAAGTAACTTGCGGTTTGTAATCCCACAAAAGTTGGCGGACCTTCCCAGAACCAGTTAGGTACTTTGCTTCCAGAAGCGTCTGCTATGGGACCTGTCCATGAAAATTGAACTGCATGGAAAAATTCGTGTCCAGGCGTCTGCATCATTCCCAATTTATCATTCACAAGCATTTTGTTTTTTGCTATTACACCCGCGTCATAAGTATTGCTTCTATTGTCGACAGCGCCTGCGGGCGATCCTTTACCAAAATTTGCGGCAATATCTTTTGCTTCACCTTCACTAAAGCCATTTTCGATATAAGTTTTTTCCACCCATGCACGATCAATGCCAATTACTTCTAAAAATGGTCCACTTAATTTTGGATAATCAAATGACTTTGCGACTAGATTTGCTCCATCTTTAACCCAGCCGACTAAGGTTTGATTAGCACCATCTTGGGCAGCAATTTTAATTACAGTGTCATTGTTCCTAGTTACCGCCACATATGCGCTAAATTTCTCAGTTGCAGCAGTTGCAACAGAAGATGAAGAGGTTGGTTTAACCCAACTGTATTTTTCCCAAAGCGTTGCGTAATTAGCTGCGATCGTTGGCGTAGCGGCAGTAGTTGGGTTTGAAGCAGCTGCTGTTTTTTCGCTTGCAGCAGAATCGCTGCCACTTGAACACGCTGCTACTAAAAGAGTAAGTATTGGTAAGAAAGTAATTAGCCTCTTATTCATATAATCAACATAGACTTTATATTTAGTTAATACAATAGGCGTAGCCCTTAAATTTAATTTAATACAAATAAATACTTGCTTTTAGCTTTTTACCAAAATCCCGAACAATTTCCGAACAGGATAGATAAAGCTATTGTGGGTTAAACCCATTCCAAACAGGTTTGACCTAATGGCTAGTTGTGGGTAAATCGGGTTACTCTGGCATAGAGTGGTCTTGCTGGGACGAACTTTTAATCTGTGGGTCGTCGGTTCGATCCCGACAGGGCCCACTTTCGTTTTCGCTGTACAGAGCACTAATTTCTTCAACAAGATCAATTGTCACAAGTTGAGTTTGATTTTTCCCGAACAAATTCAGCCACTTCTACATTAGTATGCTTATCGGGAGGCTTGCTTGAAAAAAACTTTTATATTCGGTTTGATAGTGCCACTATTTTTATTGACCTCTTGTGGTGGTTCTAATACAGAAAGTGACCCAAATACGCCACCTCAAACTACTCAACCCGAAGTAGCTGCACCACAATCTGTGGGAGCGATTTCTTTTGATATTTATGCTGAAAAAGTTTTAACACCTGAATCAGTTGGAGTTAAAAAAGGTTTACCTGTAGCTGATGCCACTGCGGTTGTGCTTGCTGATGGTTCAGTAAGAATCTATTTCTTTGCTCAAGAAAAAGGAATTTTATCTGCCACTAGTTCTGGTGATTTGAAAACTTGGACAATAGGTGAACCTGTAACTAATTCTTTCTGGGGTCAACCAAGAATTCTCAAACTTGATGATGGAACCCTGCGTCTCTATTTTGTTTCTGGAGATGGAATCAAATCAGCTTTTTCTAAAGATGGTGTTAATTTTAGTGAAGAAGAAGGTTTTCGACTTGCTAAAAAAGATTTAGGTTTTGAACCAGGAGCATTGAGTGTTGTAAAACTTGGGGGAACCTATTTGGGTTATTTCTCTGAATTAGAAAAACCTGGTGCACCTATTAGTAAAAATGGTTATTATGTTGCCAAATCAACTGATTCACTTAACTGGGAGTTTGTGGGATCAGTTTCAGGTGCTGATTCAAAGGGTTCTTTGAAAGGTAACGGGAAGCATCCTTACGCCATGATCAATGATTTGGGTGGAGTTACCCTTTATGGTCAAGGTGATAGATCTCAAACTGCTTCCGGGGTGACCGCGATTGTCAGCACTGATGGTTTAAATTTTACTAAGGAATATTTAGCGTTTTCAATTCCTGGTGGAATTCCTGGCGATCCTGAAATTTTCAAAACTTCTGATGGTACTTATTACATGATTTATGGCGGGTTTGAAGAATCACTTGGTGGATATTTGAATCTTGCTAAAGCTAATTCAAATGTGCCTATGAATTCAATTAGTTCTGAATTACAACAACCTGGACAAGGACAGCAGGGTCAACCTGGACAACCAGGCGACATGTCAAACTTGCCTGAATGTAAGCCAGGGGAACCACCAACTGCAGACGGCAAACCTTGTAGAAATGCGGGCAAGTAATTAATCAGAGCAATTTTTTTCACACATTTTGAGTCCTGAATAAGTCTTTATTTATAGTCAAGTTTCCGAACAATTTCCGAACATCGTTAACAAATCTAGACAGGTCTCAACACCTATTAATGAGGATTGACCTAATAGTTAATCATAGGTAAATCGGGTTACTCTGACATAGAGTGGTCTTGCTGGGACGAACTTTTAATCTGTGGGTCGTCGGTTCGATCCCGACAGGGCCCACTTTAGATTTTTAGGAATATGAGGGTCAAGTGAAAGTTGATTTGAATAATTTACCAATCGGTTCAAAAATACTGGTATTTATTTTTCTCTTAAGTGGCACAGTGCATCTGGTAAACCCCGGGGTATTTGAAGCATTAATTCCACCAGTTTTAGGAAATGAATCTTTATGGATTGCGGCAAGTGGCGCAGCTGAAATTATTGCAGCTTTAGGAATTTTAACTAAACAAAAATGGGCACCAAAATTTACAGCTTTAATTTTATTAATTATTTGGGTCGGTAACTGGTGGTATGCAATTGATGTGACATTTAACCTTGAATCCAGTTGGTTTTTAATTCTTGGATCTTGGTTACGCTTACCGTTACAAATTCCATTAATTCAATGGGCTTTGCGATCTCCAGTTAATTAATTTTTACCTAAATCTTTTAAAGCTTGACCTTGCATACGATGCATTGTCCATTCAGTCATAGGAATTGATCCTTTAGCCAAATAGAAATCCCAAGCTGGTGTATTCCAATCAAGTACCCACCATTCAAATCTGGCGTAATCTTTTTTCACACAAATCTGTGCCAAATGTTCTAATAAAGATTTGCCCATACCAAGTCCACGTTTTGTTTCTCTGACGTACAAATCTTCTAAATAAATTCCATATTTACCAGTCCAAGTTGAGAAATGCAACATATAAAGTGCAAACCCTGATAATTTTCCTGGATTGTCTTGATCATCAATAACTACGGCGTAACAAGCAGGTTGATTATTAAAAGTATTTGAACCAACAAATAAAGCTTCTTCTAAATCTTTAACCGTTGTTTCAACTGCATCTGGTTCTTTTTCATAGAGGGCTAATTCCTTGATTAAATCAAGAATTTGAGCACAATCTGCTACTTGTGCTGGTCTAATTTCAAATTGTTTTGGCATCGATTACGAAACGATATTTGACATCACTATTTACAACTCGCTCGTATGCTTTGTTGATTTCATCAGCTTTGATGATTTCAACATCGCTCACAATGTTGTGTTTGCCAGCAAAATCAAGCATTTCTTGTGTTTGTTTCATGCCACCAATCATGGAACCAGCAATTCTTCTTCTTTGGTTCAACATGGTGAAAGCATCAATTGGATAAGGCTCGCCACTTAAACCAACCATGACAAGAGAACCATTTAGTTTCAACATATTGGCGTACTTGTTTAAGTCCATTGGAGCAGAAACTGAGTTAATTAGTAGATCAAAATGGTTTTTGTATTTCTCAAATACTTCTTCATCTTTGGTCAAAATGAAATGATCTGCACCCATATTTTTGGCATCTGCTTCTTTATTTGCAGAATGAGAAAGAACTGTAACTTCGGCTCCTAATGCGTGAGCAAACTTAACACCCATATGTCCAAGTCCGCCTAAGCCAATAATGCCAACTTTTTTGCCAGGACCAGCACCCCAATGTTTAAGTGGTGAGTACAAAGTAATTCCTGCGCACAGCAGTGGTGCAATCCCTGCCATTTCTAAATTCTCTGGCAAGTGCAAAACATAATCTTCGTTAACAACAATGGCGGATGCGTAACCACCTTGGGCAACAGTTTTGCCATCTCTTTCATAACCGTTATAAGTTCCAGTCATTCCTTCTAAGCAATATTGGTTTTCACCAGCTAAACAGTTTTCACATTTTCTACATGAATCAATAAATACCCCAACACCAGCTTTCATTCCTGGTTTAAATTTGGTGACACTTGATCCAACTTCTTTAACAATTCCAGCAATTTCATGTCCTGGGACCATAGGAAACATTGCTTCGCCCCATTCCTCTCTGACTTGGTGAATATCTGAATGACAAATTCCGGAATAAACAATTTCAATTAACACATCGTGTGCACCCAGATCTCTTCTATTAAATGTCCAAGGGGCTAAATCAGCTTTGGCTTTTTGGGCGGCATAGGCACGAACTTCAATCACGGGGGTGTCTCCTTGGAGTTAATTATTGATAAGCCCTAAGGCTAAAACATGGTAAAACCTTACGCAACTGCAGGTAAATCTTTGAGCACACTTTAGGCTAAACACTATGACAACCGGGGATTATTCAACAAAAGAATTATTGCAACAAGAAATAGATTTAACTTTTTCAACATTTACTAATGAGGATGCAATTGGTGTTGGCCAAGAATTATTAAAGCTAGCCTTAGCTGAAAAAGCACCAGTTATTGTGCAAGTAAGAATTGGCGAACAAATAATTTTTCACTCAGCACTGACTGGAAGTTCTAGTGAGAACGATTGGTGGATAAATAGAAAATGTCGGGTGGTCGAAAAGTTTAAACATTCCAGCATGTTTGTCAGAGTTTCTTTTGAGGAAAATAATCAAAGCTTTGAAGAGCACTCAGGATTAGATAATGAACTTTATGCCGCACATGGGGGAGCTTTCCCGATCATCACCGGTAATGGAGTAATTGGAATGCTGGCCGTGAGTGGATTGCCTCAGGTGGATGACCACAAAATGGCCATTAAGGGATTGCTTAATTTTAAGCAGGCTAAATCCCTAAAGGTAGATTAAAATTAAAGACATAAACCTTTAGCAGAAAGCAAAAATGGCCTCTAAATCGAAAGTAAATAATTCCCAAGAAAGTTCAATTTTGCCAGAAAAATTTGTAAATATTCTGGAGGATGTTTTTCACGGAATTTTAGGGATTATTTTGTTTTTGGTTGCTATGGGTGCTTTGTTTTTCACTCTAAAAAGATTATTTAACACAAATCCCTTTTTCCCAAACGGAATGATCCAGGTAGTTAACGATATTTTATTTATTGTAATTATTTTGGAAATTATCAGGACTGTTATAGCTCGCTTTACAGATGGTGTGTATCAATTAGATAAGTTCTTAATAATTGGTGTTATTGCAGCGGTGCGACACCTTTTGACTGTGGGTGCTTCATTAACTTTAGGTACATACAAAGATCAAGAAGCGTTTTATAGATCTTTGCTAGAACTGGGTGTTAATGCCGGGATTGTGGTGGCATTAGTTTTGGCGATTTATATGTCAAGGATGGCGCATTCCAGAACTGCCAATTAAATTATTGGTGTCCATTTTTGTACTGAGAATTGTGATTTGGGGTGTCAAAGTTCGAGTCCCATTCGCACCTCGTGTTACTTTGAAATAAGACAAATATAAATTGAGGAGAATTACGAAATTGTTTTTGAAAAGAATTTTTATACTATTAATATCTGCCCTTTTAGGTTTTGGACAATTAAGTCCTGCCCAAGCAGAAGAAGTACCAAATCCTTTAATCGCCAACATTAATTCTCAACCAGGTTTATTACTTAATCCTGTGCCAACAGAAGCATCAGTGGGCGCCAAATTTTCATTGAACGGAAGTCTTGATCCGGTTGCCGAAGGTGTAAGTATTCTTCGTCAAACTAAAAAAGGCGAAAAATGGTCAACTGTTGGTTCCACAAAATCAAAAGCAGACGGAACCTGGAGCATGTCAGTTACTGCTCCGCTAAAAAGTGGTAAAGCAACTTATCGAATTGTGGTTGATAAAGGGGATAAACCCAAAAGTGATCCATTCACAATTGTATTTAAAAAAGCACAAGTAAATTTGACCGCGCAGAGTGCTGCGGTAAATCCAGCCAATCCAATAGGTTTTGTGGGAACACTTAACCCACCGGCAAATAAAGTTGGCGTGCAATTACAAGTTTATGATGCTAAGAAAAAGCAATGGGTTAAAAAAGCATCAGCTAAAACTGCTGCCGATGGCACATTTAATTTCACCATCGAAGCTTCCCGTAAAACTGCCCGATATAAATATCGTGTTATTACTACTACAGGTTTATCTGTCTCCACTAAAAGTGGTGAACAAGAAGTTGCAGTTGTGCCCAGAATTGAAGGACTAGGACCAAACGGCAGAATTTTAGGAACAGATGTTGCTCGTTATCAAGGAAATATAGATTTTGCAAAAATGTATGCTGCTGGTGCCAGATTTGTTTTCATAAAAACTTCTGATGGTGGACCAAATGCGCATGGACGTGCTGTGCCTTACGCAGATCAATGGATCCCAGCCGCGAAAGCCGCTGGCTTATTAGTTGGTCAATATCATTTTGCACAAATTCCAAACACTGATGATATGAATACTGTGCTTGCTGCAGCTAACGCACAAGCTGATCAAATGATTTCCAGATGGAATGCCCACGGTGGTTATGCTCCCGGCACACTGCCACTTGTTTTAGACATGGAGCAATCTGGAGTACCAGGAAATGTGACCGATGCTGAAGCTGTGGCATTTGTTAAAACTTGGATGGAAAAAGTTGCTAACGCAACTGGTAAAACACCAATTATTTATTCCAATCCCACTTTTTTGAAAAACCATTTAAGTAGTGATCCTTCACTAGCTAACTATCCGTTGTGGGCAGCAAACTATTTTGATGTTTCTAATCCTGGAATCTCAACAAAAGTTGGCTGTTTAAATACTGTTTGGACAAGTGAAGGGTGCAACTTACGTTGGACTTTTTGGCAGTACTCACAAAGCGGTCCAGGTAAAACATTTGGAGTTTCTTCCCGAGGAATTGATTTAAATGTTTTTGCAGGATCTGCTGAAGAATTACTCGCCCTTGCTGGTTACCCAGCGGCACCTTAACTAAAAAGGCGCCCTTGAAATTCACAAGTCACATGCGCAAATTAATTATCAGCAGTATTGTTTTATCTTTTTTTCCAACCAGTGTTTTAATTAATCCAGCCCAAGCTGTTCCCAACGAATGGATCATCGTTGGTTCTGGTTGGGGCCACGGGGTGGGCTTAAGCCAATACGGTGCTTTAGGTCAAGCATTGGATGGAAAAAGTTGGCAAGATATTTTGGCTCATTATTATCCCGGTACAAATCTGAGTGATTCACCCAGTGATAAGCAAATAACTGTTGGGCTGAGTCAAGATAAAACTGCCGTGTTTGTGCGCTTGGATAAATTATCTGATGATGCGCAACTAGAAGTTTCTATAGATGGAAACGTTGTTGCCACCCTAGGAAGTGGCACCGTTATACGTGTCGAATCAAACTCAAATGCGATTGTTTCAAGTGGCGGAGCTGATGGCAGAGCAGAAGCTCGAGGTTCGGGTAAAAAAGTGTCTTTTCGAATTAGTGCTGGATCAGGTTTAATAAATACCAGCAGTGGAACACCAGACACTAATGCTGGTTCCTCTCTAGCAACACCAGGTCATAGATATAAATATGGAATTTTGGACGTTGTTTATGGTGGAGATAACGATGGTCGACCAGATCTTTACACCTCTATTTCAATGCGCTTGGCTGATGAATATTTGCTGGGAATTGGGGAAATGAGTTCCACGTGGAACACGGCGGCGTTAGTTGCTCAAGTTGTGGCGTCTCGTTCTTATGGCTTAGGAAAATTAAATAGCGGGTTAAGAGGAAATTGTGGTTGCCATATTTATAACAATGCAACCGATCAAGTTTATGTTGGTTACAGCAAAGAAAGTGATGCTTGGCGAGATGCGGTTAATTCAGCAGTCACTAGTTCTAATCAACCTGCAGTTTTAACTTATGGGGGCAAAGCAGTCACCGCCTATTTTGCATCTTCAACAGGTGGCAGAACTATGAGCACAATGGATGCTTGGGGTGGCAATGTTTCGTGGAGTCAATCCGTTGATGACAACTGGTCAATAAATGCTCGTAACCCCAACGCACGTTGGGGGGTGCGCATGTCACAAAGTGGCATGGCGACCGCTCTTGGTTTATCAAACGTGCAATCAATAGAAGTAGTGGAAAGATATTCCAGTGGTGCAGCAAAAATTTTAGTTGCCAAAGATTCCAATGGTGGTTCGGTAACTTTATCGGGTAGAACTTTTCAGGCTCGAATGAAATTGAAATCAACATATGTAATTGGTGCTGTTGATATTGCTTTAGCTGACACGTTGGGGGGAATTCCAACTCAGAGCGGATTTGATGAATTTGCTTATCGTGCTCAACAAGCAGCAGCAGATATTGCGGCTTTAACACCGCAATATAAAGCGGCAAGTGAGAAAGCTGATCAGGCAGCAGCACAAGCGTCAGAGTCAAGAAAAAAATATTTGAATATTAAAACCGAAATTGAGAAAGCCCAAAAAGAGTTAGCAGCACTTATTAAAGACATTGAATTAAGAGAAGCTGAAGCCAGGAATGCCCAAGCCCAGGTAACGGATTCAATAAGAATTCTTTACATGCAAGGATCACTTGATACCTTGTCAGTTTTACTAAATTCAGCTTCTCCTACTGAATTCACTGAGAATTTAGTTAATTTGACTTTGTTTGCACAATCTCAAGATCGAATTATGGATAATTCAATTGAATTGATTAAACTACTAGAAATTCAAAAGACAGAAGCTACTAGTAGAAAAGGGGAGCTAGAAGTGCTGCTTAAAGAGGCAAATGCTGCCTTGAGTAATGCAAAATCAGCCCTCAAAGATGCTCAAATAGCGGAAGATAAATTAAAGAAACTTATTGAAGAAAAGCAAAAAATAATAGATGCTTATAACAAGAGTAAGAAGTAAACGGGGAGAATTCTTAAATTGTTAGTCGCTCAACCAATTAAATTAGCTGCCAATCAATTTGACCATTTCTATAAAGGTGGTCAAAGGATCGGCAAATTAAGAAATGGGCCAGGTGGCCCGATGCGCCCTGAAGAATGGTTGGGATCCACCACCACCAGATTTGGTTCGATAACTCAAGGTTTAACTATTTTGGAAGACGGCACAACGTTAAAAGAAAGTGTGTTAACTAATCCAGAATCTTGGTTAGGTAAAGCCCACGTAAATAGATATGGCGCAAGTGTTGAACTATTAGTAAAACTGCTTGATCCAGCACAAAGATTGCCGGTTCATTTTCACCCCAACCGAAATTTTGCTAAACAACATTTAGGTGTGCCACACGGAAAAACTGAAGCTTGGATTGTGTTGGAAGCCACCCAAGATGCTTGGGTGGGGATGGGTTTTGAATCAAAGATGTCACTTGATGTTGTGAAAAAAATGGTGGCGGCAGAAGACACCACTGGATTAATTGATTCACTAAATAAAAAAACTGTTAAAGCGGGTGAAGGAATTTTTGTTCCCGCCGGAATACCTCACGCAATTGCAGAAGGAATATTTATTTTAGAACTTCAAGAACCTACCGATTTCTCTATTCTTTTGGAATGGGAAGGATTTGCAGTGGATGGCAAGATTGATGGCCATTTAAATCTAGGTTTTGATCTAGCTTTGCAAGCCTTGCAATTAGATGCATTATCAAAAGAGGATGTAGAAAAACTGGTTGTTTCAACGCAACAAGATTCAGTTTTGATGGCATCAATGTTGCCAGTCCAAGCGGAACCATATTTTAGATCTCATGTGTTAAAACCCAGAGGAGCATCACTTGAATTTGCACCAGGATTTTCTATTCTTTTAGCAACTCTTGGTAAAGGTTTAATTCAAACTGAAAAACAAGGCAATTTTGAAATTAGTAAAGGGGATGCGTTTATCATTCCTAATTCAGCTGGATCTTGGTCAGTTTCTGGTCAAATTGAAGTGTTGTTATCCAGACCCCCAGCACCTGATGCACCTATGTCATCGCTGTAAATAAATAACTGCTTTGCTAAGTTGGAGTTAATGACTTCAATTGCTTCTCCACTTAAATTAAATAAGTTATCTGTTTATTCAGGTATTTCCATATTTGCGGTGATGGGTGGATTCACCTCTTCCTATGGTGTGATGGTTCCTTATTTCAGGGATAAATTTTCTTTAAATCTTGCTCAAAGCGGAATAATTTTCTTTGCCCATGGGATAACGGCATTACTCGGTGTGGTGATTGGCACGCTCACTGTTTCCAAATTTAAAGCCGCCTATGTGGGCGGATTAGGTGCACCACTTATGGGAGTGGGCGCCATATTAATTGGGTTAGCACCAACTTGGAACATAACTTTAATGGGTGTAGCAATTGTTGGTATTGGGTTTGGTGCATGTGATGCCACCATTAGCCAATTTTTGTCGCGCGGTGGTAGTGAAAAAGCGGTTAGATTAGTGAACATTTTAAATGCAGGTTTTGCAATTGGTGCGGTAATCGGACCAATTCTTATTGCTGGTGCAGTTCCAGATTTATTTGCACAGTTGCTTATTACCTGGGCAGCTGTTTTTATGGTGGTGGGATATTTATTTATTTCCAATACCTCTGGTGCTTTGAAAAGAGATCACACCACAGCTAAGCCCGAAGGTCATCGGTTTGTTTTTGCAATGCTGCTTTTAGGAATTGCTTTTTATGTGGGAGTAGAAGTAGGGGCATCAGGTTGGATTCCTACTTACATAATTGATAAAGGCTATTCCGCTCAAATGGGGGCAACTGCACTGGCATTATTTTTCTTAGCATTAGCTGCGGGAAGAATAGTAGTTTTGCCTTTAGCAAAGAAATTTTCACCAAGTCAAATAGTTTTGACTTCTTCTATTCTGATCATTTTAAGTTTACTTTTTATTAGTAGCGGAAATTTTGCGTTACTCGGGTTTACTTTGATGGGTTTTGTGTGTGGACCAGTTTTTCCTACCGCAATGGTTTGGGCGGTAAGAATTAATCCGGGGGATCCGCGCACTTCAGGTTTCATGATGTTTGCCGCCATTGCCGGGGCAAGTGTTTCACCTTCGCTAATGGGAATAGTTATGCAAAACACAGGAACAGCAATTGTGGCTTGGTTATTAATGGTTCCGGCAGTATTAACTTTTATTGCTTATGCTTTAGCGGCAAAGCAAAATATTGCTGAACATATTGAACATCATTAAATTTTTAAATTAGATATTGCGTCATTAAATTCTTTTATTTTTTCTTTAATTCTATTTTGAGAAAGATTCAAGTGTTCCAAAATTGTGAATCGATCAGGCCTGGTAGTTGGAGCAGCTTTTACTATTTCTGAAAATTCTTCATCATTAAATCCCAAATTATGATGGGAAAGTGGTAGTTGATGTTGTGCTAATGCAAAAGCTAGTTCAGTGAACTTTTCTTCGTCGTTTCGAAGAAATGTCGCAAATAGCGCACCCACTCCAACTTGTTCACCATGAGGTTGAGTTCTATCAGGAAATAGCAAATCAATGGCATGAGAAATTTCATGACAAGCACCACTGCATGGTCTACTGGTTCCCGCAATTCCCATGGCAATGCCTGATAAAACTAAGGCTTCGGAAAGTGCTATTAGAAAATCATCGCTGCCAATTGAATCTGCTCGGCCTAATAATGCTTCAGCACTAATTCGTGCCATGGAAGCAGCTAAACCATCCATTTTTTCATTATTTTCTTTTACTGCTAATTCCCAATCTTTAACAGCAGAAAGATTACTTAACACATCTCCAATACCAGCTTTAATAAATCTATCGGGAGCAAGTTTGATGGCATCTAAATCAATTACTACTGCAAGTGGGGCATTTACACCAAAAGATCCTCGTCCACCATTATTTTCTAAAATGCTAACTGGGGACGCCACCCCATCATGAGCCAAATTTGTGGCCACCGAAATCATAGGTATTTCTAATAATGTCGCCGCATATTTACAAAGATCAATAACTCTGCCACCACCCACTCCGACAATGGCATCAAACTTTTTTGGTTTTAAGGTTTCAGCTAAAGCTTTAGCATCGTTAAGTGAATTCCCAGGAGAAATATAAAACTCCGCATTGGGTGCTGCTTTTTTTAATCTTGCTTCAAATTTCTTTTTGCCACCTTCAGTCATAACTACCGCAATGTGACCTTTACTAGAAACTCTTTGATCAGCTAAAACTGTTGCTAAATCATCCAAGGCACCTTTACGAATATCAATATAAAGAGGTGCTTCAACCATTCTTTTTAATAATGACATGCAATCAACCTCGCTTTTGCTAAATCATCATGGTTGTCAACTTCAACCCAAGAAACTTCCCCGATTGGTTGAAGCGAAATTGTTCCACCGCGATTTACATATTCTTGGTAACCATCTTCATAATAAAGATCAGGATTGGATTTCCAGGTTGCTTCTAAACTGGTTGCTAAATCTTTGGCTGCTGATGGTTCAACAAGTGTTAATCCAATGTATTCACCATAGGCAGTTTGTGGATCCATTAATTTAGTGATCTTTGCTAAATGTCCTGCTTCATCAGTAGTCAGTTTCATTTCTTCATCAGCAAGTTTTTTCACAGTATCAACTGCTAATAAGATTGTTGGTCCTCTGTTTGCTAATAAAGTTTCTTGCACATTTACTGGGTGAACGGTGTCACCATTTGCTAATAAAAATCCTTGGGCGAACAAATCCCTGGCACACCAAAGTGAGTATGCGTTATTCCACTCTTCTGCTTTGTCGTTATAGACAAGTTCTAAATTAACTCCATGTTTTGCTTCTAGGTCTTTTTTTCTATCTTCAACAGCTTTTGATTTATAGCCCACAATTACTGCTACCTCGGTTAACCCAACTTTGGAAAAATTACTTAGCGTTAAATCTAGAATGGTGGTTTCTTCATCTATCGGAATTAGTGCTTTGGGCAAAGTGTCGGTAAAAGGGCGCAGTCGGCGTCCGGCACCAGCGGCTAAAACCAAGCCCAGCATGATTGCCCCATTCAATAACTAGAAAATAACTACTTTTCTTGTGCCTTTAGTCTTTCACGCTCATCTTCGCACTATATATATTGAGTAGGCTCATAATCACCATGGCAATTAAACCTCGACGCTTAGACATTAACTCCCGGATTTTGCAATTTCGTCGCACGGCCGGAGCTGCCTACCATGCCTGGAATGCAAATGATCCTAAAGGAATCTTGGAATCAAGTGAATTAAAAAATCAACCGCAAGACCTAGAAGTGATGGCATATTTTGGTGATGATGTTTCACGTAGCTATCAAATAGAGCAGTGGTTACCTGTTTTTGAAGAATTGAATAAAACTCATAAAGTCTCAATTATTAGCAGACAATTTCCTACTACCAAAAAGTTAAGAAAACTTACCTCTTTGCCTGTTAATACAGTTTATGATTTTTTTACTTTAACGGAATTGATTGATTCAAATAATTATAAAGTTGTTCTCTATGTAAATAACTCATTCACAAATTTTCAAGCAATGGCAGCAAAAAGAGCTTTTCATGTTCATTTGAACCATGGTGAGTCAGACAAGATGAGTATGACTTCCCGACAAATGTATGCCTATGACGTGGTCGCAGTTGCAGGTCAAGCTGCGAAAGATAGATTAAAAAATTCCCTAATTGTGAGTGATGAAAACAAAGAAGTTGTTATCGGTAGACCGCAATTGGATTTATTGCAAAAGCCATTAGAAGTTATTTCAGGCAGAAAAGTTTTAGCCTACGCCCCCACTTGGGAGGGTGATCAGGAAGCAAACAATTATTCCTCAGTTGATGTTTATGGACAAAAAATTATCGCAGCCATGTTACAAGTTCCTAATGCAACTGTTTTATATAAACCCCATCCAAAAGTTACAACTTCACCGGTTTCAAAAATATTAAAGGCACATAAAGCAATAGTTGCTCAACTTGATGCGGCGAACGCTAAAGATTCGAATGCAAAACATACTTTTGTGATGGGTGATCCAATGCCAGTACTGCAAGTTGGAGATCTGTTGATTTCTGATGTTTCTGCGGTATCGATTGATTATTTGTATTTAAAGCCACAAGGTGCCATGTTGATGTGTGACAGAAGAAGTAATACCACTGAATTTGCCCAAGTTGCACCAATTTCAAAAGCAGTAACTGTGATAACAAAAGAGAATATCAACAGTATTGAAAAAATAATTACAGAACATATTGCAGGAAAAGTTGATAGAAGTTCTTATGATTCAATGCGAAATTATTATTTCGGGGATTCAAAACCAGGATCTAGTATTACTAGATTTGTGGCCATGGTTGATGACTTAATCAAACGTCGTGACAGCCGTGTTTCTCAAATGCCCACGGCAATTAATTAAATAACCCCGGCCGCTTTAGCTCAGTTGGTAGAGCGTTGCTCTCGTAAAGCAAAGGTCTCGGGTTCAATTCCCGAAAGCGGCTCATAAAACCATAGATCAAACTTATTTACTAAAAGTGATTAATTGTGACAAATCGCATTTGTCGAATAGGAATTTTATATACACATAGATAAAATTAGTCGCTACAGCACTATGATTCGATTATGTACATCAAACTTATCTCTCATGTAACAGTTTCAATTTCATTAATTTTCTTAACTGCCGGTTGTGGTGGTGGCGCGGACCAAGTCTTTGAACAAGCCAGACTTGAAAATCCTTGTAAATTACCAGTAGCTGATGGCCGTGGTGATGTTTCTATTGGTGGTTGGCCCAGAATAAATCAGCGTATGAGAGCGACAGGCACTGTAACTTCCCAAGTAATAATGGTTGATTTTCCAGATGCTCCAGCAAAAATAACACCGCAACAAGCCTTCGAAAATATTAAAGGTACAACAGCAACCTTTAACGAAATGTCTTACGGAAAATTTAATTATTTAATGGAGCCCACTTATAAGTGGTATCGAATGAGCAAACCCGCTACCGAATATGATCCTTTGGGTCCCACATTTAAAAAGCACCGTGCCTATCTTTCGGAGGCTTTGCAACTAGCTGATCCTGATGTTGATTTTTCAAAATCTGAAAGTTTTATTGTTTTGACCGATCCTGGTAATGTTCCTTTTGTTGCCGGCCCAGCATTTACGGCCATTTCGAATAAAGAAGCAATAACACTTGATAACACTGATTTTTATAATGGAACAGGTTCTGCTGCTGATTTAGCTACGTGGGGATTTATCTGGGCAAACCATGAATTAACTCATACTCTCGGACTTGTTGATTTATATGCGTCCGAGAGTAAAGATACAACAAATTATTATGACATTTTGAGATTTACTGGTCAGTTTAGTTACATGGGTGATACTACTCCAGATTCTTTTGCCCCAGGTTTGTTTGCCTTCGAAAGGTGGAATCTTGGTTGGTTAGAAGATGATCAAATAATTTGTACAACTGAAAATGAGATTACCCAGTTAATAACTCCGTTAGCAGAAATTGGTGGCATAAAAGCGGTTATAGTTCCAATTACTAGCACCAAAGTAGTTGTTGTGGAAAGTCGCCGACCAATAGGAATAGATCGTAATTTGAAAAAAAGTGGCGCCTTAGTTTATGTAGTTGATTCAGCTGTGCAATCTGGTTTAGGGCCAATACAGGTTTACCCCGTTGACACCAAAAATGATCCACAGTTTACCCAAGCACCTAGAGCTGTAGGGGAAAATATAGAAATTGAAGGATTAAATATAAAAGTCATAAATAGTACTATTACGGGCGACACCGTGACCATTAGTAAAAAGAAGTAAGATTTCTTATTGTTACTGCTAAACTTTTTCTAGCGTTAGTTATGAAAAACCTAACTTTAGAAAATTGGAGTCGCTATTAATTCTTATTTGGCTTCTAACGCAATTACAATCAGTGCAATAGTTTTGTTTATTTGTGGAATTTACGTATTATTAAGGTATTTTAATAAAAAAAGTGAAAACGGAAAGATGTGTCCTAGATGCGGAAAAAATCCAGCCCTAGAAACAGTAAAACTATGTGCTGAGTGCTTCAAGGAGTGGCAGTAAATTTTATTTCTGGCCGGTAATCTAGATAGGTTTAAGGTTGGCCAGATCTAATATGGGTATAGGAATTAGTAGTTTGAACCCAGATTTTGCAACTAAAACACTAGAGGCAGCCTTAAGGGAAAGAAAAAGCGTTTAATTTTAGGCTTCATATTTAATGCCTTTTATTGCTAGATTGAAGCCATGACTGGTAACTGGACCAACTGGGTTGGTAATCAAACTTTTGATTACGCCAGTTATGCCCAGCCCGCAAATGAAAAAGAAGTTGTTAAAGCCGTTAAGAAAGCTTTAGAAAAAAAACAAAACATAAGAGTTATGGCCACTGGTCATTCTTTTACCCCAATTGTGCAAACAGATGGTTTATTACTTGATTTAGCAAAAATTAGTGGCATTAAAGCTGTTGATCCATATAAACAAAGAGCATTCGTAGGTTCGGGAACACCAATCAGTGCACTTGGTGAACCACTTTGGGAAAAAGGATTAGCGCTAAGAAATCAAGGCGATATCGATGATCAAAGAATTGCTGGAGCTATCTCAACAGGAACGCACGGCTCAGGAACAGAATTTGGTAGCTTCTCATCAATTTTAAGATCGTGTCGAATTGTTAGTGGCACTGGTGAAGTAATTGAAGTAAATGAAAAAACTCCTGATTTGTTAAATGCTGCTCAGGTTTCCGTGGGCATGCTCGGGGTAATGGTGGGTATGGAATTACAAGTAACCAAGAAATACAAATTACGCGAACATATTGATCATGAACCATTTTCTGACGTAATTAGAAACTTTCATGAAAGAGTTAAAAAAAATAGAAACTTCTCCATGTTCTGGTTTCCCAGCGAAGAATCAGCTTCCCTCTATAACATTGAACTTCCTCCGGGGGAAAAAGCAACTGACACTTGTCATGTGAAAGTTTTCAATGAAGCAAGAGATTCAGAACAAGATTCTTATGTTGCAAAAAGACGAGTTGATCGCTCTTACCGAATTTATCCGATGGTTTATTCACCAAATTTTCATGAACTGGAATATTTTATCCCCCTAGAAAGAGCAGTGGATTGCATTAATGAAATGCGTGAATATATGTTGAAGAATTTACCTTTAAGCATTTTCCCCTTGGAAATTAGAACTTGTGGCTCTGAAGATGGTTTCTTATCATCCAATTACAAACGTGACACTTTAGTTGTTTCAGTTTCAGGAATGCCCGGTGTTGATTACTGGCCATATTTGAGAGAAGTTGATCGGATACTGGGTAGATATGACGCACGTGTGCACTGGGGCAAATTACATTTCCTAACCAAAGCACAATTACATGAGCGCTACCCCATGGCTGATAAATTTATAAAAATTAGGAAAAAATTTGATCCTAATGGAGTGTTCTTAAACGATCACTTAAGACCTTTATTTAATTAATTTTCTGTAATCAAACTGTTTTCGTTTTAAGAGCTATTTTCTTTTTCTATTCAATATTTCGTGAACTAATACTCCACCAATTAATCCCCAAAAAGGTGCTCCGAGATTAAAGGCAGAAATTCCAGAAACCGTGATTAATAAAGTAACAAGACCTGCTTCGCGGTAATCAGGATTTTCTAATGCTTCATTTGTGCATGATCCAATTACCGGAATCAAAGCTAAACCGGCAAGAACAGCCAGTAACACAGGGGGTAATGTTCCAAAGAATCCCATTACGGTTGAACCAAATAATCCTAAAATTATATAAAAGATTCCGCAAGCAACTCCGGCAAAATATCTGGTTTTCGGATTTGGATCAGCATCTTTTTGAGTAGCAATTGCAGCGGTCATGGCAGAAATATTTACACCACTATTTCCAAATGGTGCTGATAACAAGGAAATAATTCCACCAACTGTGACAACGTTATTTATTGGCGGTTCATAACCTGAGTTATATAAAACTGCGGTGCCGGTAGCATTCTGTGTGGTCATTACTAATAAAAATATTGGTAAGGCCAAAGTCAGCATTGAACCTAAAGTAAATTCTGGTGTTACCCACATTGGTGCTGTGATTGAAACATCTATATTTGGGTTAATTAATTCTTTTTGCATTAACCCAATAATTAATCCCACAGCTAAAGCAGGAACAACTGGAGCACGCCATTTATATCTTTTAGCAATAAAAAACATCAAAATCATTCCTAAACCAAGTAGCGCATTACTTTTTAAAGAAGAGAAAACTTCCACCCCGAAGCGAAACAAAATTCCACCTAACATTGCCATCACTACTGGTCTTGGCACTAGCGCCATTAATTTGCCGAATAATCCGGTTAATCCCACCACTATTAAAGCAATGGAGGCAATTACATATGCACCTAAAACTTCAGGATAAGAATGCTCAGTTAAACCAGTAACTAATAACGCTGTGGTGGCCGCAGCCCATGCACCAATTACTGGCATGCCGTGTCTAAGTGTTAAAACTAAACCAAATAAACCTGAACCAATAAAAACTGTTAATAGCCAGGAAGAAAGTTGTTGATCAGTGAAATTTCCAGCAGTTGCAGCTTGAAATAAAATCGCGATTGGTCCAGTGGCTGAAATTAAAACAATTAAAAAACCTGAAAGTAGTGCCCCCCAAGTAAATGATTTTGGAAGATTCTTTAAGTTTTGCGATATAGCTTGAAAGATTGGAAGATCGGTAGTGCCACGTTCTAGTTGGATTGACATGAAAATACTTTAGTGTTTATGCCTTAAATCTTTTAACTAAACAGGCCTAAAACCTTCTTTAACTTCATGTTGGCCATGTTTAATCATGATGTGGTGGGTTGTCGTATATTCCAAGACAGATTCTTGGCTCATGTCTTTACCGAAACCGCTTCCTTTAACTCCTCCATGAGGACCTTCAGAAATTATTGGTAGATGATCATTAATCCAGGTAACACCTGCTTGAATCTTCTTTGAAATTTCTAAGGCTTTACCAACATCTTTGGTCCAGATAGATGAAGCTAATCCATATTCACTGTCATTTGCCAGACTGATTGCCTCTTCATCATCTTTGACAGAAGTTATGGTTATGACTGGCCCAAATACTTCAGTTTGTATTATTGAATTTTCCTGTTTAACATTTGAAAGCAAAGTTGGTGTGTAATAAAAACCAATACCATCGATTACTTTTCCACCTGTAATTAAAGTGGCACCATCATTAATAGCCTTTTGAACTTTTTGATGAACAAGATATCTATGTTTTTCAGATATCAGCGGACCAATATCTGAACTTTTATCTTTAGGATCCCCAACTTTAATTGATTCCATTTTTTGTTTCATTAACTTTTCTAAGTCTTTTACTACGGAATGATGTGCATAAATACGTGTCGCAGCTGTGCAATCTTGACCAGAGTTATAAGTACAAGCAAGAGAAATTGCTTGGGCTACTTGAGATAAATCTGCATCTTCTCTGACAATTACTGGAGCTTTACCACCAAGTTCTAAATGAACTCTTTTTGTAGTTTCACTTGCAGCTTGCATTACTTTTCTGCCAGAATCACTTGAACCAGTAATGCTGACCATAGAAATGCGATGATCTTTGACTAGTTGTTGAGCAACTTCTGCATCTCCCAGAATTATTTCAATTGTGCCTGGCGCAAATATTTGTTTTGATATCTCAATTAATTTAATTGTCGAAGATGGGGTTTGCGGCGCAGGTTTAATAACCACTGTGTTTCCCGCAGCTAATGCTGGACCAATTTTCCAAATGGCCATAATGAATGGAAAATTCCATGGAGAAATTGAACCAATTACTCCAATAGGTTTTCTAACCAAAAGAGATGTGTAACCATGATTAAACGAACCAGCACCTGTTCCATCTAAAGATCTAGCTGCGCCGGCAAAGAATCTGAGATTATCTAGCCCAAAAGGAAATTCTCCTTCTCGCATAGTCGACCATGGCTTTCCTGTTTCTGAAACCTCTAATTCACAAATTTCATCTGCATGTTTTTCAAGTAGATCGGCATAATCTAATATTTTCTTTGAACGTTCTCCCGGTGTTAATTCAGACCAGGGAGCAAACGCAGTTAACGCTCTACTAATTGCCTCATCGACTTGTTGTGTTGTTGAATCAGCAATTTCTCGAATTACTAAACCCGTTGCGGGGTTAATTATTGCTCTGTTCACTATTTAGCTAAAGCCTCAATTTTGGTGGCAGCTTCTTCAATTCCTTTACGGGATCTAACAGCCTCACCAATTTTATTTAATTTTGAAAGTAAGGCCGAATCATTAAGCAATTTATCAATTGCTCCAGTTAGCTCTTCATCTTTAAATGCATAAGTTGCCAGTCTGATGCCATGGCCTTTTTCGTGAACTCTTTGAGCATTGTCATATTGATCCCAAAACAAAGGTAGAACGATCATTGGTTTTCCAAAGTGAACAGACTCTGTGGTGGTGTTATTTCCACCATGAGTGATAACCAAATCAACTTTTGGAATAATTGATATTTGTGGCAAGAATTCGGCACCAACCATGTTGGAGGCTAATTCGAATTCATTAGCCTGTGGGCCTTTAGAGACAATAAATTTGTGCTTTGTTTTACCCAGAATACTTATCAGTCGCTTCATGAGTTCAACATCAGCAGAACCCAAAGATCCTAATGATAAGTAGATTAATTTAGATTCGGCTGGTCTATTTGTAACCTCTTGAGGTAATTCAAATGCTGCATCGGTTGAGCGAACACTTGAATCAATTCTGTGCCAGTTATTACCCAAAGGTCTTTTATCTGTGTAATCAAGTTCTGTTGGATAAACATACATATTTAATTCTTTTGAAGTGTGAATGAAATCCAAATCTGGCAAAGCAGGTGCTCCTTGGGAAACAACCCAAGCATTAAATTTTTCCCACACAGTTCTTTGGGTTTTTTCGTAAGCTTGATTATAAGAATTCCATGAAGATGGATCATTTTCTGCTAAGCCAGAAAATGGTGGAGCAATTTTTTCACCTAAAATTTCTAGGGGATTACAAGAAACAATTCTCACAAAAGGAACTCCCGCAGTTACTGTTGCGGGAAAACAAACAACGTTATCCTCGATGATTACATCTGGTTTATGTTTAGCAATTATTTCTTTAAGTCTTGGTTCGCAATAAATCGCACCATCAATTAGTGCCTGACGGGTGGGAGTAATAAAAGTTTCAAGTTGTTCAACTGTTGGTTTTCGAAATTCTGGGGAAGTATCTCTAATAAAATCTTTCCAAAATTGACCTGCACTTTGTGCATCAGCATTCTCTGGTGGAGCTGATAAATCAACTAATTCTTCTTTAAATCCAAGTGGGGATAATCTTCCACCCCATGATGATTCAGCAGCAAAAATCACATTATGACCACGATTCTTTAAAACGTTTCCTATTCCAATGCAATTATTGGTTGGTCCATATGCGGATTCTGGCCAGAACAGAATTGTTTTGCTACTCATTTCATATCTCCCTTTTTAGAAAACTCTGATGTCTTGTGGTCTAAATGATAGATTCACTTGATCACCAATTTCAAGACTGGCTGATTTATCTGCGTAAACCCTCACTATTTCGTTATTTTTTAATTTAATATTTATATTTTTCCGATAACCAGCAAATACGGAATCAACTATTTCACCCGATCCATCCAGGACTTTCACTATAGAAATATTTTCTGGGCGTATCAATAATGAGATTTGCTTTCCGCTTTCATAATTATGTGAAACAGTTATTTCACCAAGTGCTGGATGTTTAAAACCAGTTGTAGTTGAAGTTGCTTTCAATAGATTGCCATCTCCAATGAAATTAGCAACGAATTCATTTGTGGGATTTTCGTATAGTTCTTGTGGGGTAGAGATCTGTTTTATCTCACCTTTATCGAATACAGCAATCCTATTAGCTAGTGAAATAGCTTCATCTTGATCATGAGTGACGATAATAAATGTAATTCCAAATTCATGTTGAATTCTTTTTAGTTCAATTTGCATTTCTTGCCTAATTTTTTTATCAAGTGCACTTAAGGGTTCATCAAGTAAAAGGATTTTGGGTTTTCTGGCAATTGCTCTAGCTAAGGCAACTCTTTGTTGTTGACCTCCAGAAAGTTGATTTGGTTTCTTTTTGACATGATCTTGAAGTCCTATTTTTTCAATAATTTCAAAAGTTTGATTAGAAATTTCTTCTTTCGATAAGGAAGTATTTGTTAATCCATAGGAAATATTTGAAAAAACATCCATATGAGGAAACAAAGCGTAAGACTGAAACATTAAATTCACTGGTCGTGTTCTAGTAGGAATTGACAATAAATCACTTTGATTCATGAACACTTGTCCTGAGTCAGGATATTCAAATCCTGCAATAATTCTTAACAAAGTAGTTTTGCCACATCCAGATGGACCTAGTAAGGCAAACATTTCATTAGTTTTAATATCTAAAGAAATATTGTTTAGAGCTGCAACCGATCCAAAATTCTTAGATAGGTTTCTAATTTCAAGTAAGTTTTCACTCATATCGAATCAGCAACCTTTCCAATTCTTTGCGCCAATATAACTCCAACAAAACTTATAACCAGAAGTAACGTTCCCAAAACATTTATTTCAGGTGTTACTCCAAATCTAATCATGGAATAAATAACCATTGGAAGGGTCGGAGTTTCTGGACCGTTTGTGAAGAAAGCAATCACAAATTCATCCATAGAGAGAGTGAAGGAAAGAACGGCTCCAGCGATAAGTGAAGGCATTAATTGCGGAATAGTTATTTTGAAAAGCGTTTTCACAGCACTCGCCCCTAAATCAGTTGACGCTTCTTCGATAGCTGGATCAATTAAACCTATCCGGGCTAACACAACTGCAACAACGAAAGCTGTGCAAAAAACAGTGTGAGAAATAATAACTGTAGTAAGACTTAAAGACATTGAAATTGTTGAAAAAGTTGTAAGTAGTCCAATTGCTAAAACTAAATCTGGAACAATCGCAGGGGCAGTAGAAAAAGTCCTTAAGAATCCTCCCGCTTTCATTTTGTTTAGTCCAATTGAAATTGTTGTTCCAATTATTAACGATAAAACGGTAGTTAAAACAGCAACAAAAATAGTTCTTTGAAAACTGGACATAATTGGCTCGTTTGACCAAATAGTTTTATACCAATCTAAACCAAAGCCTTTCCAAATTAAGGAATTACTACTTTTATTAAACGAAAGACCAACAACTGCAGTTATTGGTAAATAAAGAAATATGATGACAAAAACTGCAACTATGGCAGATAAATTAATACGTCTATGCATTTACATTCACTCTTTTACTTACATAACTTTGTATCGAAATTAGCACAATTAAAATCAGAGCTAAAATAAGTGCAAAAGTTGCACCAAAAGGCCAATCTCTGGCTTTCAAAAATTGATCTCGGACCAGATTTCCAATCATTACAGTTTTTCCGCCACCAAGCAGTTCTGGAACCACAAAGTTACCCAAACTTGGAACAAATACGAAAATGAATCCGATAAGAATTCCAGGCATTGCTAATGGAATCGAAACAGTTCTTAATGATTTCCACGCACTAGAACCTAAATCAAATGCAGCTTCCGTTAAATTCTTATCAACTTTTTCTAAGGCTGCATAAATAGGTAAAATCATTAAAGGTAAATAAAGGTAAGTCATACCAACAATTACCGCGGCTGGGGTATAAAGCATTTCAATTGGTTTATCAATTAAACCGATATTTCTTAAAAATTTATTTATGATTCCTTCGTTATTCAATAAAACTAGCCAAGCATACGTTCTTACTAAAAAGTTAGTCCAGTAGGGCAAAATTATGGCCACGATCATTATTACTTGCCATTTGCGTGAGAGCCTTGAAATAAATAAAGCTGTAGGAAAGCCGATTAACAGAGACAAAAACGCAGTAGCACCTGCTATTAAAAGGGAATTGATTATTACTTGTACAAAGACAGGATCAGTGGCTCGAGCAAAATTATTAAAATTTATAGGTGTTGTTACGCCACCAAAGCGTCCTGCAGTAAGCACGGACATAAATAACATTGATAAAACAGGGATTGCGGCAAATAATGTTAAGAAAACAAGACCAGGGGATGCCCAAGCCCAACCGAGATGGCGGGAGGTTTTACTCCCGCCATTTTTAACCAATCGGTTACCTAACTAATTAACTTGAAGTAACAGCTGTTGCTAGATCTGTGTACAACTTGGAGTCTGTACCCAAATCAAGAACTACTTCACCTTTTAGTAATTCAGCAGGTGTTAATCCCATATTTGGATATGAGGTTACAAGTGCTGGATCCAAAGTTTCTGTTGCTGCTTTGTTAGGAACTTTGTAGAGGATGTTATTAGCTACCCATGCATGCACATCTGCTTGCAGAATGTAGTTAATAAATGCGTGAGCTGCTTCTTTGTTTTTACTAGAAGACAAAATCACCATGGTGTCTGCCCAAAGATCGCTTCCTTCTTTAGGAATTACGAACTTAATTGCTGGGTTTTCAGCAGTACCGTAATTACACCAACCATCCCATGATTCAGACAAAACTGCTTCACCGGAAATTAGTTTTGTGTAATACGCGGTGTCGTCATATGCAAGCAATGTTGGCTTGGTTTTGACTAATTGCGCTTTTGCTTTTGCAATTTCATCAGCATTGGTTGTGTTCATTGAGTAACCAAGTAATTTCATAGCAGGAAGCGCTAACCAGCGTTCGGTTGCAAGCATCGTGGTTTTGCCTTTAATTGAATCTTTTGGATTCAAAAGGTCATTCCATGAATCAGGAGTGAAGTCAACTAAGTCAGATCGGTAACAAATACCAGTTGTTCCCCATGCGTATGGAGCTGAGTAATTGTTTCCTTGATCGTAGGCAAGATCTGCTACTTCTGGATAAAGATTTGCCAAGTTTGGAATGGCTGCTTTATCGAAGTTAAAAAGCTTTCCGCCAGATGCTAAAGCTTGTGCATACTGACCACTAACAAAAGCAATGTCAATTCCTGAATCATCAGAGGCAGTTAACTTACCCATGATTTCTTCATTGTTTGCATGATTAGTAATTGTGATGTCAACACCAATTGCTTCTTTTACTTTCGCTGCCAAATCTTCTGGGTAATAACCTGCCCAGTTAGAAATAACAAGTTTTTGTGTTGTTATATCTACATCTGGATCTACTGCTGCTGATGAAGCACTGTCACTTGATCCGCCACAAGCAGAAAGTAATAGTGCAGCCGCCGCAACAACAGCTGCTGAAAACTTAAAGTTTCGCACTGTCGCCATGTATATCTCCTCCAATAGGTTTCTGAGGGTTTTGTGGCCTCAGAATATTTCGAACTGAGTCTGTCAGTTCCTCTATTAGTTTTGCAAGGAAATCAGGACATCAGTATCAATTCGTTATCTAATTGAGGGGCAAGATGGGGGATATGGCGAACATTGTTCTGGGCTCGGGACGACAAATAGAGATATCCCCCGACACGAATCTAAGACTCAAACTATCCAATGAAGATTTACTCGAGGTGGCTAAATGGGCAGTTCAATTAATAAATAGCAAGAGTGAAGTTTCAGGTTTTAGAGTCTTTGGAAATGAAAAAGTTAGCGTAACTAATTCTGAACCCGAATACATTCAGGTTGATCAAAGTAATTCAAGTTTTCGATATGGAGATTATCTAATAAAAATAAGAAAGACACTAGATCTTTCAAATAGAAACAATAATATTATTAGCATTTTAGCAAAAGCTAAATTTGATAACACACCTCAGTATTTTGGGCATATAGAAATCGAGATATTTGGTAAATCAATCGAATTTATAACAATTTATGAATTTATCGAGGAATCTGAAGATGGTTGGACTTGGGCACCAAAAAATCTTATTAACAACGATTTAAATTTCACCAATGAAATTGCAAATATTTGTGCATCCATGCACCGAGATTTGAAAGCTATGCCTTGTGACAAAACTATTGACTTTATGAAAGTAACAGAGGAAACCAAGAATCAAATACCAAACAATTTAAAAATAGATTCCAATTATGATTTCGCAGGTTACCCAGACCCTAAACAAATGTTTGAAATTTGGAATAATAACTCAACCAAATATTTTAGTGATCTTGAATTTAAAAAGTTGTCATTTAGTTTTTCACAAAATAATAATCAAATGACCCATGGAGATTTTCATGTTGGCCAGATACTTAAATCAAGATCAAAATATTTTGTGATTGACTTTGATGGATCTCCGGTACTGCAAGCAGAGATGAAAAATAGTTGGGCGCCAAGAGAAAGTGATGTGGCACATTTTTTAACATCGATTTCTTTGGCGGCAAGAGTGGGAGAAAGATTAAATAAGCTTGAATACGGATCACTAAATTCAGTGGTGCGAGACGCTCAAGACAGTTTCTTATCAAGTTACGAAAACCATTCAAAAGCTCTTGGGCTAAACCCCCTAAATCAAGACCTTGTTAGTTATCTGAAATTTAGGCAATATTTGTTTGAAATTATTTACGCCATTAATTATTTACCCAGATGGCTCTATGCTCCCGTCATTTCGCTGCAGCAAGAATTAGGCTGGGTTAATGGCTGATACAAACTTCGTAGGCTTTATTGACGATCTCAATAATCTGCCCAACTTAATTTCTTCAATTTCTCAAACCAAAGTATGGGGAAAAGGTGCAATTGAGAAGAACCAATTAATTTATTTTGTAGGGATGGGCTCTAGCTATTACGCAGCCCAAGATGTTGCTCGTCAACTTAGAAATAATGGATATTTAGCTGTAACTGAAATTGCTAGTGCCATAACTCCCAAATCGTTCCCAGAAAACTCATTAGTCATTGCAATCTCGGCTTCTGGAAATAGTGTAGAAGTAATAAAGTTTTTAGAAAACCTTCCAGCAAATACTCATTCAATAGCTTTAACTAGAGAAGCAAATAGCAAAATTACCAAGTTAGTAAAAGAAGTTCTAATTCTTCCGATAAAGCCTGAAACAGGTGGAGTTAGTACCTGGTCATATAGGGCAACACTAATTGCTTTGTTTCAATTACTGGAAAAACTAGGAATTGCGCCAAGTGTAAAAGAATCGTGTTTAAGTGCTCAAAAACAATTACAAAAATTATTAGATTCTAAAAATCAGTGGCTTGAATCCTTTATGAACTTAACAACAAGTGATAGTGGAATTTGGTTAATGTCACCTGCTGAAAGAAGTGGAAGTGCCTTGCAGGGCGCCCTAATGTTTAGAGAAGGTCCAAGAATGAAAGCTGATGGTTGCGAAACAGGAGATTGGTCTCACGTTGATGTGTATTTAACTAAATCACTTGATTACAAAGCTTTGATGTTTACTGGAAGTAATTGGGACCAGCAAGCAATTGAGTGGTTAGTTAACCGAAATTCATCTTTTGGCTCAATCGGATCTTATTCAAAAGGAAACATTGCCTCTATCAATATTGAAGATGGCGACACGTTATTTAAACTTCTCACTGAACTCTTGATACCAGAATTAATGTCTGCAAATCTCTGGAGTAAACAATAAAATCAATGATTAAAACTTTATTAGTAATAACAAATAGTTCTTTAGTAGCGATTTATGCCATTGGGTCTGGATTATTGGTAAATACTGGAGATGGTTTTTATAGATCTCTCAAGAGGCCATTTTGGCAACCACCTGATTTTGTTCCCGGGATTGTTTGGCCCTATAACTTCTTAGTGCTAATTATCGCAGGCATAATTATTGCAAATAATGCGAGTAATTTATTTCGATTTAGTTACACCATTGCTTTTGCTTTTAGTGTGATAACTGCTTTGGTATGGGCTCATAGTTTATTTATTCAACACAACTTAATTCTTGCGGCAATATCTTTGGCAGTAACTGCATCATCAACTGTGCCGATGGTGGCCATAGCTTTCCAAACAGCTTGGAAAATTGGCTTGGCCTTGCTTCCCTATCAACTGTGGCTAATTGTGGCGAGCTCTCTATCCGTTGGTTACAAGGTCCTCAACTAGCAATAACCCTGTGCTAAATCGTTGCCAAATTGTGCCCTAAATGTGGTTGACCAGAACATCTTCCTCATGGGAACCTCGAGGTGGCGGTTAAATCCTGCCAGGAGTATTTTTAGCAAGCCGGCAGTTTTAAAAGGAGATTAAATGTTTAAGAACATTCAAGGCCCAGAATTGATGATCATTTTGTTCATCATTCTTTTGTTATTTGGTGCAAAGCGCATGCCAGACATGGCACGTTCGCTAGGTCGTTCAGTTCGAATTCTAAAAGCTGAAACCAAAAACGACACCACCAAGACTGAAGAACCAACAAAAAATCCTGAGGCGTAAATCCGCTTAAATTTTATTTAGGTGGAGGTGTAATTAGTTTTGCCTGCAACAAAAGTGCAGCGATTTAAAGAAATGTCGCTGGTCGAACATTTACGCGAATTAAGAACTCGTTTATTTAAAGCATCTTTGGCAATTGTTATTGGCACAGTTGTGGCGTGGAGTTTTTATCCACAAATATTTGAGATTCTTAGCCAGCCAGTAAATCAAATTGTGGAACAAGCCCAAACAAATGGTCAAGATGTTCGATTAGTTTTGGGTGGTGTTGCTGATGCTTTTGTTTTGCAAATAAAAGTCTCTGTTGTTACTTCAATGTTGGTAACTTCACCTATTTGGATTTATCAATTATGGAGATTTATAACTCCAGGTTTATACAGAAAAGAAAAACTAAGAGCTTACCTTTTTGCAGGAGTGGCAACACCTTTGTTTGTCAGTGGAGCGGTGTTGGCATATATATTTCTGCCTATTGGTTTAAAATTACTTTTCGGTTTCACACCTCTTGGTGTTGGAAACTATGTTCCAGTTGATAAATATTTGAATTTCTTTTTGCGAATGGTGCTAGTTTTTGGAATAAGTTTTCTTGCCCCGTTGATTATTGTGATGTTAAATATTTTTGATGTGTTGGAAGCCAAAGCGATAACTTCTAGATGGCGCGTGGTGGTCTTAGTAGTTTTTGCTTTCTCAGCAGTTGCTACACCCACGGGAGATCCTGTGAACATGACTTTGTTGGCAGTACCAGTTTTGTTGCTGATCTCTATTGCAACTTTTATTGCTTGGCTAAATGATAAGAGACGTGCTCGTGCTAGAAAAAATGATCCAGTATTAGGTTTGGCAGATGATGAAGCATCACCTGAACCAACCCCGTCAACAGAGTTGTAAATAAAGGAGCAAATATGCCAAACATTGTTTCCATGGGTGTGCACATTTTAGATGTATTAGGTAGACATGTTTCAGAAATTCCCCCAGGCCAAAACATTGCCCTGATTGATGAAATAAGAATTACAGCTGCTGGAACTGCAGCAGGAACTGCTGTTGACATGGCCAAACTTGGTTGCAAAGTAGTAGCAGTCGGTGCAGCTGGGGATGACGAAATGGGCAACGTTTTATTAGGCATCATGAATCGTTACGGCATCGATACCAGTTATATGAAAAGAAAAAAAGGTGTACAAACTTCTGGCACCATGTTGCCAATTAGACCAAATGGCGAAAGACCAGCACTGCATGTGATGGGCACTAATGCCACATTTTGTTTTGAGGATGTTCCCCAAGATGTAGTTAGAAACGCAGATTTTGTCCACATCGGTGGCTTTTATTTGATGCCTAAATTTGATGGCGAGGACACAGTTAAAACTTTGAAAGTTGCGCGAGCAGGTAAAGCCATCACCACGATGGATATTTTAGGAATCAAGCAAGACAATATGGCAGAAAAAATATTGCCAACCATGCCTTATTTGGATTACTTCATGCCCAATTTGGAAGAAGCGCAAATGATTACCGGTTTAACTGATTTGGATGAACTTTGCGATTTCTTTCTAAATGCTGGGGCTAAACAAGTGGTGTTAAAAATGGGAGCAAGAGGAAGTTTAATAAAAGACAAAGCAGGTATGCGTTTAAGAATTCCTGCATTCAAAGTTGCGGTAGTTGATACAACTGGTTGTGGCGATGCCTGGACTGGCGGATTTATTGCAGGTCTTTCTCGCGGCATGACAATTGAAGAAGCTGCTCAATTAGGTAGTGCTTGCGGATCATTGGTTGCTACCGGACTTGGTTCTGATGCAGGAATTATTGATTTTGATTCCACTATGAAATTTGCTCAAACAAATCCAACCTTGCCCTTAGGCGATTAGGAAATTAAATTAAATAGGGCCTGGATCAAATTTGATCCAGGCCCTATTTGTTTTTGAACTAATTAACTCTTAGAACTAAATGCAGCATCAAATGCAGCAGTTGGTGGAGTGAAGTTCAGTTTTCTAATGAATTCCAATGCTTCTGGTCCACCAAAGAGGCGATCCATTCCGGCATCTTCCCATTCAACAGAAATTGGTCCTTTGTAACCGATGGCATTTAAACCACGGAAAACATCTTCCCAAGGAACATGACCGTGTCCGGTGGAAACGAAATCCCAACCGCGACGTGGATCTGCCCAAGGTAGATGTGAACCTAAACGACCATTTCTACCGTTTAATTGTTTACGTGATTCTTTGCAATCAACATGGTAGATACGGTCTTTGAAATCCAAAAGGAAATTAACTGGATCAAGATCTTGCCAAACAAAATGGCTTGGATCAAAATTCAAACCAAATGCTGGACGATGCTTAATTGCTTTCATCGTTTCTACTGTGGTCCAGTAATCGTAAGCAATTTCAGATGGATGAACTTCGTGTGCAAACTTCACACCTTGTTTATCAAAAACATCCAAGATTGGATTCCAGCGATCAGCAAAGTCTTTGTAACCAGCTGCAACCATTTCTGGAGTAACTGGTGGAAACATTGCCACGTAGTGCCAAATGCTGGAACCAGTGAAACCAACCACAGTGTCAACTCCAAAAGCTTTCGCAGCTATGGCAGTTGTTTTCATTTCTTCAGCTGCACGTTGACGAACACCTTCAGGATCTCCATTGCCCCAAACTCTGGATGGCAATATTGATTTATGTCTTTCATCAATTGGGTTATCGCAAACTGCTTGCCCCACTAAATGATTGGAAATTGCCCAATATTTTAGGTTGTGTTTCTCTAAAATGTCTTTTTGCTTTCTGACATATTTATCACTTTCTGCAGCTTGCACTACATCTAAGTGATCACCCCAACAAGCAATTTCTAACCCGTCATATCCCCAACTGGATGCAAGTCTGCACATTTCTTCAAATGGCAAATCTGCCCATTGACCGGTGAATAACGTAATTGGTCTTGACATATTTTTCTTTCCTCCTTTTATTTTATTGTTTGGAAAGTTCCGTTGTTTGCGGAACTTTTTTCTACTGCTTCTAAAACTTTTTGAACTTGTAAACCATCAGCAAATGAAGGTTCAGGATTTGTGTTGTTAACAACGCTTTCCACAAAATCTTTAATTTCATGTGTGAATGGGTGTTCATAACCAATGATGTGACCTGGTGGCCACCAAGCAGTCATGTATGGGTGAACACTTTCTGTGACCAAGATTCTTTGGAATCCGGCAGTTTCTGCACCTTCGGTGTTATCGAAATACCAAAGTTCATTCATATCTTCGAATGAAAACTTTAATGATCCTTTGGAACCAAAGATTTCAAATCCCATATCGTTTTTACTTCCAGTTGCAAAACGTGTTGCTTCATAAGTTGCTAATGCGCCACCATCTGTTCTGCCCACAAATATTGCAGCATCATCAACAGTTACTTTGCCCATTTTGTTTCCAGAAGCACTAGCTTGCAAACCTGAGTAGTCTCCCGGTAATGGTCTTTCTTTAATGAATGTTTCAGTTAAACCTGAAACACCAACAAGTTTTTGTCCGGTCACAAATTGGGTGGTGTCAATTGCGTGAGCACCAATATCACCTAATGCACCTGAACCTGCTTTGTCTTTTTCTAATCTCCAAACTAATGGAAAATTAGGATCAACAATCCAGTCTTGTAAGTAGCGAGCACGGATATGAAATATTCTGCCCAGTTTTCCTTCACTAATCATTTTTTTGGCTAGGGATACTGCTGGAACTCTGCGGTAATTAAATGCCACCATGTTTTTAACATTTTTGTTGGCATTAGCTGCTGCAACCATAAGTTCTGCTTCTGCAACTGTGTTTGCTAAAGGTTTTTCACAAATAACATGTTTGCCAGCATTTAGTGCAGCAATAGCAATTTCTGCATGTGAATCTCCAGGTGTACAAATATCAATGATGTCGATATCTGCACGAGTTAATAATTTTTGCCAGTCGGTTTCAATTCCGTCCCAACCCAGTCGATCAGCTGCTTCTTGGGTGTTTGCTGCATTTCGTCCGCACACTGCCACCATTTTGATTTCGGCGGGCAGGTCATAAACCCGACCCACGTTTCGCCAAGCTTGAGAATGGGCTTTGCCCATGAAGGCATAGCCGATCATGGCCACACCCAGTGTTTTCTTTGCCATCTGGTTTGAATACCTCCCTGTATACAAGTTCTTAGGCATCACCATAGGCGCATCTTTACGACTAATTCAAGACCGTAATACGCTTCCATTAATAACTCCGCCTCTATGCTGAGGCGATAACTTTGCTGGGAGGCTGGAAAGTCTTATGAAGAAACTCATAAACGATCCCTTCGACATGGTCGAAGAAATGGTCGAAGGCTATGTGGCAGCTAACGACCACATAATTAAAAGAGTGGGTAAGCGCTCTATTGCTAGAGCTAATTCCCCAATTCAAGGAAAAGTTGGAATTGTTGTTGGTGGAGGTTCAGGCCATTTACCAGCATTCGCAGGTTACGTAGGAAAAGGTATGGCCGATGGGGCAGCGTTTGGAAACGTTTTTGCATCCCCTCCCGCTAAACCAGTTATTGAAGCAACATTGGCAGTTAATGGTGGCGCAGGTGTTATGTACACCTACGGAAATTATCAAGGTGATTGCATCAACTTTGATAAAGCCCAAGACAAATGTCGTGAAATGGGAATTAAAGTTCAAACAGTTGTCTTAAACGATGACGTGTTATCTGCACCAAAAGATCAAGCACACAAACGCCGCGGTATTGGTGGATTGTTTTTAGTTTGGCATGTAGCAGGAGCAAAAGCAGAACAAATGGCATCTTTAGATGAAGTTGTAGCTGTAACAAATAAAGCTAATGCAAATACCAGAACTGTTGGGGTGGGATTAACTTCTTGCATAGTGCCAGCAAATGGTAAGCCAACTTTTTCTTTAGCTGATGATGAAATAGAAATTGGTTTGGGAATTCACGGTGAACCTGGTATCAAACGAGTTAAAATTCGTCCTATTGATTCTGTGATTGATGAAATCATGGATGCAATTTTGGCCGATCTTGACTACAAAGGATCCGATGTAGCACTGCTAGTTAACGGTTTAGGTGGAACTCCAGCAGAAGAACTTTATGTGGTTTATCGCAGAGTAAAACAAATCTGTGATGCTAACAAAATAAACATCAAGTTCAAACATGTTGGTAATCAAGTAACCGCTTTAGAAATGCAAGGAACTTCTGTTTCTTTGCTTCGTCTTGATTCTGAAATGCACGATTTGATCAAGAACACAACTGTTGATACCTGTATGTACAAGAAGGTGTGAGGAGATAAATCATGGCTAACGTAACTGGAGCACTAATTGCTAAATCCTTAGTTTTAGTTGCTAAAAAAGTTGAACAAAACAAAGATTATTTATGTGAACTTGACGGTGAAGTAGGCGATGGCGATCACGGCGTCTCAATGACTATTGGGGTGCGCGCAGTTTCTCGTGCCGCTAAAGACTTACCAGCTAATTGCACACCAAGTGAAGCTTTTCAATCAGCAGCAGATGCTTTCGCCGATGAAGTGGGTGCAACAATTGGGCCTCTTTATGAAGCAGCATTTGCAGCAGCAGCTGAATCTGTTAAGGGTAAACAAACTTTGAACGAAATTGGTGATTGGGCAATTGTGTATCGCTCAATGGCTAATGCAATTCAAGTTTTAGGTAAAGCGCAACTAGGTGATAAAACTTTGTTGGACGCATTTTTTCCAGCAGTTGATCACATTCAAGCTTTAGCAACTAAAGGCGGCGACTTAGAAAGCGCACTTCTTTCCACTGCTGAACGTGCTTTGAAAGCGGCGAAAGACACCAGAAATCTTGTGGCCCTAAAAGGTAGAGCTTCTCGTTTAGGTGATCGCGCTAAAGGTCATCAAGATGCAGGCGCAACATCATTAGCTGTGGTTCTTAAAGGATTTGCTGATGGAGTTAAAAAAGGTTAATTAAAGGAATCCGGTTTGATTGATTAATTTCAACCAAGCCGGATTCGTGTTTTCTGGATATAGTTTTAATAAGAAGAGGAGACTTAAATGTTCAAAATTACCCACGCTATTGAAACAGGGTTGTTCAAATCTCGCTACTTATTAATGCCCCTTTATATCGGCTTAGTTGGAGTGCTAGTTCTACTAGCAATCAGATTCGTACAAGAATTCGTAAATATTATTTTACATTTTGGGGATGAGACTGGTCAAGAATTCGTTCTAGAAATATTAGCTCTCTTAGATTTAACATTGCTCGCGAATCTGATAATAATTGTTATTTTTGCAGGCTATGAGAACTTTGTATCAAGAATTGATGCAGCACATGATTCAGTTGATCGCCCACATTGGATGGGAACAATAGATTTTTCTGGTCTAAAAATTAAACTAATTGGTTCACTGGTGGCAATTTCTGTAATCGAATTGTTGAAAGATTTCATTGAACTTTCAGGTGAGATGACAGTTGGGGAAGGCACCAAATGGAGAATATATATTCATTTAACTTTCGTTATTTCTGGTGTTTTATTTGCGGCCATGGACTGGATCGCTGACAAAAGAGAAGCTGTAAACATAAATAAGTAATTATTTAACAGGTATTAAGATATCCATTTCACATTTATTGCTGGTTGGATCAAATCTTTCATCATAAAGTTCTAAGTGTGGCGCATTTCTCATTTTCAATTTGGTGGCAGGAAACCAGTTTGTGTAAGCGTCAATATAGCTTTCTTTAAGATTATCCATCGGTCCTTTGTGGGTATATTTAACATATTTTCCGGCAGGAATAACAATTGTATTAAATTCAAGACCAGGAGGAACTCCGCGTTTGAATTCAACGCCAGCTAAATATTTTATTTTTCCAGGAGTCGCATCTTGATCAATGGGAATTACCACGCCATAACAAGTTCCAGTTGATTTACTTCCTAATTTTGGAAATATTGACCAAAATTCTTCCCATAATTCTGGTAACAGAGATTCTTCATATTTTGCTTCAGGCATCAACATGGAATTGGTCACAGTTTGTAGTCCAGCAATAGTTATTGATTCATATTCTTTTGCTTTGACTTTTCTTTTGAACATGTTTGAATTCTATGTGAATCACCGATACTATTCATGTTATGAAAACAAAATTAGCGATATTGAGTGTTTTGAGCATTGTCTTAACAGCTTGTGGTGGATCAACAGAGTCAGCCCCATCCCAAAATAATGATGTCCCAGTAGTTGTGCAAAATCCGGCAGATCCAGCAAATGCGGGTTATTACATTGATGGAATTGTTTATACGCTGGTTAATGGTGCTTTAGAGCAACAAATTGAAGATTCAAGTACCATGAATGTTTTTAAACTTCTTGAATTTAAAGCAGCAGGTGATATCAACAGTGACGGCACAGATGACACCGCTGTGGTGTTACTTAACGACTCTGGTGAATCAGGAATTTTCTACTACTTGGGAATTCTGACTTCAGGACCAGCCCCAATTGTTGAAAACACCACATTTTTAGGTGATCGAATTGATATTAAGGCCATTAATTTTGTGGCCGGAAAATTCGAAGTTACCTATCTTGACCGTGATGAAGAAACATCATTTGATGCTGATCCCAATGTTGAAATAATTGGTATTGCTGAATTAGATGAAAGCAAAACTAGTTTTAACTTCAGCTGTCGTGATACTGCTGGAATTTGCTTATAAATCTAAGTTAAGAAACCAGCTGCAGTTTCAAGTATTCTTAAAATGCTGGAGCGCATATGAGAAATATGCGCTCTAACTGCTGGTTCAATGGCAGATAAATCCTTGTTTACTATTGCTTGAGCAAGAACTTCATGTTCTTTAGAACAAGAACCTAACCTGTTTTCATAAACTGCTGATCTAGTCCAAAATCTTTGAATCTTTCTTCTGGTAACAACTGCTAAACCTGAAACTGTTTGATTATCAGCAGCTTTAATAATTATGTTATGAAACTGTGTGTCTGCTTTACTCCAATTATCTTTATCGTTATTTTCGGCAGCTTTAATCATTTGGGCTGTGATGGCAATTAATTCTTCTGCTTCTTTTTTATCAAGATTTTGGGCAGCTTTAGTAAACAAATAAGTGTCAATGATTTGTAATAAGTCACAAGCTTCTTCAACTTGCTTAGGTGTTATTAGGGCCACACTGAAACGAGAAGAATCACTTTTGGTAATTAGTCCTTCAGATTCTAATCTTTGTAAAGCTTGTCTGATGGGAGTTCTAGAAATACCTAATTGGGTTGCTAACTTATTTTCACTAATGGGTGCATTGGTGGGAAGTCGAAAAGAAGTTATTGCTTCAACTAAATAGTCGTAGGCATCAGTTACTAACGATGGTGCCTGCGACTCTTTAGCTTTGTAAGTCATCATTAAACGCGATCCACAAACTCTCTGTTTCTAACAGTGACTGGAACTTTAGTTAATTCCAATACAGCTTTTGCGGTGTGTTCAGATAAACGACGAAATGCTTCTTCGCCTTTTTCCATGGTGGCTCTCATTGGATTACCAATTGTTCCTGATTCAACAAATTCGTGATGATCCATTGGGAAAGTGAAATATTGGTAACCTTCGAATTCCACATCTGGCATGCCATCATGTTTGGTAAAACTCTTAGGTAAAAATGCTGGAATCTGTGCCATTTCAGGAAAGGCACGTTCCATTCTTACCAAGTCTGGGTCATATGCCATGTCTTGGGAAGTTTCCAATTCGGATGAATGCCAACCTGGAGTTTCTTCAGGTGGGTTTTCCATTAAACCTTCGAGCACTCCCACATAGCGTTCCATGTAAGGACGCACAAAACCAATTAGTGCACCTGTTTCGTAACGAAGTTTTCTTAACACCGGATCCACAACTTTAGTGTTTGATCCATGACCGTTAACAAAAATAATTCGATTGAAACCATGATGAATTAAAGATCTTGCAACGTCGTACATCAAAGCATTTAAAGTTGAAGCTTTGATGGTGATGGTGCCACGACCTTCACCTGGTAGATGCATGTGTTGTGGTGAATAACCAGTCCAAATTGGGGGAGTGTGAAAAACCCCAATTGCTTCGGACACTCTTTGCGCAACTTCGATTGCGGTGATGGTGTCTGTATATAACGGTAAATGCGGACCATGTTGTTCAGTGGATGCCATGGGCACTAACACTGTGTCTTTTTCTTTTAAGTATTCGCGAATATCAACATAAGATAACTCGGTCATATCCCAAGAGCGAAACTTTGCTCTGAAAGCGTCATCACCTGTGGTGAGTCGTTGAAACTTTCTTATTGGATGTTTTGCCATTTATTTGCTCTCCTTATTCATCATGTCGATAAAAAGTTTACCGACTGCCTTACCAAACTCAGCATCGTTAACGTGCATATCGAAGGTTGTTACTTCAATATCATCATTTAAGTTGTTTTGTAGCTGATCCATGAATCTTTTATCTGAGGCTGGATCAAAGAAAACCCCACCCTTTTTGTTAGGCATCGATATTCCTTGAGTAGGGATTACTACTTTTACTGCACCCTTTGATTCGTTCAAAGAATCAGCAAACTTTTTACCTAACTTTTCCATTTCATCACCATTTAGTCTCACTAACCAAAATTCTGGATTGTGATTGTAAAGAGGTCGATCTTTTAAGTTTTCTGGAACAGTGTGTGCATGAAAAACTACAAAGTCAACACATCCTGGTACCACAACTTGGGGCAAACCTAAACGGCCGGCAATTTTTAATCTGTTCTCATTGGCAACGTGTATGCCACCAACAAGATTTGCTGCCATTTCATTAGGTGTGAAATCAATAATTCCTACAAACTGTCCTTTTTGTGCTAACTCTTCCATCGCAGGTCCACCCACACCATTGGCATGGAACACAACTAATTCATAACCTGCTGCTTTCATTAATGGTTGCATTGCAGTAATTGCAGTGTTGGTGTTACCAAGCATTGTTACGGCAACTGCTTTTGTACCCGGTTTTGGTTTTGCTAATTGGTGACCTTTTTGGATCATGCCAAAAACAGCTGCAGCTGCGTTATCAAAAATTGTTTTAGAAATATCATTTAAACCCAAGATGTCAACAATGGAATGCATGGTCATCATGTCTGTGGTTCCAACTAGTGGTGCAAATTCATGTTTACCTGAAGCAATAGGAGAGATAACAATTTTTGGTGCACCAATTGGTAGTTCCATTAAAGCTGCCGCGGTCATCACGCCACCTTCAGCGCCACCTAAACCAATCGCCCCAATTACTTCGTTTTGGGCAACCATTTCTTTAACTTTTTTGACAACGAATTCGCGCATTAATTCAACAGCAGCGCCACGGGAGCCTGCGTTTTGAACTTTTTCAATTGTGGTGCCACCGAATTGGGCAAGTTGTGCTTTAGAAAAATCTGGGGTGATACCTACTGGTTCACCTAATATTCCTACGTCAATCACATAAGGGTTAAGACCGAACTCTTTTAATTTGTCTCTTACATAAGCAACTTCGGGGCCTTTGGTGTCAAGTGTTCCTATTACTAGGACTAACTCTTTCACCAAGGGCTCCCGAAGTTGTTAATGTATTTTTCTTATTTAATTAAATAAGAGGTAGTAATGTATCTGCGTTTTCTTTAACCAACCAGTCATAGAATTCTTCAGTTAACACTGATGAACCATGGTCGATAATGAACTTCAGTTGATCTGCATCAATACCCTTTGGATTTAGGTCCAAAGCATTCTTGTATTTGTTTACCGGAGTTCTATCAACTGGAGCTACGAATTCAGCAGTTAGTGCACCGTCGTAACCAATTTCTTTCAAAGTAGCTACAACTTTCTTCCAGTCATAATCACCGTGTCCTGCTGGCATACGGTTATTATCTGCAACGTGGAAGTCGTTTAGTTTCTTGCCAGCTAAACGAATTGCTGCATAAAGATCTTCTTCTTCGATGTTGATGTGGAATGCGTCTAAACAAACTCCACAATCTGGTCCAGTTGCTTCAGCTAAAGCTAATGCTTGTTCGCAACGGGTAATGAAATAAGTTTCGAATCTGTTTAAAGGTTCGATTGCTAATTTCACACCAGCAGCTTGGGAATGAGCATAGATATCTTTCATTCCGGCAACTGCCCAACTCCATTCTTCTTCTGGAGTTGCATCTGGAGTAATTTTTCCTACGGTTGCAGGAACAATGGTCATTTCTGTTCCATCAAGTTCTTTAACCATAGTGATGCAATCTTTTACATACTTAACACTTGCTGCACGTTTCTTTTCATCTTTAGCAACAAGATTTCTTTCACCTAACATCAGAGTTACAGAACCCCAACACTTTAGGTTGTATTTCTTTAATAGATCGCGAGTATCGGCAGATGGATATTTT
>Ga0187843_10000229_pt1 | contig 44604 bp, 38 predicted proteins | sample SpaLakP09_SKY_43_FD_134516 | JGI IMG/M metagenome (GOLD analysis project Ga0187843, IMG submission 134516) | Oligotrophic lake water microbial communities from Sparkling Lake, Wisconsin, USA - SP09_SKY_43 | ecosystem: Environmental > Aquatic > Freshwater > Lake | place: USA: Sparkling Lake... | reverse complement strand
CGCTGCCGAGAAGCTGATGTCACGCGCCTGGTAGTTGGGCGTGTCAGCATTGGCGATGTTGCTGGCAATCAGCGCCTGGCGCTGACCTCTGAAAACCAGCGCTGTGGCCTTCCAGTCGTCATCGATCGCCGTGGTGGGGGCACCGCTGCTGGGGGTGGGACGGAGTGCGTTGGACATGGGCACCTCCTGCGGAAAAAGGGGAGCGCCGAAGCGCTTCCCCTCACAGTTGCCGTGGTGATCAGAAGCTGTGGCGCACGCCGACTTCCATGCCGGACGAGCTTTCGCCACCGCGCATGCCGGTCGGCGTCGTGTAGAGCACCGAGCTGCGCGCTGCACCCTTGTTGCTGATCTTGGCGTAGGTGCCGTACAGCGCAGTGCGCTTGGACAGGTCGTGCACGTAGCCCAGCGCGACGCGCGTGCTGTCGTCGGCGTCTGCATATCCAGAGCCGGCCACGCCACCCGAGCGGTTCACGTTGGTGTAGCCAACTCGGATCGAGCCTGCCTGGGTCACCGGGACGGTGGCGCCAACCGAGAGCTCTTGCGCCTTGCGCTGACCCCACTTCTTCACGTCAAAGAGGGTGTGCAGCGTGCCCCAAGGCGACTTGTAGTTGAACAGCAGGTTGTAGTTCTTGAACTTGGGCTGCGTGCTGCCGACGTCGGTCTGGCCAACAGCACCACTGAGGAGGAAGGTGCTGTTCTCAAAGCCCAGGCGGCCGCCGGTGTATTTGTTGCCGACCACGCCTTCGCCAGCGGCCACGTGCGCCTGACCGAACCAGCCACCCAGGTTCTTGGGCAGGAAGTAGCTGACGCCGTTGTCGCTGCGCTGAGTGGTCGTCGCGCCGCTACCCAGGGCTGCACTGGAGCCGTAGACGAAGACGCCGCGCGACCCTACGCCGACGATTCCGAACTCGTCGTTGAGCGCGTTGTTGTAGGTGGGCGTGGTGTCCCGTCCCAGGCGGATTTCGCCGAAGTCGCCCATGAGGCTGACAGTAGAGCGGCGGTTCCAAAATTTGCTGGCGTTGGAGGCGCCAGTGTCCAACTCGATGCCGGATTCCAGGTGAAAGCCTGCAGACAGGCCGCCACCCAATTGTTCAACTCCGCGAACGCCCAGGCGGCTGGTCGTGTTTGCACCGGACGCCACACCCTTCACAGTGCCGGCGCTGCCGTTCTTCACCTGGCGTACTGCCGCGTCAGCAACGCCATACAGCGTGACGGACGACGTTTGCGCGAAGGCAGAACCGGCAACTGCGCTGCATGCCAAGGCCAAGAGGACTGGCTTGTTCATGTACTTCTCCTATTCATTGGTCGATGCCAGAGGGCTGGATCGCCTCCAGCGCCTTGAAGGCTAGGGAAGCGGGCTAGGGAAATCCATTACTTCAACCATTTGGGCGGGTTCCCGCTGGTACGAGGCCATCCAAACCTTGGGTTCACGTGCCTCCAAATCGACACGACTGCTTTTTACGGACAGCGTCTCCCTCATTCACGCCGCCGTCACAGCTTTGAGCATTTTGGAACGCGGCGCACCGACCTGACAAAACCGTAATGTGTTGGACTGGCAGCGGTCATCTGCCGTTCCTTAAGCTCCTTGGTAAAAGCGACGTCTAAGACGTCGATCAATTTCCAACAGAGGGCTTGGCAATGCGCCAGTGCATTGAAGGCGCAGGATGCGACGGCCCGATGCTCAGTTGATTTCGAGGGCGAGGCGGGGAGATGTCGCCGCATGCTTCGAGGCTGGCAGGAAGTACCTACAGGGTACGAATGGGTTTCCACGTCACGTCCCGCTAGGTCTGGAGTACCTGCAGCAGGCTGAGCCGATCCGCGCAGATGATGCGCAGCAGCTGATCGTCGAATCACTGGACCTCTATGAGATCGTGGCGCATGGGCGCATCGCGACGCTGCAGCAGGCCGCGCATTCGGGACGTGTGACTGCGCAATTTAAGTTGGCAATCTGGACCTCGCTGACCGCGGCCGATTCTGACGAAGGGCTGCGTTGGTTCCGCAGCGCCGCAGCGGGTGGCGACGAAGCGTCGAGAAAGGTGCTCTGCCGCTACGCCCCGCACGAGCGCTCCGACGAGGAGATCGTGTCGCGTCTGAGATCGTTGAAAGACTTGCCGGGCATCGGCTGGCCTCACTTGCTGACATTCGCGATGGATCGGGCGCTGATGAGGCAGGAACCGCAGTTGCTGTTCCGCGCGCTAGCGCTTGGTCTGAAGCCAGGCGCGACGCCGGATGCTGGTCTCGCAGACAAGGTATTCGAAGCCTTGACGCATGCGAGTTCGATTCCCGGCGCGTCCATCGCCGTGGACCGCCGGGCGATTGAGACCTTGCTGGATGACTGCGTGGCACGGGGAAGCAGCGGCGCGGCTCTGATGCTCGGCCAAGCGCTGAGCGGAAACGACGTCGGAAGCCTCGGCTGGAACTCGCTGGTCGCGGGGCAAAACTTCCGGAAGGCCTCGGCGCTGCTGATGCGGGCAGCCGACGGTGGACACCTGGACGCTTGGACCCGGCTCTACGAGATGCACTCGAATCACAACGGTTCGGTGGCCAATCCGCCTATGGCGAGGTTCTGCCTCGAAAAGGCCGCAGCCAATGGCGTGGTGTTGGCTCAGCGCCGGCTTGGTGCGACCATCCTGCGGTCATCCGGGTCGTTGCGTGAGGTGGAACAGGGAATGAACTGGCTGTTCATCGCTGCGCAGTCCGGTGACAACCATGCGTTCAGGCTGCTATGCACCTTCGTTCTGCCCGTTGACGGGCGAGACGAGGACTACAGTATTGCTCTCACGGCTATTGGGCAGTCCGATCCTGGTCTGGCACTTCGACTGCAGGTGGCAAGGGACTTCGGGCTCACGAAGCTAGAGGCAATGACGGTAGACCTGGTGGACGGGCAACGACCCTGGGGCCTGGTGGTTGGGCGCAACCCTTTCATTCGTCATGCCAAGCTGTCATCCCCACGGGCGGTGCCGGCGCTGTCAACAGCGGTCCAGGAAAACCTTCGGCATATCGCAGCTCAAGTGGCAGGCGGTGGCGTGCGCGGTGCGGAGTCCCAAGATTTCGACTTGCGCTATCGCATGGCCAGGGTCAAACAGGTGCTGCATGCTCACGGACTTGCCGAATCGATGTTTTTTGCCCGGGCGCGCTCCAGCGACCTCGAGATCCTGCGTGGTGGCGGCCGGTGGGCGCGAACGGCCAAGATTGAACTCGACGCCGCGATGGCAACGCCCTTGGGCGAGGCCGAAGCGAAGGTGAACGCGCAGGCATTGCACCGGCCGTCCAGAAGGTTGGAAACCATTCGCAAGGTCGGGCCGGATGCGCAAGAAAAGATGACGCCGCTCTGCGCGCCCCAGTGATTTCACGCTGCCATGGCATGGACCAGCAACGGCGGCATATTCAGACATTGGCCCGGGAGATGTCATGAAACCCAGCCCCCTGCTGCGAGCGAATCGGCGTGTCACGTCCGCCCAGCGCATTTGCAGCGCAGCACTTGATCGATTGCAACTGGGCAACACGGCATCGATGACTAGGCTGAGCAAAGCCTCGTACGTCCTCGGCCTGGCTCGAGAGCGCTACGTGCAGCTCTCGAAACTGAACTCTCGCCTCGACATCTGAGGGATCTGGGCGACGCAACGGGCGCCATCGCCACGATGCATTGCGGGTGATGCCCCGCGAGGTGGTGTAAGTTTTTAGGCGAGGCTGCCCGTAGAGGGTGGCCATCGTGGTCCCGGATAAGGTTGAGGTGCGACCCAATAACCCTTGTCCAAAGGAAGACACGATGACCGCCTCAACTATCGCATTGGCCGAACTTGCCGAGAAGGGAGCCGACGTTGATGTGCTGCGCCAGATGGTGCAGTTCATGGCCCAGCGGCTCATGGAGATCGACGCCGAAGGGCGCTGCGGCGCCGGCTATGACGAGAAGAGCGCCGAGCGCATCAACAGTCGCAACGGCTTTCGAGATCGAACCTGGGAGACGCGTGCCGGCAGCGTCGAGCTCAAGATCCCCAAGCTGCGCCAGGGCAGCTACTTCCCCGAGTTCCTGGAGCCGCGCAGGACCGCCGAGAAGGCGCTGACGGCGGTGATCTAGGAGGCCTACATCAAGGGCATCTCCACGCGCTCGGTGGACGATCTGGTCAAGGCCATGGGCATGAGCGGCGTGTCCAAGAGCCAGGTGTCGCGGCTGTGCGCCGAGCTCGATGAGCGCGTCGGCGCGTTCCTGAACCGGCAGATCGAGGGCGACTGGCTATACCTGTGGATCGACGCGACCTACGTGAAGACGCGCGAGGCTGGTCGCATCGTGAGCGTCGCGGTGATAGTGGCCGTGGGCGTCAACACCGGGGGACAGCGCGAAGTGCTGGGCATCAAGGTTGGGGCCAGCGAGGCCGAGCCGTTCTGGACGGAGTTCCTGCGAAGCCTGAACCGACGTGGCCTGCGTGGCGTCAAGCTCGTCATCAGCGACAGCCATGAGGGCATCAAGGCGGCTGCGGCAAAGACGCTCAAGGCCACCTGGCAGCGCTGCCGCGTGCACTTCATGCGCAACGTCCTGGCCTACGCCAACAAGACGCAGCGGCGCATGGTGAGTGCGGCCATCGGCACGGTGTTCGTGCAGGAGACGCCGCAGGCGGCGAGGATGCAATGGCACAGCGTGGCGGACCAGTTCCGAGAGAAGCTGCCCAAGCTCAGCGCCATGATGGACGCGGCAGAGCACGACGTGCTGGCCTTCATGGGCTTCCCCAGGGCGCACTGGCCGCAGATCTACAGCACCAACCCGCTGGAGCGGCTCAACGCAGAGATCAAGCGCAGGACCAACGTGGTGGGCATCTTCCCCAACGACGCCTCGATCACGCGGCTCGTCGGCGCCATGATGCTCGAGCAGAACGACGAGTGGAGTCTGAACCGCCGCTACATGCAGCTCGAGGGCCTGCAGACCCTCAGTGATACTGTTCCCACTCGGCTGTCCGCAGTGGCACGCTGAGTAACCCCGCGCATCCCAGCCTGTCCGGGCTGTGGACTTACACCACGCGCCGGGACATCACCGTGCTTGACCGCCGAAGGCGAGCAATCCGTCCTTGCAAAGCGACGGAACCACACAGACGACGGAAGACGAAAAAGAGCTTGACCCTGTAGCTACTTCATGGATTGAAATTCGACCCGTTGCGATAGGTGTCGATCGATGAAGAACGTTGAAGCGCGTGCGATCCAAGAACAGAACGGCGTTTGCTCCGCCGTCCAGTGCCGGAACCCTTCCATTTCCCCGCCACACTGCGCCATGGAAGTGCCCAGGCGGTCCGGCCGATCACCTTCAGGGGCGCGGTCTGGTCGGAGGGGTTGGCCATCGTGCGCGTCGTTGGCCCTGACCACGGCCGTGCTCCTCGCTCCTGGTTTAAGCTGCGCGCAACCGGATCAGGCTCAGCCAATGGCCGGGCCGGCAAGTTCCCCAGCTTCGTTGAGCACATTCACTCTCGAACAGGTCTTGGCACTCGCCGAAGCGGCCAACCCCGTGCTCCAGGGAAAGCAAGCGCAGTTGGCGGCTGCGGAGGGCGCTGTCACGGATGCCGTCGCCCTGTTTCAGAACAACCCTCAGGTATCGATCGAGAGCACCCGGAGGAAGGTGCCCGATGCGTCGTCTTTGGAGCGTCGCAAAGAATGGAGCGCCGGCGTTTCTCAGACCTTCGAGATCAGCGGACAACCAGGACATCGCCGTCAGGCCAGCGCAGCCGCCCTGCAGGCCCTGCGACTGGAAATAGATGACATGCGGCTGCAGCAGCGCGCCGAGGTGGCGCAGCGCTTTTACCGGGTGTTGGCCTTCCAGCGGCGCGTCGAGCTTGAGACCCAAGCCGTCCGGATGTTCGATGAAACGGCTCGGGCCGTCGAGAAGCGCCGTGCGGCCGGCGAAGACACGCGACTCGATGCCAATGTGGCGCTGGTGGAAGCCGAGCGCGCTCGCAATCAGCTCGCAACTGTCCAGGAGCAGCTGATTGAAGCCCGCAGTGCTCTCGCAGTGCCACTGCAACTGCCACCCTCGGGCCTGCCTGAGGTGGCCGGGGCTCTTGAAGCTGCGCGATTGCCGTATTCAGAGGGCGAGTTGCTCGATCTGGCACAAACGCAGCCCCGCCTGCGCGCGCTTGCATCCCGCCAGGACAGCGCTTCCGCTCGCCTGCAGCTCGAGCGCGCCGCTCGCTATCCGGATGTGACCGTCGGGCTCAACGTCGGGCGCGAAGGCGCCATGGACGCTCGCGAACGGCTGACAACGTTGACGGTGTCGCTGCCGCTACCGCTGTTCAAGCGAAACGCAGCAGGGATAGGCGTCGCGGCGACCGAAGCTGCGCAGGCTGATATCGAGCGCCGCGCCGCCGCGCGGAACGTCCCGGCCGACATCCATGCACTCTGGGTGCGACTCCAAAGCATGCAGCAACGGGTTGATCGCCTGCAGCTCTCCGTGATGCCAACGCTGGCGAAGAACGAAGAGCTATCCAAGAAGTCGCTGCATGCCGGCCAGATTGGCTTGATGGAGCTGATCTTGACGAACCGTCAACTGATCGACGCAAGGCGTGACCTGGTTGAGGCACTGCTCGACTACCAGACCACCCGGCTGAACCTGGAAGCGGCTGCCGGTTGGACCGTGCAGCCGTGAAGAACCAAAGAATGTCAAACCAGACGATGAATTCAATGACTTCCTTTCAAGCGTTCGGGTTGCTGACGCTCGCCCTCGCATTGACCGCATGCACCGGCGCCGACAAGGACGGCCAAGCAGCGCGCACGGACTCATCGCCAGCAAGCGGACCGGCTTCCAAGCGCGCTGAAGCAGGCGAGCGCGGTGGTCCGGAAATGGAAGGATCACCTGGCGTCGAAAACAAGGAGGCGGGCGACATCAAGATGTCTGCCGTAGATGTCAAGCGAGCCGGAATCCAGGTTGTGGAGCTCCAGCCGCGTTCGGAGGCCGACGTGGTGACGGTCACCGCGACCGTAAAGCCAAATCAGGATCTCCTCGCGCGTATTGCTCCCCGTGTTGAAGGGCGCATTTTGCGAGTCGACGCGAATCTGGGTGACAGCGTGCGCGCTGGCCAGCCCCTGGCAACGTTGGATAGCGTGACGCTCGGTGAAGCGCAGTCCAACTTGCTCCAGGTGCAGGCGACAAACCGAGTCGCTCAGGCCGACTTCCAGCGGGCACAGAGCTTGGCGGCCGACGAAATCATTCCGCAGCGAGAGTTGCTTCGTGCCAAGGCCGAACTGGAGAAGTCCAATGCCGAACTCCGGGGCGCACAGGACAAATTACGGCTGCTTGGCGCATCGGCATCGACCGGCACCGAAGGAACGTTCCTGCTTCGCGCGCCCTTCGCCGGCACGGTCGTTCAAAGGAAGGCTACCCCCGGCGAACTCGCGACTCCGAGCGAAACGACGTTCACCGTAGCCGACCTGTCGCGAGTCTGGATCGAGGCCAACATCACTGAAGATCTGCTCAGCCGCGTCAGGTCCGGTGCTGTTGCGACAGTGACGGTCGCCGCATACCCCGGCGTCATCTTCACCGGGAAGGTCACCTACATTGGCCGCCTGCTCACGCCCGAGACCCGCACAGTCGCCGCGCGCATCGAGGTGAACAACAAGGATGGGCGGTTGAAGCCCGAGATGTTCGCAACGGCGAATATCGAAGTCGGCCAGATGACGTCCAACGTGCTTAGCGTGCCCGACGCTGCGGTGGTCCTGCTCCAGGGACAGCCGACCGTGTTCGTCGCCGAAGGAGACGGTTTCGAACCGCACCCTGTCGAGACGGGCGACAAGCTAGGCGGCAGGACCGTGATCCGCTCAGGCGTCCAGGCCGGCGATCAGATTGTGATTGCCGGCGCGTACGCCTTGAAGGCCCGCCTGCTGAAATCGCAAATCAGCGACGAACATTGAACGAGGCCCACCAGCATGCTCAATGCCATCGTCGACGCTTCACTGCGTTACAAGGTCCTCGTACTCGTCGCCTTCGTCGTCATCGTCGGCCTGGGGGTGCGCGCCTTCAAGCAGGTACCGGTGGACGCCTTTCCAGACGTGACCCCGATCCAGGTCAACATCTACACCGAGTCACCCGGTCTCGCCGCTGAAGACGTTGAAAAATTGCTGACGACGCCTATCGAGGGCGCCATGGCGGGCCTACCGGGCGTCGAGGAAGTGCGATCCGTGTCGCTCTTCGGCCTGTCGTATGTGGGGGTCTATTTCAAGGACGACGTCGACATCTACTTCGCCCGCCGCTTGGTAGGCGAAAAGTTGCAAGAGGCCAAGGAGCGTTTGCCAGACGGATATGGCGAGCCCGTGCTGGGACCGAACAGTTCAGGACTCGGCCAAGTCTTTTGGTACACCATCGAGTCGGCCGACAGCAAGTTGTCAACGATGGATCTGCGCTCGTTGCAGGACTGGACGGTGCGGTTGATTGTGCGGACCGCACCTGGCGTGGACGACGTCATGTCCTGGGGCGGCCATGAAAAGCAGTACCAGGTGCAGATCGACCCGCAGCGGCTGATCAAGTACGGTCTGACCTTCAAGGAGGTGATGGAGCGACTGACGGCGAACAACCGGCAGGTGGGCGGCCAGTACATCAACCTGGGGCCTGAGCAGTACCTGGTGCGAGGGCTCGGCCTGGTCAGCAACACCGTCGAGATCGCCGGCATCATGGTGGCGGAGCGCAACGGCGCGCCGATCTACGTGCGTGACGTGGCACAGGTCAAAGAGTCGCCCGCTCTGCGCTCGGGCGCCGTGACGACCAACGGCAAGGAGGCTGTGCTGGGCATCGCGCTGGCGCGCGTCAATGAGAACGCGAAGAACGTCGTTGACGCCGTGAAGGCTAAGCTCGCCACCGCGCAAGCGGCCCTGCCCAAAGGCGTGACGCTCAAACCGATCTACGACCGCACGGAGCTCGTGGACAAGGCGCTGCACACCGCGGAGAGCTCGCTCGTCGAGGGCTCGATCCTTGTGGCGGTGATCCTGTTCCTGTTCCTTGGCGAAATCCGCTCCGCGGTCGTGGTGATCGTGACGCTCCCGCTTGCCATGCTGATCGCGTTCATCCTTATGCAACAGTTTGGTTTGACGGCCAACCTGATGTCACTGGCAGGCTTGGCGATTGGTACCGGGATGATGGTCGATGGTGCAGTGGTGATGGTGGAAAACGCTTTCCGGCTGTTGTCTCACGCCAAGGAGTCGGGCCAACCCATCAACAAGACGCACCTAATCCTCCAGGCGGCCCGCGAGGTGGTGAACCCGATCGCGTTCGCAATCCTCATCATCATCGTGGTGTTCCTGCCGCTGTTCTCGTTGACCGGCCTGGAGGGCAAGCTCTTCAAGCCGATGGCGCTGACTATCACGTTCGCCATGGCCGGCTCGCTGCTGCTGTCGCTGACGCTGGTACCCGTGCTGGCCGCGCTCATCCTCAAGCCCAAGGAGGAGCGTGACACTTTCTTGGTGGCGCGCGCCAAGCGGCTGTACTTGCCCTTGCTGGATTGGGCACTGGAGCGCAAGAAGCTGGTGTTCATCGGTGCGGTGGTCCTGCTGGTCGGATCCCTGGCGATGTTCCCCTTCCTCGGCAAGGAGTTCATGCCGACGCTGCAGGAAGGGGCGATCATGTTCCGCATCACCGGCATCCCGTCCACGTCGTTGGACGAATCCATCCGTGTGTCCCAAGTCGTTGACGTTGAGCTGCGCAAGCAGTTTCCACAGGTGAAAACTGTGCTGGCAACGATTGGCCGGGCCGAGCGCGGCGACACGGCCGACGTGAACTACATGGAGGTGCTGCTCGACTTGAAGCCGCCAGAGGAATGGCCCGAAAAGAGGTCCTACACCGCACTGGGCCACGACATGCAGGAAGCCCTCGAAAAGGTGGTCCCGACTGCCGTGTTTGGTGCCACCCAGCCGATCCAGATGCGCGTGGAGGAGCTCATCTCGGGCGTGCGTGCCACGCTCGCCTTGAAGCTCTATGGGGAAGATCTGACAACGCTGGACCGCCTCACAGGGCAGATCCAGGGCGTTCTCAAAACGATCCCCGGGGTGGCTGACCTCTCAGCCGAGGCCAACAAGGGCAAGCCACAGCTCGTGATCAGGGTGGATCGGGCGGCCGCATCACGTTACGGCATCAACGCCGACGAGATCCTCGAGGTGGTGCAATCCGGAATCGGCGGCAGCAAGGTTTCCACGTTGATCGAAGGCACCAAGCGCTTTGACATCACCGTGCGCCTGGCGGACGAGTACCGCGCTTCGCCCAGCACCATCGCCTCGATTCCGCTGCGCACTGCCGAAGGTGCCCTGGTGCCGTTTTCCCAGGTGGCCAAGATCGAACTCGACGAAGGCTACTCGTTCGTGCGTCGTGAATCACTGCAGCGCTATGCGGTGCTTCAGATGGACGTGAAGGGGCGCGACGTCGATGGATTTGTGAAGGACGCCGACGCCAAACTCAAGGCTTCGGTGCAACTGCCACCTGGTTATTGGATGGAATGGGGCGGTGCCTTCGAGAACCAGCAGCGGGCCATGGCTCGCCTGGCAGTGATCGTGCCGCTGACTATTGGTCTGATTTTCATCCTGTTGTACACGGCCTTCAACTCCTTGCGTCATGCAACGTTGATCATCTCGAACGTGCCGTTCGCCATCATTGGCGGAATCGTTGGCTTGTTCGTCAGCGGTCAGTACCTGTCGGTCCCATCTGCAATTGGGTTCATCGCGGTGTTTGGCGTGGCGATGCTCAACGGCATCGTGCTGGTGTCCTTCCTCAACGGCTTGCGGCAGCAGGGACTGCCGCTGCGCGAGGTTGTGAAGCAAGGCGCTTCATTGCGGCTGCGACCCGTGCTCATGACCGCCTCGGTCGCCATCTTGGGTCTGGTCCCGATGTTGTTGTCCACCGGGGTGGGCGCGGAGACCCAGCGGCCGCTGGCAACCGTGGTTGTTGGTGGGCTCATCACCTCCACCGCGCTCACGCTGCTGTTGCTGCCCATGATGTATGAATGGGCCGAAGGACGTGCCGATCGGCGCGCCGCCGGGGCGCATGCATCGTCTGAAGGAGAGTCCGCATGAAAGAGATCAAGGCGTACGTCCATGCCAATCGCATTGGTGAGTTGATGGCAGCCCTCAAGTCGTCCAATGCTTGGGGCGCCGCCGCCGTCGACGAACACAACCTGACCGTGTACGTGGTCCAGGGCACGCTGCTGCCTATTGATGATCGCGAGCGCCACTTCTCGGTGGAGCTGGGCGATGAGGTGGTCAACGAATACAAGCTCGAACTGGTCTGCGACGACGGCCAAGTCGACGGGCTGGTGCAGCTGATTCGCACCGTGGCACGAACTGGTCAGGCAACGGCTGGCTGGGTGTACGTGACGGATGTTCGGGAAGCGCATCGGATCCAATAGCTTGATCTATAGCAGCTGGTGCAGTGTTTTGAATAGCCGCGGAAAACTAGATTTGTCCTGCAGCATGGGCAGCTCGTTGCGGTCGCTTTTCCTGTGGCTGACTCTTGCTTTCATCACGGCAGGACTCGGATCTCCCAGTGTCTGGGCGGGCAGTCCCCAAGGGCCAACGGGTCGGGCGCCGGGGCAAGTCCGCGTCATCGGCAGTGGAGCCTGCGTTCTTGCCTCACGGTGCTGTCGGCCCTTGGCACAGACAATCACGGCAGGAGATCAAAGCGGCGCTGCTTCAAAGTCCTGCGGAGCTTCAGCGAAGCGCTGTGTTTGTGAAGCGTGTTGTACGACCCTTTGCCTCCCCAGAGCGCAGGCTTCGTCACTTGGAGCGGCGTTGTTGCACGTCTGGCGGTCTGCATCACTGTTTGAGCCCATCGCGCATGTGCCGCAGGTGCCGAGGCGTCCTCCTAGGAGGCTTTCCTAGACTGCTGTGCCAGTAGGTACGCAGGCTATTGGCAACGACCCCACTTTCTGAACGATGGCAGACCCCAGCTGATGCTGCCATTTCTACTCTCAATTAGGAACACTATGAAAACCTTTGTCCAAGTTGCGTTCGCCGCTTCCATTGCTCTGGCGAACCAGGCATTCGCTCAAGTCCCCAATCCATATGGCTCGGCTGCATCCACGGCGGAGGCAGAGCGAACAATCGAAATACTGCCCACGACGCGATTCATCAATGTGACTCGATTTGAGACAGTTCGGCTGGCTATCAAGGAAGGCAATGAGGTGAAATACGTCGTCTGGCGTTTTGACACCCTGTCTTTGCAGCCGTTCGATCTCGGTACAGTTGTCCCGTCACTCGCGGCGCGTTCTGTCAAGGTCTACGTCGCCCGTAGCCACCTGGACAGGAACTGATGTTTGAGGGCCGCCTTTAAACGGTGGCCCTTTTTTGGCGGTGCGCCCGGCAGGGCGCACCTACTTGGAGGTGGAAGTCCTCTACCAGCCCGGCAAGGGGAATGGTTACGTGTTCGGCAACCGGCGCGCCAACCGCATGAAGGTTCTCGTGCACGACGGCATCGGCGTGTGGCACGCGGCTAGGCGGCTCAATGCCGGCCGGTTGCCCACCCACTCCAAAGCCGGATCGACGAGTTGCTGCCGCACCGCTGGTCAGCGCGAAGCTGACTGCGTAGCGGCAAATCCCATCCCCGGTGTCCGGGGCTGGGAATCTGTGCCGGCCCCAGGGCTGCAACCGTCAGGACAACCTTGCCTCGACAAACGGAAACCTTGACTCTGTACCCACTACAGGGTGTGCAATCACGGCAGATCAAGGGACGACATGACCGCTCACGAACACCTCCCGGGCGCCAGATCGCCCGGAAACGAAACCTTCTTCACGATTTCGGACATGGACTGCCGCAGCGAGGAGGCGGCGATCCGTGAAAGGCTCAACGGGATGCAAGGGGTCGAATCGTTGGTGTTCGATCTCCCGCGCCATCGATTGACTGTCCTGCACACGCTAGCGACGGCAGAGCCGCTTTTGGACGCTCTAACAAGCATCGGCATGCAAGCTGCCATTGAGCCCGGCCCGGCTCCCACAGCCGCTGCATCCTGCAGGGCTGCGTGTTCTTCCGGTGGCAGCAGTGCCGCCTCAACGAAAACGGTGTTCGTCGTCTCGAATATGAACTGCCGCAATGAGGAGAGTGCAATCCGAGCCAGGCTCGAAGCGCTCGACGGCGTGAAAGGGTTGTCCTTCGACCTGCCAGCAAGACGGCTTGTGGTGTCTCACACCTTGCCTTCGTCGGAGCCGATCCTCACGCGCCTTCGCGAGATCGGCATGGATGCCCGCCTTGCCGGAGCGGTGGATGGACCTGCCGCAACGACGGTCGCCGAAGTGCCGCCACCTGACAACGCGATATCCGCTTGTCGCCCGTGCGGCACATTGACTTCGACGCCGTCTCCGGCCGCCAACGGGAACACGACCCAGTTCATCATCACGAACATGGACTGTCCTACCGAGGAAGCGCTGATCCGCAAGCGCCTGGGCCGCGTGGAGGGCGTGGACCAACTCGAGTTCGACCTCATCAACCACCGGCTGGCTGTCCAGCACCGCCTGGGCGACCCCGCGCCGGTGCTGGACGCACTGCGTGAGATCGGCATGAAAGCCACCGTCGAGCGGGAGGCCGGCGCGAGTCCGAAGGGTCAGGCCATCTACCTGATCGAAAAGATGGACTGCCCGACCGAGGAAGCCCTGCTTCGCAAGGCCTTGGAAGGGCTGCCAGGCGTGAGTGCGCTCCAGTTTGACCTCCTGGGCCGCAAGCTGACCGTCGCCCATACGCTAGACGACCTGGCGCCAGTCACGGCGGCCATCGGCCGGCTGGGCATGTCGCCCGTCCTGCAAGACAGCAGCCAGCCGGCGCCATCCGTCACCCGCGAGTTCGGATCTGGCATCTCGAAGATGCAGTGGCTGAAGATGGGAGCCGCCGGCGTCCTTGCGCTCGGAGCTGAGGCCATGGCTTACGGCGGTTTCGGAGAGTCGTCTCTGCCTGTGGTGGGTGCCTCATTGGCGGCCATCGCCTTGGGCGGCATCGAGACCCTCAAGAAAGGGTGGATCGCGCTGCGGACGCTTTCCTTGAACATGAACTTGCTGATGACGATCGCCGTGATTGGCGCAGCGCTCATCGGACAGTGGCCTGAAGCCGCCGTCGTGATCTGGCTGTTCGCCATCGCCGAGATGATTGAAGCGCTCAGCCTTGATCGCGCTCGCAATGCGATCCGCAGCCTGATGGAACTGGCGCCGGAAACGGCTTTGGTCAAGCAACCGGACGGCCGCTGGGAAGAGGTCAAGGCGGAGACCGTCGATTTGGGTGCGCTGGTGCGGGTGCGCCCAGGCGAGCGCATTGCGCTCGACGGCGTCATTCGGTCAGGAGCGTCCGCGGTCAACCAGGCTCCGATCACCGGCGAGAGCATGCCGGTGGCCAAGGAGGTCGGCGACACGGTCTTCGCAGGCACGATCAACGAACGCGGCACGCTTGAGTTCGAAGTGCGCTCACGCAAGGGCAACACCACGCTCGACCGCATCGCCCGGTCGGTGCAGGAGGCACAAGGCCAGCGGGCGCCGACCCAGCGGTTCGTGGATCGGTTCGCGAGCATCTACACGCCGTTGGTGTTCGCGCTGGCCGTGGGCATCGCTGTGATTCCGCCCTTGTTCTTCGGCGGCGTGTGGTCTGACTGGGCCTACAAGGCGCTGGTGATGCTGGTCATCGCATGCCCTTGCGCCTTGGTGATCTCAACGCCGGTCACAGTCGTGAGCGGCCTCGCTGCCGCGGCTCGCAGGGGCATCCTCGTCAAAGGTGGTCTGTACCTTGAGCAGGGGCGTTTGCTGCGCGCGGTGGCGCTGGACAAGACCGGCACGCTGACGCATGGCCGTCCCGCGCTGACGGACACCTTGCCGGTTGGGGACTTGTCGCAGGCGGAGGTTCTGCGGATCGCTGCCAGCATCGATGCCTTGTCAGAGCATCCAGTGGCCACGGCGATCGTCCGCGCGTACGGCGACCTCCCGCATGCGACCGTCGACCGGTTCGAGGCGCTCGCAGGCCGCGGCGTGAAGGGCGATATCGACGGGCAAACCTACTACATCGGCAACCAGCGGCTGGCCACCGAGCTGGGCGTCGCTTCAGAGGCAGTCCGGGCTCAGCTCGAACGGTTGGAAGCCGAGGCGAAAACCGCCGTGGTGCTGTCCACGGACAAGGTCGCGCTCGCCGTGCTGGCCGTGGCGGACACCGTGCGCGACAGCAGCAAGGAGGCGGTCGCTTCGCTCAAGCGGCTTGGCGTGGAGCCTGTGATGTTGACAGGTGACAACGGCAAGACCGCCGCGGCCGTCGCTAAGTTGGTGGGCATCAATGACGCACGCGGCGATCTGCTTCCCCAGGACAAACTGGAGGCGATCGAGCGACTGGCGGCCCAAGGGCCCGTCGGGATGGTGGGCGACGGTGTCAACGACGCACCAGCTCTGGCGAAGTCGAACATCGGCTTTGCGATGGGCGCGGCGGGCACCGACACCGCCATCGAGACGGCCGACGTGGCGCTGATGCAGGACGACTTGCGCAAGCTGCCGGAATTCATCGCCTTGTCGCGCCGCGTGGGCGGCGTGCTCAAGGCCAACATTGCCTTCGCGATCGGGACCAAAGTCATTTTCATGGTGCTGGCCTTCACCGGCCACGCGAGCCTCTGGTTGGCCATCCTTGCCGACATGGGCGCGAGTCTGGTGGTCGTGTTCAATGGGTTGCGGCTCCTGCGCAGTTCCAAGCCAGAGGATCGAAGCCATGGAGCCTGACCGCGGCGCTCGGCGGGGCTTTGTGCTGGCTGCGACAGTTCTCGGCGCGGATCTGGCGACGAAGGCGGCCATCGTCGCGACGGTGGACTTCGGGGCGACGCATCAACTGGCGCCCGTGCTGAACATCGTGCATGTGCTGAACCGCGGCGCCGCCTTCAGCTTCTTGCATGACGAGGGCGGCTGGCAACGCTACTTCTTCATCACTATCGCGCTGGCGGCCTCGGCGTTCCTTGTCGCCATGCTCCGGCGAGCCTCCACCTCGAACACTGAGCGGATCAGCTTTGGGTTGATCCTGGGAGGCGCGTTGGCCAACATGTTCGACCGGATCGGCCGGGGCGCCGTCGTTGACTGGATCGACCTGCATTGGGGGCCGCATCACTGGCCGGCCTTCAATATCGCGGACATCGGCATCACCGCAGGGGCGGCCCTCTTGGTGGCACACGAGCTCTTCCGCAGGAAGCCGGCTCGACAGACGGGCGACTGAAACCCGGGTGCGGTTTGATCGACCGCAGTTGAGCATCGGCCGGGGATGGCCGCCTAACTACGCAAGGTAACCGGAGAACTCATGAGTCCCATGTCGTCGACTACCGGATCTGCATCAAGAACCGTCGCCATTGCGCTTTTGGCGTGCTCCTCCATATTGATGGCCGGCTGTGCCAGCCCTCGTCAGCCGCCTGACAAGGACGGCGAACCGTACTGCTTTCGCGTTGGTCGCGGCCACAAGCGCGCCACTTGTACGCAAGGAGCGGTCCCTGGCAGGGCAGTGGAGAGCGAGGCCAAGCAGTTCGTTGCTCGCCCTGACGTACTGACCTTGTACATCGTGCGTAGTCGTTGGCGTGATCTGGTCTATCGCGTCGCCGTGAGCATCGATGACGGCCAGCCAATTCAGACGGTGCCCAACTCCTTCGTGCGAATCCGCCTGTCGCCCGGAGAGCATCAAGTCGTGCTGCAGTGGAAAGACGTCCGACAGGTCATCATCGTCCGCGGCGCAACGGGGAGCATCGCCTTTCTTGAACTGGCCGGTAGCACCGGCCTCTTCCACACAGAGTACGGCTGGGCGAACGTTTCTGACGTGGACGCAAAGCGCAAGATCACCGCCGCCCATCTGATCGCTGACTTGGATTCCCCGACCTGACTTCTTTTCCTTCTAGGCCTCAGCCAATGCGGTCCACTGAACGCACAGCCAGGCAGGCGATCACGTTCTGGCGCCCTCGCGCGCCTTCAACGCATTGAAGCCGAAGCCGGCCAGCGCGGCCAGCAGCACCAGGATCTGGGCAAGATTGGTTTGCAGCGTCGGATAGACACCCAACACCGGTAGTCGAAGCCAGTCAATGGGTGTCGCGGACAGCCACCCTGCCTCCTGCAACCCGGCGATGCCCTTGCCGACAAGCACGACGGCCAGAACGGCCACCAGGACCGAGCTTGCTGCAAAGAACTTGCCGATCGGCATGCGCGCGCTTGTGCGCAGAAAGATGAATGCGATCAAAGCCAAAAGTGCCGATCCGGTGATGAGGCCGGCGACCATGGCGGAACCGTAGCCATCGGCGGCGAGGGCCGAGAAGAACAAGACCGTTTCAAAAACCTCGCGGTAGACCGCAATGAAGGCCAGTGCGAACAGCGCCCATGCTGAGCGTCTGGTGAGAGCCGCGGACAAATGCGCCTTCAAGTAGGCCTGCCAACGCCCGGCACTGCTCTTTTGATGCATCCACAGGCCAACCGAAAGAAGGACCACAGCGGCGAACAGCGACGACAAACCTTCGGTCACTTCTCGGCTGGCGCCACTGACGCTCACGAAATAGGTGGCGACCCACCAAGTGAGCCCCCCCGCCGCCAAGGCTGCGACCCATCCGCCGTGGACATAGCGAAGCGCTTCCTGACGATCAGCCTTGCGCAGGAAGGCAATCATCGCAACCACGATCAGCAGCGCTTCGACCCCTTCACGCAGCAGGATGGTCAGCGCCCCGAGAAATGTCGTGAGGGGATCGGCCGCGCCGGCGCTGAGTTCCGCTTCGGCGCTCGTGATCAAGGCCTCGAGCTGCTTGGCCGCTGCCGCGGCTTCCTCGACCTTGCCGGCGCTCAGCGCTGATCGATACGCCAGCATCTTGGTCTCTACCTCGGCCAAGAGCGCCTTGTTCCTGACGCCAAGCGTTGGCTCGACCGGCTCGAAGCCGTCCAGGTATGCCGACAGTGCGAGCCGGGTCGCTTCGGATGAGTCACCAGCGCGGGCGGCAGCCAGGCTCTTGGTGAGTTGCAAACGCGCAAGGGCGAGCCCGCTGGGCTGGTTGGCGACCAGCACTTTGGGGTCGCTGCGCAGGTAGGCGGTGACATCCTGGGCGCGCTCTTCGCCGAGTGTTTCAGCTGCCACTGCTTCGGATGAGGTTGTGAGCTTGGCCAGGTCAGGGAAGGCGGCCCGAGCCGCCGCGTCGTTCTTCCACGTGGCCTCACCGCGATCCCGCCTGGCCGCGTCGTACGACAGCGTGCCGGCGTAAAAGGCGACGGCCCAGCGATCTGCTTCGGGCAGCGCCGCGAAACTGGCCATCGACGTGCCTGACACCCCCTGCGTGACAACTTGGTACAGCGCCAGCAAGCTGCGGGACCGGGCGCGCTCATGTTCGGAGAAAGCGACGGGTCTCGGATCCAGCTTGGCCGAGAGCGGGCCGTCCGCATGGCCAGTCGCGCCGTGGCAGGCCGCGCACTGTGCGCGATAGACCTCGGCACCACGTTGCAGGTCGGGCACGACGCGCGGAGCGACAGGGACCGGGTACTGCGCCAGCAGCAGCTCGCTCGCTCGACGCGACAGTTGGGACACCTCGGCAGGTTCGGCTCGCCGCTCGACAGCCTGGTTCAGCGCCTCGATGGCGGCGATCACTTGGCTGCGGCCTGCACTCGGCGGCAACCCGCGTGCGCCGGTCAAGGCGTTGCCGACGAACTCACGCATCTCCGCGTACTCGGAAGCGCTGGCCACTTGCCCATGCGCCACAGCGCCGCCGTAGTCCACACCGACATAGTCGATCTGCTGCCAGATCTGCCGCACGGCTGTCTCCGGCACCACCGCCTGCGCAGTTGCCGCAGTGCTGCCGAGCAGGTTCAACACCAGGAGGGCGCCAAGGAATCGAGTGAAGAAGGTCCGCATTTGCAAATGATTCTCGTTTCCCGCATTAGAAACCCTGTAGCAGGTATAAAGTCAAGTACGACTGCTCAAAGCAGAGCTGGGCTAGAGGTGAATATGAAGATCGGTGAGCTTTCAACTGCGACGGGAACGCCCGTAGAGACAGTGCGGTTCTATGAACGTGTCGGGCTGCTGCCGGCTCCCAAGCGAACGAGCGGCAACTTCCGGATCTACGACGAGACCCATGCGGAGCGGCTCGCGTTTGTCAGGCACTGTCGGTCGCTGGATATGACGTTGGATGAGGTGCGGGTACTGCTGCAGTTCCGCGACGCGCCTGAGCGAGGCTGCGGTGAGGTCAACGAGATGGTCGACGCCCACATTGCTCATGTGGCCACCCGCATCCAGGAGCTTCGAGCCCTGGAGAAGCAGCTCAAAGAGCTTCGCAGGACCTGCGGTGATGCCCGGGCCGGCGGTGAGTGCGGAATTCTGAGTGGCCTGTCCTCCGCGGCAGCGACCTCGTCCAAGCCGTCGAAAAGCCATGTACGGGGCATGCACGGTGAGAAGCCGCGGATGCAACCGCCCGGTCGTGCCACCGGCTGATCTCGGCGCATGTCAGCCAGCCTCGGAGTCGTTCAGGTCATAGCACGAGGTCTGCAGAACGCGAGCCGCCAGGTATGGCGTTCACGCTTGCCTCGCATCAGCACATAGGCTGCCGGAATCACGAACATCGACAGTAGCGGCGCCGTGATCATGCCTCCCGCCATGGGCGCGGCGATCCGCTGCATTACCTCCGAGGTGGCCGAACTGCAGACCCGGGAAGGGCAAGACACGTACCGTCGACGCAAGGCCATCGTCGAGCCGCCCAACGCCTGGATTCAGCAGGTGGTGAGGTTCCGGCAGTTCAGCTTAACGGGGTACGTCCATGTTTAACGGCGGCGCATCGGGTGAGAGCGGTCCGTAGTCGTGGCCATTAGCCTATTTACAAATGATAATGCGTCTCATTATGAATTAACATGCGGCCCCACCGAAGCCAGCGGCGTTTCACGCCGCTCACTTCCAACCGCTCCGTTTTCATCAGATGCCCCCTACGTTTACCCTGGTACGCCTGAGCCCGCTCGCCGTCGCCACCCTTGCCGCCCTCGCCGTTCCACCGGCGACCGCCCAGCCCACCGACCCCACACTCGAACGCGTCGTCGTGACCGCCACCCGTGGCAGCAAGGCGATCGACAAGATTCCCGGTGCCGTCTCCGTCATCACCGCCCAGGAGATCGAGACCCAGACGCTGATCGCCGAGGACCTGAGCGCCGTGCTGTCCGTGCTGGCGCCTTCGTATGCGCCGTCGCGGCAGAAGCTCACCAGCTTGGGGGTGTAAGCCCAAACCCGATTTTTTTCCGTCTGACCGAGTCCGCGCTGCGCCTCGTTGAAGTCCGCTCGCCATCAGCGTCGCTGACCCGCGAAGGCTTCCCGCAACTGGCGCGCACGCTTCGCCTCATCGGTATGCAGGTAGGTTGAGGTGGTCGACAGCGACGCGTGGCGTAGGTTGTCGCGCACAGTAGTGAGGTCGACCCCGCGCTCAAGCGCATGCGTGGCGTGGGTGTGCCTCATCCAGTGCGGGCTGGCCCGTCGTAGCTTCTCGGCGGTCGCAGGGCTCTGTTCCTGGACCACTTCGGCCACCACCGAGAAGAAGCCCTTCATGACTACCCAGAGCCGGCGAGCGGTGATGCCAACTTGGCTGTTCTGTTCCAGGTTGGCTACCAGCGGCGTCGACGGCTCCCACCGCGTCAAGGTCGTCGGCAGTCGGCGATGGACCAGATAGCGGTCAAGCGCATCGCGCGCAACAGGCGGTAACGCCACCTTGCCGGCCTTGTTGCCTTTGCCGACCAGGTGCAGCCAGCGGTCCCCCTGGGCATCCTCCTCGATCATGCCCAGCGTGGCGTGGACCAACTCGCTGGCGCGCAGGCCGGTGGCATAGGCGAAGTTGAGCACGAAGCGCAGCCGCTGGGCCGCAGCCACCTCCCAGCCGTAGGACCACTCCAAGCCTTCAGCGACGGTCTGGATCATCGACCACTCGCCTTCCACGAAGACCCGCGTTGCCGCCTGAGCCGCTCCCCGTGTAGCGCCGCGCACCTTGATACCCGCGAACGGGTTGGCCAGCACGTAGCGCTGTTGGATCAACCAACGGTACATCGCGCCGAGCACGGACAACGAATACGCCGCCGAGCGAGGCGACAGACCGCCCGCGAACGGACGCCATTCCGGCGACGATCGCGGGCGCGGCGGACCAATCCAACGCCCGCGTGGCACCGGATGCCGCAAGAACGATCGGTAGTCCATCGCATCTTCAGCCGTCAGCGACGACAGCGCCAGTCCGCGCTCGGTGATGGCCCACAGGATCAGCCGTTCGGCCTCCTTGCGATATGCGCTCTGCGTCGCTGGCGAATCGTGCAGCGCGAGCCACGCCTGCACCGCCTGGTAGTCGTTGTTCGCGCGCAGGGTGCACGTCGCGCGCGGCGCTCGGAAGGTCCCGCGCGAACCATCGACCTCGCTCGGCACGGCCAGGCGCTCCCACGGCATGATGTCCTGCGCATCGGGTGTCACCACCAGTGCGCGCGCACGCTCCGTGAGCTGCGGATGTGCCGCGAAGAAGGCTTCGATTTGGCGGGCTCCGGCCACCCCCATCCCGGGAATGACCGCCCACCAGCGGCGGCGGCGCGGGATGCGCACCGTGAGTGCAGCTAGCGTCTTGATGCCCTGCGCCTGCAGCGCGCGCACAGCCCGTGGTTCGAGCCACTGGGCGATGTCGTCGCCGATCAGCGGCTCGGGCATGGGCAACGTCGGCAGCAACTCGATCGCGTGCGCCACGGCGCGTGCGTGCTTCGACCGCTCGGACACTGGGTGATCGAACAGAGCAGCCAGGTCTTCGCGTTTGCGGCGTCGGGCCAGATCGATCAGCTGGCGCCGAATGACACCGAGCATGCCTCGCGAGGACTGGCCGTCGGCCTTGCTGTGACCGAGGTAGCGGGTCACGGCCCCGCGCGCAGACAGGCCCTCGTACCAAGCGCGCAACGCGGCCAAGGACGCGGCGTCAGGGAAGTCATTCTGGCTGTCTCCATCCGCCTGTGCGGGTCGGCGCGTTTTCATGCTCGCCAGTTTAGGCGCCGAACGGCATTGGCTCAATAACAAGGTTTATATCCATAGAATCCTTTGCCTACACACCGGCGCACCGAGAACCTCGCCGAGGCAAGGCCGCAATACGCCGCGGAGCTTGCGGCCTTCGGAAGACAACAAGACCCGCGCCCTCGCGCCAGAACGATGCCAACAACAAAAAGCAAGCTGCTGGCCGTGCTGTCGCCGGCCGAACAAGACGCCCTGTACGGGCTGCCCGATTTCGACGATGGTCAACGCCTGGACTACCTGTGCCTGTCCGAGCCGCAACTGGCGCTCGCCTGCAGCCGCCCCGGGCTGCGGGCCCAGGCGTGGTGCGCCTTGCAGATCGGCTACTTCAAGGCTAAGCAGACCTTCTTTGGGTTCACCTGGGACGAGGCCCAGGACGATCTCGCCTTCGTGCTCAGCCGCTACTTTCCCGGCCAGGCCTTCGAGCCGCGCCCCGTCACCAAGCACGAGCACTATGCGCAACGCGCCCTGATCGCCCGGCTGTTCGACTACCGGCTCTGGTCCAGCGAGTTTCTCGCGCAACTGGAACAGCAGGCTGCGCAGATCGTGCGCCGCGACGTCACGCCTGGCTTCATCGTCGCGGAACTCATCGTCTACCTCAACGAGCACAAGGTCGAGCGGCCCGGTTACACGACCTTGCAGAGGCTGATCAGCCAGGCGCTGTCGGCCGAGCGCCGCCGCCTGGGCGGGCTGCTCGCCGCGACGCTGGACGATACAACAAAGGCGTCCCTGGCCGAATTGCTGGTGCGCGACGACACCTTGTCCGAGCTGGCCGTCCTGAAGCAGGACGCGCGGGATTTCGGCTGGCGGCAGATGGCACGCGAACGGGAAAAGCGCGTGCGGCTGGAGCCGCTGTACCGCGCCGCCAAGAAGCTACTGCCGCAGCTCGCCATCTCGCAACAGAACCTGCACCACTACGCGAGCCTGGCGAACTTCTACACCGTCTACGACCTGCGCCGGATGAGGGCCGAGCAGGCCCAGCTGTATCTGCTGTGCTTCGCATGGCAACGCTACCGGCAGTTCACCGACAACCTGGTGGACGCCCTGGGCTACCACATGAAGCAGCTCGAAGACGAGAGCAAGGCGCTGGCCGACCAGGCGTTTGTCACCCAGCAGGTGCAGCGCCAACAGGAGTCGCCGCGGGTCGGGCGCTTGCTGCTGCTGTACGTAGACGACAACGTGACCGACACCACGCCTTTCGGCAGCGTGCGCCAGCGCGCATTCACGATCATGCCGCGCGACGAGCTGAAGGTCGCAGGCCAACGCCTGAGCACCAAGCCCAGCAGCAAGCTGGCCCTGCGCTGGGAGGCGGTCGATGGACTGGCAGCCCGCATGCGGCGTCACCTGCGCCCGCTGTACGAGGCGCTGGAGCCGACCGGCGTCGAGCCCGGCAATCCGTGGCTGGCCGCGCTCTCCTGGATGAAGGGCGTGTTCGCAAAGCAGCAGCGCCTGTCGCAACGGCCGGCCGAGGAATGCCCCGAGCACACCGTGCCCGAGCGCTTGCGGCCCCACCTGCTGACGCTCGATGCCGACGGCAAGCCGACCGGCGTGCAGGCCGACCGTTACGAGTTCTGGATCTACCGCCAGCTGCGCAAGCGCCTGAAGTCGGGCGAGATCTACCTGGACGACAGCCTGCAGCACCGGCACCTCAGCGCCGAACTGGTCGCGACAGACAAGCAGGCGCAGGCGCTGGAGCAGATGGACATCCCCTGGGTGCGCCGACCACTGGACGAACAGCTCTCAACCCTGAGCGCAGAGCTGCACGAGCAGTGGCTGGCGTTCGATCGCGAGCTGCGCGAGGGCAAGTTGAAGCACCTCGACTACGACGAGGGCACTTCCACCCTGACGTGCCGCCGCCCGAAGGCCGAGAATGACGCCGCGCAGCAGGATGCCTTCTACGAGCAGCTGTCCTTCTGCGATGTGGCCGATGTCTTCCGCTTCGTAAACGAGCGGTGCCGGTTTCTGTCGGCATTGACGCCGCTGCAGCCGCGCTACGCGAAGCAGGTCGCCGATGAGGACAGTCTGATGGCCGTCATCGTCGCCCAGGCGATGAACCACGGGAGCCTGCTGATGTCGCGCACCAGCGACATCCCGTACCACGCGCTAGAGGCCACCTACCAGCAGTACCTGCGCCTGGCCACGCTGCAGGCCGCCAACGATCGCATCAGCAATGCCATCGCCGAGTTGCCCATCTTCGAGCACTACTCGTTCGACCTGGAGACGCTGTACGGCAGCGTCGACGGCCAGAAGTTCGGCGTTGAGCGGCCGACCGTCAAGGCGCGGCACTCGCGCAAGTACTTCGGCCGCGGCAAAGGCGTCGTCGCCTACACGCTGCTGTGCAACCACGTGCCGCTGCAAGGCTGGCTGATCGGCGCGCACGAGTTCGAGGCGCATCACGTGTTCGACATCTGGTACCGCAACACGTCGGACATCGTGCCCGAGGCGATCACCGGCGACATGCACAGCGTGAATAAGGCGAACTTCGCGATCCTGCATTGGTTCGGGCTGCGCTTCGAGCCGCGTTTCACCGACCTCGACGGGCAACTCAGCGAGATCTACAGCGCCGGCGACCCGGCGCTGTACGAGAACTGCCTTGTGCAGCCAGCCGGGCAGATCGACCTGCCGGCCATCACCGACGAGAAGGAGAACATCGACCGCATCGTCGCCACGCTGGGGCTGAAGGAGATGACCCAGGGGACGCTGATCCGCAAGCTATGCACCTACACCCAGCCGAACCCGACACGGCGGGCGGTCTTCGAGTTCGACCGGCTGGTGCGCAGCGTCTACACGCTGCGCTACCTGCGCGATCCGCAGCTGCAGCGCAACGTGCACCGCTCGCAGAACCGCATCGAGTCCTATCACCAACTGCGTTCGGCGATCGCCCAGGTCGGCGGCAAGAAGGAACTGACCGGCAAGACCGACATCGAGATCGAGATCAGCAACCAGTGCGCGCGGCTAATCGCCAACGCGATCGTCTACTACAACTCCGCGATCCTGTCGCGCCTGCTGGAAAAGTGCGAGGCCAGCGGCAACGAGAAGGCGCTGGCGCTGATCAAGTCGACCTCGCCGGTGGCTTGGCGGCATGTGCATTTGAATGGGCACTACACCTTCCGCGACGGCGGGCAGGCCATCGATCTGGACGCGATCATCCAGGGGCTGAACCTGGAGTGATGCAGGCCGCTCGCTCAGCCGGGCCCCAAACCGAGCTTGATGTTCCAGCGGGCCGACTCATTGCTGCTGCAACGCATCGATCAAAGGGCACGACACGGTGCCCTGGCTCGCGCAGCAGTCGCGAACCAGAGCGCCCAACACCCGCTCGATGCGCCGCAGGTCCGACAGCTTGGAGCGCACGTCGGCGAGTTTCTGCTCGGCAAGGTGTCGGGCCTCGTCGCAGTGCGTGCCGTCGTCCAGCTGGAGCAGGCCGGCCACCTCGTCCAGGCTGAACCCCAGGCGCTGGGCCGACTTCACGAAGCGCACCCGCGCCACGTCGCCCAAGCCGTAGCGGCGAATGCTGCCGTACGGCTTGTCCGGCTCGCTCAGCAGGCCCTTGCGCTGGTAGAACCGGATGGTCTCCACATTGACACCGGCGGCCTCAGCAAACGCGCCGATGGTGAGGTTCTCGACAGTCTGTTCCACGTTGCTTGACTCCGTACTTGACTACGGAAGTAAGGTTACGTTGTTCGCAAAGGACTTGGAAGGAATATCGACATGCCGGAACGTCGAAGCGGCCGTGGCGCCCTCGTGGCGGGCGGTGTGGCCGCATTGTTGGCCTCGACCTGCTGCCTCGGGCCGCTGGTGCTCGTGGCCCTGGGTGTCAGCGGTGCCTGGATCGGCAACCTGACGACGCTGGAGCCGTATCGGCCGCTGTTCCTCGGCGCAGCATTGGTGGCGATGTTCTTCGCCTGGCGCCGCATCTTCAGTCCGGCGCAGGACTGCAAGCCGGGCGAGGTCTGTGCCGTGCCGCACGTGCGGCGCGGCTACCAGGTCATCTTCTGGATCGTCGCGGCGCTCGTGTTGGTCGCGCTTGCGTTTCCGTACGTACTGCCTCTCTTCTACTGAAAGGACTCCCGTCATGAAGAACAGATTGCTGTCCATCGTTGCCCTGATCACCGCCTTCGCCGCGCCCGCGTGGGCCGGCACGCAGACCGTCACGCTGTCCGTGCCCGGCATGACCTGTGCGGCGTGCCCGCTCACCGTCAAGCAGGCGTTGAACAAGGTCCCGGGCGTGAGCAAGGCCGATGTGAGCTTCGACAGGAAGCAGGCCGTGGTGACGTTCGACGACACCAGGACCAGCGTCGCGGCGCTGACCAAGGCCACCGCCGACGCCGGCTACCCGTCGACCGCCAAGCAGTAAGAGGCGACCATGGCACTCCTGACGCGCATTGCCGACAAGGCCGGCGCTTTCGGCAGCGTCGTCTCCGCGATGGGCTGCGCCGCGTGCTTTCCGGCCATCGCAAGTCTTGGGGCGGCCGTTGGCCTGGGTTTCCTCACCGACTACGAAGGCCTGTTCCTGAACACCTTGCTGCCGCTGTTCGCGGCCATCGCGTTGTTCGCCAACGGCCTGGGCTGGTTCAGCCACCGTCAGTGGCATCGCAGCGTGCTCGGCATGGTCGGCCCGGCGATCGTGCTGGCGGCCATGTACCCGTTCTTCGGCCACTGGTGGACCGCGCGGCTGCTCTACACCGGGCTGGCCACGATGGTCGGCGTGTCGGTCTGGGATCTGGTCTCGCCGGCGCATCGCCGCTGCGGCCCCGATGGCTGCGAACTGCCGCAGCCGCGATGAGTGGCTCTCTTAACACAGGACGAACCGAGATGACGCAACTGCACATTGACGGCATGACCTGCACCTCGTGCGCCGACCATGTTCGCGATGCCCTGAAGAAAGTGCCGGGCGTGCGCTCCGTGTCGGTGTCGTATCCCGACCAAACCGCCACGCTGCAGATCGACGCGGCCACGTCGACGGCGGCGCTGACAGCCGCAGTGGCGGCGGCGGGCTACCGCGCGCGGCACGGCGACGCCCCCTCGTCGCAGCCACCTTCGCCGCCGGCCGGCATGCTCGATAGGGCGCGCGTGTGGCTCGGCGGCGGCACGCGGGCGGCCCGGGACGGGCAGGCACTTCACGTCGCTGTCATCGGCAGCGGCGGTGCGGCGATGGCGGCTGCGCTGAAGGCCGTCGAGCAAGGCGCGCGCGTCACGCTGATCGAGCGCGGCACGATCGGCGGCACCTGCGTCAACGTCGGCTGCGTGCCCTCGAAGATCATGATCCGCGCTGCGCACGTCGCGCACCTGCGGCGCGAGAGCCCGTTCGATGCCGGTGTGTCCGCCAGCGCCCCGACCGTGCGACGCGATCAGCTGCTCGTGCAGCAGCAGGCGCGCGTGGACGAACTGCGCCACGGCAAGTACGAGAGCATCCTGGGCGGCACGCCCGCCATCACCGTGTTGCACGGTACGGCGCGCTTCAAGGACGGCCATACGCTGAGCGTCGCGCTGCGCGACGGCGGCGAGCAGGACATTGCTTTCGATCGCTGCCTGGTGGCCACGGGTGCCAGCCCGGCGCTGCCGCCGGTTCCGGGCCTGAAGGACGCGCCGTACTGGACCTCGACCGAGGCCCTGGCCAGCGATGCGATCCCACAGCGGCTGGCCGTGCTCGGCTCGTCGGTGGTCGCGGTGGAACTGGCGCAGGCCTTCGCCCGCCTGGGCAGCCGAGTGACCATCCTCGCGCGCAGCAAGCTCTTCTTCCGCGAGGACCCGGCCATCGGTGAGGCATTGACTGCCGTGTTCCGCGACGAAGGCATCGAGGTGCTGGAGCAGACGCAGGCCAGCCAGGTCGCCCATGCTGACGGTGAATTCGTGCTGACGACGAGCCACGGCGAGCTGCGCGCCGACCGGCTGCTCGTGGCCACCGGGCGCACGCCCAACACGCGCGCCCTGAACCTGGACGCCGCCGGGGTGAGCCTGGACGAGCGCGGCGCCATCCGCGTTGACGATCACATGCGCACCAGTGCGCCGAACATCTTCGCCGCCGGTGACTGCACCGACCAGCCTCAGTTCGTCTATGTCGCGGCCGCGGCTGGCACGCGAGCAGCGGTCAACATGACCGGCGGCGACGCGCGGATCGATCTCGAGGCCATGCCCGCTGTCGTCTTCGCCGATCCCCAGGTCGCGACCGTGGGCCTCACCGAGGCCGAGGCGCATCGCGCCGGCATCGAGACCGACAGCCGCACGCTGACGCTGGAGAACGTGCCGCGCGCCCTCGTCAACTTCGACACCCGCGGCTTCATCAAGCTGGTGGCCGAAGCCGGCTCCGGCCGGCTGCTGGGGGTGCAGGCTGTGACGGCGGAAGCCGGCGAAATCATCCAGGCCGCGGCCCTGGCCATCCACGCCCGCATGACGGTGCAGGATCTGGCCAACCAGTTGTTCCCCTACCTGACGATGGTTGAAGGCCTGAAGCTCGCGGCACAGACCTTCAGCAAGGACGTCAAGCAGCTGTCGTGCTGCGCTGGGTGATGAGGGAATAGAAGGGACAGTCGGGCCGACAGTGAATTGCGGCAGTGGATTCAGCGTCTCCGCGGCCACTGCCGTGACGTGTGGATCAGCGCCAGCACCCACACGGTGCCGTCGGCCTCGGCGACCTCATAGATCAAGCGGTAGTTTTCGTGGGCGATCAACTCGCGCGTGCCGGCGATCTGGCCGAGTCTGCCCAGCAGCGGGAAGTCGGCCAAGCGCGCCGCGGCTGAGCCGAACAGTTCGTCCATCGCAATCGCTGCGCGCACGTTGTCGCCGGCGATGTAGGTCAGTATGTCGACGCGGTCCAGTTCGGCTTGGCTGGTCCAACGAACCTTCACGCGCCAGCCTCACCGGCCTTGCGCAGCAGTGCGGTACGGCGTGCGGCGAAGTCGGCCTCCACCTCTGCGTGCGAGCGCCCTCGGCCGGCACGCATGTCCTCACGACCCGTCTCCACTTTGCGCTGCACGAAGGCGTCGTACTCTCGCATCTCGCGCTGACGACGCACGAACTCGCGCATCAGGTCACGCACCACCTGCGACGCCGGCCGATCAATGGCCTGGGCCTCGGCCATGAATTCGTCGCGAAGCTCGGGTTCGAGCTTCATCGTGAAGACAGCTTCTTTGGTCATTGCGGCTCCGATCTGATACTGACGAAGTATATACGCCGTCAGTATCAATCAACCACAAGGCGGGCGGCGGAAAAAAATCGGGTTTGGGCTTACACCCCCTTGGTGCGCGGGACCCGACTCCTAGCATTGGCGGCAGTTTGCGAGACCCCGCGCTTGAAGACGTGACGCTCGCGCCTCGCATCGACGTCAACGCGCTCGTGCAGACGGACCGCCGACACATGCTTATTCAGCCGATCGACTACTTCCTCGTTGTCTGGTTTCTTCTGGCCGGTGCGTCCACGCTCTACGTGGCGTACGACCAGTTCCGCAACAACCCCGAGCCGACCGTCATGCGGTGGGGCTTCATCCTCGTCACGCTGTACATGGGTCCCTTCGGCCTGTTGCTGTACGTGATGTCGGACAAGGAGCCCCGGCCTGGCACGCACGAAACCTTCGTGGCCCCTCTATGGAGACAGGGTGTCGGATCGACGATCCACTGAGTCGCCGGAGACGCCACCGGCATCATCCTCGCCGCCGTCATCACCGCCGCCCTTGGCTTGCCGATGTGGGTCGATCTGATCGTCGAGTATGTCGCCGGCTTTGCATTCGGCCTTTTCATCTTCCAGTCGCTTTTCATGAAAAGCATGATGGGCGGCACCTACTGGGAGAACGTCCGCAAAAGCTTCGTCCCTGAGTTCATCAGCATGAATTTCATGATGGCCGGGATGGCGCCAGTCATGAGCCTGCTGATGATGGGCCGCGACATGCGCGCGATGGAGCCGACTGAGCTGCTGTTCTGGGGCGTTATGTCCCTGGGCGTGATGGCCGGCTTTGCCTTGGCCTACCCGGTCAATGTCTGGATGGTCGCCCAGAAGATGAAACACGGCCTGATGACCGAGCGCAAGCCTGGCAGCCGGTTTGAGGTGGGCGAGAAGGCCGGCGAGAGTGCGGGCAAGATGGCCGAGCACGAGGACCACTCTGCCCATGGGCACCAGGGCGCCATGCCCGCCCACGCGGCTCACGACGCTGCGAGCGCCGCTCCTGCGCCGCACTCGGCCGATCACGGTCACTCGGGCGCGCCCGCCATGGCCATGGCCGAGGCTGACAAGCCGCACGACGGCGCAGATAAAAGCAAGCCTGCTGGCGGGCACGCAGGCATGAAGCACGGCGGCGGCAAGCATGGCGGGCACGATGGCGCCATGTCCACCGACTTGACCCGCCCACAACTCGCGGCGGTGGGCGGGATCTCCGTGTTGCTGCTCCTCACAGGCATGGCGGCTCCAGCGAACTTCGTCAACATGAGCCTCAGTGCGCGCGACGTGGGCGGCGCCATCATGCCGCCGGGCATGATCATGGACCGCGACACGCCGGGCGAAGCGATGCGCGACATGGCCGCTGTGCCGCCGCGCTTCGTGACGGCAACCTACGGTCTCGACAAGCGCGGTGACCAGGAACTCACGCCTCGCATCGAGGACGGCGTCAAGGTCTTCGACCTGGAGACCTCCGTCATCCGATGGCAGATCCTGCCGAACGTCTCGATGGAGGCCTTCGCCTTCAACGGCCAGGTCCCGGGCCCGCGACTGCGCTTCAAGCAGGGTGACCGGGTACGCATCAACGTGACCAACCGCTTGCCCGAGTCCACCACGGTGCACTGGCACGGACTGGTGCTTCCCAATGTCATGGACGGCCCGGCGCGCGTCACGCAAATGCCGATCGGGAACGGCGAGCTCTACCGCTACGAGTTCACCACCGTCCAGTCCGGCACCTACTTCTATCACTCGCACGACCACGTGGACCGGCAGCAGGCGCTGGGTCTGTATGGCGCGCTCATCATCGACCCGGCAACCCCCAAGGACGAGATCCCCGCGGACCACGAGTACACGCTGATGCTGCAGGAATGGCTCAAGCGCGAAGGGCTGACCTACCCGGCGATGCCGATGGAAGGTGGCATGCCGAACTACTTCACCATCAACGGGCGCGCCTTTCCCGAGACCGACACGATCAAGATGAAGGTCGGCGAGACGCTCAAAGTGCGCTTCATCGGCTCGAACAGCGGCTTCATCCATCCGATGCACATCCACGGCGGGCCGTTCGTCGTCGTGGCTCGCGACGGTGAAACACTGCCGCCTGCCGCCCGCTACAAGGCCGACACCGTCAACGTCGGTCCCGGCCAGCGCTACGACGTGATCTGGACGGCGCTCAAGCCGGGCAAGTGGATGATCCATTGCCACATCTCCCACCACACCACGAACAACAACGTGGAAACGAAAGGCGGTGGCGGTTTGATGATGCACATCGACGTCGAAGGCGATCCCGCCAGCTGAGCATCCCGGCCAGGCTGCGCAGCAGGTTCCTGGCCAAGTTTTTCCAACCACCCCAGGAGAGCACCATGAACCCGACCCGCCGTTGTATCCGCCTTGCCGTCGGCCTGAGCGTTTCAGTTCTCGCAACCCTGTCCGCTGGCAGCGCCAGCGCACAGAGCACCGCCTCGCCGGCAGCATCCGCCAGCGCACCGATGGACAAGAAGCCCATGACGGGCTCTCACGCGGACGTGTCCAAGGAGATGCACGGCACCATGATGAGCGGCATGGAGAGCATGAAGAACATGCCGATGAGCGGCGACCTCGACAAGGACTTCGCCATGATGATGAAGATGCACCATCAGCAGGCCATCGACATGGCCAAGCCCGAAGCAGAGCATGGCAAGTCGCCGGAGCTCAAGGCGATGGCGCGCAAGATCATCAAGGATCAGACCAAGGAAATCGCGCAGCTCGACGCGTGGATGAAGAAGCATCCGTGACGCACTAGCCGGCTTGCACTCATCCATGCCAGCCCGCTGAAATATCATTCGCCATCGGTCAGTCGACCCTCCGTCTAGCGGAGCGCGACCCGGATGGCAGATGCAGCTCCACGCTGCCGACGCCGGATGGCTCAAGCTCCCAGTTCTTCGAAGCCCTGCGCCGCAGGGCTTCTTCCTTTCAGGCGGCGGGGCCTTGCCCGGCCGGCGCGCCGGCCATGGCTGCTTTCCTGCGCGGCCGACGCATCAGCAGGTGCCGCTGGAATGACGAACAGGGACAGCAGCGGCGCCGTCACCATGCCGCCCAGCATGGGCGCTGCGATGCGGCTCATCACCTCCGAACCTGTTCCGCTGCCCCAGACGATGGGCACCAGGCCGGCCAGGATCACCGCCACCGTCATGGCCTTGGGTCGCACCCGAAGCACCGCGCCCTCGCGGATCGCATCCAGCAGTTCAGCCAACGTCAGCGCCGCGCCGTCGGGGCGCCGGTCCGCGACGGCATGCTTGAGGTAGATGAGCATGACGACGCCGAACTCGGCCGCCACGCCCGCCAGCGCGATGAAGCCGACGCCCGTCGCGATGGAGAGGTTGTAGCCCAGCAGGTACAGGAACCAGATGCCGCCCGTCAGCGCGAACGGCAAGGTCGCCATGATCAGTGCCGCCTCGTCCCATCGGCCGAAGGTCAGGTACAGCAGCACGAAGATGATCAGCAGCGTGGCCGGCACGACGACCTTGAGCCGGGCGTTGGCTCGCTCCAGGTACTCGAACTGGCCCGAATAGGCGACGCTGACACCCGGTTCCAGCTTCACCTGCCGGGCAACGGCGGCCCGCAGTTCGTTCGCCACTGACGCCAGGTCCCGGCCACGCACGTCGACGTAGACCCACCCGGAGGGCCGCGCGTTCTCGCTCTTGAGCATCGGCGGACCGTCCGTGATGACGACGGTCGCCACGGTCCCCAGCGTGATCTGCTGGCCCATCGGCGTGGAGATCGGCAGTTGCGTCAGCCGCTCGGGCGAGTCCCGCCACTCCCTGGGGTAGCGGATGTTGATGGGGAATCGCGCCAGGCCCTCGATAGTCTCCGAGACGTTCTCGCCGCCCACTGCACCCGCGACCACTGACTGGATTTCGGCGATGTTGAGCCCGTAGCGGCCAGCCGCCACGCGGTCGATACGCACGTCGATGTAGCGCCCGCCCGTGAGCCGTTCCGCCAGGGCCGACGTCACACCGGGGATGCCCTTGGCCACCTGTTCGACCTCGCTCGCAATCCGGTCGATGACGCGCAGGTCGCTGCCGGTCACCTTCACGCCGATGGGACTCTTGATCCCGGTGGCCAGCATGTCGATGCGGTTGCGGATGGGCGGGATCCAGATGTTGGACAGGCCAGGAATCCTGACCGCCTTGTCCAACTCTTCGACCAGACGGTCCGGCGTCATGCCGGCGCGCCACTGTTCGCGCGGCTTGAGCTTGACGGTCGTCTCGAACATTTCCAGGGGCGCAGGGTCGGTCGCGGTTTCGGCGCGGCCGGCCTTGCCGAAGACTCGCTCCACCTCAGGGACGGTCTTGATCATGCGGTTGCTCAGCTGCAGCAGCTCGGTGGCCCGCTGGGCGGACAGGCCCGGCAGCGCCGACGGCATGTAGAGCAGATCGCCTTCGTCCAGCCGCGGCAGAAACTCTCCGCCCAGTTGGCTGAGCGGCCAGGCCGTCGTCAACAGTGTCAGCACAGCGACGATCAGCGTCGTCTTCGGACGCCCGAGCACCCATTCCAGGCACGGCCGGTAGACGGCAATCAACGCCCGCGTGATCGGGTTCTTGTGCTCATTGGGGATGCGGCCGCGGATCCAAAAGCCCATCAGCACCGGTATCAGCGTGACCGACAGGCCCGCCGCCGCCGCCAGCGCATAGGTCTTCGTGAACGCCAGCGGCCCGAACAGGCGCCCCTCCTGGGCTTCCAGCGTGAACACGGGCACGAAGGACAAGGTGATGATGAGCAGCGAGAAGAACAGCGCCGGCCCAACCTCCTCGGCCGCCTGCGTGATGACCTCCCAGTGCTCGGCGCCTTGGAGCGTTTTCCCAGGGTTCTGGTGCTGCCAGGCTTCCAGCTTCTTGTGCGCGTTCTCGATCATCACGACGGCCGCGTCCACCATCGCGCCGACGGCGATGGCGATGCCGCCCAGCGACATGATGTTGGCGTTGATGCCCTGGTACCGCATCACGAGGAAGGCCGTCATCACACCCAGCGGCAACGAGATGATGGCGACCAGCGCCGAGCGCAAATGCCACAGGAAGATGGCGCAGACGATCGCCACCACCAGGAATTCCTCGCCCAGCTTGGTCGTCAGGTTGCGAATGGCGCGCTCGATGAGCGCGCTGCGGTCGTAGGTCGTGACGATCTCGACGCCCTTGGGCAGGCTGCTCTGCAGTTCTGCAAGCTTGGCCTTGACCGCGGCGATGGTCTCCTGGGCGTTCTTGCCCGAGCGCAGGATCACCACGCCGCCCGCTACCTCGCCTTCGCCGTCCAGCTCCGCGATGCCGCGGCGCATCTCGGGTCCCTGCTGTACGACCGCGACGTCACCCAGCCTGACCGGCACGCCGCCACGCGACACCAGCGGGATCGCGCGGAAATCATCCAGCGTCTTCAGGTAGCCGCTGGCCCGCACCATGTACTCGGCGCCGGCAAGCTCCAGCACAGAGCCGCCCGACTCCTGGTTGGCCTGCATCACCGCGTCGCGGACCTGCGCCTGGTTCAGGCCGTAGCCCGCCAGCTTGATCGGGTTCACCACGACCTGGTACTGCTTGACCATGCCGCCGACGGAGGCGACCTCTGCCACATTGGGCAGGCTCTTCAGTTCGAACTTCAGGAACCAATCCTGCAGCGCACGCAGCTGTGCCAGGTCGTTCTTGCCGCTGCGGTCGACCAGCGCGTACTGGAAGATCCATCCCACCCCGGTCGCATCGGGCCCGAGGCTGGCCTTGGCCGTGGCAGGCAGCCGGCCCTGCACCTGGTTGAGGTATTCCAATACGCGCGACCGTGCCCAGTACAAGTCCGTGCCGTCTTCGAACAGCACGTACACGAAAGAGTCGCCGAAGAACGAGAAGCCGCGCACCGTCTTCGCGCCCGGCACGGACAGCATCGTCGTCGCCAGCGGATAGGTCACCTGGTTCTCGACGATCTGCGGCGCCTGCCCCGGGTAGGTCGTGCGGATGATGACCTGGACGTCGGACAGGTCGGGCAAGGCGTCGACGGGCGTGCTGCGCACCGCCCAGATGCCCCAGGCGGTCAGCATCAGCGTCGCCAGCAGCACGAGGAAGCGGCTCTTGACCGACCAGCGAATCAGGCGGGCGATCATCGCGACACCTCCTCGATGCGCGTGATGACGTAGTCGTCCCCCCGCTGCTCGAATGTGAACCGGACTTTCTGTTCGGGCTTGCGGCCTTGGGCCAGCTTGGGATCCGCCAGCTTGAAGGCCATGGTCATCGCCGGCCACTTCAAGCCAGGCACAGCCTCGTGCGCCAAAGTCATCTCCGTCGGCGAGACGTTCTGGATGACACCGGTCACCGAGAACGCCGCCGGCACCGTGGCGGCCGATGCCGCACCACCTGCCGCCGACGCGGCAGCCGCTGCGGGCAGGATGCCCTTGAGGCTGGCCTCGGAGTCGATCAGGAACTGCGCGGAGGCCACCACCTGCTGCCCGGCCGTCAGCCCTCCCAGGATGGCCAGCTTGTCGTCGACCTCCGCGCCCAGCTGCACCTCGACCGGGTGGAACTTGCCCGGCGCGTCGACGACATAGACGACTGCGCGCCGCCCGGTACGGATCACGGCTTCGCTCGGAACCAGCAGGGCTTCAAGCTCGCGGCCCTGGAGGCTCACCTGACCGGTCATGCCGGCCTTCAGGCGCTGCCCCGGATTGGGAACCTCCAGGCGCACCCGCACCGTGCGGGACTCTTTGTTGGCTTCGGGCAGGATGCTCACGACACGCGCCCGCCAGGTCTCGCCCGCGAACGCCGCCAGCCGGACCTCGGCGGATTGCCCGACCTGGGTGGTCCCGCTTTGCGCCTCCGGCACGGCCGCCTCGAGCCAGACCGTCGAGAGTCCGTTGATGCGCGCCAGGCTCATGCCGGCAGACACCGTCATGCCCTGGCGAACCATCAGTTCGGCGATCAGGCCACCCTGGGGCGCCGTCACCGTGTACCGGCCCTGGACATCCCCGCTGCGCTCGACCTGGTCGATGACCGTCGCCGGCATGCCGAGCAACTGCAGGCGCTGCCGGGCCGCTGCCAGCAGGGTTTCGTCTTTCAGGGCGCGCACGGCGAGGAACTCTCGTTGCGCGCCGATCCACTCCGGCAAGAGCAGGTCCACCAGGGGCGCGCCTGCCGCGATGACGTCGCCGGGCGCCCGGGCGTAGACGCGCTCGACGAAGCCGCCGGACCTGGCCTGCACGATGCTGACATCGCGGTCGTTGAGCTGCACCGTGCCCACCACATCGACGCTGGCGGCGAACCGGCCGCGCTCGACAGGTGCAGTGCGCAGGCCCAGCGACTGAATGGTCTGCCCGGACACCGTCACGCCGTTGTCGGCCTGACCGCCTTCGTCGGCGTACTTGGGCTGCAACTGCATGTCCATGAAGGGCGACTTGCCGGGCTTGGCGAACTTCTGTGTCGGCTGCATGGGGTCGTACCAGTACAGCACCTTGCGGTCAGGGGTTTCCGAGGCGCCCGGCCCCTGGGTATCGCCCGTCGAGTGTGAGCTGCGCCACTGTGAGGCGCCATAGCCGATCGCGATGCCGGCGGCCAGCAGCGTGAGCCCGGCGATGATCTTCTTCGTGTTCATGGTCGTGCTCCTCAGGGCGCGGTCAGGCTGTTCAGGCGGGCGATGAGGACATCGCGCTGCGCGGTCAGGTCAATCAGCCGCAGTCGGCTCTCCAGCACCTGGGCTCGCGCGCCGAGCACGTTGCTCAGGTCACCCTTGGCGGTTTGGTAGTTGGTCAGTGCCAGCGAGGCGCGCTCACGGCTCAGGCTGATGCCGGTGGACACCAGCCGTTCGATCTGGCGCTCCAAGGTGGACAGCTCTGCAGCGGCGTCATCCAACTCCTGCAGGTGGCGACGGGCCACGTCTTCCTGCTCCGCCTCGACACGCTGCGCCTCCAACTGCTTGGCCCGGATCTGCGGCTGCTGCCGGCGCTCCTTCTGCCACGGCAGGTCGAAGCTCAACTGCACCGACACCATGTCACCCCATTGCCGGCCGCGCCGGCTGTAGGCCACCTCCCAGCCCCAATCACCGCGGTTCTCCGCCTGTGCTTCGCTCATTTCGGCCTGCGCCATCTGCCGCATCGCCGGGTACAGCGCCAGCTCGGCGTGCCGGTCGAGATTGGCACGCAGCTGCTCCAAAGGGATGCGCAGGGTTGGCGGCGGGTCCGCGAGCGGTTCGTCGGCGCGGGCGCCCAGCCAGCGGCGCAGCGCGGACCGCGCCTTGAGGCGATCTCGTGCCAGCTCGTCCTGCCGATCCTTGAGGCCCAGGGCTTCCTGACGTGCCATCAACAGGTCCGTCGCTTGGGCGCTGCCGGCGGCGATGCGCGCGGGCAGGCTCTCCTGAAGTCGCTGGTTTTCGGCCAGCAATTCATCCAGCAGCGACTTGCGCTGGTCGGCCGACTGCGCAGCGATCCATGCCAGGCTGAGATCGAGCTGAAGCTGCAGCCGCTGAATCACCAGCAAGGCCCGTTCGCGTTCGGTGCGCGCCTGGGCGGTCTGCCGCTGCGCCTCTCGCTTGGCCGCGTTGGGCACGTCCTGCATCAGCGCAATGCGCTGCATCGTCATGAAGTCCCGCGTCAGGCTCCAGCGATCCATGCCGCTGACCGGCAGGTTCTCGACGCCGACCGACAGCTTCGGATCAGGCAGAGCGCCGGCTGACACCTGAACCGAGGCCGCTGCAGCGATCTGCAGCTGCTGTGCCGACAGTGCGGGGCTCTGGCCCTGCGCCAATGCGACCGCCTCACTGAAGCTGAGAGCTTGGGATGCGGCCGGTAAACATGCCAGAAAGGTGGCCAGCAGCAGGCCCGGGACGCGCCGCGCACGGGTAGCTGATGGGCACGTGGACGGGAACGCAGGCGGGAACGGTTTGGCCCGTTGGCCGCAGCACCGCCGCGCCATCGCAGCGGGATAAGAGATGTTCATGGTGGTCCTCGAAACTGAAAGCCGGAAACAGTCCGCCCGCCGCGACAAGGGCGCGGCAGACGCGTCTCAAGGCGTCAATTTCGGAGGACCTGCAGGGTGAGGTAGCGCGGTGGGAAGCCGGATCGCTCGTCCGGCTGGAGCGTGAAGCGGCCAGGCTCGGCTGCTTCCGGCACGATCAGGACAGGCGCCGCCACATAGGCCAGCCCGATCAGCTGCACGGCGCTAGGCTTGAAGTCCTGAGCATGCGGCACCGAGGCCGCGGACCCGTCGTTGCTGCAATGCGCGCGGCACAGCTGCGGCGCCTTCTCGTCCATCGTGCCCGGCATCGCATGGCAGTCCGGCATCGAGGCCATCTCGGCCGCAACACTCATCGCCATGCCGGATGCCTGCATCGCGGCCGCGTGGCTGGGGCCGAGTTTCGGACACGCGTACGCCGCCAGCGCAAGCTGGCTGAGCAGCAAGGTCGCAATGAAGCCGCCGATGATCCGGCGTCCCCAGGCTTTGACGATGCGTCTTGCGGTGAACATGGGCGTAGCCTAGCGCGGCCGAGAGCAGCCGGCTTTGCTGCAGATCAAGACCCGGGCGAACGGGTGACAGGCACGCGTCACTTCTGCACCGAGAACGTCAGCTGGGCGTCCGTGCTGCCCTTGTTGGCCCACATCCAGCAATAGTGCTGATCGATCGGCACATCCAGGCGCGCTTCGGCGGAGGTGGCGCTTTGCAGCTTCGCCGGGAACTCGACCTTCTTGTCCTCGTGATAGTGGATGTTGAACTGCATCGGCTGGTCGGACTTGAATGACCAGGGCAGCGCCTGCCCCTTGCTCAGCTTGCTGCAGATCTCGACGAACTTGCCGGCCGCCACCGGCGCGCTGTGTTCGAAGCGGCCCTGCTCATTGAAGCGGATCTCGACAAGCTCTGCCCGTGCCTGCACGGCGATCATCAACATGGCAGCGCCTGCCAGGAGGGTGGGATTCATGTTGATCTTCAAGCGGTCTCCTTCGTTGTAGATGGGATGGTCGGGTGTCAGATCAGGTGTCAGCCGCGGCGCAGGCGCAGGGCGTTGCCGATCACCGACGCGGAGCTCAGGCTCATCGCGAGAGCGGCGATCATCGGCGACAGCAGCCAGCCGGTCACCGGATACAGCAGCCCGGCCGCGAGGGGAATGCCCAGCGCGTTGTAGAGGAAGGCGAACATCAGGTTCTGCTTCATGTTGACGACCGTCGCCTCCGACAGGTCGCGCGCCACGGAGATGCCGCGCAGGTCGCCCTTGACCAGGGTCACCTGGGCGCTGTTCATGGCGACATCGGTGCCAGTACCCATGGCGATCCCGACATCCGCCTTGGCCAGCGCGGGCGCGTCGTTGATGCCATCGCCCGCCATGGCAACCACCCGGCCCTCGGCCTGCAGCCGGTTGACGAGGTCCAGCTTGTCGGCTGGTTTCACCTCGCCGTGGACTTCGTCGATGCCAAGCCGGGTGCCAACCGCCTGCGCGGTGGTCATGCCGTCGCCCGTCGCCATGATGATGCGCAGGCCGGCGGCATGGAGCTGCTGCAGGGCCTCCGGCGTGCTGGCCTTGACCGGGTCGGAAACGGCCAGCAGGCCCAGCAACTGGCCGTCGGCGGCAAGGTACATCACGCTCGCGCCCTGGCTGCGCAGCGATTCGGCCTGCGCTTTCAGCGCCTCGACGCTGACGCCCGACTGCTCCATCAGCACGGTGTTGCCCAGCGCCAGCGTGCGGCCCGAAACCCGGCCCCGCACGCCGATACCGGACCCGGATTCGAATTCTTCTGCCTTCTCGAGCGCCAGCCCCTGGTCGCGCGCCGCCCGCACGATGGCATCCGCCAGCGGGTGTTCGCTGCCCTGGTCGAGGCTGCCTGCCAGCCGCAAGACCTCTTCCGCCTCGATGCCCGCAGCGGGCACCACCTTGTCGAAGACCGGACGGCCTTCGGTCAGCGTCCCGGTCTTGTCGATGATGAGCGTGTCCACCTTGCGCAGGTTCTCGATGGCCGCCGCGTCGCGGAACAGCACCCCGTTGGCCGCGCCACGTCCCGTGGCCACCATGATGGACATCGGCGTCGCCAATCCCAGCGCACAGGGGCAGGCGATGATCAGGACGGACACCGCATTGATCAGGCCGTACACCCAGCTGGGCTCCGGCCCCCAGATGCCCCAGGCCAAGAGCGTCAGCACGGCCACGCCCAGCACCGCCGCGACGAAGTAGCCGGCCACCTGGTCGGCCATGCGTTGCATGGGGGCTCGTGATCGCTGCGCCTCGGTCACCATCTGGACGATCTGCGACAGCATGGTGGAGGCGCCGACGCGTTCGGACCGCATGACCAGGGTGCCGCTCGTGTTGAGCGTCGCGCCGATGACGCGATCCCCCGCCTTCTTGACGATGGGTATCGGCTCACCCGTCAGCATCGACTCGTCAACCGAGCTGCTGCCTTCGACCACGAAACCGTCCGCCGGCACCTTCTCGCCCGGCCGCACCCGCAGCAGGTCACCCACGTGGACATGGGACAGCGGTATGTCGCTCTCGTTGCCCTTTGCATCGATGCGTCGCGCCGTCTTGGGCGCCAAGCCGAGCAAGGCCTTGATCGCGCCAGAGGTCTGCGACCTGGCCCGCAGTTCCAGCAGCTGCCCGAGCAGCGTCAGGGAGATGATGACGGCCGCCGCTTCGAAATACACCGCCACCCGTCCCATCGCCAGGAACGACTGCGGGAAGACCTCGGGCACGACGGTGGCCACGACGCTGTAGACGAACGCTGCGCCGGTTCCCAGGCTGATCAGGGTCCACATGTTCAGGCTGCGATTGACCAGGGACTGCCAGCCGCGCTGGAAGAACGGCCAACCCGCCCACAGCACGATGGGCAATGTGAGCACCAGCTCGATCCAGCTCTGGGTGCTCATCTCGAACCACTGCAGCCGGTGGCCGAGCATCGCGAGCACCGTCACCACCACGGTCAGCGGCAACGTGCCCCAGAAACGCCGCTGGAAGTCGTGGAGTTCCGGGTTGCCATCGTCCTCGAGGCTCGGCAGCAGCGGCTCCAGCGTCATGCCGCACTTGGGGCAGTTGCCGGGGTGGTCCTGCCGGATCTCCGGGTGCATCGGGCAGGTGTAGGTCGTGGCGCCGTCCTGGGTTTGAGTGCCGTCGCCCCCCGAGTGGGGCGGTGGCTCGGCCGGCACGTGGCCTGCCGCGGCGGGCGGATGGCGGACATGGTCACCGTGATGCCCGTGATGTGCAGGCTCAGAACCGTGCGCGGGATGCATCTGCGCCGTCGATGGCTCGCCAGCCCCGGCGAGCACGAGCGTCATGCCGCAGGTCGGGCAACGCCCCGGCTGGTCTTGCCGGACCTCGGGATGCATCGGGCAGGTATAGACCGGGGCGGACTGGCCAGCGGTGACGCCGCTCGCGCCCGGCCCGGTGTCCGCAGCGGGATGGTGATGCTGGTGCTTCATTCGGCTCCCCTGTCGCTGTGTGAAGTGGCGTCCAGCTCCACTGTGGACCTTGCCAACGTGGCAAGGTCAACCATTCGTTTGCGCGCGTGTCGTCGACTCCTGCACCGCTTCAACCGACCGTTCAGGACGGTGAAACGGCGTTCGAAGAGCGAGCCAGGGCGCTCGCGTGGACTACTTGCCGGCAGGCTGGATCTCGGTGACCACGATGGCGCCGTTGGCCTTCTCGGCCTTGAAGCGCACCTTGTCACCCGTCTTGACCTGGTCGAGCATGGCCGGGTCCTTGACCTGGAACACCATCGTCATGCCCGGCATTTCCAGGTTCTTGATCTCGCCATGCTTGATGGTGATCTTCTTGGTGTCCTTGTCGACCTTCTTGATCTCGCCGTCGGTCATCTCGGTCGCTGCGGCGCTGGCCGCCGGCATCTTGCTGTGGTCCATGGCCTGCGCCCGCGCCGGCAGGCTCAGCGTTGCGCCCACGGCCAGGGCAAGGCCAGCGAGGGTGGACAGGGTGAGTTTCTTGGATGCTTTCATGGGATCTCCTTCAGGGGTAGCGTTGATAAACACGGGTGCCGCCGTATTTGGTCATCAGCAGCACTTCATAGGCGTCCTTGCGGCCGCCGTAGACGGGACCATCCATACCGGGTGAACCGATGGGCATGGCGGGAACAGCCAAGCCCAGGGCGTCGGGCTTTTCCTTGAGCAGGCGCTGGATCTCGCGTGCCGGCACGTGGCCTTCGACGACATAGCCAGCCACTTCGGCTGTGTGGCAGGACGCCAGGCCAGACGGCACACCGAGGCGGCGCCTTGCGCCGATGTTCCCGGTATCGCGTACTTGCACGCTCAAGCCGTTGGCACGCAGATGCTCCACCCAGAGCTTGCAGCAGCCGCAATTCGGGTCTTTCCAGACCGTCACCATCGGCGACTGCGAAGCGGCCTGCGCCCATGCGAATCGAGGAAGCATGGCCAAAGCCACGCCGCACAGCAGCATCTGGCGCCGGCTTTCAGTGCTTGTGGTCGGCATGGCCGTCAGGCTTGGCAGCGCCGGCCTTGCCGGCCACGTTCACGGCACCCTTCATGCCGGCGTCGTAGTGGCCCGGCTGCAGGCACGCAAAGTCGATCTTGCCCGCCTTGGTGAACTGCCACACGATCTCGCCGGTCTTGCCCGGGGCGACGGTGACCATGTTGGGATCCGCGTGCTCCATCTCCGGGTTCTTCTTCATGACCTCGTAGTGTTCCTTGAGCTCCTTCTCGGTGCCCAGCACCATCTCGTGCTTGAGCTGGCCCGAGTTCTTCACGACGAAGCGCACGGTTTCGTTTTGCTTCACGTCCACGCTTGACGGCGTGAAGCGCATCGCGTCCGTCATGTCGATCTGCACGGTTCGGGTGGCCTTGGCCGCAACGCCGGGCTTGCCGATGGCGTCGCTGTCGTGACCGTGGCCACCGGGATGGTTGCCACTGGCAAATGCCGCGCCTGAGCCAACGGCAAGGGTCAGAGCGGTGATGACGGAAAGGGACTTCAGTTTCATGGTTTTCCTTGGGAGCGCCGTGTGCACGGCTGTTGAATCAAAGACAGGGAAAAGATCAGTGCTCAGAATGACCCGTGGGCTTTCGGACGGTGACTTCGGCAGGCGGCGATGGCTTCTTGCGCGGCATGGACTGCCCGCCCTCGGCCGCGAACCGCGCCGGCTCAGGCAGTGCACCGGTCCACTCGAACGCGACTTCACCCCTGGGGTGCTGGTACCAGCCTGGGTTGCTGTAGTCGCCCGGCTTCTGGTTCTTGCGCACCTTCACGACCGAGAACATGCCGCCCATCTCGACGCCGCCGAACGGACCTTCGCCGGTCATCATGGGGATCGTGTTGTCGGGTAGCGGCATCTCCATTTCTGCCATGTCTGCCATACCCCGTTCCCCCATGACCATGTAATCGGGCACCAGTTTGGTGATCTTTCTGGAAACACTACGGTGATCGACTCCAATCATGGTGGGGACTTCGTGCCCCATCGCGTTCATCGTGTGGTGGCTCTTGTGGCAATGGAAGGCCCAATCGCCTTCCTCATCGGCAAGGAACTCGATCTGGCGCATCTGGCCGACGGCGATATCGGTCGTTACCTCATACCAGCGCGAGCTGATGGGTGTGGGCCCCCCGTCAGTACCTGTCACATGGAACTCATGTCCATGCAGGTGTATCGGATGGTTTGTCATGGTGAGGTTGCCAACCCGAATGCGCACTTTGTCGTTCTTGCGTACATTGAGCGTGTCAATGCCGGGGAATACTCGACTGTTCCAGCACCACAGATTGAAATTCAACATCGTCATGATCTTGGGTGTGGCCGTACCAGGATCGATGTCAAAGGCGTTGAGCAGAAAGCAGAAATCTCGGTCAACAGTGCTTATCAGCGGGTGCTTGGCCTTCGGATGGGTAATCCAGAAGCCCATCATTCCCATCGCCATTTGCGTCATTTCATCGGCATGGGGGTGGTACATGAAGGTGCCTGGACGCCGCGCAACGAATTCATAGACGAACGTCTTGCCCGGCTGGATCGACTTCTGATTCAGTCCGGCTACTCCATCCATACCATTCGGCAGGCGTTGCCCATGCCAGTGGATGCTCGTGTGTTCAGGCAACTTATTGGTGACGAACACTCGCACGCGGTCACCTTCGACCACCTCAATCGTGGGGCCGGGCGACTGGCCGTTGTAGCCCCACAGGTGCGCCTTCATCCCAGGGGCTAACTCGCGCACAACAGGCTCGGCCACCAGATGAAACTCCTTGACACCCTGGTTCATTCGCCAAGGTAAGGTCCAACCGTTGAGGGTCACGACAGGGTTGTACGGGCGCCCGGTCTCAGGCAGCAGCGGGGCACCTGTGTCTGGCGTCGTCTGTAGCACTGGCTCGGGCAGTGCAGCCATGGCCACGCGGCTCACGGAGGCTGCTGATACGGCCGCAGTAACCACCCCGGCATTGCGGAAAAAATCGCGTCGAGAAACCATCGTCAATCCTCCTGATTCAGTTGACAGCAGTGCTGTCGGATACGGGCTTGCCTACGAGAGCCATGTCGAGGTCGGCCTTAGCCATCCAGAAATCCCGCTGAGCTTCAATTG
>Ga0187843_10000226_pt1 | contig 44962 bp, 34 predicted proteins | sample SpaLakP09_SKY_43_FD_134516 | JGI IMG/M metagenome (GOLD analysis project Ga0187843, IMG submission 134516) | Oligotrophic lake water microbial communities from Sparkling Lake, Wisconsin, USA - SP09_SKY_43 | ecosystem: Environmental > Aquatic > Freshwater > Lake | place: USA: Sparkling Lake... | reverse complement strand
GTATATGTGTGTTCTCTTGTTTGGCTTACTCTTTATTGCCGCATTGCCGTTTAATATATCGCTCTTGGTAAAAAGGAATCAAAACGGCGACCCCTTGACACTTGTAGAAAACACGATTCATCCTTTAACGAATAACGATATAACTGAAAACAACGAAAACAACGGAAACAACGCCAAAATCCCCGAGAAAACAAATCGACCGACCGCCTTTCCCACCTATCTAGACGAAGATGATGACACCTATACGGATTTCTATAATCAATACGATTTACGATTTACGACGAATCGCGACGGTTATGATGTATTATCCTATTTCCTACCCAATGCCAGCGATTTATATTCCTATAAATTCCTAAAACCCTACACGGGTGTCATCGAACCTTATGCCAACATGTGGATATCTATTACAGATACTGGGGACGATAATGCGGACCGCAAATATAATCATAAATATACTATCTGTGATAAAAACAATGATTGCCTGGAAGACTATGATGCCGCCGACACATCCTTTAGCTATGAATGCGATCCTTTAAATGACGAATACAGTGTAACATTGAAACAATATAATGCCTTTAACGGAGAATACACCGGACGATCCAGCGAAGGAAAACTCTTGTGTATGTATGTTCGCCGTGAATTTCGCGCATTAACAGAGGACGATTTGACCAAAACGATCGATGCAATGTATACTATGTGGACTACCGACGAGGATACTGGAGCGGCGCTCTATGGCGACAGCTATCATAATTACGTATATTTATTAGAATATCACTACTTTAATGCCGCGTGGATAGATGCGGACCATGTTCACGAAGGACTCGGGTTTTTAGCACAGCATATTAAAATGACTAATATATTCGAGAAGGCCATGCAAGCCGTAGAGCCGTCGATTTCGTTGCCTTATTGGGATTATACGATTGAGACCGCCTACAATATTAGTGTATGGGAATCGCCCATGTTTCAGGAAAACACCTTTGGCACATTAACGCTACCGAATAATTTAACGTGGGGGTGGTTATATGACAGCAATGGTATAGACGATGGGAAAATCCCTGACGGCAAATGGGCAAATGTCATGGCGGATTATAATACCAAATACGATGAGCTATATACGGCCTATGGATATATGCGCGCGCCCTGGAATATAAATCCGTCCAAATACATTACTCGGTATGTCTCTATAGACAAGGATTTACCCAAATGCGATTCACATTATACCATGTTGGAATACGACAGTATCACTGATTTCCTGCATCAAATCCCTTATGCACCACATGCATCCACCCATGGTGTCGTAGGTGGCGTATTTGGTTGCGATGCCATGAACCCTTTACGAGAATCTGGTTATATATTGAGCGTAGACGGCCAAATAAATTTATGTAAAAATTGGATATTTTATTTGAAAGAATTATATAGAGCAAATGTGTTGATTCCCCCTACTGATTGTTCCGCCACGAATGAAAAGGGCGAATATTCTATGGAAAAAGAAGACATTGCGTGTAATTACGAATGTAATGATGAGCGAATGGATGTTTTATCGTTAATGTTGCAACATAGTATCCTGAATAGTGATTATGAATGTGTCCCTGTAGATGATATGCCAGACGAAGGTTGGGATGCTTGGATTGATTTTATATGTGGCGGCGATGGCAGTAAGGTATTTGGGGGCGACCATTTGGAATCCGCTTCGCCAGCCGATCCTTCGTTTTGGCCTATACATCCCACCACGGAAAGACTATTGCAGGCGAAATATATGGCAGGCGGTTTTAATTCGGATGATTGGCCTACGGATGCGGAAGCCGAATATGTTTGTAACAAGGTGTCGTGTTACAATAGCGATATTGATGATTTTGAAGTATCGGAGGAGTGTTGTTATGGACATTATCAGCATGACCAAATGTACGATGCTACCAATAACGATAGAGACACCAAGGTTGGCCCCACCAATAACGATATACATGAATGGACCAATCCGACCAAGAGTTATTATGCAATGCCGTATATATACGATGGTTTTACTTGGGAACACTGTAACGAAGTTGAATTGGATTTCGATGAATTATTAACAAATTTGTATAATAAATATGAATTTAATACGACTACTCCTGCGAGCGAAAAGGGGTGGTAAATAGTTTCTTTACATAATATATTTTTTGCATAATATATTTTTTACATTTATGTAAAGAATTTACAACGAAAATACTACAAAATGTAGAGAAAACACTATTTTTCATGGATTTTTGGTCCCTTCACATGTAGTATCGATGAGTGAATCTGGGGAAGACTTTTTTGGGAAAATCCATTTTGGACATTTTTTTTGTCCAATTTTCAAAACCCAAAATACTTTATGCCAAAAATTTTTCTGAGACCATATTTGAATTTTATGGTCTGGTAACTAAAAAAATATTTTTTATTTTGTGACGATAATTTTTTCTTTTTTTGGGGTAAATATTTAGGCGTTTTTATCTGTATCTTTTATATGATGCAAAATGATACATCAAAAACGCCGAAAAACGCCAAGAATTTTAGTTGTGATTTGTGTCACTTTAAATGCAGCAAACTTTGTGATTGGGAAAGACATATAACTAGACCTAAACATTTGAACAATGTGAATATGATACAAAATGATACATCAAAAACGCCTAAAAACGCCGAAAATATGAATGAATATATATGCGAATGTGGTAATATATACAAGCACCATTCTGGTTTGTGGAGACATAAAAGCAAAGGTACGTGTCTTGATAAAAAATGCGACGTTGTGGAAAAAGAAACAAAACATCATGAACCAACTGATAAAGAACTGATAATGATGCTTATTAAGGAAAACTCTGATTTTAAAAGTATGATGATAAAAATGCTAGAAAACGGCACTCATAATACTAATACCATCAATAATACCAATTCTCATAACAAGGCGTTCAACCTAAACCTTTTCTTAAATGAGACCTGCAAAGATGCGATGAATATAAACGATTTTGTAGAATCTATCAAGTTGCAAGTGAGCGACTTGGAAAATGTCGGCGAAGTGGGTTTTGTAGAAGGTATTTCGAATATTATTGTGAAGAATCTGAATGCACTCGATGTCACCAAACGTCCGATTCATTGTACCGACAAAAAGAGAGAAATCATTTACATTAAAGATGAAAATACCTGGGAAAAGGATGAGTCGCAATGCAAAATGCGTCGGATGATTAAAAAGGTGGTTTCCAAGAACCAACGGTTAATACCAAAATTCAAGGAACAAAACCCAGAGTACAACAAATCATATTCAAAGGTTTCTGATAAATACAATAAACTCATCATAGAATCCATGGGTGGTTCGGGGGATAATGATCTAGAAAAAGAGGACAAAATTATTCGAAATATTGCGAAGAATATAGTGGTGGATAAGTCATTATAGTGGCGTTTTTACTACAAAATGTAGTAGATTTGTTGTTTTTTTAGGAAATTTGGTCCCTTCGCGTGTAGTATCGATGAATAAATTTGGGGAAGACTTTTTTGGGAAAATCGATTTTGGACATTTTTTTTGTCCAATTTTCAAAACCCAAAATACTTTATGCCAAAAATTTTTCTGAGACCATATTTGAATTTTATGGTCTGGTCTCTGAAAAAATATTTTTTATTTTGTGACGATAAATTTTTCTTTTTTTGGGGTAAATATTTAGGAAACTTTTCTACTATCATATTAAGGATAGTAATGGATAGTGAAAAGTTGCTAAAAGTTGCCCATAAATTTTGTTGTGATATTTGTCACTATAATACGTATAAAAAAAGTAGTTTTAAAAAACATAATCAATCAGATAAACACAAAAAACGTATGAATGATAGTAAAATGGTAGAAAATGATAGTGAATTAGTTGCAAAAGTTGCTAATTATGTATGTGGGTGTGGAAAAATATATAAATATGACAGTGGTTATTATAGACATAAAAAAATATGCAACGTAGAAGAAAAATGTAGTAGTTTAGTAGTGAAACAAGATACTAATGACAAGGATCAGCTTATTTTGATGTTAATTAAACAAAATTCAGCTCTCATAAAAGAAACAACTGATTTTAAAAGTATGATGGTAGAACAGCAAAATATGATGATGGAAGTAATTAAAAACGGAACGCACAATACAAGTAATAATATCAATACGGTAACAAACTCTCATAACAAGGCGTTCAATCTAAACCTTTTCTTAAATGAGACCTGCAAAGATGCCATGAATATAAATGATTTTGTAGAATCTATCAAGTTGCAAGTGAGCGACCTGGAAAATGTGGGGGAGGTGGGTTTTGTAGAAGGCATTTCGAATATTATTGTCAAAAACCTGAATGCACTCGATGTTACCAAACGTCCTATTCATTGTACCGACAAAAAGAGAGAAACCATTTATATTAAAGATGAAAATGTATGGGAAAAAGATGAATCCCAATGCAAAATGCGCAAAATGATTAAAAAGGTCGTATCAAAGAACCAACGCTTAATACCCAAATTTAAAGAACAAAATCCAGAGTATAACAAATCATATTCGAAGGTTTCTGATAAATACAATAAACTCATCATAGAATCCATGGGTGGGTCTGGTGATAACGATGCGGAAAAAGAGGACAAAATTATTCGCAATATTGTGAAGAATGTTGTAGTGGATAAATGAATATTACACCATTAGAATCATGTATTACATTATTGGCGGTATTACATTGGCGCATTAGCCGCAAAAGGTCCATCGTCCACAAACTCCCCGGTTAAGCTATATCTTTTCGGATAATTTGGCATGTATTGTACACCATATGGTTTATATCTAGTGTTAAACAATTTTTCTTCTTCCTTAAAATCATCTAACCAAACATTCACACCAAAACTAGGCATCGCGGGTTTAGAATTCATATTCTTTGTTATTACTGTTTCATGAGTGCCATAACCACTTGTTAAAGATGAATATTGAGGAGTTACACCCAAGGTAAGTTTTCCCGCATCATCATTTCCAGGAACATTTTCATTTGATTTTGGTAAAGATGGATTCTGTGGCTGACAGCCAGGACAGTCTATATCGGTAAAACATTGCTGACCAGTTATCGCACATCTGGCGGTAGGTCCACAAAAATTTTTGCAACTAAAGGTGGTTGTTAAAGGTAAATTCACCGTGTGACTCGTAGAGCCGCTAGTGTCTTCCGAAATAGGCCCAGGTGTGAAACATTCTATGATATATTTATTGGTCACCAAGTAATCGATCAAATGAAATATTGCCACCAACAATATAAAACTAATCAGCAACAAATATATTATATTATATTGTTTTGAAGATAACCCCATATAATATAGTACAACATAAAATAAAAAAATAAAATATATTTCAAAGGTGTAAATATTCGATTTAGTAAATACTTATACAATCAAAATAAATTTTATATCATTTAAATATAAGAAATGTCTGAATCAAGTGATACTTCAACGATCGATGAAAAAAAGCAAGATTCAAATTCCACAAATAATGGTAGTTATTATTCTAATATTGGAGGTTTTGTAAGGAATATATTTATTTTATTTATTATGTTTATCATTTATTTCTCATGCAGTGGTTTAATCTTATATGGTTGTAAATTAGCGCAATCGAATATATTACCTACCAATATTCATTGTTCTCCTTATACAGATACGAAACCAAATATTCAACCAATCGAAACAAATATTTTTACCACCATGTTTACCAAACCTCAAATGTCAATGAAACTGAAATTCCCCCACAACGAATATAACGCTTCAAACAAAATTCTAGATATGTTTTATGAATATAAAAACGAAGCAGGTTCAAACTTTTTAGCGAATTATTTTATTTCAATTACAGAGTCCATCATCCAATTTAATTATATTTCATTTACCACGATTTTAAATATGTTGAATAGTTTGCCAGAAGTTTTGTTGGTTATATTCGGCCCCGCTATATTATTTTTCGTATCTACGATTATCTTCATGGTGGACCATATTTATTTAGCTTGTTTATGGTTTGCACACATGGGATGGTTCTTTAAGACCAATGCGAATGATTCTGGCACCGGAAAACCACAATGGGAAGATGTTACTTTGGTGTCACCTTTTAATTATGCATGTGCAATAGGTTTGCTGATTCTATTTATAATAGTATTATTTTTCTCAATACCATTGCTTTCCGTATTATCCATATTATCAATTCTCTATTGTTTATGTTCATCTATTTCTTATGAGGCAGATTTAAATGGTAATAATATTACTTCTGCCGCTATAATGCAAGACGTATTTAAATATTATAAAATACCTATTCTTAGTATTTTTAATTTTTTGGTCATTTTGAGTGCATTTCTTAAATTAGGTACAATTCCAGGGGTATTTTCAATGATAACACTTGCACTTATATATTTTGGTATAATAACCATTGACATATTTAAACCTATAAATAAGGAACATTTATCAAATATGGTTAGTTATAATCAAGCCAAGAAAACATGCAGTTATAACGAAACGGTAAAGAACAAACACGGAGCATTATATAATATGTTATTTGGAAAACAATCTGGCGGCGGCAATATTACAAAAGAATTGAAACATATTGGTAAACATTTGCAACGCAAGTAAGTAATCATATATCGCCTAAGAAATAACTGCCTAAGAAATAACTGCCTAAGAAATATATGCCTAAGAAATATAACTTAAATATTATTATATCTAACTAAATATAATAATGGGAAAGAATAAACAGAAGCTCAAGCATATACCCTTTGTAAGTATATGCACACCAACCTTTAACCGAAGACCTTTTATTCCAATGATGCTCAAATGTTTTGAACACCAAACTTATCCCAAGAATAAAATCGAATGGCTTATCGTAGACGATGGAACGGACAAAATAGAAGACTTGGTATCCCATATCCCACAAATAAAATATTTTAAATTCGATGAGAAAATGACTTTAGGTAAAAAAAGAAACTTTTTAAATGATAAATCGAAGGGTGAAATCATTGTTTATATGGATGATGACGATTATTATCCGCCCGAAAGAATTAGTCATGCAGTAGAAAGATTAAAATCTTCACCAAAAGCATTATGTGCAGGTTCAAGTGTAATGTTCATTTATTTTAAGGATGACATAAACAAAATGTTTAAATTCGGCCCTTACGGTCCAAATCATGCGACCGCTGGAACATTTGCATTTAAAAGAGAATTATTAAGTAAAACGAGATATGATGAGACGTCTTGTATCGCCGAAGAGAAACATTTTTTAAAGGAGTATACCATACCGTTTGTTCAATTGGATCCATTAAAAGCTATATTAGTATTTTCGCATAATCATAATTCAGTGAATAAAAAGGACTTGTTAGCACAAGGACAAACTAGGTTTATAAATATATCTTCGGTAACTCCTGCTGATATGATAAAAGAACCGGATATACTAAAATTTTTCATGGAAGATATAGATAGTTTATTAGAATCTTATGAACCAGGTAAACCAGAGCACAAACCAGACGTGATAAAACAAATTAAAGAACGAAAAGAAGAAAGAGAAAAAATGATCACACATCAAATGGAAGAATATAAGAAATACCAAGAGACTATGCATAAATTACAACCGTTAACGAATCCCCAAAATAACAATGAGCAGACAATTATTATACAACAGTTGTCAATAGAAAACCAATTTTTGAAAGATAAGGTTCAGTATTTGGAAGATAAAATTAAAAAATTAATTCAAGAAAAAATCAAGGAGAAAATGCAGGAAAAAAAGGAAATACCAACGACTCCTGAAGAGAAACCAGAACAGCAAGAACCAACGACTCCTGAAGAGCAATAAAATCAAGATAATTTGTAAAATGCGCGGCACACCTACAGTAAATTATATTTTTTGTAAAAGAAATATTATTTACATAATATACATAAAAACATCATACTACATTTACTTATGAAGTTTTTATCAATAGTTATATTATTTTATTTACATGTATTTGTAACGAGTAATAAAATAAATAACAATAAAATAAATTATAACCATTTGTCCACCAATCATTTTATTGCGAAACCAAATACATTACATATACAACAAAAAAATATATTTAGCAAAGGATATTATAGTAATATAAAATTTAGTGGTAATGATGAAAGATATCCGGAAAACGAAGTGGTAGAATTAAGCAAAGTGTATGAGAATATCCAAAACAAAAAATATCTAGATTTTCTACAAGATAACGACATATCTATAAATAACAAATTAGAAATGTTAAGAGATGACTCCATAAAACCCCCTAATTTACTTGCAGGTGGATTGATGAAAGATTTTGAGTTTGACATTGAAACATAACATAATACACCCTATCATTTATTCGTCTTCAAAACAATCCTCACCAACATCTTCATATTCTTCCTCTATTTCCTTATCAGCGGTCCCCGATGCATTTTCTGTAATATACTTTTCAATATATCTATACATTCGATTAATATCTAATTTATAAATTTCGTAATTTTCAAGTAAATTAATAATTTCAGCATCACTTTTATTATTTTTGAGATGAACAAAAAAACCAAACAAATCCTTTTTATCCATTCCTAGTTTCTGACATAGCTTCTGTATAAAAAGTGAATTATTATATTCGGTCGAATATTTGGTTAATACCTTCGTAAATCTAATTTCGTCCAAATTACATTGTTTACCCTTAAGACCTTTGTTATTTTTTGAAAACTCGTGATACATTTTGTTATTTTTAAATGTTTTAATCAATGAGCTCATTTCGTTAAATTGCCAGATTTGTTTTTGAAATGTAATTCTATCAATATAATCCGCAAAACATATATTATTGAGTTGATGAATATAAAATGGTATAGACTGTTTTTTATCGATTTTGTCAATAACATCAATAATATTTTCATGCCATAATAGGCCAACACTCGTTCTATCAGTTTCGTTCATAATATTATTATGCTCGCTCAAATGATAACTATTATTAATTAGCTTATGAGTTATTTTTTTCGTATCATCACTGTAAGATTTAATCTGTAGTATATTTTCAATAATATTCTTTGTAAATAGTTCTGGTTTGTTTTTATTCAATGTATAAATATTATTTAACTTTCTTAAATCACCTTTAACGTAATGACTAATTTTCATTCGAATTTCTTCACTTACATTTGGCATTAATGAATTGACAATACGGGTTATTTGTAATGAATTAGGTGTTTTTAATTCTATAGTATTGCAAACTTTCATCAATTCTTTAATTTTTTTATCAACTTTGTAATTACCGATACATATGATAGGGTTTACGGTAACTTCTTCTAGTTTTTGTTTTTTGGTCTTTTTAGGTCTTATTAGTTTAATCAACGTATTTATACCACCTTTATCACCATTGTTCATTCCATCAATTTCATCCATAATAATAGCGATTTTGCGTACTTTTTTATTAAATAAACTCATAATATTTTTATCTGACATGTTGTGTCGGGTTATATCTTCAATGACAGAAGTATTCCGTATATCACCGGCATCATATTTAACAATGTCATAGTCCAGTTCTTTTAAAATATTTGCGATAAAGGTCGTCTTCCCTGTTCCTGGATCGCCGTATAGATATATACCTTTTTTAAAAAGTATGTTGTTTTTATTAATTTCAAATTCATGTAATATATTTTTTATATTTGCGACTATATCATTTCTATTGAGAATATCATTCATATTTAATTTTTCCATCTTATATATTTAACAACATTCTTTTTATGTAGATTTTTACCTAATCCATGTTCTTGTAAAAAATCATGAATAACATTGCTACAATTATTAGAGTCGTTTTCTATACAAAATTGAATGATAAAATATAGGTAATTTTTGAAAATCATATTTTTATATTTATATTTTGTTATTTCATACCATTTTTTATAATTCTCTCTAAGAATCATAATGAATACGAAATCATTATCACGGCGAATGGTATCTCTTATATAATTTTCATAGTTTGAAATACAGGGTGCTAATAATGAATGGTATAAAACATAATTCTCTCTATTGGTGAAAACAAATGCCACCTTTGGAACAAACTCTTTTATTATATGTATTATTTCCAGAGGTAAATGATTCATTTTGTTTATCATGGTATCATTGTTTATAGGTGTATCATCATGGTTTCTATTTGCCATTATAGATATAAATATATTATAATTATAATTTTACACTCTTTTACACCCACCTTTTTACACCCTTTAAGCTTTACTCATTCTATTACTTATGAAGTCGATTGACATGGATTACTCACTCCATATGTAATACCATCCCAACTTACCCCACAGTTGGTAGCCCAGGTATATTTATTACATGCACCTTGAGTTCCTGTATAATCAGATGTGCTGAAATCCATTTGTAAATGTTTATCGTTTCCAGATGGAGAACATGTTCCTAAATCATGTACATTTACACAATTGCCAGACCCGTCAACTGACCAATAATCCGGACATTGAGGCACCATAGGGGGCCATGTTTGCGAAGAAGAAGCATTTGATAATGCTATACCTATAATTACTAAAGTAATAATTAATATTATGATAGCAGAATAAAGGATTATTTTTTGAAAAGTTGCCATATATAAAATATATATATAAAATATAAAATATAAAATATATAAAACGTAATTTTTTCTATTTGACTAATATAAATGAGCAAAGTTAATAATGGACGAGTAGATATAAAAACACCTAATACTTCAATGTTATTTCAAATGTACGATAAAATACCTGCGAATCAATGCGCAACATTTAGGAATCCTACGGAAGGCTTATGGGATTCGACCCCTTTATCGGTCGCCTTTTTCTCTCAAGAAAATATTCAGCTCATACAAAATGGTATTAGAGCAGGGGTTTACAAAAAATCAAATGGACAATATGTTATAGGACCGCAAGATTGCGATTCTTTAAAAATAATAATGAGAAGTGTGTTTTTGCAATATGCAGCAAACCAACCAGATAAGTACCAAGAACAAATTATACAATTAAATAAGATTGTATTAGATTATTGTATTCAGCAAGTTTATAGTGAGGCTCAAGGATATATGAAATATGTGAGTGACGTTAGTACCCTGGTTGTTCCAATTGCTCACCCAGTAATGGCCAACGATAACGATAGACAGTTAGAATTGAAACCTTGGTTCTAAACAAACAGCGCGTTTTATAACATATTTACTAATACCTATAAATATTAGTAACTATGGACGACAAAATTATTTTAATATGCGCAACAGGACGGTCTGGTTCTACGACTTTACAAAGAATACTAAATACTATACCAAATAGCAACATTTGTGGAGAGAATTATGGCGCTCTAAATAGTCTGTTGGAATTTTATAGAAGAATCAAATATGCTTCAACGAATTATATTCCAGGATTCTTACAGCCCACTTCATACGAAGAGTTGATTGAAAAAAATGTCAAGCCTGCTTGGTATAATTCTTACCATTATCAACAAATCGTGCAACTAATAAAAATCACAATTGTAAACATGTTTAAAAATAAAGAGACCACCAATATTTGGGGATGTAAAGAGATTAGATATGATTCGGGAAATATTACTTATATTAAAGATTTTAAAGAGTTATTCCCCCAAACCAAAGTCATCATACAAATTAGAGAGAATATTCAAGCACAAAGCCAGAGTAGTTGGTTTAAAAAAGATAAAAATGCAATCCCCTTTTTAAAGAAAACCAGCAACGAACTCATTGAATTTTATAGTCAAAATAAAGAATGGTGTTATTTAACCAGTTTTGAGAAAATGTTTCAAATAAATAATTTGAAAAACCTGTTTCAATTTATAGGTTGTGGAGAGAACTTTAAAGAAAACGAAATCAAAGAAATTTTACAAAAAAATTTGAAGGACTAATCACAGTTGGTGCCTCAAAATTTTTAATTGTTTCGTGTTTCGTGTTTTCTATTTTTTAACGATTTTTTTAACTACACCACCGCCCTTCGATACAACCTTCTTCTTATTTGCCTTGGCATCGTCTTCGCCATTCATGAGTCTAGTTCGTAAATCTTTATATTCGACATATTGTTCTTTCAGAACATCCAATTCGGATTTCCACATTTTATGAACAGTCGTATTTTTAATTATATTTAATTCCGTTTCTTTAGTCGATTTGTCCTTTAATAATTTATCTACATTTTCTTCCGTAACTGAATCCATCGGCATTTTGATTAAATATTTATATTCATCATCATCGATTTTAGCGTACCCCTTTTCTGCTAAGATTGTAACTACTTGTTCCTTCTTTTTCTTTCGCAAATCAATCGTTCCATCTAAATTTTCCTGAATATATTTTGCTTTGTTGGATAATAAGACCAAGTCTTTTTCTAATGCATCAATCAAGTATGCTTTTCTGGTTTCGTATAATTTCAAACGCACTTCATAATAGGCATCGATTATTTCCGATACCTTCTCGTATTTATGAAGGGTATCACTCGCATCGAATAAATGCATATTCGTCGTCGTATTTGTAGTATACAATTTCAACAATTTTTCGACCCCATTGCAACCATAATCGGCACTTTTGGAAGCCTCTAGTTCTTCTAATTTGCCCTTCATAAATGTAATGGTAAAATCGACATTGGTATCTTTACTCATATCATCATAATCTTTGATAATCGCGGCTATTTTTTTACCTTCTTTATCAACACCTGGATCAATGAGCGACTCCAATAGTTCTTTGAAATCTTCGGTCCAATAACCCACTGGTAACTCAGTGACCTTAATTTTATCTACGCCCACTGTTTCATATAGTCCTTTGATTAAGAATTTTTCGTCGCTAATTTTTGATATGTGACCTTTGAATCCTTCGTAATAAGGAATAAATTCAATATCGTCTTCAATGAATAGCAATTTGTTTTGTAAATATTCGATAATTTGTAACGGATTATAACACATAATATCCGTGCTGAAACCAGTACCAATTCCCTTGGACCCATTCACTAATACCATAGGGATTATAGGCGCATAATAAATCGGCTCTACGGACAAACCATCGTCATTCAAATATTCCAACACATTATCATCCGCCGCTGGGAAAATACTGCGCGTGATTTTATTTAATTGGGTAAATATATATCTTTCGGATGCACTGTCTTTGCCACCCTGTAATCGAGTGCCGAATTGACCATTAGGCATAAACAAGTTAATATTATTCGAGCCGACGAAATTTTGAGCCATTCCAACAATTGCGGCATTCAAACTTGCTTCGCCATGGTGATAACCAGAATGCTCGGAAACATACCCTGAAAACTGTGCGACTTTAATTTCGCTCGTTAAATTCTTTTTGAATGCTGAAAACAATATTTTACGCAAAGATATTTTAAGACCGTCCATCAAGTTAGGAATGCTTCGGTCACAATCATATTTCGAAAAGTGTATTAATTCTCTATCAATGAATTCTTCGTAGGTGACATTCGATTTGGCGGTATCTAGATATGCATCTCTGTCGTATAATTTCAGCCAGTCTTTACGGTGATCCGCGCGTTTTTTATTAAATACCATATCAATCGCATCGTCAGATTTTTCGGAATGTTGGAAACCCACCATTTTCTTCTTCTCAAAATATTCGCGAAATTCCTTACCTGTACTGGTACCTAAACCTTTATAATATTTGATTTTCCACCCTTTGCTGTCATTTTCCGCCTTCCACTCGTTATATTCGCCGTCATTATAGAAATTCAATTCTACATCTCCCTTTTTCGCCTTCAATATAGGAGTATTCATGAAACCAATAAATCCAGGAATATTGGCGAGGGTAGGCCATTCCGATTGGAATAAATTAATACCTAATCCCTTTATATGGCTACCATCTAAATCTTGGTCCGTCATAAATAACACCTTTCCGTAGCGCAAATTTTTATATACATCTTCGATAGTGTTGTATTTTTTCCCAGTTTCCAAACCTAATATTTTCTTGATTTCCGCAATTTCTTTATTTTCGGAAATCTTCTTCACTGGTTCTCCCCTTACATTTAATATCTTACCCTTCATAGGATAAACGCCGATGATGTTGCGGTCTTCGGATGATAAGCCAGAAATAATACCTGCTTTGGCTGAATCGCCTTCACAAAATATGATAATACAATCCTTGGATTTTTCAGTTCCTGCCCAGTTGGCATCGGTTAATTTGGGTATGCCGCGGACTGTTTTGCTTTTCACGCCGTCCGTTTTCTTGGCGGCTTTGTTTTCCTTGACTTCGGTCAATTGCAATGCAGCATCCATCACGCCCATTTTAGCAATCTTTTCGATGAATTTATCACTGACGTCACATTTGGAGCCAAATTTAGACGAAGGGGTATTCATATAATCCTTGGTTTGACTATCAAACGCAGGGTTTTCAATATCACAACGTAAGAATAATATGAGCTGTTCTTTAATCGTGTTTGGGTTTACCTTGACCTTCTTTTTCTTCTCAATAAATTCGCCTAATTTTCTGGTGATTTGGTTCAAAATATATTCAACGTGTTTTCCACCTTTGGCAGTATGAATGCCGTTTACAAAAGATACTTGGGCAAATTCATTGGTAGGAGTTAATGCAACACCATATTCCCAACGTTGTCCATTTTCTTCGTATACTCGAGGTGTTTCACTTTTGTCGCCAATATACATATTCATATATTGCTCAAAATTTTTAACAGGAACGAGCTCGCCATTATATTTTACTTTAATGGTCTTGTCGGTAACCGCCGCAATGTCGTAGGTCCTTTTTTTCAGTAGAGCAATAATATCCGGGGTCAGACCATGAATACCTAGGCGTTTATAGTCTGGTTTGAAAGTGATTTTTGTATATGGTTTGTTTTTACATTTCGTAATAGAAGGCTTGCAAATTTCGTCCAAGTTGTTTTTGAATTCTTGTTTATATTTTAATCCCCTAATATGGTCAACCGTTTCAACTGAACCATAGGTGGACCATATTAGCACTAATTTAAATCCAAAACCGTTTTTACCGCCGACAATTTTCTTTTCGGTTTTATCGTAATTGGTAGAGGTTCTTAGATGTCCAAATATCATTTCAGGAATCCACATTTTATGTTCCGGATGTTCTGCGACATCAATGCCGTTTCCATCATTCAGCATGGTAATTGTACCATCGTCGTCAATGGTTATTTCAATATTGGATACAGGTATACAATTTTGTTGTCCGTTAGAAATGGCTTGTTGCATGCGAATCACGTGGTCGCGACAATTTACAATACCTTCATCGAAGAGTTTAAATAGGCCAGGAATATATTTAATGTTTTTTTCAACAATTTTATTTGAAATAGTATCAAGAATCCATAAATCGGTATCCACTTCTTCTACAGAGCCGATATATGTGTCTGGATTGGATAAAATATGTTCAATGTCGGTTTTTTTTTGATATTTATTCGCGAGATTAACGTCTGTAGAGGTCATTATAGTTTATTGTGTGTTCTTTGTTTTAAACCGTAATTTTTATTCAATTTTATTCTTTTCCTCTATTCTTTTATTTTTATTCTTCTAAGCTGGCAAAATATTCAATGGTTTTTACGATTCCTGCTTCCAAGTCGTAGGTTGATTCCCAGTGAAGTATTTCTCTCGCTCGAGTGATATCTGGTCTTCTATTGGTAGGGTCATCGCTCGGTAGCGGTTGATAAACAATAGAAGATTTGGAATTGGTTAAGCGAATAATAATGTTGGCCAAATCGGCGACACTGATTTCGTAAGGGTTTCCAATATTCATAGGTTGAGTATAGGATGAATTCATTAATTTAATGATACCATTTAGCAGGTCTTCTATATAACAAAAACTGCGCGTTTGGTCACCCTTTCCATAGAGTGTAATATCTTTATTGTGAATCGCTTGGTTTATAAAATTGGATACCACTCTTCCATCGTGTTTATCCATTCGAGGGCCATAGGTGTTAAATATGCGAACAATCCGAATATCCACGTTATGTTGATTGTGATAATCCATCATTAACGTTTCTGCGACTCTTTTTCCTTCGTCATAACAACTACGTATTCCAACGGTATTTACATTCCCTCGATAATTTTCATGTTGCGGCGATATTTCAGGCTCTCCATATACTTCAGAAGTAGAAGATTGCAGGATGGTTGCATTATGTTTTTTTGCTAATTCAAGTAGGTTTAATACTCCTTGAAAATTGACTCGTAGAGTGTAAATAGGGTCTTGTTGATATTTAGGCGGCGATGCAGGACATGCTAAATTATATATTTGGTCAATTTTGAATGGCATATACAAAGGTGTTATAATATCATGGTTCATAAACTTGAATTTTGGATGATTGAATAAATGTTTTATATTTTGTATAGAACCAGTGTATAAATTATCGAGACAAAGAACGTGATGTCCATCCTTTAGCAAACGTTCGCATAAATTGGAACCGATAAATCCGGCTCCTCCGGTTACCAGAATTGTTTTCATTATATATTTACAATATATATTTACAATATATTACAAAAATAAACACAATTGGGCGTTTCTAAGAAACAAAAAATAAACTATTATTGTATATATGTATTCACAAAGACAATTTACACCAGGTAAAAAAGCGAATAATTCAAAAATGATAAATTATGTAGCTGTTTATAACTCATTATTTCCCAATTCTCAACAATTGACCTGTTCTGCATGTGTAGCTGATAAATATGACAAGTTTACTATTGGTTCAGATTCTCCATCTATTAAGGTTTCAAATTCAATGCGAATAGCACAAATTATTAAATATTCAAAAGGTGGAAATACGCAATATGGTAATTTTTATTTAGACCAACCTTTACATGTGAATTATTTAGGTAGAATGGAAGGTATGCCTGGTGGAAGCGGAAGTCCACCTATCAATAAATTTTAATTGCGTCTAAATACCAGCGCCTGTGTAAATAATCATTTATTTAGTAAAATAATTATTTTCTCAATTTATCTTATAATGACATTCGAACATACTATCGGAACACGTGCTCAAGTTTGGCACGGAACAGCTAAAAAAACCGCAGGTGGACTTACCAAATCTCATTTGATGATGAACAAGCATGGACGTATTGTTTCTAGAAAACAACACAAAAGAGGTAAAAGTGCCATTAAAAAATTGTTTAAATTAGGTTTTAAACCAAAGAAGGGAACCTTCAAATTATTTAAAAGAGGTCATGGTTCTAGAAAGATGAGAGGTGGTATGGTTTTAGGAGGACCTTTAGCACCACAATCATACAATGGTGAAGGAGTCGGAACATCAGGTGTGAATCTTCAATTTGTAGCTGGAAATGCAGCATAAAACCCCAACCCATCATATCGAAATCATGTCGAAATCATATCGAAATCATGTCGAAATAATACTGTATAAAATTTACACATTATTATTTACTGCGCCCATTCGGTTTCTATAAATTTTTCATAAACAATATGGTCAGCGATTTTAAAATATAAATATTTTTCAAAATATCTTTTACTGACAATAAAATTCAATGAGTTTAAATTACAAAACTTGTAATAATAATTATACGCATCATCAAAGGATATAAGAGCCAGTTTATGTTCAAATTTAATTTGCTCTTTAATATATTCAAACGACGAATTTATATCATTCATTTTATTCCATAGATTACAACAAACATTTATAACGAATTTATCTTCTATAATTTCAACCATAGGAAAGAAATGTTTTAAAATCTTCAATATATTTTCTTCGGAAATATGACCATTTGACATGAGTTGTGATGGATGTTGTTTTGACCAATATTTAAAGAGCGAACACAACTCGTCTATTTCTATTTCATTATCAAACAATAAAGGATGAATATTATTTACAACAGCATTTGTATACGTATCATTCTCTGAAATTTGAATGGTAATTGTATTTTCCCAAAATTTAATAAAATCACTGTGAACAGGTAAATATTTGCTTGTTATACCCATAAAACTATCATCATCGTTATCGTAAATATATTTTTCTTTAAGAATATTCTTTAATGTATTTGAGTATATAACATTTGGTAAGTTACAACTAGATAAAAATTGTTTCCAAACAAAATGTAAATTTTTCCATTCCATTTTACACTCACTGTTCGATTCAATAATGTATTTATTGCAAAAATCAACGACTATATTATTCGGGTTTGTGTTTTTCAAATAATAAACATAAGAAGTCAAATCTTCATCCGATTTATTTTCTATAAACTGGTCAGCCGTTTCATATCGTTTTGAATAATGTGCAGCAACGCATAACAAGTCCAGACCAATTTTTTTGAGTAATTCCCTCCATACGTCAATTGAAAAATTTTCATTGATTTTTATAAGTCTACAGTTTTCGTAGGAATGATTTTCGTGATATTTGGTCATAAAATTATTCGTTGTATTATTGAACCCAATAGAAGATAATGCAACATTGTCTAATTCATTTACTATTTGTTTCATTTTTGGGCTCACTAGAATTATATTATTTGAATGTTTTTTAAGAATATTATCACCAATAATAGTAAGAAAATATTTTGCCGTATTTTTAGAATGAAAAATAGCCGGATACAAAACATTTAAAACATTTTGGATGGTGTCTGTTTCTGGTATGGAATTGAAAAGACTTCTATCCTTAATTTGTTTAATAATATTTATTTTTGTTTTATATTTCCATTGCAAAAGAATACGGTCATTTGATATAGTAGAAAGTAATTTGTGAATCACATCATCCTCTTTAACGATTAAATATTTTTCGCCGTCATATTCATAAAAAAAATTATTATTCGGCAAATAAAAATATTTGTTTTTACTCAAAAAAACTTGTATAAAAATTTGTTGTTCGTTGGTTAAATAATTATTGCGATTTACACGTTTTTCATGATTTTTCATTTCATTATCAAGTGTATTGGGTAAATAATTTACAATGTGGTTGTATATTCGGTTTGTCATATATTCATCATCCTTGTATTTCTCTATTAATGTTTTTATTGTTTCTGTACATTTACCTTCCACTGATATTAATGTTGTTTCTTCTGTCATTCTATGTTGTTTATCATATCGTTTTTAAATAGTTTTTTAAAGTTTTTATATTTGTAAAATTATACTAGTAATATAGTATTATATCAGTGTATTACATAGAGTATGACGACCACTACCAAATTACTTAGCTTACGATATTTACCAAAAAGACTCACTAGAAAAGATAGAAAAAAACAAGCCAATATGATTAAGAAATCTAGAAGATTATACAAAAGGGGTTCTTTCTATACCAGAAAGCGTGTTTCGTCTTTTACTTCAAAAAAATCGCCTTTCATCGTTAAAGCGAGTAAAATATATAAAGTGGATAAAATTGGTGCAACAAATGAATTGGCCAAGGCGACCGGGTGTTCCAAGACCGCTTTAGCAAAAATTGTACGTAAAGGAGAAGGAGCCTATTATTCTTCGGGTTCACGTCCGAACCAAACTGCTCAATCGTGGGGTAATGCTCGTTTAGCAAGTGCAATAACTGCTGGAAAAGCGGCCGCCGTGGATTATAATATTTTAGAGAAAGGTTGTAAACCACATTCAAAAGCACTGACTTTGGCAAAAAGAGCTCGAAGAAGGTACGGACATGGAACCCGAAGAGTTCCGAAAGTGAAACCATAATACAGACACTGTATAAACGGCGGAAAATGGCTCGTTATATTTTATGTCATATACAAATGCGTTAAATATTTAATTTCATAAAGGTTTAAAGATTATTAAATTAAATTAGTTATAATGTCCGCATTTTCAAATAAAACCCAAACATTGCCTCAAACAGAAGGAAATGTGTTAACTATTAAGACTGTACAAATCGCGCCATTTAGAACGTTGATGACTGCTCTAAAAGATATTCTTTTAGAAACAAATATTACCTTTGAACCAGATGGTATTCGTATTATTAATATGGATAAATCACACACCATTTTAGCTCATCTTTATTTAGCAGCACAAAATTTCGAATTCTATGAATGCAAGAAGGATAAAATTATTATTGGTGTAAACATGTTTCACTTGTTTAAATTAATTAATTCTATTGACAATGACGATACATTAACCCTTTACATTGAAGGTTCTGATTATGTGGACGGAATTGTTTCACATTTAGCATTGAAATTTGAAAATGGTGAAATTAAGCAATGTAAAACCCAGAAGTTACGCTTGATTGAGCCTGAGCCTGAAGAGTTACAATATCCAGACGTGAAGTTTTCTTCTATTATTAATTTGCCTTCCGCTGATTTCCAAAAGATTATTCGTGATTTATCTTGTATTTCAGATAAATTGGAAATAAAATCGGTTGGTAGCGAGCTAATATTCAAATGTTCTGGTCAATTTGCATCCGCCGAAATTCATCGTGCCGAATCCGATGGTTCCATGGGCTTTATTTTGAAACAAGATTCTTCCAAGATTATTCAAGGCGAATTTTCTCTTAAAAATTTAGGTTACTTTATCAAGTGCACGAATTTATGTCAGCAAATAGAAGTCTATTTAGAGAACGATTTGCCTCTGGTGGTGAAGTACGATGTAGCAAGTCTTGGCTCGATACGTCTCTGCCTCGCGCAGTTGCCCTCAACTTAACGAGACCATAATCCGTCACAAAATATTACAAAACGATAAATTAAATTTTGGTTTAACAATACATTCAATAATATATTGTTAAACATATTTAGATATTTAGGTATATTAAATATATGCCTACTAAATATACATTAGAGCAAGTGAAAAACATATTTGAACAAAATAATTGTTTGTTAAAAAGTGAAACATACGATAACCAATTAGGTAAGTTAAATTACGTAGCAACTTGTGGTCACACTAATACAATTAGTCTCAAATTATTCTTAAAGGGAAATGGAAATAAATGTAAAAATTGTGCTTTGGATATACCGAGTTATGAAACGATTGAATCGCACTTTACAAGTAAAGATTGTCAGCTATGTTACACAAAAGAAGAATTTGAAACATATTATATAAATAATAAACAAAATTTGACATATATTGCGTCGTGTGGTCACAAAAACGAAGTATGTTGGAAGAATTTTAATGGATTAAATCAAGGTACCAATTGTCCTTCTTGTGTAAATAAGAACACTGGAATTAAATTAAAGGAGTTTAGAACAGGTGAAAACAAAAACTCTTTACAACAAGAGTACAATAATATAGCTTATTTTAGAAATATGATAGACCATTATTTTAAAATTCTCAAAACATTTGATGGTTGTAAAGCTGATATTGCTATTCAAAAATTCAACGAAATAAATGATTTATGGTTAGGTATTCAAGTTAAAACCACTATTAAGAAAACTGATAGAAATCAATACTATTTTAGATTGAATAATGGGAAATATGATAATTGTATACTTTTGTGTATATGTGATGAAGATAAAAAGATGTGGTTAATTCCTTATGAAGAAGTGGTAGGTTTAAAAACAATTGGTATCGCACAGAAATCAAAATACAACAAATATGAAGTTCAATCAAATAATATTGTTGAAAAATTAAACAATTATTATGAATTATGTAATAAATTAAATTTTGATATTCTAGATACACCGACTACTAAATGGCAAAAACAAGAAAAAGAATATCGAAAAATTAGAGAAACAAAAGTTGATTTTATAGAGTTTAAAAATAATGATATTGAAGGGTTAGTATATGATTTTATGATTGGAAATAAAAAGGTTCAAGAAAAAGTAGGTTCTATTATTCATAACAATATAAATTCATATATGTTTAATTTATGTAAATACGATTGTAGAATAAATGGTAAATGTAAAAATAGATGTTATGAAGAAGGTGATAACGATCTTTACTGGTTAAACTGTAAAAACGGTAAATTTTATGTAATACCAGAAGAAGTTTTGTGTGAAAATGGGTATATAGGAAAATACTGTAAAAAAGAAAAATTGTATGTGTCACAGACAAATCAAAATACAGAATGGAGCGATAAATATTTATTTGATTATGATAATATAGATAAAACAAGATTATTACAAATAATAGAAAATAATTACAAATAGAAAATAATTATAAATAGAAAATAATTACAGATAATTTACAAAAATTAATATCACATATATAATATAATATAAATGTCCAGATATTATGGAAATTATACTCAATATTTAGGTGCGCAAAGATGTTGCGATTTAAAAGGTCAAGGTCCGCCGGGTCCAGTCGGCCCAGCAGGCCCAGCAGGCATAGGTCCTAGGGGGTATACTGGTCCTACTGGAGGTGGAAATGGTGGTGGTGGGACTGGCTATACAGGTCCTACTGGTAGTGGAGGTCTAGGACCGACTGGTGCCACAGGTCCACTTGGCACTGGACCTACCGGTCCAACTGGAACACCAGGCCCTGCATTATTTACATTAACGACAACAAATTCAAATATATCATTTCCTAGTAAAAATTCGATTACTGCATCACCTGATGCTTCCTCTACATTTGCCAGAACATTAGAGGCCTATCAAACTGCCTTTTTAACATTTTATATTACAGCAAATGATTCTACCACTACGAATAATTATGGTTTAACCTATTATGATGGAGATTATACCAATCCATGGCATTATTTTTACACGGATAATCCTACAAGTGGAAATTATTACATATTTGCGAATGGTCTCCCTACAGGCGTACTAACTGGTCCTTTTCTTTCCACGACACAATTTACCATAGTAGTGAATAATAGTATTGTTTATTTTTATGTAGATTCAGTATTAAAATACAGTGGTGCTTCAGTAACACCTCCATCAGGTCCTTATTATTATGCATATTTTGCGTTCAATAGTAACACCGCTACCGAATCAATAAGTAATATTGCATTTGGATATATACAAACTAGTCCTACGGGAACAACTGGTCCTACTGGCGCAACTGGTCGAACAGGTTCTACAGGTTCTACAGGTGCCACAGGTTCTACAGGTGCCACTGGTGCAACTGGTCCAATAGGTCCAACAGGTGCCACTGGTCCAACGGGTGCTACTGGTCCAACGGGTGCCACTGGTCCAACGGGTGCTACAGGTACAACAGGACCTACTGGTGTTACTGGTCCTCCTGGATTTACTGGCACGACAGGCACAACTGGTAGTACTGGTCCTACAGGTGCCACAGGTCCTACAGGTGCCACAGGTGCCACAGGTCCTACAGGTGCCACAGGTCCTACAGGTGCCACAGGTCCAACTGGTCCAACTGGTCCTACTGGTGCCACAGGTCCTACAGGTGCCACAGGTCCAACTGGTTCCACTGGTGCAACTGGTTTCACAGGTCCTACAGGAACACCAGGACCTGCATTATTTACATTAATAACAGATTATCCAGCCAATGTTTCGTTTCCTAGTAAAAACTCAATTAGTGCTACTGCAGTAGGATTTCCAACAAACGCTAGAACACTAGAAGCATATCAAACCGCATTTTTAACATTTTATATAACAAATAATGATGCTACTAGAACTGATAATTATGGTTTAGCTTATTATAATGGAAGTAGTGTTTATAATCCATATCATTATTTTTTTATTGATAGTCCTAGTGGAGGTAATTATTCTATATTTGCCAATGGTGTTGCTACCAGTTTTTTAGCAGAACCCTTTATTTCTTCCATTACTCAATTTACCATAGTAGTGAATAATAGTATTGTTTATTTTTATATAGATTCAGTATTAAAATATAGCACTGCTTCAATAACACCTCCTACAGGTCCTTATTATTATGCATATTTTGCGTTCAATAGTAACACTACCACAGAATCAATTAGTAATATTTCATTTGGATATATACAAACAAGTCCTACCGGAACAACTGGTCCTACAGGTAGAACCGGGGCTACAGGTCCTACTGGTGCAACAGGTCCTACTGGATTTACCGGGACGACAGGCACGACAGGTTCCACGGGTCCTACAGGTTCCACAGGTCCTACAGGTTCCACAGGTCCTACAGGTTCCACAGGTCCTACAGGTTCCACTGGTCCTACGGGTTCCACTGGTCCTCCTGGATTTACTGGTACGACAGGAACAACCGGACAAACTGGCTCTACAGGTCCAACTGGCTCTACAGGTCCAACTGGTTTTACAGGTCCAACTGGCTCTACAGGTCCAACTGGTACTACAGGCCCTACTGGCTCTACCGGTCCTACAGGTTCCACAGGTCCTACAGGTTCCACAGGTGCAACTGGAACGACTGGCGCAACGGGTCCTACAGGCTTAGTCGGAAATACAGGTCAGGGTGGTCCTGCATTATTCACATTAACAACAAATGATTCAAACATAACTTTTCCAACTAAAAATTCTATTTTTGCAGCACCTTCATCGGGCGAGAGTGTAGCTAGAACAGTAGAAGCTTATGCATCGGTATTTATAACGTTTTATATATCTGACAATGTTACCACCGCGGTAGATTACTATGGTGTAGCTTATCAAGATTTAAATGATTTGTCGTATAAAAAATATCATTACTTTGGTATAGATTATCCTGTTTCAGGTGGAGCTGGTAAATATACTATATTTGCCAACAATTCTCAAGTTCTTGATATTTCTGGTAATTTCACAAATACAACACAATTTACTATAGTAGTTAATAATAATCAAGTTGTTTATTTTTTTGTAAATTCAGCATTGATATATAGCACTTTGGTGACTTCACCATCACTTATAGTATCTTCCACTTATTATTATGGTTATTTTGATTTTATTAATAATCTTAGTGGCGGAGAAGCTATAAATAATATAGCCTTTGGTTATGTGCAAACAGGTTCGGTAACAGGACCAACCGGGTCTACTGGTTCTACTGGTTCTACAGGACCAACTGGCTCTACTGGCTCTACTGGTCCAACAGGTGCTACTGGCCCAACAGGTTCTACAGGTGCTACTGGTCCAACAGGTTCTACTGGTCCAACAGGTGCTACTGGTCCAACAGGTTCTACAGGCCCAACAGGTGCTACTGGTCCAACAGGTGCTACTGGTCCAACAGGCTCTACAGGCCCAACAGGTTCTACTGGTCCAACAGGTGCTACTGGCCCAACAGGCTCTACAGGCCCAACAGGTTCTACAGGCCCAACAGGTTCTACAGGCCCAACAGGTTCTACAGGCCCAACAGGTGCTACTGGTCCAACAGGTGCTACTGGTCCAACAGGTGCTACTGGTCCAACAGGCTCTACAGGTTCTACTGGCTCTACAGGTTCTACTGGCTCTACAGGTTCTACTGGTTTCACAGGCCCAACAGGTTCTACAGGCCCAACAGGTGCTACAGGCCCAACAGGTTCTACAGGCCCAACAGGCTCTACCGGTTTCACTGGTTCTACAGGTGCCACTGGGCCCACTGGTTCTATTGGAACAGGCCCTACAGGCCCTACAGGCCCAACAGGTGCTACTGGTCCAACAGGCTCTACTGGCCCAACAGGTGCTACTGGCCCAACAGGTGCTACTGGCCCAACAGGCTCTACCGGCCCAACAGGCGCTACAGGTCCAACAGGGTCTACAGGTGCCACTGGGCCCACTGGTTCTATTGGAACAGGCCCTACAGGCCCTACAGGCCCAACAGGTTCTACAGGCCCAACAGGTGCTACTGGTCCAACAGGTTCTACCGGCCCAACAGGCGCTACCGGTCCAACAGGCGCTACAGGTCCAACAGGCGCTACAGGTCCAACAGGGTCTACAGGTCCAAGAGGGTCTACAGGTCCAACTGGTGCCACTGGTGCTACTGGTCCAACAGGCTCTACAGGTCCAACAGGTGCTACTGGCCCAACAGGTTCTATTGGAACAGGCCCTACAGGCCCTACAGGCCCAACAGGTGCTACTGGTCCAACAGGCTCTACTGGCCCAACAGGTGCTACTGGCCCAACAGGCTCTACCGGCCCAACAGGCGCTACAGGTCCAACAGGCGCTACAGGTCCAACAGGGTCTACAGGTCCAACAGGGTCTACAGGTCCAACAGGGTCTACAGGTCCAACTGGTGCCACTGGTGCTACTGGTCCAACAGGCTCTACAGGTCCAACAGGTGCTACTGGCCCAACAGGCTCTACCGGCCCAACAGGCGCTACAGGTCCAACAGGCGCTACAGGTCCGACTGGTGCAGTGGGCACAGGTCCTACAGGTGCCACAGGTTCTACTGGCTCTACAGGCCCAACTGGTCCAATTGGTACAGGTCCAACAGGTTCTACTGGTTCTAGTGGTTCTACAGGTCCAACAGGTTCTATCGGTACAGGACCCACTGGTGCTACTGGTCCAACAGGCTCTACAGGTCCAACAGGTGCTACTGGCCCAACAGGTTCTACAGGTCCAACAGGCTCTACCGGCCCAACAGGCGCTACAGGTCCAACCGGTGCTTTCCCAACACCATTAGAAGCAACGGTAGATACTAGCGGCAATTTAGTTGGGTTTAATAACGGACAATATTATTTCAATAGTAATAAAACATTCGTGATTGACCATCCTAAGAATTCAGAAAAATATCTCGTGCACGGTTGCTTAGAAGGCCCAGAAGTAGGTGTATATTATAGAGGCAAAGGAGAGATTAGTAACAACGAATATGCCGAAATAGAACTACCATATTACGTCGACAGTCTTGCTACCAATTTTACAGTGCACATTACACCTATTTACAACGGCGAATTAACTATTTTGAATGCAGGTGAAGTCGAAAACAATAAATTTAAAGTATATGGTAAAAATAGTAAATTCAATTGGATAGTCCATGGTCAACGTTGCGTGATTGATATAGAACCTAATAAAAACTCGGTAATATTAAAAGGTAAAGGTCCATATTTATATATTTAATGCAATTTGCAAATTAACATTTAAAAAATATTATAATAATTACTTATTATGATAATATTTCCAAAAAAGGATATAATCCCTATTATAATCCCTCAAATTTGTTTTAATGATAAATACAACAATATAAATAACTATGTAGAAATGAACCCATCATTATTTATAGACGAAAAGGGAAATGTCCAAATACTAGTTAGATGTGTTAACTATAAAAAATTTCCAGAAAAACAATTTACTTTATATGAAAGTAAATCAAACTCAATATATTATAATATAACTGGTAATATACGTGATTCGGATAAATTAGACATAGAAACATTCGAATATAATATATTGAAATACGAATATAATTTACAAATTTTTACGTCCCATTGGACAGGGTTAGAAGATATACGTTTTATTGATGCAAATAATGTCTTAGTAATTGTCCCGGAATTAAACGAAGGTGGTAATCCATCCATATTTAAAGCAGAAATAAATAATAATAAAATGACTCATTTTTGCAATTGTAAACCAAATATTGTTGAAAAAAATTGGATGCCTTATCAAGATAATACAAACAATACAAACTCAAATACTTATAAAGTTATATATAGTTTAGATCCATTTATCATAAAATCCATTGATAACGATGATTTGCAAGAAATCGAACTATCCGAAACTATACAAAATAAATTAACTGGCTATCACGGTTCCACAAATGGAATATTCATAAATAAATACGAACGACTCTTTTTAATTCACGTAAATAAAAATATAACACATCATCGTTGGTTATTATTTAACATTAAAACAAATACTATAACACTATCAGAAGAATTCGTATTTTTTAAAAATTCTTACATTGAATTTACTTGTTCATTAGCTAATTATAACAATCGAATTTTTATAACTATTGGCGTAAATGATAACAAAGCATTTCTGATTGAAACATGTTATACCGATATTATTGAGCTATTTCCAAAATGCAATAACAATGTTAACTTTCCAACAATTGTTACCATGTTATATGATATTCGGAGTATGGAAAACAATACCACTGAAAGAAACCGAAAATTAGACAGTTATATCGATTTTTCATGCAAATTTTTATTAAAATTACCGTTCCCACTTGTTATTTTTATAGATGATAACGAAGAAACATATGATGCTATTTATAATGTCAGAAAAGACGTCAACCTCTTAGATAGCACATATATTTATGTATGCGATTTCAAAACAACGTATTTTTATAAATATCTACCTCGTTTACAGGAATTACAACAAACATTTCACATATTAAACGGAGAGATAGAACACGAAACACCCTTATATGTCATTTTAAATAACAATAAATTTGATTGTATTGACAAAACAATTCAACGAAACCCCTTCAATAGTAGCCATTTCATTTGGATGGATTTTGGCATTAATCACGTGGCACAAAGCACCGATGCTATTTATGAATGGATTCATAAAGTGCCAGATAAAATCAAACAATTATGTATAAATCCTTATACGGAAACGAATTCACCTAAAACGCATTTCCAATGTATATATCATAATATGGCAGGAGGTTTGTTTTCAGGTTCCATGGAAAATATGAAAAAGTATTCTGAACTTTTTAAAAATAAAACAGAAGAAATTTATAATGATAATTGGTATCAAATTGACGAAGCGGTAATGACAATGGTTCATAGGGAAAACCCACAATTATTCGATTTATATTATGGAGATTACCACGGAATAGTGTCGAATTATTTATATCCAGTTCATAATATAGATTTAATATTTAAATCTTCTCAAAAATATTTAGATTACAATAAAACCAAAGAGGCATATAGTTTATTATGTTATTGTGCAAAATATTTTGAAATGAATCCTCATTGTGATTTTGTATTTTATTATATACAACAAAATATCATTACTAATTATTACAATAACCATAGATTATTGTTACCAAATGTAATCAACTTAATAAATTTCAAGAAAGACTCTGATAATGAACATGATAGGGAAAGAATCCATATTTTATTAGAAAATAATAAAACAAATATTGAATATTACGAAAATAAGGAGTTCGTGCTAGGTTTGTCCGCAGAAATGTAAAAATAATCGACGAATAATAAATAACGCATATATTTATTTATTATACTTTACAAACTGAAAAATGAAAAATGAAAACTGAAAACTATTTAGCGAATAATACCGATGGTGTAAAATCAATTATATACTAAGAGCGAATCTATATAATTTTTATCATACACTCCAATTCTGGTAGTTCTATCCCAAGTGCTATAATTGATTAAAACCTGGTCATCTTCAACCACAATACTAAGACAATATTCAATAGGGTCTCCCTCAAATTTAAAAGGTGCCGAATATCGTAATAAATTCATATTTGCGTCAAATACTGTGATAACATGATAATAATGTCGTGGTTGCTCGTAGGAAACAATATGTGTTACAAACCAAATTTCATCTTCGGTAATATTGATTGAAATATTTCCATTGTTATTTTGTCCCACCTTTTTAGAATATTTAAATCCACATGTTGACCCCCTAATTCTAGAGAAAATGTTAGGGGTATCTCTTTTCTCAATAATATTCAATTCTTTTTTGGTATCATCAATTTTACATATTGTTAATGGATGCCAATCATAAACCACATGAGTTGAATCGTTATAATCAATAAATACCCAATTTTTTCGCAACCAGTGTCTCTAAATTTTTGTGTTAATTCGCAGTAATTTAATGCACCTGTTTCTATATTATAATCACCAGAAACAATACCAATTTGATTATTTTGATGAAACCCAGTGCCGATAAATAATTTCTTTCCGCTCGAAACGTCGTCGTAAATCCGAATATCTTCTACTCCAATATATCTTCTATTGTCAAAAACATAATCCATCCATTTTTCGTTTTTAACGTTCAAAGATTTATCGAGCTCAACATATTTATTCACCGTTATAATATTATTATCGCAATTTAGATAATATCCGCCATCATTTATATAGTAATTTACATATCGAATATTCATGTGATATCCATCATTGGTAGAATTTGGTATTAAACAACTCGACGAAGAATACAAGGTAATATTCTCATTATTAATATTGGAGACGTGTTTATCATCCATAGTTATCCTTCTTTTCTGTTTCAAAACATCCTTGTAAAATTTCATATTTTGTAACATATTACTCATTTCTGAGTCATTATTTGAATTGTTTAATACTTTTACGACTTCGTAATTTATGTTATGTATACCAACGTAGGCAGCTATAATGGTAAATTCGTAATATAACTTTGACGTATAAATTTCGTCGTGTAAAAATAAATAACCAATTCTATTGTGGTTTAAATCTAAAATCTGCTTTGCTTGTTTATAGAACATATATGATAATTTATGTTTGGAAATGAATCTATAATGTTGGATAATTTCGAATAACCCTTCCAACCGTTCTGGGTAATAATCATAACCTTCCATCCAATAATAAATAGCATCATGCATTTTGTGCATATTTTTAAAACATAAACCAATTCTGTAATAACTATACCACACTTCTTCATTCCAACCACCCAATTCAATACGTTTTTTGTAGGCATTGATGGCTTCACCAAAACGCCCTGAGTCATGATAACTATTTCCTAGATAAAAATAATATCTACCGTTGTTAGGTTCGTCTTTAATGCCTTCTAATAATAATCTTATATCTCTTTCGAATTTATCATGTTTCGCGCCCCCATCACCAATATCTCTAATAAATAAATCGTTTTTTTCGAAACAATGAGTTCTATTGGTGGGAGGGGTATTGATATATTCGTGTGTCACGCCAGTATAACTATATAATCCATTGTTTCGAACAATTCTCATATTTTGATAATAAAACGAGTCGTTGCCTTGAAGAATATTAAAACTATCTGATGTGTTTAATATATTCTTGTCAAAATTTTTAATTTCAAGAATCATATCCGCATCTAATAGTAAAAGATAATCTGACATACCTACGCATGATTGCATTGCAAATGTTCTGTTGTGACAAAAATTTTTAAATGGTTCTACTACGACTTTACCTGGTATTTTTTTATTTTCAAAATATTCGGTGATTATTTGAATCGTATTATCGGTAGAGCCAGTATCGCAAATACAATAAGAATCAATAATAGGCAATACCGAGTCAAATAATCTAGTGATAATTCTACTTTCATTCTTGACAATCATATTTAAACATAATGTAGGTGATTTTGGTATTAAATCCATTGTAATTTATTTATTCTTTTGACATTATCTTTATATTGGTTTTATTACTTAGAATATTGATTTGTTTTACATTTTGGAAAAAAAAGCTCAAAAATAAAATATTTTCTTATATAAATGGCCAAGTTTACGAGCGGTGCAAAGTTTACTTACTTCAATATCTTGTTCTGCATTGCTGCAGTATTAGTTATATCATATATTTTAGGATACACAAATATAATATTTCAAACAAAAGAGGGAATGAAAAAGGCTGGAGGTATAGACCCTGTACTTTGGTACGTTGTAATATTTTTCATTTTAATTGGGATAAATTTTATATATATGTCGTTTAAGGAAGGTCTCAAAGAGCCGTTGGAATACTTTAACATATTAAAAGGGATGTGAAAATATTGTTATGAAGATTCGATAAGAGGTTGAAACAAAAACAATACAAAAATATTGTATTTTAAAATATATTTTAAATATATATAAAATATAAAATGGCATTTACTAGATTTAAATATGATGACGCTAGAACAAAAAAATCATTACAACAAGCAACAGACCCTGGAAGATGGATTTTGAATGTTCCAGGAAATGGTGCGAATCCTTGTTATATGGAAGACCCTCAAATTATTATACAAAAATGGGGTGGCAATTTACGAACAAATACCATCAATTTAGAGAGTGATTTAAGAGGGGTAAATAGACAAATCGGAAGAGATTGTTTAGGAAAAGATAACTATAAAAATTACAATGTGCCAAATGAGGCGATTCAATACCCTAGTTGTAATAATTTATCCACCGAACAATCCAGAGCAACTAATCCTGCATGGTGGTATCGCGATTTAGAACAAGTAGATTGGCAATATCCTCCATTGAACCCTCAAGCCAATACTTGTTTACCTTTTCAAAATAATTTAAGCACCAGAATTTTAGAAAAGGACTATTTTACACCAAAGAGAGAATGTGTGATGAATGAAACCAAAAACGACTTACCTTCCAGTTATAGTTTGATTCGAGGAAATTACGTAGGTGGTCCGAATACTTGTCAACAAACCAACAGCTGTAAATCACTATAAAGGACCAAAGGTGTAATTGTGAAACTAAAAATGTTAAAATAAAAATACTCTATAAAAATTATTTAGATTATTATATGTGAATAAAATATAATACTCTATATATATAAATATGGAAATAGCAATACCTTTAATAGCATTAGGTGGTATGTATGTTGTATCTAATCAATCAAACGAAAATTGTGTAAAAAGAGAAATCAGACAACAGAACCAAGAAAATTATACAAATATGGGAATTCGAAGTAATTTGGGGGTAAAGACCGATAATTATTTACCAAATACCAATATTCATCCACAAAATTATCCTGTAACAAATATTAATCAATTAGTAGATAATGTTCAGGAATATCCTAATCCAAATGCCGCAACGGATAAATATTTTAACCAAAATTTATATGAACAAAAAGTTCGAAACCATGTTCCAGTAGGACAAAATATTCAAGATATTTATTCCTTGTCTGGCAATTATTTAAATTCGGGCCAATTTAAACATAATAATATGGTGCCTTTTAATGGCGGAAAGGTAAAGGGACGCACGTATGACATGACGATAAACGAATCCGTATTAGATAATATGGTTGGCTCCGGCTCCCAAGTAATTAAGAAAATTGAACAAGCACCTTTGTTCAAGCCTGAAGACAATATGCAATGGGCCTATGGTATGCCAAATCAAAGTGATTTTTATCAGTCACGCGTTGTTCCAGGTATGAAAAACAACAATGTCAAACCTTTTGATACAGTTATGGTAGGTCCAGGTTTAGATCAAGGTTACGGAATCAATGGTAGCAATGGTTACAATTCAGGCATGGAAGCACGTGATAAATGGTTACCTAAAACAGTTGACCAATTAAGAGTTGATACGAATCCCAAATTGGAATACGAATTAATCAATCATGAAGGTCCAGCCAACTCCTTCATTAAAACCGCCCCCACGACTCAATTACTCGGACGTGTGGAGAAACAAAGACCAGATACTTTTTTTATCAATACACAGGACCGTTGGTTAACGACTACTGGAGCTGAAAAAGGTGAAACCTTGAGACCTATTCAGGAAATGGGTGTTGTTCGACGAAATGATATTGTAACGGATTATATGGGACCAGCTGGCTCGGTAGAAGTGAAAGCCGCGACAGCTCCAGAAAATTTTGAACCATCCAAAAGACATCAAGTATTGCCAGGTGGAGTCAACCATTCCAGAGCGGCTGGTCGTGGTCCCCATACCGACGCTGATAATTTTTTGAAAAGTCACACTAATTATGAGAACCATCGTTTAACCGTGAAACAGCCTGATACGTTAAGAAGTGGATTTAGCGGCGCCATAGGAGCCGTCATTGCACCATTAATGGATATCTTAAAACCAACCCGTAAAGACGAAACCATCAACAATGTTCGTATTTATGGTGAAGCCGCGCCAGCCGTCCCCAAAGGTTATGTATATAATCCTCAAGATACAACACCAACGACCATAAAGGAGACCACATTGTATGAGCAAAATTTCAACATTAATAATCAAAAAGAAAGTATTTATGTAAATAATTATACTGCTCCAGATAATACCCAGAGAGACACCACGAGTTGTGAATATTATACCGCCGCAGGAGGTTATGCTACTGGTTATGGTGATATGAATTATGAAGCTGCTTATAGACAACATAACAACGATATTAAATCGCAAACTATCGCCAATAGACCAAACCAAGGCGGCACTCAGATATTTAATCAGCAAATGAATTTAACCACGATTAAAGCCGATTCAGACCGCTTAGATGGTCGTGTTAATCCAGCATTTTCTAGGTTATCTGGATTACCACCATCAGCGCAAACATACGGCGCAATTAGAGCGCCGCAATATTACAACGAATGTGCAGGATGTGACCGTATTCAACCAGATATTCTTTCTGCACTAAAATCGAACCCCTACGTATTTTCTTTCACTGATTCCGTGTAAAAGATATGATAAAATATCATAAAAAATATATAATTTCTTTGTAAAACGAGTTAAATTTATTTTGTTAACATATGTAAAGCGAGTAAATATGTTAACTAATTTTTTATATCCTAGATGCGCAAATACGTTTAGAAAATGGCTGTTATCCAATAATAAATACGAGAGAATTTATAGTGAATTAGGCACACCAGTACCATTTGACGTATCATTGCGAGATGGTCTACAAGCTTTACCAAAAGAAATACAAAAAGATTTTACCACCAACGACAAGCTGAAAATATATCACAACATTATTTTTAATTATAAGCCTTTGAATATTGAAATCGGCTCTATTGTATCTGAAAAAGTACTACCCATATTTGCGGATACGATGGAAATCATGAATGTATTATTACATAATTCTAAAACAAGTGATTCGCTAGACGAAAGTAATAAATATCTTCTGGTTCCTAACAAAGCAAATTTACAAAATATTATAAATAATCCCCACATCAATCATTTTTCATTTATATCTTCGGTTTCCAATAGTTTTCAAATTAAAAATACGAGAATGACTTTAGACGAATCAGACCGTGAGATTCAATCAATGATAGAAGAACTCAACAACAATACGTATAGAAAAGTTGCACCAATTATCAAATTATATGTCTCTTGTATATCCGAATGTCCTATTGAAGGTAAAATAGACTGTGATTTTATAATCAATCGACTAGTGAAATTAAATACCTTAAAGGTAGACGCTATTTGTTTATCGGATACATGCGGAACACTGCAAGTAGAAGAATTCGAAAATATTATAGATGCTTGTATACGATTTGGGTTGGTTCGTCCTATCAAATTTTCACTTCATTTACACGTAAAAGAAGGGAGAGAAGATGAAGTGGAAAAAATAATTCATAAAGCATTAGAATACAAAATAATCGATTTCGATGTTTCGTCATTAAATAGTAGCGGATGTTCTGTTACAATGAATAGACAACGGTTATTGCCAAATTTATCATATGATTTATACTATAAATCGCTATGTAATTATATTCTCAGCAAAGCATAATTTTTGATATTTTATATTTTTTATATACGTTATAATACGTATATTAATATAAAAACATTTTACATTACTATAGTAATTCACTAATGTCATTACCAATTCATCAATCTATTAAAACGAAATTAAATTACTTCCACGAAATACATAAAATACCCAATATTCTATTTCATGGACCATCGGGAAGTGGAAAAAGAACAATTGTGAGCGAATTTATCCACAAAATTTATGATAACGATAAAGATAAAATTAAATCGTTTGTTATGTATGTAAATTGTTCACATGGTAAAGGCATCAAATTTATAAGAGACGAATTAAAATTCTTTGCAAAAACCCATATTAATTCGAATTGTGGTAATATTTTTAAAAGTATCATCCTATTAAATGCTGATAAATTAACGATAGATGCACAGTCCGCCTTACGCAGATGTATTGAATTGTTCAGTCACAACACACGTTTTTTTATTATTGCAGAAGATAAATATAATTTAATGAAACCGATATTATCGCGTTTTTGCGAAATTTATGTTCCTGAACCCATGATAAATGGCACTATTGTGAATTTATACCAATATAATTTAAATGAAGTGTTTAATTTGAAGGATATTAAAACGAAACGACTCGATTCTCTCAAAAAGGAGCTACTAAAAGTAAGTAAAAACAATACTGTTGAAGAATTAATGTTGTTGTGTGTAAAGTTATATGAAAAAGCCTATAGTTCATTAGACGTAATGCAGCTATTAGAAAACCCCAGGTTTTTAGATAATGTCATGACGTTTGAAAAACGATATGAGCTTCTTATGTGCTTTAATCGTGTAAGAAAAGAATTTAGAAATGAAAAACTTCTTATTTTATTTATTTTGCATTTCATTTTTTTAAGTTCAGAACTATCTTTAGAAAATATTAGTTTTATGTAAAATGGATGATTTTAATGTTAGCGCTCTTCATGAATCGAAAAACGAATGGAGTTCTCGTTTAGTTACAATTTTAACTCCTTTAATAATTGACGGTTATAAATCTATTTTAGACGAATCAATCAAGCTTTGTAAAGAAAATGGAGAAAATGACAAATATTTAATGACATTTCAAAATTTGATTTCTAGAATACCCAAATGGAATTCGCAAATAATAGAAACCGAAAGAAAACGAATATGTGATAAATCTGGCTGTAATTATTTAGAAGATTTAGTAACATGTGTCCACATTATACAGTTAAAAATATTAACTGCGATGAGAGTTGGTCAGAAACAAAAAAAGATAGACATTAATATTCCAAAATTAGACGATTTTATACACAAAACATATATAAACGTTGCCAGAAAGGTCTATAAAAATGTATATTTATTTGAAGTAAATATTCAGCCATTACAAATCCAAAAAAACCACCGAGAATTGGAAATCATAGTTCAAGAATGTATATTAAACACATTGAGAGAGAGTATCCCAGTGGACGCAATTCTAAAAGCATATATGGATGAGACAATAGAAGAAGATGTCGTAGAAGAGATTAAGGAGGAAATCATTGAGGAACCTATAAAGGAAGCTGTAAATGCCAATGTAAATGCCAATGCACATGGATTACAAACCAGACCCAACTTAAGTTTCAACGAAATTGATTATGTAAAGGGCGATGATGGAAATGTAGCCAATGTAATTGCTCCAAAATCTATTTCTCATTTAGAAGAAATAAGTGAGTTACGTAATCAACAAAGGAAAATGGAAATGGAAAATGATGATGACGATATTTCGAAATTAAACATTACAGACCAGCCATTTAATTTAGATGTATTAGATATTCATAATATCGAAGAACCGCAGCTAGAATTATTACCAGATTTAATAATCGACGATATTGAAGTTTTAGAATAAAATGCGTATTAAAATAAATAAGATTATGCTTATTTATTGTAATGAATAATATTTTTATTAACGCAGCAATCATTTCAGTCGTATTTTTAATCGCAAAATTTATTGAAATGAGATTTATAGAAAAGGAAAGTAAACCGCTTAAATTGTTAATAAGAGATGCCTTATTAGTTTACTTTAGTGTTGTTTCTGGGTATTTTGTTATTGACCAAATAAACCCACTATTTAAAGGAGGCGCAGGGAGTGGGTCCGCTGTTACGCCAGTGTTTACCGATAATCCCGGGTTTTAGGTTTTTAGGTTTTGTGATGGTTTTAACGAATCTAACTCTCACAATAGCACAGTTTTTCATCTACCCGTCCAAACTTTCACGGCCACATGTGGTGTAGTGCCTTTTTTTAAGTGCGCAATGTATTTGTCAAATGTATATTTTCTCCAATTATGATGTTGCGATATATCGCCGAATAACGATTTTATTTTTATGGATAAAGGGCATTCATTGTTAAAAATACAGCCCATAATTCTTTCTAAACAACATCTATCAAGTCGATTCAATACACTATACACCATATTAGTTATTTTATATTTATTTTCAATGTGCAATAAAAAATCATGATTAATGTACGCTTGAACACCAAAACATCCATACCAATTATCTTGTGGTAATCCAATTTTTATTTCATCTCTTAATTTGTCTTGTAAAATGTGTGAATTCAATAGAACACTCGATATTTTTATTGAATTATTTATATTTTCATTGTCTGAATGGAAATGCCACAATGGTAACACCTTTTTACCTCTTAAATTGTCAAAATTAATTCTTTTGTGAATAAAAACGCTATCGTGCATTATTACCGCATTTTCAAAAAATTTATGTTTTATAAAGTAGTAATAGGGTAATAATTCTCCTCTACCAGGGAATTCAGATTGTATGATTTGAAGATTATTATAATTAAAGTCTGCTTTTACGAAATCTTGATTGCTATTATCGTCAATGATGATTATTTTTCTTTTAGGGTATAATCTTCTAAGTATTTTTACTGAATGATTCCAGTATTTATTGGTAGCTTCGGAATTAACATGTCTTGTTATAATAAAACCAAATGAATCCATAATATAAACATCTCAAAGATTATATTATGACATAAATAACAAATTACGCCGATTGTAAAGAAAAATAAAACAAACTAAGATTTACTTATACATTTGTGGATGGTAACTGTTACCATTTTACTTGTTTCTGCTTTTTCTGCTTTTTCTACTTTTCCGACCCTTTCTACTTTTTCTACTTCTTCTACTTTTCCGACCTTTTCTACCACCTAACTTTTTGGATGTGAAATAATCCTTTGGACTGGCTTCGGTGCCTATATTTGTATTCGTTTTTTCATCAATAAGTTTTTCGAATCCCTTTTGTAATGCCGTATTATATTTTTCTCTATTTCCAGTCATTTTATAAAAATAATAAGGAGGTGACGAAAGCAGCATTGTATCTTTTGCAAATGGATATGTTGAACTAGGTTCACCACTATTCACGTCTTTTATATCTATAAACTCAGCGACATTCGTAGTACCATAAGGAACGAAACGTTTGAATGTACCCATTTTCCGCACATTCTTATAACTTTTATCAACCATATAATCATCGCGGTCCATACCAAGATATTCGATATAATATTGGGTTTCGGGGGCCAGGTCGTCAATAAGAATTTCTTCCATAACAATTATATATTATTGTTATTATTTCTAAATATACAAATTTTTATACCTTTGTGTTCCGCTTGTAAAATGCCAGAGTTACATATAGGAAGGTATATTATCAATGTTGATAACATCATCAGGAACGTCTCCTTTAAATTTTGAAAAAGCGTCGAATTCTGAGCGTTCTAGTTGTGCTTGTGGTATGTGATTATGCACACATCGTGCAATCATTTTGTATAATTTAAAGTCTGGATAACGGTCAGTGCCATTATTTTTGTATAACATATTTATACCTTTATCGTCTAAACACCATTCCACAATTAAACGTTTAATTGGGTCTTTACATTTGCTAATATCCTTTATTTCTTCAAAATCATCAATCACATAATCAAAAATGGAACAAGCCAAACGACATAAATCAAAACTAAAATTGGGTTCTAATCGGGGTTTTTTGTTGTTTAAATATGGTTCGATGTTGTATTGGGTGGCTGCATCACCGCCTATTTGAAAACTGTCGCTGCAGAATAATTTGCCATCAAATTTATAAATACTTCTGCCAAAATCGATGATTTTGAATATGCGACCAAACGTAGGAACCTTGTAATATTTTTTCTTATAGCAATAATAAATGTATTTTTTATCGGTTTTATTATACATTACGTTATTCGTATGTAAATCGTTATGTGTAAATCCAAATGATTTTTGATATGTTATTAATATCATAATTATTTGCATAAATGCTGATAACCACCCTTCCTTTGTTAAGTCTTCATTTAAGATTAAATCATCAAATGTATTTTCACAATATTCCATGCCGATAACTTGGATTGGAAATTTTGGTATGGTGGCGAATATTTGTTCTTCTTCGTATGATGCATTATCAGAATCACTTTCAGATTCATTTTCAGAGTCACTTTCCGAGTCATTGGCACTGTTTGTATTATCACTATTTAGGTCGTCAAAGGTTTCTAATTCTCCACAATTGTCGCATTCGTCGTTACTATCATTATTACTGTCGTTACTATCTGTATAGGATGATCGAGAAGAACAAGACGAATTTGATTTTAAACTAACCACATTGTTATTTTCAGTATCTATTATATTCGTATTTGTTATATCTAAATCATTGGTGAATTCGTGTAACTCGTCTATATCTACATTTATATCATCTACATCATCTACATCATCTACATCGCTACTATTTTTACTCGATGTATTATCTTCAAATACACCTTCAAATAACTCATTATCGAGAGATTTTATTGATAATTGGGACTTCGCGCTGGTATTATATTGTATTGTAATGGGTGCCAATTTTGCATTGTTTTCATTTTGAAATAAATGTTGATAATCGTCTATTTTAAAGAGGGTATTTTTGTTGTTATTAAAAAAATCAGAATTATTCAAATAATCAATATCATCAAACACATTAATCTTATAATTATTTTTGATGCCTAGAATAGAACCATAATAATCTAGTCCATGTATAAAATGATTATTGTGCAATAAATTACTGGTTAAATATATAAATAACCCATCTACGTAAGCGGAGTTATTGGTGTCTAATAACTTTGGGTGACACTCATCGGAACTGGAATTTAATGTGGGTAAATTAAATATTTTTTCATCGTTAATATTATATTTTCCTGTTAAATATTTATATGGGTCTAATAATGGAGCCAGCTTAAAAAATACTTCTTTATGAATTGTCTTTTGCGTTGTAAGATTATTGATTTTGCATTTATACAAGTTCGGGTTTTCTTCGTTCTGTTTATCAAGACTATAAATATACCATTTATGGTTTAAATTGATACTATTAAAGTTTGTATCATTTAATGAAAAGAATCGGGTGTAAATTGGAATATAATTTTGTGCATTGGATAGAAAAAGAGAATCAGAATCTTCTAAACTTTTGAAAAGTTCAGCGTTCTTTCTTTTTTGATAGTTTACAAATACCATACTTTAGCTAATTAATATAAAAATTATATTTGTTTTTAACTTATTATAAATAATAATCATTTCTCAATAGTATAGAATGTTTCTAGATATTACAGATTTTCTACAATACGTTTAAATTGATAAAAAAAAGTTTCTATTTTAAATAATAATGACTTTGGAACTTAAAAAATTTGATATGAAAAGTATTAGTTTTAAACCAAATGAGAATAAAGGACCTGTGGTGGTTTTAATTGGTAAGAGAGACACTGGCAAATCCTTTTTGGTAAGAGACTTGCTTTATTATCAACAAGAAATACCAATTGGCACGGTAATATCTGGAACAGAAGAAGGAAACGGTTTTTACGGAAAAATGGTGCCAAAATTGTTTGTACATAATGAATACAATACTGCCATCATTGAAAATATTTTAAAACGTCAACGAACCGTTTTGAAACAAATTAAAAAAGAAATGGAAACGTATAAACGCACTACGATTGACCCCAGAGCCTTTGTTATTTTAGATGATTGTCTATATGATAATACGTGGTCGCGTGATAAAATGATGCGTTTACTTTTCATGAATGGTCGTCATTGGAAGGTCATGTTGGTCATCACAATGCAATATCCCTTAGGCATTCCACCGACACTGCGTACCAATATAGATTATGTGTTTATCCTTAGAGAAAATTACATTGCCAACCGCAGAAGAATCTATGAAAATTACGCAGGTATGTTTCCAACCTTTGAATCATTTTGTCAGGTCATGGACCAGTGCACAGAGAATTATGAGTGCTTGGTAATCAATAATAATTCAAAATCCAACAAATTACATGACCAAGTGTTTTGGTATAAAGCGGATGACCACGGTGATTTTAGATTAGGCTCCAAAGAATTCTGGGAATTATCAAAAGGACTGAAGGACGACGATGAAGAAGAACAATATGACCCAAATGCAGCCAAAAAACGCGGAGGAGGACCTAGAATTAGTGTCAAAAAAGCGAATAAGTGGTAAACCGCTTTTATAAAACTCGCTTTTATAAATAAAAAACGGTAAAGTAACTTAAAGACTATCTTATTATATATTGTATAATAAGATGTCACAACTAAACATTGTAGAACTCATAGAGAAAAACCCTATTACAAAGCTTTCCAGAACGTATAATAACAAATTGCTAGATAAAATTAAACAAATATTTACTGGATTTGAACAACAACTGTTTATTAGTAGCTTTTATTGTTACTTAAATTATGATAAAAACACAGAATTTGTTATTGACTTTGATAATATATGGAAATGGCTTGGTTTTACTTTGAAAGAAAATGCAAAGAGAATTTTAACAAAAAATTTTGAATTAAATATTGACTATAAAAATCTTGGTCGTCAAGAAGGACAAGCGGTTTTTAATACAACAGAAAAAGTAAAACAACATGGCGGTCAAAATAAACAAACCATAATGCTAACTATAAAATGTTTTAAATCATTGTGTTTGAAAGCACAAACGAAAAAAGCATCCGAAATACATGAATATTACATGAAATTAGAGGAGGTTTTACAAGAAACATTAGAAGAAGAAACAACCGAATTAAAATTGCAACTCGAACAAAAAGAAAATATTATTTTAGAAATTAAACACACCGTAGAACAAGAAAAACAAACCTTATTACAAAATACAAAAAAAGAAAAACAAAAGGCCGTAGAGCAAGCGATCATTATCCAATTTCCACTAAACACCGAATGTATTTATTTTGGAACGATTGATAATACCAATGAAGCTGGCGAGAAATTGATTAAATTTGGACATACAAATGATTTGGCCACTAGAATAGCCGACCATCGTAAAAAATATACTAATTTTATTTTAATGCAGGCGTTTAGAGTTCAAAATAAAGTAGAAATAGAAAATCTAATAAAAACATATCCGAAAATAAAAAGGCAAATTCGTTCACTCGAAATAAATGGGAAAAACAAGACCGAAATTATTGCATATGACGATACCAATTTTACGATTGAAAAATTATCTAAATGCATTAAAGATATTATTCACTCTAAGACATATAGTATTGATAATTTCAATAGGTTGATGAAGGAAAACGAAGAATTAGAAAATGAAAATAGAATTTTGAAACAACAAATCAAACGTCAAGAAATGTCCCTTACCCAAAAAACGATTGAGATAAACGAATTAAAGGATAAAATAGAATGTCAACAAGAAATTTTAAATACCGCAAATGCAGAGAACCAGTCTGTTTACCAAAATGTATTATTACCCGAAGACGAGCTGAACAAAAAATTTAATGAATTTATTAGTAGCATTTGCATAGTGCGTCCAGATGTAGAAGAAATATCTGTCAATATAGAAGGGCGTTATCGTTTATGGAACCAAGTTAAACCCACAAAAGAAACCTTTCACGCTTTAAAAAATTATTTGGATACTCGATTCAAACCAAAGCGAATTCAAGGAAATCACGGATACGCAGGTATTAAATTAAAACCGATTGAATATAAAAAATCGAGAGAAAACGACAGTGTCGAAAACTTTATCTTTCAAGTATGCAAATTTTCAGACCGCGGAAAAATACTAAACTCAGTATTGTTACGTGAATATCAAAAATGGAAAGTGTCCGTTGGTATAGAGCTATCGGAAAACGATATGAAAGAAATAAAAGAATATCTAAATGCTTCTCCATATGCTCTTAAAGCAACAGTATGGACTCCTGAAGGAAATAATGAAGGTTATTATGGTTTGGAAATAAAACAAGTAGAGTATAAACCAAACTATGTATCGTCAACTGGCAAAAAAGTTTATAAAAGAGAGTGTAATACAGATATACTATTAGCAACATGGGATACAATTGCAACAGCTGCCATATCAGAAGGCATATCTCCTGCTAAAATGAGTAGATGTGTGAAAAATAAAAATATAATAAATGACTATTATTATAGTGTTATTTAGTTGTTGTATGATGTTACCTTTAACCATCGTGAACTTTAACCATCGTCCCTTTAACCATCGTCCCTTTAACCATCGTCCCTTTAACCATCGTGAACTTTAACAATCGTCAAAAGAAATCGTTAATGGATATTTTATATAGCAATAATCTTTCCAATGTGTGCCGTCATTATTTAATTCACACCAATCAAACAATATTTTTCCATTTGATGCTTTCATAGGAAGCCGCTCCCATAAATGGTATTTAAAATGAAACATTATATTCATAATTCCCATTTCATTTGTTTTACAAAAACTATATTTATTCATTGCTTCCATTAATTGCTTTTTGTCGCACAAATTCAAAATATTCGTATCATAAATCCACATACAATTCAGCATATAATTTGACTTTAAAATGTTGTCTCCGTACATGTTTTTTAATTCATCAATGAATTCTGGTTTGTCATAACTTAATTGACATTTAAATTCTTGGTCATCATATAATTTACCATCTTTTGGCGCTAATATTTTATTTTTATAATCTAATTGAAGCAAATAAGATACATTGTCCAAAACCCTTAATCCTGCATCTAGATATACCACACGAGACCATTTCATAAAATAATCGTCGAAGACATGTAGTTTTTCCCATTGGTTTAATTTATTGATTTCTCTTTTATCCGTAGTGTCTGAAAATCCATTTTCGCCGATTTTAGCGAGTAAAATAGATTTGTCTAATAGAGGAAACGTAACTTCAGTAATATTATAAAAATCCTTGAAATTCGCATGTAAAATAAAATCTATTGTTATCAACACTATATCGCCTTGCCAATTACCTTTACTTCTTAAATCAACAATGGTTCTTTTGGCTTTATTAAAATAAGTGGCATCTGATACTAATACAAATACAGTACTGTCTTTTGTAGAAGCGATTTCTGGTATATTTGTTGATTCATTGTTTGACTCGTCTATGGATTCCTTATTTGATTCTGAATAATAGAATTCGTATTGTTCTTTGGTGGTAACTTTATGAAATGTAATTGCTTTATGTAGTTGACAGTCGTCTTCATGTAACCCTAGGTGAAATAAATCATTGTTAATTTGGTTTACCTTGTTTTCTTTTGCAATATCTTGAATCCATATACCCATGCACAGATCGTCTGGTTGATACTCGGTGTTTACAATACTATAATATGATTCATGAATTCCTTTTTGTTTAATATAGGAGACAATATGCGAATATAATTTGTTGGATATAGCATAACCCGCCCCTCCTGACATATAACTACAAAAGTGTTCTTTGATATGATTTAATTCTTTGCCAATATAATAACATTCATTAGAATCATAACGAGCCAATAAATTTTTAAGCCTGTTTTCGAATACAAATGTGTCATCATCAATAAATATATACCAATCGTAATTTGGTATATTCATATTATACATAAAATAAATGTATTTCCATGTTATATTTTCCATATGGTCCATGGTATACCAT
>Ga0187843_10000224_pt1 | contig 45108 bp, 45 predicted proteins | sample SpaLakP09_SKY_43_FD_134516 | JGI IMG/M metagenome (GOLD analysis project Ga0187843, IMG submission 134516) | Oligotrophic lake water microbial communities from Sparkling Lake, Wisconsin, USA - SP09_SKY_43 | ecosystem: Environmental > Aquatic > Freshwater > Lake | place: USA: Sparkling Lake... | reverse complement strand
TTCTATGTCGAGTATCAGTTTCTTGATTTGCTCTTTGTGTTCAGCCAGAAAGCTGATGACTTGCAATATGGTTGCGGCGATTTGCAGCATGGTTTGTCCTTTAAAATTGACATTTATATTTCAGGGTGATGCCGTCGATTGAGTTGAGGTAGTCGCGCGCCGAATCAACCACGGAATGTGGTGTTGAGCCCGGCAAGCGGGTTGTCAATGGCGACAATTGCCCCGTAAGGATAGTGCTGCAAACAATTGTTGCAGCAAGTGTCGATATTGCGGGTAAGAGACCGTTTATCTAAGCAGCACCTGCTCTCGATCTATAATGATCTCGACCGGTGGCAAGGATGGGGGGGGTGACTATTTAAAAATGGGTAGCAGTAACCACCATCACTTTGTCAGATGCGTGATGGTGGTTAGATTGCTAATTTCAAATGACTGAAGGTAAAGGGTAGTACAGAGTAATTATGATTTTTTTACAGGCTCCGAACTTGGAATTTCAATGAAATTCCAGATAGGTACTAAGTCTTCGTATTTAAAATTCGTGCATTCTACAAATTTTAAAAACTGCTTTTTTACATATAATTCAAATTCTTCAGTCGTTCTATTACAATATATTGTCGTCAAATGCTCTGGGTAGATTTCACGGCATACAATTAGAAAAAGATTGGCGTTTTCATCGCGAATTAAACAAGTGTCAACTTCACCTAAATCATCTATTGCATTTGTAAAGCGAAAACCATATTTTTCAAAAAGCTGATCCATTTTGAGATTTGAGCTAACTATAGCCTGCAAAAAATCACACCCTTTCGGGATTTTTTCAAAACCAGTTATTTCAAATTTCATATTAATTTTCCTTTTTGACACGAAGAATTTTGATTGGAATACTTAATGCCTCATTGCCTGTTCGAGGATTTTGAAAAGCTTTCATACCTGGATACAAATTACCATTTACATTTCTCCCCCAGTTCACTTGACCGTTAATATTGGGGTTGACGCTATTTCCTAGCGGCACTGGTGTAATGAACTCCAACCCCCGATCTTTTTCTGGTAACCAACCTCTAAGTGCGCTGACAGTTGGAACATCTCCATTATAATTAGGATTTCCCCAAAGTTCTTTTGAATTAATGATCAAATCCAAATCATCTAATGGCTGACTCGGCGAAACTACTCTTCGAAAAATCTTTCCTGGATCAATAGGGCCAACAAAACCGTCTGCAAATTCTGGATTAATTGTTGCTGCCTCTGGATCAATTTCTTTTCCGCGATAAAGTGCCTTTAATGGCAGCTGATTTCTCGGTTCATTAATATTCGCTTTATATGGAATGAAGTTACTTCTGGACGATGTAAGAACCGATGTCTGGCGCATTTTAGATGCATTCCCTGCCCCTCCACCTGGAGCGCCTAATGCATCTTGTATAAGTTGATCAGGTAAAGTTTTTGCATTCAGTATGCCCTCGGTTTGCCCTCGAGTATACAAAGACCTCCAGGCAGAATTCAAGTATTTCATATCTGTGTCACTTACTCTCGCACTTCTTTTTGCGAGATTAATTTCACCAATCAATTCTTTCAATGTATTGCCACTTATTGGCACCTCTTTAGAGGTATAGGCGAGAGTATTTGCGCCATCGACTATCTCCTTTACTGATCTCATAGGCTTTGGAACTTCTTGATATAAGGAAGCAATACTCCTATTCTTCGTTGGATTTCTTGAATACGGCTCATTTAATATAGGAAAATTGAAATTTTCGCCAAATACAGGATGTGATTTCATATCACTTTGAGAAATTGGTGTTAAAAAATTGATGGGGTCTAAATTAAATTTAGTCTGATTGAGCAAACTCCGATTGCTAGCTCCTTTGCCAATGACGGCTATATCATCATTGACATTCGTGCGATATGGATACGATGTGTCAGCAGTTCTAACCGAAGATGTGCTCCTTGAGTCTTCATTACGCATCAATTGTGCGATTTTCTTTGGATAGTCAGGGCTCTGTTGAATGCGCTGAATTCCCTGGTCGATTCTATTTTCTGATGCGCCGAGACCAAATTGGCCAAAATCACCATCCTGATAGTTCGCTTTTTCTGCGTGCAGAAAATCCGATTTCGCCAATTCACCCAGATCGGATATCGCGCTAATGGACTCCGGAGGAGTCGGCTGAAATTCTCTGAAACGGGCCATGTCTTGCCCGTTACCAAAATCCATATCTATGTCACGAGCAAATGGTGGTGGTTCTGATCTTAGTTGAAGACCATCATAGCCAGTACTCCATGGAGAATAACTTTCATTAGCCCCTTCGCAAGATGTATCGATGAGATAGGGAAGTCCATCCTCAAAAAAAATTCTTTGAAAATTTGCCATTGTTTGTTTCCTTTAAAAATGTATTTGCCATACCTGCTTTCGCCTGTGCTAATGCATAGCTATCAATAGAGCGTTAGTTTTTATGGACAAAAAAAAGAGGCTGCCCAAGATAGGCAGCCTCTTTCTCGTTATGCTTGGCAAGTAAGTTATCTAGCCAGGCCGTTTGGTAACCGCGACCAGATCATTAAACAAGCCACTGATGAAAGGCCAGGCCTGTTCAATTTGCGCTTCCACATTCAGACTGGTGGCGATGAAATTGCGTATGATCAGAGCCTTGCTATTGCCTGGTGTCGCAGGGATCAGGCTTTCTACGTCCAGTATCAGTTTCTTGATTTGCTCTTTGTGTTCAGCCAGAAAGCTGATGACTTGCAATATGGTTGCGGCGATTTGCAGCATGGTTTGTCCTTTAAAATTGACATGTATATTTCAGGGTGATTCCATCGATTGATTTGGCGTAGTCGCGGGCGAGTCAACCACGGAATGTGGTATCGAGCCCGGCAAGCGAATTGTCGCTGTCGCCAACTGTGGTGTCAGGCTGATGTTGCAGCGCGGCTGTTGCCATAGGTGTTGGTATTGCTGGCACGCTGCCGATGAAACTATGATCTTCGATTGGAGCGGGTTGCCCTGCTTTTGCTGGCAATAGACCGGCTCTTTTAGAGGTAATGACTGGGAGCACGATACCAACAAGACTGATGACGCCAATAGCAAGGCCATTGAGCTGTTCTGAGGTGATGGCCAAATGGATACCAAATGCGTCACCAAATTGCGCCAGCGCACCCAATGCTGCGGCCAGAGCGGCGACTGAGATGCCGCCGTTTTTCCAGAGTTCAACATTGCTGATCTCGCTGCCTTTTCGAAAAAGATTAATGACTGCATTGATTTTTTCAAACATGATCTGTCTCCCATAAAGCATTGTTTGCCAGGCGGTTGACCCAACCCGCACCAAAGGTAGGCCAGTTGGATAATTTGGTGTAGAACTTGATGCGGTGAGCAAGCATGCGTTTGGCCAGTTTGTCGGCATTGAACTTGCCAACTGCCGCCAGTGTGATGGGGCCGATGATGCCGTCTTCAGCGACACCAACGGCACGTTGCAGCAATCTTGCTGCCGTGCCAGCTCCGCAGTTGACCGCGCAATCGAAGAATTCAAAGGCAACGACCAACGGGAATTGGTCCAGCTGATTGGCATCCCAGAAATCACGCTTGTAAAGTGCTTTGGCTTGCTCTGCCGTGAGCGCTGCAATATCAAGCTTGGGGTAGCTGCGCTGGCTGATACCGAACCGGGTAAGTTTGCCAGCATCCAGCGGATGGTTGCTGGTGCCACCTTCGTTTTTTAATATGGGAGCAATGCAAATATTAAAGTTGTTCATGTTGATGTTCTTTCCATCGTTGTTCTGCTTCTAGTCTTTCAATTTCTGTTGTTTGCAGGCTGACCCAGCGCTGGCGTAGCAGAATGAGCGAAATCGCTATGCCGATGAACATGGAAGCAATCGACAAGTAACCTTGTAGTTCGGCAATTGAACTTAAGGGTGCAATTGCTGTAGTAATTGCGGGTACGGCCAGCGCGGCTTTTGGGTTGTTGACGACAGCTTCCAGCACGTGGCTGGCAGCGGTTTGAACATGATCTGGTAGTTTCATGAAGTAAGTCCTGTAGATAAATTGCCAGGTAAATCTGGCTGTGATTTTTTCTTTCCTTTAAGCTGGACGGACTGCAATGCGACGATCTTGAGATGCCTCAAGGATGAGCCTGCGGATAAAATACAGAGATAGAAACTTGGCTTTCATCTTGCATTCCTCTCTTCATCGTCATGTTATGTTCATGGACAGGCTTGTGCTTGTGTAAGATGTTCAAAAACAAAAATCCGCCAAAGCGGGTCATTTCTTACTCAACTTAGATGGTCTGGTGCTTACATCGCAAGAAAAATTGGCTGCAATGCACTGAGCTCATTCGTTGCAGTTTTCCGTTCGATGCAAGGCCAAGCTTGATAGTAAGCAATATCGATATCAGCGACGGCAGAACGTTGGATAAGGATCGTCAAGATTGCTTGCCTCGAAATTGTCACCAGAAAAGCGCTGTACATCAGGGAAGTATGCCCTGCCGCCAAGAAAAGGTTTTGTGGGATCGCCCTGTAGAGCTCGCCGCCATGGATCGAAATTGCTTCCCGAAGTAAGCTCTGCTGTTGCCTGATTGGTCAGTTGTCGTGACGAATCACGTCTGGCTGACAAGGGCATTGAAGCATTTTCTAAAGCCAGTCTGCTCCTTAATACTTGCTGTTGTTGCCGATCTTTTGCAGTTTGCAAAGTTTGCTGGTAACTTTGCATCGCTCCACCTAAAGCCTGCCCGAGCGAAACTGGTGTACGAGAAGGCCCGCCAGCTTGCAAGAGCGCCATAGCGGCAGCCATTTGCGCCTGCGATTGCGGGTCATCGCCCCCGCCTGAAAAAAAATCTAGTAGTCCCATCTTTGCCTCTATTTGCTATGTTCATAAGGTGTAAACACTGGCTGACTTCCATCTGCGACTACTTGATTTCCGCCAGAATTGGTTCCACTGAATATTCCGCCAAACTGCTTGAACAATTGTGCACCAGCCATCGCGCCTCCAAGGATATTCGCGCCGGTGTTTTGGTAAACCGGTGTTGTTCCAGTGCTAGTTTGCGTGCTGCCAAGGTTCGCATAGGGAGAAATCAAGTTGTTGATTTTCCCGGCCTGGTTCAACGCATAATCATTTTGATTGTTTGCATAGCCGTATTGTTGATTCGCCAGATTTGAAAGCAATCCGGCACCAGTTGCCTTGTTCTGGCTGTTGAGCTGATCCATATTGAATAAAGCGCCAGCATTGTACTGATTGGCCCCTTGCTTGTTGTTCAGGTTAGCCATGTTCATCTGCTGATTGCCGCCGTACTGCATAGCATTGGCGGCATTTAGTGCTGCGGCATTGAACTGATTGTTCTGCAGTAATTGGCTTAAGTAGTTATTGCCGACACCGGCGTTAAACTGGTTGTTCTGATTCAACATTTGGGCATTGGAAAGGTTGGTTTGATTCTGGAAACCTGCGTTCTGACCAGCTACGTTGAATTGCTGACCTGACAGACCTGCCAATGCAGAAAGCTGATTCTGCCTGTCTTGCCCATACGCCTGCGCCTGGGCAGCCACCGCTGCATCCGTTTGATTTTGGGCCACTTGCGATAATGCCCGGGTCATGTTTCTTGCAAGGGAGTCCGCTGCTTTTCCTTCAGCCAGACCTTGGCGAGAACCGCCATACTGACCATTGACAATCGCATCTCCTCGAATAGATGGCAGCAAGTCTTGCTTGAAGCTGGTCAGCATGTCGTCTTTGAGATTTTGGAAATTAGCGTTACTTTGGTTCAAACCTTTTTGTATGGAACCAGCAAGAAATGGATTGTTTCCCAACTGTCCGTAAATCACATCGCTATATGCGTGATTCAGATCAAGACCATTTTGCCCTGGCGCATTGATCAGGCTGACATTTGCCGTATTCGCATTTGCAGTGTGCGGTCCTTGACTACTAAAAGGGAAAGCCGATTGAGCGACGTCGAATGGCGATGTGTAGCCACCCTGCGCAGCCTGCATCTGATGTGCTTTTCCGCCACTATCAGACAATGCCCATGAAACATGCCGCAATTGCCCCATATCGAAGGGCAAGTCGTTGTTCAGATAAGCATTATTGTAGTTGCCGAACGACTGCAGACCTTGATTTTGTGGTTTGTCAAGCAATCCTTGAAAACGAGATAGCAAACCCTGCGATGCCGGATTGTAATCTGACTCCGCATAGACAGGCCGACCATTGGCATCTGTTCCGGTTGGTTTCGCGCCATCCTTGAGTGTCTTCCCGCTACCGTACAAAATTGCGGCCATGCGAGGATCTATTTCATTTTTTACGGTCTGAGTTGTAGGTGCAGATTGTGATGGACTGCTGCCGCGACTACCAAACAACCCTCCAATTATTGGCCCAGCTATCATGCCTAATGCTTTTTCGATGCCCATGTCCTTGTACTCCTGTAAATTTCACCGTCTTGTTTGAATCCGAGTGAAAGTAATATTTTTTTACCATCTTCTGTTGATGCTCTTGAAATCGCTTCACCGTATTCATTAATGATTCTGGTAATTGTCCTCAAAGCGACACGCCCAAACCATTTCCCCTTGAGAGTTGGGTCAACACAACAATGGACTTCGTTACCCAAAACCAGCATGGCACCCGCCAATTTGCCCTGGTAATGAATCGGTACTGCTTCAAATTCTTTTGTCAACACTTTGAATTCATTAAAGGTCATACCGCCTAGTCGAGACTCAACCGCCGCGAAAGATTTTTCTATTGCTTCACTCCTCAACATTTTCAACGCAACCTGCGCTTGCTATTTCACCTTGATCGGGGTTGACATTCTTCATGACTTCTTGAGCAATCGTCACCAGTGTTTTCGGATCATTGGCGTAATGAGACAACACTTGTATCCACTTGTCGGCGTCGGGCAATTTTGCTGCGCGCAATTGCAATACTATTTTCTGTACGGCCTGAGGCGTCGGATTTTGCATCAGCATGGAAGCGAGTTTTATAGGACTCTCGCTTTCTTTCTGCATGTTGAGCAGGCCGCCACAAGGCGTGGCTCGACTGTCGGAATTAAATAAGGTGTCCATAATTATCCTAAAATTATCCAGGCAGATGTTGCGCCCTTGTAGTAATAGATTCCGCCACCAGAACCGGGATTCCATAACGTGCCGTCGGCATAACGGATATCTCCGTCCCTGGGTTTGATTGGGGCAACGGTAGTTTTTTCTAAATGACCTAATCCAGTCAAATTGATTGCTGTCGCTATTTTTTGCAGTTCAGACATAAAAAAACGCTGCATTTCTGCAGCGTCTGTAGGTACTTGCCCAGGGGCGTAATTAACAGTGGCAAGGTTGGATGCTTTCACCATGCCCCCATTGTTTCTACGTCAAAATCGAAAGAATCAAGCCGCCATTGAAATGCGCTCCCCGTTGCGAATTTGATGGCTATGTAACGACCTGAAACGAACAGGTCCGTTGCGACACTTGAACCTATGGTATAGGTCACATCCGTATAAGTTGGGTCTGCATAAGGTGTCGTCGCTGTTCCTACACTAATGATTACAGTTTCCCCTCTGTTCCCGGATATTCTTGCTCTGATACCCCTGACGCATTTGATACTTTCCGCAGTATCAAACGAGAGCCCGCGACGCTCCAGGTAAGCTGAGGGGAGACTGCCGTTGAAACTTGCCGAAGCATCTAGCATGTACAGTTTTTTGTCATTGGATGCCATCAAGACACGGGCAGAATCTGGCGTATAGTCTGGTCCATTCCAGAATGTCAAATCAGAATCCCACGAATCGGAGTCTTGCGCCCAGGCTCCTCCCAGGTCTGTCGACACAGAACCGTAACTTGCATGGTTGACATTTGGCAAATCACGAAATGACACCGTTTTATCTACGAAGTTGTACACCATGGCTTGGTCGCAAGCGCTTGCCCCGATTGATGGATAAGCGAGGTAAATCTCGTTCAGGAAAGGATTTTTGAAGCAAAATACCAATCCCCGGTTTGTTACATCAATGTTCTGAAAAAATGACCTGCGTGTCTGTTTGTCTAATACAGATGTGGCCGACTGTCCATCATGAACGATGACATCTGAGCCAGTAACGACAAAGTGCCAGCCATCAAACTCTACCGCACAATTGCGATTCAGCATGCCAGACATTCCCATTATCTTAGAGAATCTGAATACTGATTGCCCACCAACATAATCCATTCTATGGGTAGAGTTTTCGGTATAAATGATGAAGGAATCCCGCAACGACAAGCCATCCACGATAGGACTGATGGCCTCTGCAAGATCAGTTTCTCCAGCATCCTTGGTGATATCTGCCGAGTCCCACGTTAATGGAAATGCCCCTGGATCAGCAGGATGCGACCATTTCACCAGAAAAGGTTTATTGATGCCAGCGGCGGTGACATTCAGGGCCACCAGGAAGTTTTTGTAAGCCCGTAAGGACTTGCAGTAAGTATTGGCAGGCCAGTTGACCAGATCAATGAATTTGTTTGCGCCATTCAAATCCCAGGTCATCGGTATTTTAGACGTGTCACCTACGTTCACTATTGGCAAACCAGATAAAAGGGCATGCGTCCATTGATTGACGACACCATTACGCGGTGTCAGATGCGTTATGTCAGTATGTGTTACAGAACCACCCGAATAAGTCACAGCATATGCTTTTCCCGCAGACAAATATACCCAATACCGATTCCCGGATATAGTTACAGCAAATACATACTGGGGTATCACTGCAGGTGAACTATAAACCTCACCATGCCCATAAAATTGATATGCATAGCCGTCAATGAAACGGATGTTCCTGGCATCTGTCCAGGCATTGATGGGCAACTCATGCTGTGACAAGTCTTTGTTGACACCATATTGACCAACTTGCTGCACTTTAACGAGAGCCATATGCACTTAGCAATCCGTAGCGATTTTGACTGACCAGTTGTTGCCCCTGATCTAAAAGACCTTTTGGCTGCTGGAAACTGTTTTGAAATCCCTGGTTTTGCTGACCATACGGGTTCTGCTGATTTTGTTGACTATGTAAACCATACGGGTTTTGCTGGTACTGCTGAAATGGATTTTGTAAATGACTGTTCTGTACGCCATAGCTATAGGGATTCGGGTGTCCTTCTTGTGATTGCTGATTTGCCTGCTGCTGCCCCCGGGCCCCTTGGTTGTGCCAATAGTCCTGCGCTACGGGCTGATTCGGACTAGACCAGTCCGTATTCATTGCCTTGTTATAGGCGTCTGTCCGCTGGAACGGCTGCACATAGGGGTTTTGTGCTTGCTGTTGTTGCGCCTGTGCTGTCTGTTGTTGATTTGCAGGAGCCTCCATCCCAGCCATGCCATATGCCTGACGCAGATTGAATAACTGCTGCTGCGCATTATTGTATGCGCCATTGTTGTATGCTTTTGCATAAGTCTGATGCTCTTCGTCAATTCCACCCAATTGCTTCAATTGCTGAGGAGCCAGTTGAGACATTTGTTGCTGCAGGAATTCCTGCTGAGCAGGATTCATGGATTGCGCCTCAGCAATCCGGCGCTGCATATCGATCAGTGGATCGCTGGCGTACATACCAGATGACTGAACACTATCAAATGGCTTGACCGCCATCTGTTTTTGGCGATTGGCAGCAGCGGTTGCCAATTCGGATTGCATGCGCATAGCGGCAAGTTTTTGTTCGTAATCCGGGCGACCACTTGCGCCAGGCATACCCAGATCACCAGCCTGATAAGGACCACCAACATTTCCCAAAGCTGCCATCCTCGCGTTCTGGGCAGCCAGGTATTCCGCTGTAGGCATTCCATTCGCTGCCCCAGATTTTGTACCAGCATTGCTCGCTTCTATCGATGTGGTGTCATTAGCTTGCGTACTCGCAGCACTTTGAATATTGCCAGATCCTATACCCTTGCCGCTTACCATGTTTTGTGCAGCAGCAACCTGGAAAGCTTCACGAGCTGAAACTATGCCCTTACTTTTAATCTCCTTGTTCCAGTAGTCGATGCCTGCCTGATCACCCACTTTGCCAAAAGGCGTGTAAAAGTCAGCCGCCGAAATTCCGTTGGTGTGAACAGAGCCTGATTCCTGAACATTACCAACACCTCGACCTGAGATTAAATTGTCGCTGGCCGCCTGGTAGAAAGCGCGCTGCGCTAACTCATGACCTTTGTTGGCAATTTCCCGGTTCCAGTAATCAATACCGGCTTGATCTCCGATTCTACCAAATTGCTTATACCATTCGGCTGCATTACCATCACTCAGTTGCGAGCGCAGATCAGTCTGATCTCCAGCAACACCATTTGCACTAACTACCATGAATTTCCTCCTCTAGTAATGGTTTGGTAAATGCCTTGCCATCCCAATGGTCGCCTATGGAAACTTTGTCATCACAAGGGATGTAAGTAGCTACCATGCCTAAAGCTATATTAACTACGATGCCATTTTTTATTTCTGCGCTTTTCATTATCACCACCAGTAAATGATTACAAGGCCGTCACCGCCCTTGCCAGTGACTGCGCCAACAGTTCCGTCAACTCCACCGCCACCGCCGCCAGGCAATCCGCCGTCTACACCATTTGCTCCCGGCGAATTTGCGCCTCTCCCCCCCCAACCACCGCCGCCTTGCAGTGCGCGCAAAATGCCATTTTTTTGTGAATAGGACCAGGAACCGCCAGATGCATATTGACCTGATGCTCCACCCAATTGCTGATAGCCTCCCCCACCGCCTGCCGAGAAAATACTGCCGCCGCCTTGATTCGAGGCACCAGCACCTCCGCCACCCCACACAGCGTTTCCTGGAGACGACAAGCCATGAGACCAACCATGTGCTCCACCATAGTCAGAAGATGCGTTTGCATTGACGCTACCGGAGAGTCCATTCCCGCTTATGGTGGGATTTCCCCCGGTGCCACCAGAACCTGGGCTTGCTATACCACCACCACCTGCACCATTACCGCCCCCCCCCTGCGCCACCATATGCCTCCACAAATATTCCTAATACTGGACTACCAAACGACGATTTCCCACCTGTATTCCCTCCTATAAAGTTGCCTGGCGAAGTCACCGCTGCTCCGCCCGCACCAACCACGACAGGACAATTTGTCCCTGGCTGGAGCGTCAAAGCCGTGAAAAACAGCCTATTTCTTGCTCCGCCCCCTCCCCCACTTGAAGCAGAAGCAGAACCTGCGGTGTAGCCACCGCCACCACTACCGCCGCCACCAAACACGTCTACAATAAAGTTCAGGGCCTGTGGCAAAATGAAACTGCCCGACCTTTCAAATATCTGATAGTTTGGCGATCCCATTGGAGCGCCTGGAATTCCTGGAAAACCTGAAGTCATAGTCAGTAATCCCCCATATGTACACGCACACGCCAGCCTGCAGTCACTGCAGTACCGACAGTGGCATAGAGTGTATAGCCAGCTGGAATAGCACGATTCAATGGAATAACCACTTTCGTCTGACCCGCGATCTCGCTCAATACAGTGGCAGGCAGACTAATTTCTTCCCACAAAATATTATTTGCAGACGTCGTCGTAGCAGAGCCATTATTGAGAAATACACGCAAGACTGATGCCGCATTTGTTCCAACTGGCAAGGCTTCAACGCTCTCCACGAACGCGCCATTCGGGCCTGCAGCAAAAGAAATTTGCGTGACGGGACCAGTACCATCTTTACTGGTATTTGCTACAGTGATCGGAGCTGATATCAGAACTCTGGGTATCAGCGGGAAAATTGGTGAAATATTTGCTGCCATACTTATCCTCAGAAATTGTTGTATAAATACAGTACACTCGCGGCGTTTGTCCCCCAACTCGCGTTAGCACCATCCGTCGTCAGCACCTTCCCCGCATTTCCAGTTTGCCCTGGCAAGACAGGAGAAAAAGCCTGCGCGACAACAAAAGCGCATGTAGCGACTTCATTGGTAGCCGTCCCTGTCGTTTTGGTTGCAGCGGTGATTGTTGCAGCAGTAAAGTCCTGAGCTCCTGCCCATACTTGGCCATCAACATTACCCTTCGCTGACATGCCAGGTCCACTCAGTTTGCCCGACACCGAAAAATCACCTGTGACGATCTGATTCCCGACCATAGTCAAGTTCCCCGTCATGGTCTGATTCCCAGTCCGCAGCAAAGTCTCTGACCCTGCAATAATGACGAAATTTGTACCGTCATACATCAACAGCAATGGCTGGTTGGCAACAATGTCACCGGCAGTAGGCTCTGCCCCCAGCAATGTCTTGACAGGTTTTGCACCGAGTCCAGACACATTCACTGTCAAAGCACCCGTCCCTGCATAGACTGGCCGATACAACAGCATCAGCCCGGTCGTGTATGCTAACAAGGCAGTTGCTGGATTCAAGACATGCGCTGCCGCTGTACCCGTTTCTGCCGCAGTAATAATCACAGCACCAGTGAAACCAGCGAAGCATTCCTTCAATACCGTTTTTAGCATACGGATATGATCATCACCTTGAGATTTTGGATCAGATGCGGTTGGATTCGTGATCGTCAAATCATTGATATAGTTTGCAGTTTCCAGTGCCATTATTTAGCCCTCACTTGCATGGTTGAACCTGAATACCAGTCTATGGAATTAATGGCGTCCACACTTTGTAAATACAGTTTTTCAAAGGTAGGAATACGCGCATCATTCATGATGAAAGGCTGGGCTGCGCATAAAGCAGCGTACAGGTAGACGTTGGGAAAAGCCGCCAGCAACCAGTTCGTCGTATTGATAGTTGACAAAGCTGGTATGCGCTGCTGATAAGTCAATTCCAGCTGATAAGCTGCATCCGGTACCGGTGCCAATTGCAGTTGCTGACCGATGACAGAAAATGCCACTGGTGTACCAGTCGCGGCACCTGCATAATCAGCACTGAGCTGATCTGGTGATGCATAACGCAACACTGCCACCGGATCGCTACGCAAGATCAACCGTCTCATTTCCAGCATATCAAGCGGCAAGTTCACATAGGCATTACCAGCTACAGTCAACAAATTGCTGCGTATATCCATGGGCCTCGCGACGATATCCGATGACATTTTGGCTTCAGCCAAAGCAATGAAGTCTGCAATAAACGGTGTCAGATCAGTACGATGTAACCAGCTGCTCACGGCAGTTTGTAAACTTGCATAGTCGGTGATAGCGCTCATACCCGGCCTCCCCAGACACGAAATGCAGACAAGGCCGGATCAGCCAGCATGCTCTTCACATGCACGGCTTCCGCCATGAATTCCTGGAAGCTGATGCCTTTGTCATTCAAGTACTTCTCTACTATCACCATGGGAAAAGACGCTGCATGCCGCATATCAGTCGAACCATGCAGTCCTTCCTTGTGCAAAGCTTGAGTATGCTCAGCAATGGCTGTGCAATCCTGTACACGCTCAAACGTGACATCGCCTCCTTCGACATGGATATTGGTCGTGACTGCCATTACATATTCTCCAGCGGTGAAACCTGCACCACGCCTGCAGCAGCCACTTGTATCGCAGCGATCCTGTCATTGCCATTCACACTCAGGATGACAGCGTCACCGGGCTGCACTTGCAAATCCGTGCTCAAGGCAGTCGCAGAGGATTTACCAAGGCGCACGCAAGCTGGCGCAGTCGCTGCGACACGAATAAAGCGCGGCAATTCACCGCTGGACATTGTTGGGATAGTTGCAGATGCAGACGTACCCGAAGTGGCTATTGCCACTCCGGTGGTCTGACTCGAAACGGTGATATATCCACCATTCATAAAACCTCCTGCGCTTCACAGCGTTTTAATTCAATTGAAAAAGGCGGGGCTTGCACCCGCCAGCTTTTTCTATGCAGCCATCAAAAACTAATGGCCGAATAGTAGAACGTCAAAAATTACAAGACGTCGTAAATCGCACCATGCGCTTTCGGTGCACGGCATTCCAGCGTGTATTCAACCACCAGTTCGCGTTGCACTGCATCGCCTGTTGTCGCCAATTCGATAGTACTGAACGGGCGCAGGTAAGCCAGTGCCAGTTTGTCAGCCTGCAGGACAAACACATCACGCGCTGCCTGGAAGCGGTTCGGTACCACCTTCAAGGAGCCAAAGTCAGATACATACACATCAATCGCCGCATACAATTTCGCATCTTCCGACTTATCGAAACGTGTAGCATTGCCAGAAAATGTAGAGAAAGTCTGCTTCTGCGCTGGGCCAACCATGATGGTGTCAGGCTCGCCGCCAGCGCTATAACATTTCTGCAAAACATTCTTCAATTGTGCTTCAGTAAATGCACGCGGTGTACCAACCGTGCGGCCAGTGTTGCCGGCATAGGATGCCAAAGTGCCTGCATTATTATCGACGTTATCAACCACCCAACCGACCAGGCCACGTGCCTGGCGCGGGGAAGTCGCGGCAACATCAAGTTGACACAGGGCCGATTCCATATCACGTTTCAATTCCAGCGAAGCCATGGACAACTGGTAAGCCAGTTCATCCTTGCGGCCCGCAGGGTTCATCGCTTGCTGGGTACCAGAAACGATCACGGTCTTTGATGCGATCTGGGTACGGTTGCTCAAACGCACAGTCGGCGTCACGCTCTTGGCCGTGGCATTGTCACCCTCAGCCTGCGCATTGGTGGTAACTGCGCTGGCCAGATCCTGCGTTTGCCATTCATGCAGCGTATTGCTGGCCTTGGCCTTGGCAGCCATGTTCATTAAAGGCGTAGTAGTTGGCGAAATGCGATAAATGATATCGCTGAGATCTTCCTTGTTACCAATTGCGCTGGTCGTTACATAAGTATTGCTTGGTGCTGTCATAGATTTCTCCGGGGTCTCACGACCTTAAATAAATTTTGCAAAAAGAGATGCTGCGTCTTCAACTCTGCCAGATTTGGCAAGACGCTGCATGGCAGCCTGACGACCATCCCCGCCGGGTGATTCGCCAACACCCGGCCTGACTACCTTTTGCGGTATGCTCGTCACACGTTTGGCTGCCGCATTGGCTTTCGACATCATCGCGTCGTACAACATGGCTTTACGTCCCAATAAAACTGCCTTGTGGTCAGCAATGCTGTCCACAAGTTGATGTTCAAAACCTTGTTCCAGTAAATATCGGCGAATGGCATTACTTTCGGCCTCAGCCTTTCTGCTGTCTTTCCAGTCCGGTAGCTTGGCAAGAAGTTCTTCCTGCTGCGTATGGAGCACAGACTCCAGATGGTGCGCCTGCTCTACCTGGGCAATATGCGCCAGGTGTTGTTGTTGCTGAATATTTTTCTGATAAGCTGCTTGTCTCCTTTGATAGAGGTGCTGCTGTTTCAGATACTCAGCGGGATTATTTTCCAGCAGATGTTCCCAGTCTATCTGCTGTTGCTGGTTCAAAGCGCCTTCGATTTGCGCCGCCATCTTTTGCAGATTGCTGGCATATTCCTGGCGCTCCTGGCTGGCTCTAATAATTTCAGCTTCGGCAGCCTTGCGCTGTTCAGCCACTTCCATGGTCTTTCTGGTGTAGTCGGATTGACGCAAGCCATTTTTATATGCATCTGCCAACTCTGTTTTCGATAAATTGACAGTCTTGCCATCTACTACAATGGTGACAGCCTCATCATCTCCCGCATGCAAATCCCGCTCTGCATCCTCATCGACTGCCTCGGCAGACAAAGTATCATTTCTGTCTTTCCGGCCGCTCAAGTCATCCAGCACTTCCTTCTCCAGAGCCTGGACACTTTTTTCATGTGCCTGCGGTTCCAGAAAAGCACCCATGGCTTGCGCTGCACCATCTACATTCAAAGCACTACTTGTGGGTTCAGTTACCTGATTATCCATATTCCATCTCCAATCAATGAATGGGACTTCCACCCATTCCCGGCGCCTCGCGGCGTTAAGATTTATCTGGCAGAAAAACCGCTATCGCGGCCATCCAGTGTGCCAGACCAACACTAGACTTTGATTAGTTCACCACTATTAAGCTGATAAGCAGCCTCACCATATGCCACCCTGACCCAGCCCTTGGCAGTTTGTATCATCGCCACCGTGGGATGCGGATGAAAAGCCATGGCAACCGAATCCTTCCAGGCCTTGAAATCCTGTACCGCCTTCACCAATTCTTCAAACGATGCATCAGGCCTTGCTTGTGCTCCACTTCCAGTTGCGCCAGCTTGCCGGTCTCCAGTGTCGTATCGAGCTGGGATTTGAGTTTCTTCAACATGGCCAGATACATCCAGAGTTTTTCCCGCCCCTCTGCGTCGCGTGCTGGTGAGTTTTTCCATTTTTCCGTGACCTCGTTTTCTATATCAGCAAAAGCCTGCTGATAGGCTTCATTCTCCAGCACTTCCCTGGCGCGGCTGGCGGCATGTACGCGTTGTTCAAATGTGCTCATCATTCACTCCTGTGAGTTCATTTTTTATTCCCACATTTAAACCATCCAAGCAAGCATCCAGTTTTGGTTTCGGCTGCATCTTTGCTTCCGCCGAAATACGGGCAACCATCATCCTGGTTTCTGCTTCCAGCTGCGCTTTCCAGCGTTCAAACTCCATGCGTTGCTGGGCAAGCTGTGCATCCAGTTGCGCTTTATGCTGGCGTTCCTGCATATCATTCTGCGACTGCGCCTGCTGTTTTTGTGCTTCCAGTTGCAGTTCACGTTCACGCAGCATGGCTTCTTGCTGCAATTCGCGTTCGCGCATTTGCATATCCATCATGTGCTTTTCTTTACTCGCCTGCATTTGCATGTGCGTCTTTTGCTGCTCAGCCTGCATCTGCATTTGTGCAGGATCAGGTGGCGGCGGTGGTGCCGGTGGATTTTTGGCAGGGTCGCTAAAAAACTTGTCGCCATTCTTGAAACCCAGCAGGCGTGCCAGTTCTGAACTGGATTGATAAATCCCTTGCGGATTCGCTATCCCCAAAGGAAAAACCTTCTCCTGCTGCGCCAGCAAAGCCATCAAATGATTCACTTTCTGGTCTTTGTTACCCAGGCCTATGCCGACATTAATACTCACGTCAAACTGATTGCGCCATTCACGCGGATCAATGTCCACCCAGCCATTCGACAACCTGACTTGTGCTTTCTTGTCCTGATGCTGGCATATCAGTTTCAGCACCAGCTTGAACAATTCAGTGAAGCCTTCCGCAAAATTGCGCGAAATCAAATCCAGGCGCATATCTGCCTTGTTGGTGATGATATTCATGCCCTGCGCAGTCTGATTCAGGCCATCAGAGTCATTTCCCTGGCTGTAACGTGTCCAGCCTGTCTTGTTTTCCAGGTCTTGCTGGATATAGTCCAGCAAACCCATGGCTTCACCTGTATTGCCCTGCGCCTGATCCAGCCTGCCCACCGCGCCGGGCTGCTTGATACGTACCACGCCACCAGGGCGTGAGGTCAACAAATCATCCAGATTCACTTGACCTTCGACAGCGTAATAACGGCCATTGACGTTCAAATACAGATTATCGAGCTGGCTGCGCAAAATGCTGGTCTTGGTCTTCTGGCTTTCCATCGCCAGGTCGGCGATCGACAGTCCAAAGAAAGTATGCGGCAATGGCACAGGCGTGATATCCACGAAAGGAATGAAATCCACCTCTTCATTGTCGAGCAACTCATTACCCGCCACAGTTACCTTGCGTAATTCACTGATGCCATCACCGTCAAAATCACAACGCACATAAGCTTCCGTGATCCAGATCTTGCGTTGACTATCATCGGCACTCGTCGCTTCATCCGACAGATAGGCATTTTCATCATTCCAGCTCAGCCGCTCAATACGTTCCAGATTTACTGCCTGCCCCTGGTCTTCACCACTGATATTGTCCACATTCTTGTAACCCATGGATTTCAGCTCAGACACTGTACGTTGTACTCTATGCCCGACAAATTTGGCCGTCTGTATATCCTTGGCATTACGCGCAATCAGAAATTCTTCTGGTGGCACATTGTCGATCTGTATCTTGCCGCCAGTCTTTACGCGCTTACAAGTAATGTCGTACAACATTTCAGGTGGCTGTGACTGAATTTGCTGTAACTGCGCTTGCAGCTGTTGCATAGCTGGATCAGCTTGCGGATTTGCTGGCGGCATATTTGACTGGCCAGGCGGCTGCCCGGGTTGCTGAGCATTCGCTTGCGGTGCTTGCTGCATTTGCAGACTGATTTGCTGGTTAATCTGTTCGACCGCCTGCTGACGCTGTTTGGCATCGTCTTCATCTGGATAAGCCTGCTGAGCTATCACCTCAATTTCCGGGTCATCCAGGATTTGCGCCAACTCTATCTGATTCAGACCTTTGTATTCTTCTTTCGCCTCTTCAAAGCGGGTATCCCACCACACCTTGACGATGCCATTTTTTTGAAGCAAGGCGTCCTTCATCCACACATAAGCGATCTTGTGACCATTGTTCTTTTTAAAGAACAGGTAATTGATAAACTCAGTCGCAGCCTTGGCCCTGGCTTCATCGTCCGGGTTTTGCGGCTCAAATTCCACTATCGAATCACCACCGCAAAACGTCAGCATCAATTGCGGCAACATAGATTCTATGGTGTCACGCACATCAGTAGAAACTACCGATGAACGGCCATCCACTTCTGGTGGCGATAAATCACCCACCGCGAGGCCCAGATAATAATATTCCGCCTTTTGCCTGGCTTGCGACAAACGCGAAGATGAATAACCCAGGCTCTGGCGCATTTCTGTCTGCACTAGTGCTTTCAATTCGTCTTGAGATAAAGCTTTAGCCATTCCATCCTCTATGCATAAGTAAATTTAGGGTAAGTCAGTTTGCCGCCCCATTCTTCGTTCGACATCGCCTCTGCATTGATGCAGATATAGCGCAGGTTGTCCGCACCATGGCTGAACTCATCATGCAAGGGTGCGCCCGCTTCATTCGTGCTTTGATTGATCACGCGGCGATAACGCTTTACGCATTCAATCAGGCGCGCAGTTTTGTCCGCGTCAAACCACAAGCGTCCAAATGTCATGCGCGTCAGACGTATGCCATCTTCCACACTCATGCTGGGCGTGATTGCCACATCCCAACCCAAGGCTGTCATGATTTCTTCTGCGCTCTTTCCGGTCTTGAAGTCCTTGTTGCGACCATCGTGAGGTAAAAATAATTTCCCCCAATTCATATTCTTTTGCTTCAACAAGGCCGAGTAATAATCCAGGGTTTGATGGCTGTCTTCCATGTATTCAATCACCCTCAGTTCCGAACTTTGCCTTTGCACCAGGCTGATCGCCATCGCATCATTCCAGCCCAGGTCCACCACTACATGCACTTTCAGCATGGGGTCATACGGCACATGACAAATCCTGCCCTGCGCGCCTGCAACTTCGTGGTAATAAATAGCGCCACTGACTGCGGGTTTGCATTCACCATCCCAGATATTCTTGTAGGCTTCAGGCTCACGCTGCATGCAGGTTTGCCTTTCTCTTTCCAGCACGTCTGGGAACCAGGGGTTATCACGCCAGTTCATCAAGATAGAGACACAATCATGCGGTGGTCTTGTGACAAAACGCTGATGGGTAGGATCAGTTTCCAGCTCCGGGTTATAAGTCACCCAGATTTCTGATCCTGCCGTGCGTATCGTCGGTATCAAAATACTCCATGACCTGTCCGACACACTCTGGCCTTCTTCTATCCACACCTTGGTACAACCTTCAAAAGACTTGATACTGTCAGCCGTCTGGTCAGACAAACCGCTGAAATAAAAACGCGTGCCATTCATGCCACGAATTTCTGATTCATACACCTGGTAGAAATGACTCAATCCCAGGGCTCCAATCTGGTCACGCAATAACTGATGCACAGATTGCTTGATCGATTTCTGCAATTCACGTGCACATAAAATTCGCTCCACATTCTGCACACCCAGCAGCAGCAAGGCGCGGGCAAAGCCCCAGGACTTGCCACTGCCACGTCCACCACGCGCCACCTTGTAACGTGCTGGCTGGAATAAAAATTCCAGCTTTTCAGGAAACTCGCATTCAATCTGCATTGGGCTTGACCAGTTTGATGGCGATATCGCTAATCAGATGTTCGCCGTTTTCACCTGCACCATTGACTTGCAAGGGTAAAATCTTCAAGTATAAAACTGTCCAGAATGCTTTTTCATTGGTCGGGTCTTCACGCGCCCATTGCGCCAGGCGCAATGCACCGCCGAGTTCCTCACCTGCTTTGGCGATCGCATCCCTGACCGTCAACGTCGACTGGCTTACTGCTTTCTTCGGTCGCCCGCGTGTCTTGGCACCAGGCTTAGCCACCAGCTCAGATGCAACAGCAGCCTTCACAATTTTGCTTTCACTCATATATTTTCAGGATGCCTTGCGGCTTGTCCTGCTCCATTTTGATCAGCATTGGCCCCTCCGGGAATCATGGGCAGCGCATCTGCAAGGACTGCAAGGTCTGCAATTACAGGCGCACATTCCCATGATTCCCGTCAACGCCCAAAAAGATTTACCTGTCTGCTGCTTCGCGTTCTGTATGGTCAGCACTATGTGATAGGGGATACGCTTGCAATCACAAACAGGTAAAAGCATGTGCGCCAGTACGGGCAAATTGTATGGCGCAATTCTGTCAATTTCCTGCAATCGTCAACAAGACTCATGAACAACGCGCAGAAAACAAAAAGCCCCGCTGCTTTACAGTAGCGGGGCCAGATCAACTCTAACAAATCAAATTCTTTAGGACGCAAAACGCCCTGAGTAGAACTATATACTGATTATTTAATCAGTGCAAATTTTTCTTAAGCTCCAACATTGGCAGGGAAATTCCCTGAGAATACGGCGCAGAAGTTTAAGAAAAATCCTGCAGGTAAAAACCAAAAACCCCACTTTTTACAAAGCAGGGCTCGTGGTTTTTATCTGAGGGATACTACAACTTGGCAACAGGACGCAGCTCGCCCTGAACAACACTATATACTGATTATTTAATCAGTGCAAATTTTTCTTACTACAGCTTAACACTTAAACACGGCAAGAAAACAACATCTGAATTCGACCCAACGAAAGTCTTAATAAATAAAAATAATCAATAAAAACAAGGCTTTAAAAATCAAAAACCCTACTTTTTTCAAAGCAGGGTCCGTGGTTTTTATCTGAGGAATACTATAGCTTGGCAACAAGGCACAACTCGCCCTGAACAACAATATACACTGATTATTTAATCAGTACAAATTTTTCTTAACACAGTGTTTCGTATAAGAATCACAAGAAAAAACAGCGTAGGTAGCGGCAGACAGCTACGCCGGCAAGCCTGTGTATTAGCAAAGAAATAGGCGTGCAAATTCCACAAGATCAATATAGACACAAGGGCTTGCTTTCAGTCATATAATTATCCAAAGCAAATTTTTGGCTAAGAACCTGTTCACGATCTGTAGCGAGCGGGCGTCAGCGGGGCCTGGGTAACAAGAACGCAGCACAAAAAGCGGAGTGTACTCAAGTGCATGAGCATTTTGAGCAGCAAATGATCCCCGCGTAGACTCCGGTTGCGCACGCGCAGTAAGATCGTGAACTGGTTCCAAGATCGCAAACAGGTTCTAAAACTGTTCACTATGGGGAGCCAGGTATCTTGCCCGCATCATCCTTGAACAATGCCGACGCTCTGGTCGTGAGGAATCTGCAACTTGCTTTCGTCTATATCCTGTTTGGACGTATCGCCTTGTTGCTGGCAATTCCTCCCGGCTATGCAATTGCCGTATTCCCTCCGGCAGGCATTGCCGTCATCGCCGTACTGACCGGAGGTTATCGCCTCTTGCCGGGTGTGGCCCTGGGTTCATGCCTGTTCAATCTGTGGATAGGCTGGGAAGGCCAAGGGCAACTCACGGTAGCTACAATCGCTCTTGCCCTGCTGGTTGCCACCGGTGCCCTGTTGCAAGCCGTGGTCAGCACCTATCTTATCAAAAGCCTTGTTGGCTACCCGGCTGCACTGGATACTGAGCGCCATGTTGCCCTCTTCCTCCTACTGGCCGGTCCGGTTGGTTGCCTGATCAATGCAAGTATTGGAATTTTTTCCCTGTTCACCCTGAGGTTACTGCCAGTGACTGACATGTTTGGCAACTGGCTTACTTGGTGGATAGGTGACATCCTTGGTGTCCTGATCGTCGCACCATTGGTCATGATACTGATAGGACAACCTCGTACTATCTGGAAATCCCGTCGCCTTAATGTAGGCATACCTTTGCTATTGACCTTATCCGTCGTTGTTTCCATCTTCCTCTACGTGCGCGAATCTGAAGTAGAAAGGCAAACAAAAGAGTTCGAAACCGAAGCCAGCCGTATGGTGCAAGCGATACAGCATAGATTCGATTTCCAAAGCGAATTCCTGTGGAATATGGAACGGTTTTTTACCAGCTCCGAACATGTCTCGCGGGAAGATTTCGGCAGCTTCGTCAGCAAGGTACTGCAAAGAGAAAGCACCATCATCGCTGTCGATTGGGCGCCCGTGGTGATGCATGGCGACAGACCCGCCCATGAAGCCAAAGTCAAAAAAGAAACTCACATTGCATCCGGCATCAAAGAGAGCCTGGACAACATTAATTTCCGGTCTGCAACAGAACGCCCGTTTTATCTGCCCATAGAATATGTCGAACCATATGCAGTCAACCAGGCCGCATTGGGATTTGACCTCTACTCTGAAGCTGGCAGAAAAGCTGCCATAGAAAAAGCACGTGACACCGGTCAGTTGATTGCCACTTCACCACTCAACGTTATCAGGACGGACAGATCAAAAAGTGGCACTGGCAGTCTGATTATTGTGCCCGTCTACGCACGTAACAGCCCAGTGTCAACAATAGAACAAAAGCGCGCTGCTTTTCGTGGCGTCGTCCTCAGCGTATTGCACATAGATGAACTAGTCAGGCAGGTTTTTTCTGAAGAAACACGCGCCCAGGTCCTGTTCCGCTTGCGTGACCTCAATAGCCCCGATGACAAGAGCGAAGTCTACAACACCCTGGGCCAGTATCCCACAACAACCCGATTCCACAGTAGCATCCTGCTCGGCGACCACCAGTTTGAATTCACCGCCCGCCCCTCCCCTGTCTATTGGCAACTGCATCGATCATGGTCAGCCTGGGCCACCCTGATAGGCGGCTTATTCTTTACCAGCCTCATCAGCGTGTATTTACTGGTCGTCAGCGGCAATGCCTTTCATATCGAACACAAAGTCAGACAGCGTACGCTGGAACTGCAAGCCAGCAAAGAAGAATTGATACGCAGTGGCCTGCTACTGCAAACCGTCATGGAAGGCACAGAATCCTACATCCATGTACGCGATCTTGATGGCCGCTACCTTTACATCAACAAGGAATACGAAACCGTCTTCCAGATGAAGCGTGAACAACTGATAGGAAAAACCATAGAAGATGTTTTCCCCCCTGATCTAGCGAGGAAGTACCGCAGTGCAGAACAAACCGTCATCGCCACCAAGACCGCCTTGCGCACCGAAGCCATGGTGCAGCAAAAAGATGGCATGCATACTTACCTCGTCGTGCGTTCCCCCCTCATCAATGCCAATGGTGAAGTCTTTGGGGCTTGCGGTGTCGGCACCGACATCACACAGCGCAAGCGGGATGAAATTGTCCAGTATGAAAACCTCATGTTGCTGCAAGCGGTCATGGACAGCACCGCATCGGCTGTCTGCTTGCGCGACAAGAATGGCTACTACCTCTACGCCAACAAAGAATACGACAAGCTCTTCAAGCCCGCCAATATCGCAAGCCTGATCGGCACAAGCGTCTTTTATGTCTTTTCCAGAGACAAGGCAGAGCAATACATGCGCATGTCTGCTGAAGTCATCCAGACCGGGACCATACGCCGCACAGAAATCTCCCTAACAATCGAAGGGATCGACACCACCCACATCCTCATGCTCACGCCCTTGCGCAATGAATCGGGCGAAATTTACGGTATCTGCACTGTCGGCACAGATATCAGCCAGCGCAAGAAATCCGAAGAAGCCATCCTTGCCCTCAATGCTCAACTGGCGGCTACCACCGCCCTGCAAAACGCCATACTTGACAGCGCCAACTTCTCCATCATCGCCACCGACACCACTGGCCTCATACAAGTCTGGAGCAAGGGCGCAGAACTCATGCTGGGTTACTCTGCAACAGAAATGATAGGCGTGCAAACACCAGTCTGTCTGCATGACATGGCTGAGCTGACTAACCGGGCCGCAAAACTCAGTCAGGAATTTGATATACAGGTAAGTGCCGGCTTCGGAGTCTTTGCTTTGCGTGCATTGCGGGGCATGGCCGATGAGAGTGAATGGACATATAAACGTAAGGATGGCAGCCACCTGCCCGTCATGCTCTCAGTGACCGCACTTAAGGACAGCAAAGGTGATATATCCGGCTTCCTCAACATCGCCTACGACATCACCGAGCGCAAAAAAGTCGAAGTCATGAAAAACGAATTCATTTCCACCGTTTCCCATGAATTACGCACTCCACTGACCTCCATACGCGGCGCACTGGGTTTGCTGATGGGCGGTGCGCTAGGAAAGATGCCTGACAGTGCCGAAAAAATCCTCGACATCGCCACCAAAAATTGCCAGCGACTGGTCAGGATGATCAACGACATCCTCGACGTAGAAAAAATAGAATCAGGCAAGATGGAATTCAATTTCGCCCATGCACATTTGATTCCCGTATTGGAACAGGCCATCGCCGCTACTGCCGCCTACGCAGAACAGCATAAGGTCAGCCTCAGGCTGCAAACAGCAATTCAAGGCGAAGATGCCGACATCGTCAGAATAGACACCGACCGCATCACCCAGGTCCTCATCAACCTGCTCTCCAATGCAGCCAAATTCTCACCCCACGGTGCCAGCGTTGATGTGCTGCTGACCTCGCAGCCAGGGCAATTGCGCGTCGCCATCATCGACCAGGGCATAGGTATAGCGGATGAATTCCGCGATCGCATCTTCCAGAAGTTCGCCCAGGCGATTACTTCTGAGCTCCAAAGAAAAGGCGGTACTGGCCTGGGTCTGAGTATTTCCAAAGCCATCATAGAACATCATGGCGGACAAATTGGTTTTATCAGCACCATCGGTAAAGGCAGTGAATTCTTCTTTGTTCTGCCGATAGACAACAAATGACTATGTCAGCTTCGCGACGGCGCGATCAAGGGAAGTTTAATCAGAAATTCTGTACCCTTACCAATGACAGATTGCACCGATATGCTACCGCCAAGTACACCATGAACAATATTATAAGAGATATGCAGACCTAGTCCTGATCCCCCCTGTCCCAGTTTGGTGGTAAAGAAAGGGTCGAATATTTTTAAGATATTCTCTTTCGATATTCCGCAGCCGTTATCTTGAAAAGAAATAATCAGCTTGCCATCGCTGTCATTATCTGTGCTGGCAACCAGCCTGATCAAGCCTTGCTCGCGTCCATCGAAAGCGTGGATCAGTGCATTGTTAAACAAGTTGACAATGATTTGCGTCAGTGGTCCAGGAAAACTGTCCATGTTAATGTCTGGCTCGACATCAATTTCCAGGCTGATTTTCTTTTGCTTTAGCTGCAAGCGCAGTGTCAACTCAAGCTCAAGAAGAATCTTTCTCAAGTTAAAGCTCCTGCGCATCTCACTGGTCTGATCAACTGCGATAGTTTTAAAGCTGCTGATGAGCTCTGCAGCACGTGAGATATTATTGACCAGCAAGACATCAGCTTCGCTAATTGTCGAAAAGAGACGATCTAAATCGGTTCTTTTCAGCCTGCCATTTTCATAAGCTTGATGCGCTTCCTTGATTTTATCAGACAGTGTAGTCGTAATAGTCAGCGCATTACCTAGAGGTGTATTGAGCTCATGCGCGACTCCTGCTACAAGCGATCCCAGGCCAGCCAGCTTCTCCGAATAAACGAGTTGGTCTTTTGTGTCCTGAAGATGCTGCAGGTGCTCTTCTTGCAATTTATAGGCGTGTGCCAGCTCACTGGTTCGTCGCGCCACACGATCTTCAAGTTGTTGGTTCAACTCTGTTATCTCAGAAATTTTCCTATTGATTTCGCTTGCCATGATATTGAAGTGCTGGCTCAGGATTGCCAGTTCATCGCTACCAGATACCTGAATAGAATGAAGATAATCACCTGAGACAATTGCCTGACTCGCCAGGGTGATTTCCTTGAGACGCCGGGAAATTCTCATACCCAGAAAAAACATAATCGCGAAAACAACAAGTAGAACTGTGCAGCTTCTCACTAGCGAGTTACGCTGCTCCTTGACTACCGCATCGACAAGACTCCTGGTCGATAAGCCATACTGCAAATACCCCTCTTCACGTCCGGGCAGCAAAAGTGGATTGCGAATATGAATTTCAGTGCGTTTTAGGGCCGAGGTTTCAAGTTGATCGAGTGTGTCAGGAACTGGAATCTCGCGGGGAGATGTAAAGGTGCTCAGCAGGATACGCTTATCATTGCCACCGATAACAACATAAGTCACGCCATTATCAACTTGCTCATCAAGCATCTCAGTAAAAAAAATGCTTACTGTCTTCAGGTCACCTTGTCCCAGATAAGTTGACACCGTCATGTTCAACAGCTTCGAAGTCTGAGTCACGTTGGCTTTAACATTTTGTATGACCGCAGTTTCCAGAGTACGACTGCCGTCATACAGCACTGCAAGAATCAACAAGGAAAAGGACAAGACGGCAGTGACAGTAAAGTAGCCAAGCAGTGAATTTAAAAAAGAAAGGGCTTTGACTCTCATTGAATTTGCACAATATTAAGTGCCGGTCGAATATGCGCTTGATACAATTTCAGCCGCCTTCAGACTTTAATAATTTTCGGCCCAGGAGTCAATTGCCCATCCTGTAAGCGGTGCATATGGTCAATAGCAAGCTTGATTCCCATGATGGACCACTCAAGACCTGACGAACCAGACGCTGGACACTAATACCAAATGGACTGCCGTTGGCAGTCCATTTCGCTACTGAAAATTTTCTATGCCCTGTCAAAATGTCCCTTGAACAGAAACCGACAATAGCTTGGAATCACCAAAAAATTTATACGGATAACGAGACTTGTCTTTGGAAATGTCGTACTGCACCTTGAGTGAAGTATTTTTCATAAAATCCCAGCGCAAAGACAATACATGCGTTTTCCTGGATTCAATCGGCTCATTCACCGTTGTGTATTGCGAATAAGTGTACATCGGTGTGAGTGAACCATAGTTGTAGCCAACACCAATCAAAGCATACTTATAGACATTATTGATCCCAAGTGAAGGCTCCACTTGTTCAAACCTGTCGATCTCAGATTTGATCAGCCAATTCTTGTAGTCCATATTTGCAGAAATGCCCATGATTTTCGTCGGCTGGTCCTTGACGATATAAGTTGTGCCCAGAGTAGGATCACTTTGAGATGCTGTTTCATTATGACGCATCATCATTGCACGAAAATCAAAGATGCCGTTGTTCACCGATATTGATCCACCCAAAATCTTTTTCCATGAATCATCGGTAGGCGTGGTGTAGTAAATTTTCGTGTAATAAGCATTATTTTTTTGAGTGAAACTACCTGTCCATGCCGCTGCCGTCATCGCCCAGTTGGAGTCACCCAACTGCCTGCGGTAGCTGACGTTGGCACCGTTATAAGCATAAATTGGCCAGCCATACACGTCTGGCGCAGGACGTACCCAGGGATAAGCGTAACCTATGTAAAGATAATCACTGTAGTAATACAAGGGAATACGGAAACGCCCCGCCTGGAAAGTGAAATCCGAGTCAACTGATGGCTGCCAGGTGATGTAAGCCCAGTCTACCGTTGGCTTTGAACCTTCGTTAGGATTGAGTGCGCGCGAAACAAATTGCGCCGTCGCAGAAAGAGTTGGGCTGAATTCTTTTTTGATCTGTATGCCAACTAATGACTCCTGATCAAACTGCCAGCCCTTTTCTTTTTCATAGACCCCAGTATATTCCCATGCCTGCACGGTACAAGGGCACTTCCATTGCTGGTAAGTCCAGGGGGCAGAACTCCCTTGCGACGAACCACTCAAGACCTTGGCACCTGTCAGGCTATAAAATCCGGTCAGCTTTAGCGAACCACTTTCATCCAGATCAATGGCATTGGCCAAAGCGGGTAACAACATCAACGCCAGCAATATTTTTTTCATCGCATATCTCCTAAATGGCTTATCAGCGCTTCATGTTCAAGGAACAAGGGCGACCACTTTAACGCTGTCATCGACGGCAGATTTGTCTATGTAACCTATGGCATTTTGATTTTCACTCACATACTTCTTGACCTCAGCACCTGTCTTGAATTCCTTGGGCGCTTTCGCCTTTCCTGTAAAAAGCAGCTTGGACCAAATAGCCTGAACTTGTGCGGGTTCTTTTTCCAATACCTTTTTATAGAAATCGGCGCGTGCTGGGGAGTTTTCCGGCAATTCCACCGGAGAAAAAAGTGTAGAGCCGCCCAGATAGAATTGCGCAACCTGGGAGAGGAACATCTTTGTAGCAGGATTTTGTGGATTAACGATAATCGCTAGTTCTGCCTTTGCTGAAACGCTCGCCAGTGAGAGTAAAAGAGCAAGAACAGCAACCCGCTTATGGAATTTGAAGATCATCACACTTCCTCCAAGAAGGGCGGCAATAGGAGAAACAATCAATCCCCTCGTATTGCCGATTCAAAACAGACGCACATGAGATTCTTAAGCTAAAACCAATGAACCAGAATGAAGCATTCCTCGATTTTTCGTTTTACCCAGCAAATTCACTATCCATTTCTAAGCCTAGAGTAACATTGTCCAGAGCAGAATTGAGTGAGACAACTCGACTTTCATCAGCCCACTGTTGTATTCCTTTCACAGCGATCGTCGAAGCTCACTGGACAGATGCACTTCCGACATCAGTCTTGGCATTTAAAAAATCTTCCCAGCAAACGACATTGACAGACACCGATTTCCAGAATGATGCAAACACGACATTAGAGCATCGCTCTAACATCCTTGAATCGGTAAACGTGTCAGCAATCCTGATGAAAGAGTATCGACCGCCTATGACCGTTTCATGACATAGAGCAAGAGGCCGTTACTGCGCTCCCTGGCCGTGGCGCTACCTATGCCAACACCGTCATACAGAAAAGTGATTGCGAATGGCAATGCTGATTTATTTAAGCACACCGCGCTACAGGCCAACGCCCAGGAATAGACATCTCCCCCATGAGAGAACTGGCCGACACTGTCAAACAAAACACCGCTGGTGCCGAACATGCTAACAACAATGCCCTTTTCGCATCAGCCTTGGCGCAGAAAGGCAGCATTACCTTCCAGACCATCATGCTCGCCTTGAACTTATCTGTAGGAGCCACTCGCGTTTTGGAACAAGGTAAAGGCTCTGCCGCCGTTGCGACTCAAATGCACGAACTTGCATAAGGTTTATCTAGTGAAGAGAAAGAAATCGGAGACCTGACAGATTTGTCGCAATTTCAGACCTGCTTTACGAATACTTCAGGAATTCAGTGCGCCGGGCAAGCCTTGGCAGAACGGCAGGATTGAGCGTTTCCTTTTTCATTGAAAGAGAAATTGAATTTAACTACGCCTGTGAATGGAGTGATGCTGGATGCCATGCTCAGAGATTTTACGACCTGGTATAACTTGATCAGGCCGCATCAACATTTGCATGGATACACGCCTGCCGAAGTCTTGAGAGGTATTAACCCATACACCACACCACCTAAATCTGTGCACAAATTTGAGGCTTGGGATGGTTTGTTGCAGGGGTATTATTTGCGACGCTAGCAAATCTTCGCGGGACCAAAATGTGTATTTTAAATGGATAGTTTAGCTGTTCAGGATGAAGTTCGTCACGATCAAGTAATTTGCATAAATTTTAATCAGGCAATCAAGTTTAGGTGTTCGCGCTGATTAAAAAATAGTCGGTTTCCCGTTCTCTTCAAAAGCTGTGGCTATCAATCTGGCTTTGCACCTCCAAACATACCAGACATGAGGTCTTTTAAATATTGCCACAAAATTAATTTTTTCGCGTTCTCAAGCTGACTTTACGTATCGCGTCAATTCAAAATCCTCATAAAAGAAAATCTCAATTGCGCTTGCAACTGAGAATGATTCTCATTTATAATAAATTCAGTTACAATACATTGATCGCAAAAACTCCCCTTTTTGCGATGCTCCCAGCCTTAAGCACGGTGCAATATTTGTGCTGGCCATGGAGCTGAATACGATACGCACCAGCCAGTCGCCGCTAGCCAGTGTCCAAATTTTTAATTAGGAAACACGATGCTAAGCAAGACGCAAATCGCCCTGGCGCTGGGTATGGCATGGGGCATGGCTCCGGCAACCACTTTTGCACAAACTCCCGGCCCGGTCCCGCCAACAGAAGCAACTACCCTTAAAGATATTAGCGTCACCTCTACCCGCACTGCCCGGACTGTCGATAGTGTGCCTAACACTGTTACCGTTATCCCTGCTGCCAGGATAGAGCAAGAAGGTGGCCGCGATATCAAGGACCTGTTCCGCAATGAACTTGATATCAGCGTGCGTGCTGCCCCCACCCGCTTTACGGCGGCTGGCAGTTCGGTTGGCCGCCCTGGCAATGAAGGTATCAATGTCCGTGGCCTGGAGGGTAACCAGGTCTTGATGCTGGTTGATGGTACGCGTGTACCGGGTAGTTTTTCGTTTGGCGCATTTGCGACAGGCCGTGGTGATTTCCTTGAACTCGATGGCATTAAAGCTGTAGAAATCTTGCGTGGCCCTACGTCTACGCAGTTTGGTAGTGATGGTCTGGCGGGTGCAGTCAGCTTCCGCACGCTGGACCCGTCAGACTTACTCAAAAAAGGCCAAACTTTTGGCGCCTTCGTTCGCTCTGGCTACGCTAGTGTAGACCGCTCATGGCGCAATACTGCTGCAATCGCTGGTGACAATGGCAGTTGGCAAGGCTTGCTGCTGCTCAGCGACCGCCGTGGCCATGAAACAGAAAACCGTGCTGACAATGATGCAAAAAACGTCAACCGCACCAAACCTAACCCTGTTGATTTCAACGCCCAATACCTGCTGGGCAAAGCCATTTTCAAAATCGATGGTAATCAGCAATTCGAAGCCAGTGTCGAAGCGCAAAAACGCACGCAGGATACTGACGTCTACTCGGCACGCGCAGTACCGCCACTGGCATCTACCAGCACACTGGACCTGGATGCCCGCGACAAGGTAGAGCGCAACAAGCTCAGCCTGGCGCATCGCTATAAGAACCTGAACTCCAGCTGGTTACACAATGCTGAGACACGTCTTTACTGGCAAGATGCCAAGGTCAGCCAATACTCGGCAGAAGACAGGAACACCGCGGCTGACCGTACCCGCGACAATCATTACAACACCAAGATCATCGGCTTGTCCAACATCATGGAGAGTAATTTCTCTGGTGTTGTAGAACAAAAACTCAGCTATGGCTTTGACTGGAACCGTACAGAAGTAGCTGGCCTGCGCAATGGCACAGTAGCGCCATTTGGTGAAAGCTTCCCGGCCAAGCCTTTCCCTGATACGACGTACACAGTCACTGGCGCATTCATCCAGGATGAAATCGAAGCTGGCAAGCTGAGCATTATCCCCAGCCTGCGTTATGACCATTACAAGCTCGCTCCTTCCAGCGCAGGCTACACTGGTGGCGCTGTTAGTACCTTGTCTGACAGCGCAGTCACACCACGCCTGGGCCTGGTATGGCAACTCGACGCTGCGTTTGCACCTTATGCACAATTCGCCAAGGGCTTTCGCGCACCTACTCCTGATCAGGTCAACAATGGTTTCACCAATCTGGCATCCGGCTACACCAGCATAGGCAATTCGCAACTAAAAGCAGAACGTGCAGACAGCTTCGAGATTGGCTTCCGTGGCAATGTCCAGGGTTTGCGCTATTCATTCGCCGCATTTGACAATAGCTACAAAGACTTTATCAGCCAGCAAGTAGTACGTGGCACCGGCACGCCTGTTGACCCACTGGTATTCCAGTACATCAATCTGGCCAAGGCACAGATCCGTGGTGCAGAAGCCCGTGCAGAGCTGCAAATCGACAGCAACTGGCAAGCCACTGCAGGTGTCTCCTACACCAAGGGCGACAGCGAAGTTGCTGGCGTAAAGACACCGCTAGACACCATCAACCCGATGAAATTGCTGACGGGCGTTCGTTATGACAGCGCGGCCTGGGGCGCGCGTGTGCAGTTCCAGCATCATCAAGGCAAACAATTGGACAGGATAGCGCCAGCAACCACACCACAGTTTGCACCAGGCTCTTATCACGTCGTTGACCTCGGCATGTACTGGAAGCCCATGCCCAAGCTGACAGTCAACGCCAACCTCAACAATGTATTTGATACCAAATACTGGGCCTGGTCTGATGTACGCGGCCTGGCCAGCAACACCAACGTCAAAGATGCTTACACCGCCCCTGGCCGGAATGCCCAGGTATCTGTCCGTTATGATTTTTAACGAATTCTTACGAATTTTTAATAGAGGAACCGTCATGCCAGCCCAACATTTGACCCCGCAGCAAAACGCTCATGTACGTGAACAATTCGCCAGCATGCGCCGCGAGAAAAAAGCCAGACATCGTGACATCGCCATCGCACTGGAGATCAGTGAAGGCGAGCTGATCGCCGCCCATGCAGGAGCGGCTGCTAGCGAAAACAACTGTCTGTTGCGCGCCACCTGCCTGCGCGCAGAGTGGCCAGACATCATGGCCGCAGTAGAAAGCCTGGGCGAAGTCATGGCACTGACACGCAATGCCTCTTGCGTCCATGAAAAAACTGGCAGCTATAGCAAACTCAGCCACAACAACCATGTCGGCCTGGTGCTGGCAGGTGAAATCGATTTACGGATTTTCTATCAGCAATGGGCATTTGGCTTTGCCGTGACTGAGCAAACAGGAAGTGGTGAAGAGCGCAGCGAACAAAAAAGCCTGCAATTCTATGATGCTACCGGCACTGCCATCCACAAGATCTTCATCAAGCCACAAAGCAATGTAGAAGCTTATGAAGCCATGGTGGCACGCTTCGCTGCTGTTGAACAGCAAACCGGCATACCAACAAAAGACACCGCAGAAAAAATGCTGGAACTGGCTGACAAGGACATCGATGTTGCAGGCTTCCGTCAGGCCTGGGCATCGCTGCGCGACACCCATGACTTTTTCGGACTCATGAAAAAATATGCCGTAACACGCACCCAGGCATTGCGCCTGGCAGATGCCCAGTTTGTGCAGCGAGTAGACGTCAGCAGTTGCCAGGACCTGTTGCAGGCTGCCGCTGCCGATGCAGTGCCCGTCATGGTGTTCACCGGCAATGTCGGCATGATACAAATCCATTCCGGCCCGGTCAGCAAGATCGCCAAAATGGGGCCATGGGTGAATGTGCTCGACCCACGCTTCAACCTGCATCTGCGCGAAGACCATATTGCCAGCGCATGGATCGTCAAAAAACCAACCACAGATGGCCTGGTCACTTCGCTGGAATTGTTTGACGCCGATGGCGAAACCATTGCCATGTTCTTTGGTGAACGCAAACCCGGTAAACCAGAACTGTGTGAATGGCGTGCGCTGATCGACAATCTCTTATCTGAAAGCCAGACATGCGCAGCCTGAATCCCAGTAATCAACAACGCAGACTGGCATTGAAGCAACTGGCTGGGATTGCTGGTGCCAGCATGCTGGCACCGTGGGCCACTGCCGCAACTGGCAAAGGCAAGCAACGCATCATCAGCGTGGGTGGAGCGATCACCGAGATCATCTTTGCACTCAACGCGAACAATGACCTGGTCGCTGTCGACACCACCTCCAACTTCCCGGAGAGCGTGCAAAAACTGCCGAATGTCGGCTATGCCCGGGCGCTATCGGCAGAAGGAGTGCTGGCCCTGGCACCTACCCAGATCATCGCCAGCGAAGATGCAGGCCCGCCTGCCGTGATACGCCAGTTGTCCTCCTCCGGCATACCGCTGGCAGTCTTGCCTGCGCATCACAAGTTTGAAGGCGTACTTGACCGCATCAGGCAAATCGGTGAACTGACCGGTACACAAGCGCAGGCCGCCACCCTGATGCAAGGCCTGCAGCAGGAGTGGGCCAAGGTTCGCACTCCGATAGAGCAGCGCAAGAGCAAGGTGCCAAAAGCCGTGTTCATCCTCGCCCATGCGCCTAACCAGATCATGGTGGCTGGCCGTGAGACCGCAGCCCATGCCGTGCTTGAATATGCGGGCGCAAGCAATGCCCTGACTGCGGCCAATGGTGGCAATGGTTTCAGTGGTTACAAGCCTTTGACACCCGAAGCCATGATCGCTGCCCAGCCTGACATCATCCTCGTGACTGATCAGGGCCTGAAAGCCTCGGGCGGCATAGACTCTGTGCTGAAACTGCCAGGTGTGGAACAAACACCAGCTGGCCGCAAGCGCCGTGTGCTGTCGCAAGAAGCCATGCTCATGCTGGGCTTTGGGCCACGTTTGCCAATTGCAATCAGCCAGCTTGACAGTGCCATCACACGGGCCATGCAAGCATGAAAGCTTCAGTAAGCATGGCTGGTGAATTGCCACAAAGTTTGCACGCGAAGCGTGTGCAAGGGAGCAGACCTGGCCTGCTGCTTGTGCTGGCTATCTCACTGATCGCCGCTTTGCTGCTGAGTGTGCAATTCGGTGCCGTGCCTGTCAAATTGCAAGACTGGTTGACCTTGTTCAATTTCAGTGATGAGCCAATGACTGGCAGCAGCTATGTCTTGTGGAATATCCGCCTGCCACGCGCTCTGTTTGCCGTGCTGGTGGGTGCTGCACTGGGCATGTCAGGTGCATTGACGCAAGGGCTGTTCCGCAACCCGCTGGCAGATCCGAATTTGCTGGGAGTCACTGCCGGTGCGGCTGCGGCAGCGGGTTTAAGTATCGTTGTCTTGTCGGGCCTGCCCTTGCCCATCCCCATGTCCTGGCGCATGTGGATCTTGCCTGTTACCGCATTCAGCGGGGCGCTGCTGGTGTGCTTTGCGCTCGATCGTGTGGCCCGCTGGATTTCACCCGGCTCCATCGTCGGCCTGCTGCTGACAGGCATTGCCCTCAATGCGCTGGCCGCTGCTGTGCTGGGTCTGTGTACTTATCTGGCAACAGACGAACAATTGCGCAACCTCAGTTTCTGGACCCTGGGTTCTCTGGCCGGTGCCAGTTGGCTGGCTGCTGGCTTGCTACTCACCTTGCTATTGCCAGCTTGGTGGTGGGTCAGGCGCATGATCAGCGCCATGAATGCCCTGGCTCTGGGCGAGGCGGCGGCTGCCCACGTCGGCATTGATGTACGTCGCCTGCGCAGCCAGGTCATTGTGCTGGTCGCCGTGCTGACCGGGTTTGCGGTAGCCTGGTGCGGCATGATCAGCTTCATCAGCCTGGTCGCGCCGCATCTGGTACGCACCATGGGTGGGCCAGATCAACGACAGGTGATACCACGCTCCATGCTCATGGGTGGCTTGCTATTGCTGGTGGCTGACACTGTGGCTCGCTGCATCGCCATTCCGGCGGAAGTACCAGTGGGTATCTTCACTGCCTTGCTGGGCAGCCCTTTCTTCCTGATCCTGCTGCGTAATGCGCGTGGTCGTTTAGCCTGAGTCGTCTACATATCATGTTAATGAAAACCACTACACAACAGAGTTTGCTCCAGCTTGACGCAGTCTGTGCAAGACTGGGCAAGAAAGACTTTGGGCCTTTTAACCTGACTATAGCCAAGGCAGAAAAAGTCGCCATACTCGGCCCCAGCGGTGCAGGCAAGTCCACACTGCTGAAACTGCTGTCCCGTGAATTGAAAACCAGCAGGGGCAACGTCGCGTTCCAGTCACGTGCGCTGGCAAGCTGGTCCTTGATGGAGCTCAGCCGCTTGCGCGCCGTCTTGCCACAAAACAGTGATGTGGCCTTTGGCCTGGAGACCGACCTGGTCATCAGCCTGGGCCGCGTCAGCCGTGCCCATGATCCTGAACTGTCCAACATCGTCAGGCAAGCAGCAGGCATGGCCCATGCTGCCCACTTGCTGGGCCGCCGCTTTGACAGTCTCTCTGGAGGTGAACAGGCACGCGTACAACTGGCACGCATCTTTGCCCAGCTATGGGACCAACGCGACGGCTTGATACTCGTCGATGAACCTTTAGCAGCACTCGACCCCGGCCTGCAATTCGACCTGCTTGCCAGCCTCGAAGAATATGCGACAGAACGCCAGCATGCCATCGTCGCCATCCTGCATGACATCAACCATGCGATGCAGGCATTTGAACGTCTGCTGCTGGTAAAAAATGGCCAGCTGGTCGCTGATATCGCCAGCAACCGCGAAGCCGTACCTGCCCTGGAAGACTTGTATGACATCGCCCTGACTTGCATACATAATGAGGAAGGTGATCTGCTGGTCACCCCCTTGCGTGCATCGTCACGCGCCAGGAAAAGCGCATAGCAAACCACAACTTCGTTGATTGAGAGAAAGAATGAGGGAAATCATGCAAAAACTTAAGATGCTGGATATCAAGGCCTATGTGCCTGCAAAAAACTTTGAAATCTCCCTGGCTTTTTATCAGGACCTGGGATTTGAACTGATCTTCAGCGATGACGGCTATGCCCAGCTCACATATGAGCATTGCAGCTTCATGCTGCAAGAATTCTACCTTGCAGATCACACCAATAATTTCATGATGCACATTTTAGTGAACGATGCCGAAGGCTGGTATCAGGCCATTGCGTCATCCGGCATTGCAGAAAAATACCAGGTACGCCTGACCCCTATCGTCGAACAGGCTTACGGCATGCGCGACTTCACTCTCACAGACCCAAGTGGCGTTCTGTGGTTCATAGGCCAGGACATCGACGATATGGATACCGGTAGCAATGCGTAAAATAATTCTACTCGGAGGCTTGGTCACGGCCAGCCTTTTGTCAGCATGCGCGACCCAGGCTGAAAAACCAGTCAGCGGCAGCAAGATATTATTATTGGGCGAAGTCCATGACAACCCTGATGGACATGCGCACCGCTATGCTGACCTGCAAAAAATGGTCGTCGCAGGCTGGCGTCCGGCCATCGCCATGGAACAGTTCGATCGCGAAAACCAGGCCGAGCTCAGCCAGGCACAGGCAGCTTGCACCGACGCCGACTGCATCATCAGCAAGCTCGGCAACAAGCGCTGGGAATGGCCGCATTATCGCCCCGTCATCCAGCTCGCCATCGATTACAAACTGCCGCTGCTGGCCGCCAACCTTTCGCGCAGCGATGCTGCCCGCGTCATGCGTGAAGGCTATGCGGCAGTGCTCGACAAGAACACCATCAGCAGCTACAAGCTCGACCAAGCCTTGCCCCCCGTAGTAGTTAATGGCCAGCGTGCTGCCATGGAAAGCGGCCATTGCGGCAAGATGCCAGACAATATCGTCCCAAGCATGGTCAGGGCACAAGTTGCGCGCGATGTCTGGATGGCCAAGGTCGTTACTGACAATGCCGACCGTGGTGTCGTCTTGCTTGCCGGTAATGGCCACGTCAGGCGCGACCTTGGTGTGCCGGTATGGCTGCCTGCAAGCCAGCAAGCCAGCCTGCAAATCCATGGCTATGTAGAAGATGCAAGTGGCAACAAGCCCGGCGACACCTCGCTGTACGACGTCAGCCATGTCGTCAAGGCGCATGCACGTCCTGATCCATGTCTCAGCATCCCAACACCTAAAAATCCAACTTAGAAACCAACTTTAGCCTAGCGCAGAGGAACACATGAAACATCAGCCATCAGCCAACGCGTGCCAGCACCTAGGTCTGGCTTCAAGCAAAGTCGGCGAAGTCATGATCTGCCCTGAATGCGGGGTAGTCCACCTGTCTTTGAACCATGTGTCCCTGCGCTTCGATGTCGAGGCTTTCCGCGTGTTGGCCTATATGCTGGCAGAAGCCCAGTTGAATATAGAAAGCTATGATGCGCGCCTGCCCAAAACACCGGAGGCACCTCATGTCACCGGCTTTGAAATAGCACCCGGTAAAAAAATGCATTAATCAAATCATTAATCAAATCATCACGCAAACTTATGCAACATTACCTGGTCAGAAGTATCAAGAGGATTACCGTATGTGTGAACATGACAAACATAGTATTGCACTAACACCAGAAGCCACGCCAGCGGGTTCACGTCGTCGCCGCATCTGGGATCTGACGCATGAATGCCATTGCCCTGTCATCGGCGTCTGCATACCCTTGACTACGCTGCGGCGCATCGTCAACAAGGCCATGAATGGCCAGGCTATTGCCGAAGACTATGAAATCCACGTTGGCGCTATTGCCGAATGTGGCCGCCGCAACCGCCTCTCAGAAGCCATACAGCAAGAGCTGGAACAACGCTATGCCCGCACCATACAGGAATTTCGCGGCGCCAAGACAGTAGAAGCAGTCACCCGACTGTGGCTGGCCGCCATCGACAAGGGCGACGTTGCTGGCGCTTTCTGGGCCGCACTGACCCACCCGCGTTGCGATGCCGATTTGCAAGACGGCTTATGCCGCGACATGCACATGCTGCAGCACCAGGCAGGTGCCAGCGTACGCATAGATATCGCCCGCTACAATGCCCTGGTTGAACAAAACAAATTGCTGACCCGCGAACTTGGCCGCGTGCAGGAAAGACACAAGCGCGCCCTGGCTGAGAAAACCCGCGAGATAGAAAAACAAAACACCCAGTTGATACAACTGCGTGCAGAAAGCATAGGCAAGGACAGCAGCATCCATTTCCTCAGTTGCGACATCGCCGCGCTAAAAGCAGAAATCCCCGAACTGGAAACTCGCCAGCGCTTGCAAAAGAAAGTCGAGCAAATGGCTGAGCGCCAAACCGACATGGAAAACCAGATACGCGAGCTAAAGCAAAAACTCGCAGAGGCCAGCAAAGCCACCGCCAACATTCAGGAACAGGCAGCCGAACAAAGCAAGCAACAGCCAGAAGAAAAAGTCTACCCCATCACCCTGCACCTGAAGCAAAAAACTGTGCTGTGCGTAGGTGGCCGCAGTGGCAATGTGCCCACTTACCGCGACCTCATAGAACGCATAGGCGGCCGCTTTGCCCACCATGACGGCGGCCTCGAAGACAACCAAAGCCTGCTCGACGCCAGCCTGGCAGCCGCCGACCTCGTCATCTGCCAGACCGGCTGCATCAGCCACACTGCCTACTGGCGCGTCAAGGATTTCTGCAAACGCACAGGCAAACGCTGCGTCTTCGTAGAAAACCCCAGCGTTTCATCGCTGGCGCGCGGATTGGAAAAATTCTCGGAAGATGAAGCAACAAGTACAGAAATGATCAGTCAATAAATAGACCGCAATTACTTCCGCAGGAGCGGCTTAAGCCGCGAAAAGCTAATGCAGCCCTGCTCATCCTAAGCATTACTCATGCAGCAAAACGTACGGATTTAAGTTGCTCCTACTTGAAGCAAAGCATCGTGCCTCTGGCATGGTGTTAGGCAGCTTATTGATTGCCAATCAGTTCTTTTTAATCGCGTCTCTTAAAAGTTCGGTTGGAAAAATATCTGTCATAAGAACCATCGCTTTTTCTTTTTTTGCGTCTTCTATCATTGCGCCCAAAACGCCGCCAACGATACCACCCGTGGTTCCTGCTGCAACTGGCGAGGCACCACTGGGGTTACTAAGGGCAGTTTGAGTAGCAACTGTTGAAATGTCACCCGATGATCCACTTGCTGGGGAGCGATAACGACTACCCGAAAATTCATGAGAATAAATTTTTGACAGAGATTTTGATGTAGGATCACGTGGAAGCCAAAATCCGCCATCCCGTGTATCTACGATTTTATTGTCTTTAGTATCGATCAGCACCACGCAATCATCAGGGCCACGATAGTAAACTCCATTTTCCGCTTCAAAAACAGGCACGTACTTTCCTTTTGTCACACCGACAGCCAAACCAACGCTCCAGCCCATGCTTGTTTTGAAACTGACGTCTTTTTCCAGTTCAATATACGGACGACCTGGTATAGATGGCTTCAGGCTGCTCTTAGAAACATAAGGAAGATGCCCGCACCCGCCGAGAGCGAGAATGAAAAAAAATAAAACATATTTGCGAATAATCGTGTTCATTGAAATTAAAGGGTAAAGTGGCAAGAATGCACTGATTGAAAAAATTCTGTTTTTTTCGGCTACAAATATAGCCGGGCGGAGTATGCCAGTTTATTAAATGCTACGCCATACTTTGTACCTGAAGCAAAAACAGCCTAGTGTATAAGTGGCCACAGCGGCAATGTAAAAACTTACCGCGACATTTCAATAAAACAAAAAATTGTTCCAGTAGGCGCGGCTTCAACTGCGAACAGCATTCGCAGCTAAAGCCACTCCTACGAAAAGCCCACGTCACGAGCGGAGACCGCCTCACTTCAGTACATCCGCCGCATCAACGACGTCCACTCCCTGCAGTTGCCTCAGCCAGCTATCAAACCAGGGTTTATGGGAAACACCGACAACAGACAAAACGCGGGCACCTGGACGCTCGCGGAAAGTTTCACGTATATTGGCGACCATGCGCATATTGCGTATCTCCCAGCCTGCCACCCACATCTGCGGATAGCCTTCCGCCGACTTCGCACGCATCGACGGGATAATGTTGGCTTCTGCATATATGCGCAAACCTTCAGGTTCATTGATGTAACGGTACAGGGGCAACAAGTCAGTGGTGAGCGTCAGTTCATCTTCACCTTTCTTTCGCACATTCAAGCCAGTATTACCTGCTGCCCATGCAGACTCTATGGAACGGACAAAGGCTTTGATGTCCGCTACATCGATACGGTCACCGGTATGGTTGTCGACTGCATGGACACGCTGCAAACCCAGTCGCGCTGCCAGGCGAGCAGCAATTTGGTAACTTTCGTTATTGCGCTTTGCTGTCTGCGTGAGTTGAGCAATCAGCACCTCATTCAAGCCATCGCCAGCACGGCGCTCAGTTTCTGCCAATTGCAGCCATTGCACATAGGCAGATGCGGTATCGTACGATGCCAGGAACAAGGCAGCCAGACGACGGCGCTGCGCCGCGGTTGCCTGCTCTGGCCAGGCTTTCAGCATCTTGTCTGCTTCAGCCATCGCAGCAGGCGCATCCAAACCCGTGGCCAGCCTGGCTGCTTCGACCGATGCACAATAGTCCGCACCATATTTGGCGACATGACGGGCGACCATATCGCACTCTTCGCCTGATTCAGTTTCTATCGTAATAATCTCTGGTTTGAATTTCACCAGCTTATCGAGCACACCGTCCAGCGATGCAGGATTGAAGCTGGCTGGCATGCTGCGCAAGTGCACCGTCCCTAACACCAGCACCTGGGCACGCGGCCCGGTCATATCACGATCCAACGCTGTCAAATCAAGCTGCGCCTGCGCCAGAACCGGCACCATTGCACCTGCAAACAGTATCCGTTTTACCCATTGCTCCATGTAATTTCCCCAGATTGATCAAACTACGCGAATCTAGGGCATAGCATGGGGATGAACAAGAAGAAGAGGACAGGATGCAGTTACAGCAGTCTGGAATGCAAAAATGACAGAACAGGACGTAGTGCTAAAAACATCCATTCATACGGATATCAGAACTGTCACTCAATCGCAGCGCATTCAGATCAACTCTATACTCTGCAAATTCAAATAACTGCTCTCCCGTATCGTGGTTACAAAATCGCTGAGGTAAGCCTTGGCAGACAAATCTGGCAGGCAAGCCGCATACAGCCTGCCAGTCAGCCCATCCTCGGTAATGCGCTTGGGCAGTACATAATCGCGGTTCACATAGTTTTGTGCGGCCCAGACCGGCAAGGTGGCGATGCCGCGCTTGCTGGCGACCAGTTGCAGCATGGCGACTGTCAGTTCTGTCGTGCGTCTGGCAGTATCCACACCGGCTGGCTTTAAGACCTGGCGCACCACGTCGAGCATATCATCGGGCACGGGATAGGTAATCAGGGTATCGGTCGCAAAGTCTTGCGCGACCAGGTAATCACGCTTGGCCAGTGCATGGTCTTTGGCGATCAGGGCAATGATCTCGAAACGAAACAGGGGGTGATAAGCCACGCTTTCAGCCGCATCCATTTCCGACACGATGGCGACATCCGCCTTATGGCTATACAGCAGCCCGACAGGGTCGGCCTGGAAGCCGGACACAATATCCAGCTCCACTTCAGGCCAGCGCTGGCGGAACAAATCCATGGCTGGCATGAGCCAGTCAAAACAGGTATGACATTCCACCGCAATACGTAACTGCCCTGCCACGCCCTGCGCCAGACGAGCGAGGTCACGCTCACAATTGGCGACTTGCGGCAAGACGCTGTCGGCCAGTTGCAGCAGACGCTCACCCGCAGGCGTGAAGCGTATGGGTGTGGTCTTGCGCTCGAATAGCGGCACGCCATGATGCTCTTCCAGCAACTTGATCTGGTGCGAGAGGGCAGACTGGGTGACGTTCAGCAAGACGGCAGCCCGCAATAAATTACCGGATTCACGCAGGGCATGCAGGGTTTTCAGGTGGCGTAGTTCTAGTATGGAATGCATGATCTCCTGGCCTTGCAGGCCTCATTATGAATAAAATTCAAGATGATTCTTAAAATATGTCGTTTGAATCATAGTCAATTCTAACTCATCATACTCAAAACTGATAGGAGATTGATATGACAACAGCACACACCTTGGGCTTTCCCCGCATAGGTGCCCAAAGAGAATTGAAATTCGCGCAAGAATCCTTCTGGCGCGGCGACATCACAGAAACTACCCTGCGTGAAACCGGCAGCGACTTGCGCGCCCGCCACTGGGGTTTGCAGAAGCAGGCTGGCCTGGATATGGTCAGCGTTGGCGACTTTGCCTGGTATGACCAGGTCTTGAACACCTTGGCCTTGCTGGGTGCCCTGCCCACGCGCTTTGGCTTTGATGCAAAAAAACTGAGCCTGGCAGACTACTACGTCGCCGCCCGTGGCAACCCAGAGCACTTTGCCATGGAAATGACCAAATGGTTTGACACCAACTACCATTACCTCATACCAGAATGGACAGCCGACACCAGCTTTGATGGCGGCGTAGACTGGCTGTTTGAAGAACTGGCACAAGCACAGTACCTGGGCCACACCGCCAAAGCAACCCTGGTTGGCCCTTTGACCCTGCTCTACCTCGGCAAAATCAAAAGCGGTCTGGACATCAAACTCGATTTGCTACCCAGGATCATCCCCGCCTACCAGCTCCTGCTGGCCCGCCTGCAAGAACAAGGCGTTGAATGGGTGCAGATAGATGAGCCTATTCTGGCACTGGATCTGGACAACGCCTGGCTGGACGCCTTTGTGCTGGCTTACAATGCCCTGGCACAAAACACACCCAAGATCCTGCTATCCACTTATTTCGAATCAGTACAAGAACGCGCCACCCTGCTGCATGCCCTGCCTATCGCAGGACTGCACCTGGACCTGGTACGCGCACCACAGCAACTGCCTGCCCTGCTGGCCAACTGGCCGCAAGACCGCGTATTGTCCGCCGGCGTCATCGATGGCCGCAATATCTGGCGGGCTGACCTGACAGCCCTGCTGGCCGACTTGCAAGCCGCCCATACACAACTCGGTGACAACTTGTGGCTGGCCACAAGCTGCTCATTACAGCACGTACCAGTTGATCTGGCAGCAGAAACCGCACTCGATGCGGAAACCCTGAGCTGGCTGGCTTTCGCGACGCAAAAACTCGATGAAATCGTCGCCCTGAAACAAGCACTGAATGGCAATGCTGCCAGCGTCGCCCATCAGTTCAAGGCGGCTGACCAGGCCGTCGCCAGCCGCCGCACGTCAGTTCGCATCCACAACCCCATCGTACAAAAACGCCTGGCTGCTGTGACTGAACAAGATGTGACACGCCACAATGCATTTACCCAGCGCATCAGCCAGCAACAGCAGCGCTTTGCGCTACCGCTATTCCCCACGACCAGCATAGGCTCCTTCCCACAAACCAAAACCATACGCCAGGCACGTGCCGCCTATAAGCGCGGTGACTTGTCGCATCTGGAATACCTCGAAGCCATGCGCGCAGAAATCCGCCTCGTCGTTGAGCAACAAGAAAAGCTGGACATCGACGTACTGGTCCATGGCGAGCCAGAACGCAATGACATGGTTGAATATTTCGGCGAACAACTCTGGGGCTATGGCTTCACCCTGAACGGCTGGGTACAAAGCTATGGTTCACGCTGCGTCAAACCGCCCTTCATCTACGGTGATGTTTACCGTCCAGAAGCGATGACAGTCAGCTGGAGTGAATACGCTCAGAGCCTGACTGCCAAAACCATGAAAGGCATGTTGACCGGCCCCGTCACCATGTTGCAATGGTCCTTCGTGCGCGACGATCAGCCACGCTCCACCACCGCCCTGCAAATCGCCCTGGCCCTGCGTGATGAAGTTGCCGACCTCGAAAAAGCGGGCATAGGCATGATACAAATCGACGAACCCGCCTTCCGCGAAGGCCTGCCACTGAAACAGCAAGACTGGTCCGCCTACCTCGACTGGGCAGTACACGCCTTCAAGTTAAGCTCGGCAGTCGTCAGGGATGATACGCAAATCCATACCCTCATGTGCTATTCAGAATTCAACGACATCCTGCCCTGGATAGCCGCCATGGATGCCGACGTCATCACGATAGAAACCTCGCGCTCGGACATGGAATTGCTCGACGGCTTCGGCGAATTCGCCTACCCGAATGACATAGGGCCCGGCGTGTATGACATCCACTCACCACGCGTGCCCAAAGTCACAGAAATGCAAAGGCTGTTGCAAAAAGCCCGCAGCGTCCTCCCCGACGCCCGCCTCTGGGTCAACCCCGACTGCGGCCTGAAAACCCGCGACTGGCCAGAGACGATAGCAGCATTGGAGAATATGGTGCAGGCCGCCAAGTTGTTGCGGGCGACTGTGGCGGCGAATGATGAGGAGCATCAGGATTGTTGCTGATGGGTTTTGATTAGATTGGTTTTGTTCTTTTGCGCAAGGCACATCTTCACTTTATTGTGAGTATGTGCCATTGTGCTTTATATCTTTCATCTTGCACCAAGTGAAAAGCGATATGGATGAATAACAGTGCTGAGTAGCTGGAAAATCACAAAAAGTTTCTGAAAAATCTTTCTGACGCAATTACCTTTGCACGCGTCGCTTAGAACCTGTTCGAGATCTTTTTTGATCACTCCCGCCGCAAGAGCAAAGTGAGGAATGCCAAATTAACGAATTGCAAGCTGGTATTCAATTGTCGCTCACAGTTTTTCCAAAGGCGATGGCATTTCTCAAGCCAGGCAAAAGAGCGTTCCACCA
>Ga0187843_10000221_pt1 | contig 45570 bp, 38 predicted proteins | sample SpaLakP09_SKY_43_FD_134516 | JGI IMG/M metagenome (GOLD analysis project Ga0187843, IMG submission 134516) | Oligotrophic lake water microbial communities from Sparkling Lake, Wisconsin, USA - SP09_SKY_43 | ecosystem: Environmental > Aquatic > Freshwater > Lake | place: USA: Sparkling Lake... | reverse complement strand
TCATTGTCGTCGCCTAATTCTCTCATTTCTAGGTGAGTTGGACGGATTGCCTCGTGCGCTTCCTGGGGTTTCACCTCTCTATCAATTTCTAAATTTTTTGCTTTTTTTGATTCATTTTTGGTCTTTTTGGTTTTGACAGGAGGACTCGGGGTATCCCCATTTTCTCTCTTCATGTTGTTTTTCAAAGAGTCAATTTCATTATGAATATACCTTTTATCATTATAATTTTGTATAATATAGGTTTTTACATTTTCAACAAATTCAGCGCTGTATTTTTTACTGTCGGTTCTCATATAAGTAATATAGCCTTCCTCATACAATGTCTGACATAGTTTCATGGTTTCCTTGGGTGATATGTGTAATTCATTGCTCGCCAATTGTTGTATACGCGAAGTGGTTAATGGTTGAGGCGGTTCTTTAAACACTTTTTTAGGATCACTGCAGGTAAAAATATGGTTGTGCTCACATGTCTTTTCCAAAAATTCGCACATGGTAGCTTCACACTCGTATTCCTTATTTAATTCAAACGCGACCCCTCCACTGAAATACCCTGTCGTGTTGTATAATGTATTTCCTGGATGATTCGCGATTTCAATATGATTATCATAAATGATTTTCAAGGCGGGTGTTTGGCATCTACCAGCGCTCAACCCATTACTGGAAATATATTTCCACAGCACAGGCGAGACCTTGAATCCGACCATTAAATCAAGAACCTGACGTGTTTGTTGCGAATTCACTTTATTCATGTCGATTGTTTTAGGATTCATCATGGCATTTTGAATTGCGGATTCTGTGATTTCATGAAATATGATTCTTTTGGTGGTTTGAACTGGAAGATCAAAGAGAGAACAAATATGCCACGCAATAGCTTCACCTTCACGATCATCATCAGTCGCCAATATTACCTCGTTGGATTGTGCTATTTCTCTCCTCAACTTGTCTATTTGTTTCTCTTTTTTCTCATCATTTTTGTATTTAATATTAAAATATGGGTCAATATCATCTAGTGATTCCAGTTTTCGCAAATGTCCGAAACTAGCAACACACTTGTAATTTGCGCCTAAAAATGATTCTATTTTTGCGCATTTTGCTGGCGATTCTACAATCACTAATGTGGTTTTAGATTTATTATAAGATTTGGTAGACATACTTATAAATCAAGTTATATATGTAATATCATTAACATTTTAAACCCTTTTTCCTTTTTGAAAATAGAGTCAAAGAGAGAAACATGGTAGTGTTTTAGGTAGTGTTTGATATTTAGAAACTTTATTATTTTTGAATTTGATTTGTTTGGAATTTTAAAAATAATAATATGTGTATACTATATACTATTATATGGGGCGTTGTCAAAATGGAACAAGAAAAAATAAAACAGGAGATTGTATTCGTTTGTCTCAAATTGTGAGTCATCGTTGTCAAAATGGCTCTCGTAAAAACAGAAAAACTGGCGAATGCCAGAAAAAGTCTGAAATTAAACGCGTGCGTTGTCCAAATGGAAGTAGAAAAAATGTCATTACAAAAAAATGCGAAAAATACGATGCTTCAAATAAAACAATGAAAACAAGAAGTACTAAAAAACTATCTGGTAAAAAGTCATCCTCTAGAAATTCATCGGCTTCATTATCATCATTACTAAAAAAAATATCAAATCGTAGAACACCAGTCTCTCAAAGAACCCCAATTGACATGAGCAAACCCATTGATTTTGGAACATCCACATTATCAGAATCATCATTAAAATTAAAACCAAACACTCCTAATCCTTTACCAGCACCGGAATTTATGTCTATTGTTGAAAAAAAAGTTACACCAAAAAAGAGTTCATCATTGTCCTCTGTAAAAAAATCTTCTCAAAAAAGTAAATCATCGTTATCATTAAAATCTAAATCGAAAACCGCTACACCTGTTCCTTTGTCAGTAAAAGAAAAAGAATCATCAAATAAATTGCCAGAAACTCTTGTTCTTGATAAACCACTTTTTATTGAAAACCCATCATCATCCAAGAAATCATCATCCTCATCCAAGAAATCATCAAAGAAATCATCCTCATCCAAGAAATCATCATCATCATCCAAGAAATCACCCAGATCATCTGTAAAATTAGATTCATCCATGAGTTTTAGCGGTAGTAATAGCACTAGAAATAGCAATAGTTATGATAAATCAAGTAACACAAAAATACCAATTGTACCAAAACCATCAATCGTAATGAATACAAAAAATGAATCAAGTCAGTCACTCATTCCTGTAAATGTCGTCAATCCACCTGTCATTCATGTCAATGAAGACAAACAAGCCTACCTTGATGCCAAATTCGAAGAATACGATGCTGCTGAGCAAAAGAAGAAGTCGTCTAAAAAGGAAAAGAAGGTCGAGGAATCATCAGCAAATACAAAACGAGAAAATGACCAAATTATTTTAAACCGTTTAAAATTAAAAAAAAAAAAATAAAAAATATATATAAAATAATATATGTATTTTTTAATCGATACAAAAGTAAAAGTTATATTTGGATGGTCAGCAAAATGTGGCTGTTCACATATTAAAAAAATTTATTGGTATTTACAAAATAGTATTATAGATAATGAAATACATAGTAAAAAAGAATGGAATACTTTACCAAATGATATTGAAAATTATACAACCATATTGATTATCAGAAATCCATACGAAAAAATTATTTCGGGATTTTTAGATAAATATAAAAAAGAAGGACAATTTAGACATTTATGGAAACATGATACTCTTACATTTTCTACCTTTGTAGACAAATTAATAAAAAATGACTGGAAAATCATTGACAAACATCATTTTATTCCACAAACAAATGATGCTTTTGATATAAGAGTCAAAAATAGTAAAGAATTAATCATTTATGATATTAAAAATATTAATTATAATTATATTGAAGATTTATTTCAAAAAAAAATACCGGAAAATTTAATAAATTTCAAAGGTCAGCATGTACGTAAAGCAGATATTCTATTAGAAAAATATATTTATGACATGGACATGTCAGAATATTTTGATTACAAAGTGCCAACAAAATATTTTTATAACAAAGAAATCAAAAATAAAGTATATCATTTTTATATGAATGATTTTATATTTTTTAAAGAAAGCGGATTTGATTATACTATAGAAAATGAATAACTATTGATTCCAACATTTATCAACACATTCCAAAAAATGATTTGTAAGAATATCGGGTCTTAATAAGGTTGAAACTAGTTTTTGACAATTTTCAATGATTTTTTGTTCAACCTCTGGATTGTTTTGTAAATAATTAAATTTTTCAATGATATCCGAATAATCTGGTTTAATTTCTATATAATGCTCATTTGGTTTCACTAATTTTTCCCAATAAAATTCATGTTCTTTTTTCACATCTTTTAATTTAAAAATAACTCTTTTTGAATGTAAAAAAGAATATAATTTTGTTGAATAAGTGTGACCAGGTACATCAATTAAATATCTATATTTTTTCATATCAACAAAAGTAAACATTGAGGGATCATTTGGCGAATATTTATTGGTAGATATATATTCTAATACATTTGGAAATTTATTACAATAATCCATATATTTTAACCGATATGGTTTTGTAGTTCCGCATAAAAATCCAAATCCCCCAATCTTATGAATCGTTGGGGTTGAATCGTCGTGAATGAGATTATTTATTATTCCATAATGAATGTTTCTTACATCTTCCAATGATACAAAACAGTCTTTAAATTTTAAACTTCCATGTAGTTTTTCCTTTATTTTTATTTTTGAAAGTATGTTTTCCATAAATATGTTTTGTTCCTCATTATTTATTTTATAATTATCACTATTTGTGCCTTTTATTATAAATTTATTATCCTGAATACTTATTTCATATATACCTTTAGGATAATCCGTATCTATTATTAACATGTATATATATCTATACATGTGAGTAATATTTTATATTATTTTTATATTATAATGTTTTTTTGAAGTCTTTCCATGAAATATTTATCACCTCTTTGGGTTGTATAACTTCAGGTTCATCTTGATTCAACTTTTCGGCTTTTCTTAAAGCACTGTCAACATATAATTCTTTGAGTAATGTCCCTATAATAAATGATCCTTCATGTTGATCAATTTCTCCATCTTCAATTCTTCTTAATATATTCAAAAATTGATTTAGGATTTTCAAATCAATTTCATCCTTGCGGATTTTATTGTAAATATCTGTATAATATGTGAATAAAAACCCGCATTCACTTATACCTTCTTTGTGAATTTTATCTTGATTATTTCTGTATTTTGCCTTTAACATGATTAAATTATTTATATCATTTTGAAGTAAATGACTGTGTTTTAAATCACGAATTAACTCTGTTTGGTCTTCCACATTATTTGCCTTGATCATTTTTTGGAGTTGTAGTCTTGCCTTGTCGTCCATTTATTTATTTTCATATTTTTATTTTTATATTTTAATTTATTATAATAATATATATGTTAAATACTAGTTTAAAACCTGAAGAATTAAACGGTGGAACAAATAATATATTACCTGCCCCCCAAGTGAAAGGTATGCTTGCGGGTTCTCCTATGGAAAGCGCATATCTTGGTGGTAAACAAAACGGTGAACTTATTAGTTCATTATCAAAAGTTGGTGGTAAAAGAAGAATCCGAAGAATAAAATATAAAGGAGGCGCTGGAACTGTAGTAATTCCAACTATGATTGTCCCATATAACGACCAAATGGCAGGTACACAGTCAGTAAATGGTCAATTTGCTAGTAATGCGTCGTCAATATTACAAGGTGGTGAAAATAGTAAATATGATAAGGTAACGCTTGTTGGTGGTAGTCGTCGTCGAAAATCCAGAAAGACTCGAAAATCCAGGAAATCCAGGAAATCCAGGAAATCAAAAAAATAAATTATTTAATGTTGAAATATATAAATAATATATAAATAATATCTACATAATATTTAACTATGTCTGTTGGTATTGATTACGCAAGATTAATTTTTGTTATTATTGGATTTATAGTTATTATATCAACCATGTTTCTGTTTGTATCAATTACTGATATTAAAGCTAATTGGGCAAATTACCGATGTAATCCAATGTATATGCCATTATCCGATAATATAGAAAAAGATTTTGTATTTTGTATTCAAAACATGCAAACAAATTATATGGGTTATTTACTCCAACCATTAACTTATATGACATCTACATTATCTACATTAGCCGGTCAATTTGTTGGAAATATTGATGCTATTCGAACCGTATTAAGTAATGTACGCACATTTGCGACAACTATTTTAAGTGGAATTTTTTCATCATTGATGAGTATCGTCGTATCTTATCAAAAATTAATTATATCAATCAAAGATTTAGCAGGTAAACTTATTGGTTCTATGGTTAGTTTAATGTATATAATGTATGGAAGTATGATGACAATCCAAAGTACATGGAATGGTCCACCAGGTAAAATGGTAAGGGCGCTTTGTTTTCATCCAGAAACAAAAATAAGATTAAAAAATGGTGACGTCCGTTTGATGAAGGATTTAGATTTAGGAGATGTTTTAGAAAATGATATAAAAATACAATCCATCATGAAAATGAATAATTTAGAAAATGAAAATAAATTATACAAGTTTGAAAAAATGGGTGTAGACGGTGATACTATTTATGTTACTGGAAAGCATATGGTATTTTATGAGAAAACCAAGAAATTTATATATGTTGATGAACACCCAATGGCTCTAGAACAAAATGAAGTTTCAAGCGACTGGTTTAGTTGTTTAATTACATCAGACCATCGGATACCTATTGGTAGACTTGTATTTTGGGATTGGGAAGATGATGACATAGCATATTAAATGCGGAATGATTATTCAAATGATTAAAATAAAATATTATTTAATAATATGAAAGAATATTTTAAAAAAATAATGAATAATATAAGTCATATTGCTGATATATGTGCAATACCTTTTTTTACTTTAGCAGTTATTTATTTTTATAATATTGAAAAAAAAAGTAATTTAGAATATTTATTGTTATTTTGGAGTATTTGCGGACTTGTATTGGATATTTTATTCAGTTGGCAGTTTTTATATGGTAAAAAATATAGTATCAAATAATCATATTAGAATAAATATATTATAAATAAAAATAAAAACATTATTATCCATTATTTATATATGAATAATAATATGAATAATAATATGAATAATAATATGAATAATAATATGAATAACAATGATATATTTAACACCACATTTAATGACTCATATAATACTGTAAAAAATTTATACAAAAACATTGGATTTATGGACCAATATGGGGGTGATGTATTTTTATGTTTTATATATTTTCTCATACCTATAACTATTTTTTTTTATTTTAAAACACTCAAAGACACTCAGTCAATTAAAGACGATTGGTCTAATCAGAGATGTAACCCGACAGTGATTCCTTTTGCCGGATTTATTAACAAACCTGAACATATGACTATGGCTGAATTTACACAACAAAATTTTACATTTTGTATTCAATCTATTTTAGTTTCAATCAGTTCATTTGCTCTTCAACCATTGACATTTATTACATCGTCTTTATCAAGTATCTATGGTGATTTGAGTGGCTCAATTGATTCGTCCAGAATTCTCGTGTCAAATATTCGAACAAATATGGCAAACATTAGTAAAGAAATTTTAAATCGTATTATAAATTTTACTGTGCCTGTTACTAAAATGATTATTGGTTTTAATGACCTCGTTAAAAAAGTAGTAGGGGTGCTTACATCGGGTATATATACTAGTTTAGGCACATATTATGCTTTAAAGGCATTTTTAGGAGCATTAGTTCAACTGATTATTTATGTATTGATTTCCGCGGTTGCTGTAATCATTAGTCTATGGTTAATACCGGTAACCTGGCCGATGGCAATTACGGGTACGGCTATTTTTAGTGCGGTATCAATAACTATGGCAATTTTTCTCGTATTTTTAACCCAAGTTTTGAATATACGAACGAGCGGATTTAAAATACCCAAAGTTCCGTCTAGACCAAAAATAAGTGCTTGTTTTGACAAAAACACTATGATGAAAATGGCTGATAGAACAATGAAAAAAATAAGTGAAATTAAAGTTGGTGATGAATTATGGAGTCTTGGTGATAATCAAAATATTATAACCGCAAAAATACGATTATCTACGGCATATGGTAAAATGTACAAGTTGGGTGATGTCGTTGTCAGTGGGTCACATCGTGTAAGAAACGACGGGATGTGGATTTTTGTAAATAAACATCCTGATGCTAAACCAGTTGAAAATTATAGTGAACCAACCATCTATTGTCTAAACACAACATGTAAGGAGTTTACTATTGGGAATTATGTATTTAGCGATTGGGATGAGATCACAGAAGAAAATTATAATATAATAAATAATTATTTAAAATTAAATAATTCGCAAAATGAAGGAAAAGATTTAGACAAAACAGATATACACAAATTATTTGATATGGGGTTTGACGAATACACATATCTTCATTTAAAAGACCGTAAAATAGCAAAAATAAGTTGCGTCAAATTAGGGGATATATTGAAAAATGGTGAAAAAGTCTATGGTTTAGTAGAAATTTTAAATCCATCTTCTTTAGGTAATTCTAATAAATTATACCATTTATTGACTGATAAAAATAGTTTTCATTTGAACGGAATTCAAATAGGGGATTATAATTCTTTGATTGACAAGTGCTTCGTTTAAAGATTAAGAAATTTTTAAAATACATCGCAATAAAAATATATATATATATTTATATTATAAATATGTCTAAGAAAACAACCTTTGAAAAATATTTTTTAAATATTTTTGTTTTTATATTAACAATTTTTTTAATTTATATATTTTTTAAAGTTGTTTTTCTAGGAAAAATAGAAGAATATTTTGTTCCACTTGGAATAAAAGAATTTTTTAAACCTTTGGGGTGTGATCCAAAAAAAGACCCAACTTGTAAATAAAAATTGTATATTTTAGGTAAATAAAAATTTTATTATATATAAAAATTATCTTATAATTATATATAATAATGGAAATATCTATACCTGGATTAAAACTTAATTTAGTAACATTACTTATTATTGTTGTATTGTTTTGGATAATAGCAGGTCATTTACTATTTTCTACTTGTACCGTATCCGCGTCTGATTTTCACAGTATATTTAAGAGTACTGCCTCAAGAGTAGTCGAAGCATTTACTAACAGAAAAAAAGAAGGATTCACTGCCATGAAGGACTCACAATTTGCCAAAGCAAATGAAGTACCTGTCGACACCTCGGCTTGGTTCACTCCTAACCTATCTTACACCAAGAATACCGACTTGAAGAAGGATAAGCCAATTCAAGATATCTTGAACCGTCCAGCACAACCAATCCCTTTACCAGAAGGCGAATTGGATTTCTTTGCGACTACCGAGTTCAAACCTGAATGTTGCCCAAATGCTTACTCCAACAGTACTGGGTGTGCCTGTATGACGGTCCCGCAATATAATTATCTTGTAACGAGGTCAGGTAATAACGTCCCTTATTCCGAATATTAAGAGCATAAATTTTCAAATAATAATTTTATACAAATAATTATTATTTAAAAATAACTTAAAGACTTAAACTTAAATTAAGTAATTATGTCAAGATACGACTATACATATTTAAAAGATTTATGCGAAAAGAATAATATTAAATTACTACACGATTATTCATGTAATAGTATTAACATATTTTCAAATATAGAAGGCGAATGTTTGAATGAAAATTGTAATCATCATTTTTCAAAAAGTTTTCGTTCTTTATTGAAAACAAATGGATATTGTTTAGGTTGTAGTAAAATATTTGGAAAAGAAAAAATAAAACAGACATGTTTGGATAAATATGGTGTAGATAATCCATTAAAATGTCAAACAGTAAGGGATAAAATGAAAAATACTTGTATGGAAAAATATGGTGTAGAGTATTCTTCTCAATGTAAAGAAATACAAGATAAAGTAAAGGAAACAAATATGTCACGATACGGAGTTACTTGTGGGTTGAAATTAGAAGAAACTAAAAACAAAATTAAAAAAACTTGTATGGAAAAATATGGTGTAGAGTATCCTTCGCAAAGTCATTTAATAAAAGAAAAAAAGAAAATAAGTGCTATTAAAAAATATGGTGTAGAACATATTTCTCAAGCAGAAGAGGTGAAAGAAAAGAAAAAACAAACATGTTTTATGAATCATGGTGTAGAACATCCTATGCAGAGTGGAGAAATTAAAGAAAAGGGTAAAGAAACTTGTATGAAACATTTTGGAGTTGAATATTCTTTACAAAGTAGTGAAGTTAGAGATAAAGGAAAAGTTACATGTTTAGAAAAGTATGGAGTAGAACACCCGTTACAAAATGAAGAAATACGAAATAAAATTAAAGAAACTTGTATAGAAAAATATGGGGTAGAATATCCTTCTCAAAGTGAAGAAGTAAAAAATAAAATTAAAGAAACATATTTGAAAAAATATGGTGTTGAACATAATATGCATGTTCCAGAATTATCTGAAAAATGTTCACATCAATCATATTTATCAAAAGAATATACTTTACCTTCTGGAAAAGTAATCAAAATACAAGGTTATGAAAAGTTTGCGTGGAACCATTTATTATTTCAAGAAAAAATATGTGAAAATGATATTGTTTATGAAAGAATAAATGTTCCCGAATTATGGTATTTAGACAATGAAGGCAAAAAACATAGACATTATGTGGATATTTATATTCATTCAAAAAATTTATGTATTGAAGTAAAATCAAGTTGGACCGCATATAAAAAACAAGATAATATATTTATAAAACAAGAATGCGCAAAAGAACTCGGGTATTTATATGAAATATGGGTGTATGACGCAAAGGGAAATATAGTTGAAAAATTCAAATAATAATTATTTAAACCTACTTAAAGAAACATCGCATCTAAGCAAAAACAAACATATATACTAAAAATCCTACAATGGATAGTATAAATATTGTCACGACGATGTATATATGTAAAACATCATTGTTACATATATATGTTTCTCGTCTATTTCCATTTTCCAATAATTGGGACGATAGTGTGAAATCACTACTACTTACTGAATTCATCATTTGAAGTGCTTCTTTATCTAAAATAATATTTTTAATACAATTCAATAAAAAATATTATTTTACAAAACAAAATTTAACTATCTATAACTAACTATACATACAAACCATATAACGATTTACTTAATTCGTCCTTATCTTTTTTAATTAATTTATCTACGACATCATTGGCGACTGTCATTGGGAATTCTACTTTCAATGACATTTCTTGTTCAAACAGATTCGTGCCGGGTTTCATCAGTCTATACAAGTTGAGCTTGGTATAAATGATTTCTAAACAACGCTTTAAATTACGCACCCCGTCTTCCTTCATACAATATTCTTCAATTATATGATGAATTGTGTTGTCGGGTATCACTATGTCTTCACTGGTGAATTTTACTTGTTCTCTTATTTTTGGCAGTAAATAGTTTGTGGAAATAATCGTCTTTTCTTTCTTATCATAACCTTTGGTTTGAATTTTGTACATACGATCGCGCAAGATTGGATTTACTTTTGATTCATCGTTATAACTGAATATAAACAAACATTTACTCAAATCAAAATCTATTTCCGAGAAATACTTGTCATGGAATTGCGAGTTTTGTGATGTATCTGTTAAATGTGTTAATATTCCTGCGATTTCCTCACCTTTTGGCGTATCACTGATTTTATCCAATTCATCAAAGTAGATCACTGGATTCATACATTTACTGTCAATAATAATTTGAACTATTTTGCCCCAAACACTGCCTTCATAGGTATACGAATGACCTTCCAAGAAACTACTGTCTGTCGCACCACCAAGAGCAATAAATGAAAACGGACGATTCAATATTTTACTGATTCCTTCTTTTACCAAACTAGTTTTACCAGTACCCATGGGTCCCTTAATCGCAATCGCACTGCCAATTGCCTCTGGATTTGTTACAAGTTGACCTAACATTTGCATGATTTGCATTTTCGCGTCGTTTAATCCATATACCGCATTATCTAGTGTTTTTTGTGCTTTTTCCATGAATTCGTGGCATGCCTCCACGCCATCACTAATATTCACTGGTAGGGTTTCATATTTGCCAAATGGTATACGCATAAAAGTATCTACCCAGTTTTTGATTTTATAATACTCGCCACTTCCAGGTTCCATGTATCTCAGTGATGCTATTTTCTTCATGGCGGATGCTTTAAATACAGCTGGTATATTCGATTCTAACAATGTCATTCGGTATGGTTTTTCAACACGACTGATTTTATTAATTTCGCGCACCTCTTTGATAATTTTCTTTTGTTCCTCGGTTTCCAACTTTTCAAAAAACTTGTAATCATTCATCGTATTTTTGTCACGAATCACACGTTTAAATATACGCGAATTTTTTGCCTTTTGTTTCTTTTCTTTTTTAGCATTTTTCTTTTTATTTTCTTTGACCTTTTCTTCATAAGTCTCAATACAATCCAAGATCGCCTTGTTGTTTTTGTTTTTACCTTGTAATTCTTTTAATTGTTTCAAAACCTCGTCTTCGCTTGATTCATTTTCTTTTTCGTCAGCGTTTTCCTTTTCATTGGTAATTTTCAAGACATGGTTTTTTGATGATTTTTTGGATTTTTTAACAACAACATCTTCCTCATCCTCTTCTGATTCATCGTCTTCTTCAACATAATCTTCATCAGAATCATAATCGTCGTCACTGGATGAATCGGTTGAAACACTTTCGTCTTCATCCTCGGTTTCGGATTCTTCATAATCTTCATCTTCCGAATCATAATCTTCCCAAATACTTTCTTCATCTTCATCTGCATGACCACCAATCGTAAAGATAATATTTACTTTGTTTGATCCAGATTTTTCATTATTATCATCGTCATAATTGTCTTCAGAATCATCCTCGCTTTCGCTTTCAGAATCCTCCTTTTTGAGATTTTTCTTACTTTTATCTCGTTTTAATGGTTTTTTTAATTTATTACCATATTTTTTAACAGGTTTTTTTTTGGGGGATTGGGTTTTCTTTTTAGGTTGTTCTTCCTCTTCATCATCATCATCTTTGGATTCATCATTATCATCATCATCGCGTTCTTGTTTTTCCTTCTTTTTTTTATCGTTTTTCATAATATCGTCACATAATTTTTTTAATTTATTTGTGTCCTTTACCTTTTTATCCATGTATTTTGATGGAAATATTTTTGAAATAAATTTGCGATATTCTGGAATGTCAATTTCATCTTCTTCATCATCATCTTCCGTTTCAATATAACTGTCACTTTCACTGTCAGATGATTCATTGTTTTTTCTACGTTGTTTGATTTCCTCTCTCTTTTTAGATTTAGAGGTTGACTTGTCCTTTTTAAAGGTAGTAGATGCGGTTTTCACTTTTGAGTCTTTGGTCATTGTGTATAATGTTTATATATTTTTGTATTACTAAAATTTAAATCAATTTTTTTACAATTATTATTTTGATTTAAAAAGATAATTTTAACTATTATTTTAATAAATAAAATTGATTTTAAACAATCTAAATAATATTTATATTAATATATTAAGATGTCGTCTACAAAGATAAATACAGTTACACAAAATAGTTCCAAGATTATCGGCATTCAATTTAGTATTTTATCACCAGAGGAAATACGTAAAGGGTCTGTTGCTGAAATCACATCGCGAGACACTTATGTCAATAATAAACCAATTATTGGCGGATTATTTGACCCGCGTATGGGGGTATTAGAACCAGGACTTATCTGTCCAACAGACGGGCTCGACTATATGCAAACACCCGGTTATTTTGGTCATATTGAATTAGCACGACCCGTCTTTTATATTCAATATTTAAATACTATATTAAAAGTATTACGCTGCGTTTGTTTCAAATGTAGCAAACTTTTAATCAGTAAAGAAAAATACAAGCAAGCGTTGAAATTAACTGGCGATAGTCGATGGAAATATGTCTTTGGTTTAGCAAGTAAAATTAAGCGATGCGGTGAAGATACCGAAAACGGGTGTGGCTGCTTACAAGCAACACGAATTCGTAAAGAAGGTTTAGCAACTATTTTCGCGGAATGGAAAACAAAAGAAGAAGAGGTGGTTATTAAATTGACCCCTGAAATGATTATGAAAATATTTAAAAGAATATCTGATGAAGATGTTTCTTTTATGGGATTTAGTCCTGTATGGTCTCGTCCTGATTGGATGATATGTCAAGTCATGGCGGTGCCACCACCCGCGGTAAGACCATCGGTGAAACACGATGCGCAACAACGCAGTGAGGATGATCTAAGTCATATTTTAGTGAATATTATCAAAACCAACAAGACGTTACAGGAAAAATTACAAAACAATGCGCCGGCGAATATTATTGATGATTGGACTACCGTCCTACAATATTATGTCGCCACGCAAGTTGATAACAAAATTCCTGGTATTGCGTCGGTTGCTCAACGATCTGGTCGTCCTTTGAAATCCATCAAGGATCGTTTGAATGGAAAAGGTGGGCGTATGAGGGGAAACTTAATGGCAAAACGTGTTGATTTCAGTGCGCGTTCGGTTATTACGGCTGACCCGAATATTTCCATCCGCGAATTGGGTGTGCCCATGAAAATCGCAAAAAATATTACAAAACCGGTTGTCGTAAATAATGTGAATCGTGCGTTTCTAATGAAGCTTGTTCAAAATGGTCCAGATGTTCATCCTGGTGCCAAAATTTTGGAGAAGAAAAATGGAGATTCCATTACATTACGATATGTTGACCGAAAGTCAATTGTCTTGGAAAACGGGGATATTGTCCATCGTCACATGATGGATGGTGACCCAGTGTTATTCAACAGACAACCTACTTTACATCGTATGTCAATGATGTGTCACATTGCGCGTATTATGAAGCGCGGTGATACTTTTAGAATGAATGTAGCGGACACAAAACCGTACAATGCCGACTTCGACGGGGATAAACAGTGTTAATTATCTTGTCCCCAACAGAGAGCGTGAAAAGCGTGTTACTCTCTAGTTAATTGATTTTAATAAAAGAATATAAAGAAATTATTATAATAGTATTATATAAATGGAACTATCAAAACATTTAGAACTATCAAACAAAATTTTAGATAATCCTGCCGAAAGATATTGTGAAATATATAAAATAACAAACCATACCACTGGTAAAATATATGTAGGACAAGCTGTTTCTCATATATTAAACCATAAAAGATATAGACCATATGGACACGATGGAAGATTTAGATGTCATATATCAGAGGCATTTTCAACAAAGAAAAATCAATCTCATTACTTAAATAACGCTATTAGAAAATATGGTGTTAATGATTTTGTAGTAGAATTAATTGAATGTTGTGAAATTGAAAATGCGGATGTTCGTGAAATACACTACATAAAAGAATTAAATAGTTTATTTCCAAATGGATATAATCTAAAAAATGGAGGAAGTGTATTTACTCATAGTGACGAAAGTAAAAAGCGTGTTTCTAATGGTGTTATAAATTATTTTAAAGATAAAAAATATGACCGTTTTAAAAATATCACTAAAATTGATGATGATATTGAAAAATATATAAAACCTTTAAAAAGAAATAACGAACAATATGGTTGGTATGTATTTATTAATAGAACAAAAGCTGATTTCGGCGGGGTTCATATTTCTTTAGACGAAAGTAAAAAATGTGCGATAGAATTTATAAATAATTTAAAAAAATCAATTAGCAACATGACCAAAATGCGGGAAACCACCTTAGAGCCTTCACTACCACTTACTTGCGGAAACGCTTGTGAGGAACACGATTAATTGTCGTCCCCAGAGGTAAAAATGTGAAGGATTGGGCAATCCGCAGCCAAGCCCCTAAACTCGTTATGATAGAGCATGGGGAAGGTTCAACGACTAGACGGTTATGGGTCCTAAATGATGGTTTAATCAACCTGATAAGGCTTAAGGTATAGTCTGCCCCCTTGGGAAACCTTGGGGATATTCATGGAGATGAATTTACACATGGCTCAAGATGCCGAATCGGACGCAGAATTGAAAAATTTGGCAGCAGTGCCATATCAAATAATCAGTCCTGCGAACAACAAACCAATCATTGGTATCTTTCAAGATTCCATGCTTGGATCAAATCGTTTCACAAGGGAAAGCATCAAATTCACGCCACGCGAGGCGATGAATATACTGATGATGTTTCAACGCGTGAACGAATATGCGTTATTAGACAAGGGAGATATCATTACAAATTTTGATATATTATCCCAAATATTACCACCACTGACATTAGGTTTCAAGACCAAATTATTTGGGGACAAAGAAGATGCGAAAACATCAAACAATGTCTTGGAAATAAGAAACGGTCAATATATTCGTGGTCAAATGGAAAAAGATATTTTGGGTGGTGGCTCAAAAGGTCTTATCCATCGTATTTGTAATGATTTCGGTAATTTCGCCTCGGCAAATTTCATAGATGATTTACAAAATATCATTACCGAATATATGAAATCCAGTTCATACAGTGTTGGAATTAGTGATTTAATATCTGACGAAAAAACAAATCAGGCAATTATTAAAGTCATTAGTGAGAAAAAGAATGATGTCAAGAGTTTGATTGACCAAACACAAATTGGTGTGTTTGAGAACAATACGGGTAAGACGAATCAAGAAGAATTTGAAACACAAGTCAATAATATATTGAATCAAGCATCCTCGGAGGCTGGTAAAATCGGTTTAAAATCATTGGATAAAGACAACCGTTTTGTCATCATGGTGAATGCCGGTTCCAAAGGCAGTGATTTGAATATTTCTCAAATGATTTCTTGTTTGGGACAACAAAACGTGGATGGAAAACGTATTCCTTATGGTTTTGAACACAGAACATTACCGCATTACACCAAATACGACGACACACCAAGTGCTCGTGGTTTTGTTGAAAGTTCTTATATTAATGGTTTATCACCTCAAGAATTGTTCTTTCATGCCATGGGTGGTCGTGTTGGTTTAATTGACACTGCTGTTAAGACGTCCACAACAGGTTATATTCAAAGAAGACTTATCAAAGGTTTGGAAGATCTCATGGTAAATTATGACATGACGGTTAGAACAAATAAAGGTAAAGTCGTACAATTCTCTTACGGTGATGATAATATTGATCCAGTAAAGGTTGAAAACCAAGGAATACCTTTGGTGAATATGAGTATTCAAGATATTTATGCTCACTTTAATATTCCCGAAGACAAGGATAAAATGAAAACATTGTCGTCATTCTTTTTGAAAAATGTAATGACCCGTTATAAGAAACAAATGAAGGAAACCCAGGAAAAATGTAAGTTTTACACTGATTTCATGATTGAGCAACGTGACGAAATTATCAAGAAAATATTCAAAAATAAGGGCGATAGTGTTGTAAGCACTCCGGTGGCATTTGCTCATTTAATCAATAATGTTCAAGGACAACAACAAATCAATGCGAATTCGATTGTTGATATTACACCATTAGAGGCATTTGAAATGATTGAAAACACTTATTCAAAATTGGAAAAAATCCGTTGCGCTCCACCAACCCTTTTATTCAAGACACTGTTTTATTTCAATCTGTCGCCAAAAGAATTATTGGTAGTGAAACGGTTTAATCGCGCGGCATTAACCATATTACTTGAGGACATTCTGGTGAATTACAAGCGCGCTATTGTTGCTCCTGGTGAAATGGTGGGAATGATCGCGGCGCAGAGCATAGGAGAGCCTACAACACAAATGTCAATAAAATTTTGTGAGCATATTAGATGTGTAAAAGTAAATAAAAAAACAAAAAAAATAAATATGCTGTCAATGGAAATAGGTAACTTATGCGATGACCTTATTGAAAAATTCCCAGAATATACATTCAATACTGGACATGCGGATAGTGTTGAAACATTATTAGATGCTTTAGATGATGAATACTATATTATCGGTGTTGATGCGGAGGAAAAAACACATTGGAATAAAATTTCACATGTAAGTCGTCATCCAGTAAATGGACAAATGATGAAAGTAACTACGAAAAGCGGAAGAATCGTCGAAACAACAACAAGTCACTCACATTTAATTCGTGACAATCAAACAGTTGTTCCTATTACAGGTGCAGATATGAAGACAGGTATGCGTATTCCAGTTGCCAAACATATTGATAATACATTTGTGAAAGGCGTGATAAATATTGGTGATATTCATTATGAACTAGACTATTTATTTGGTTGGTTCATTGGTGCCTACTTGGCAGAAGGAAATTTGAATAAAAATCGCATATCTATTACAAATATTTCTCCATATTTTGTAGAAAATACTAAAAAGTTTGCTGTTTTATTTGATAAAGAATGTAGAGTAGATGACAGACCTGGGGAATATGGTCCTAGTCTAAAAACCATGTTTAGTGACAAGGATCTTGCCGAATTTATCAATGAAACATGCGGTAATGGTTCTTTTGTAAAACGCGTTCCAGATTTTGCTTTCTTGGCACCGAATGAATTCAAAGCTGGATTACTACAAGCATACTTTGATGGCGATGGTAATTTCCAATGCGACAAGGGTCATCACCAAATCAGAGTTTGTAGTCGTTCAAAACAAATGATTAAAGATATCGCATTATTATTGAATTATTTCGATATTTTCGGTTCTATCAAGGAAAACTTTACTCGTGGTTCAAATATCTACAATTTGGCGATTTCTCCTAAGTTTAGTGGGCTTTATCAAGAAAAAATCGGCAGTCTTGTTCATTCTGAAAAATTACAGGGATTAGTTGATTATGTTTCAAGAGAAGACGCACATGATTTGTCTGATGAAATTGATAAAATAAACGGTCTTGGTAATGTGATTGCCAAATGCGGAAAAGAATTAAAATTACCCGGACAAAGTCGCACCTATGGTCGCTGGACCAAAAAAGAATCCATTGGTCGTCGTACTTTGGAAAAATATATTCAAATATTCGAATCACATGAGGAATGTGGAAAAATCAAAGACGAGTTGCGTATATTAAAACAAGCCGCAAATTCGGGTGTTATTTGGGATGAAATCGTTCATATTGAAATATATACTCCAGATCAAAAAGAATATGTGTATGATTTTACTGTCCCAGCGAATCAAACATTTATGACGGATTATGGTGTCATTGTTCATAACACATTAAACTCTGTAACATACGAGACACCTATTATCGTAAGGAATCGTGAAGGTGAAATTCAAAAAGTACAGATTGGTGATTTTATTGAAAAACACATTGCGTCACCAAAAAAACTGGAATATTATGCGGATAAAGATACCACTTATGCTGAGGTGATGGATTACTTTGAAATTCCGTCATGTAATGAAGAAGGAGAAGTATTATGGAAACAAGTCGAAGCCGTTACAAGACACCCTGTGGTGAATAAAGATGGAACAAATACCATGTTGAAAATAACAACGAGTGAAGAACGCGAGGTCATTGCTACAAAGGCAAAATCATTCTTGAAATTAGTAGATGGAAAAATTGTTCCGGTAGATGGAGATTCTTTAAAAGTAGGTGACTATTTACCAGTAAGTACCAAACAAATTGATTATAAGGAAAGTTTTGAATTGAATTTAAAAGAGATTCTTCCTCCAAATGAATATATATACACGAGTGAGGTTGACAAGGCAAAAGTAGTGATGGATGAATATCAATGGTGGTCAAAACACCAAGGAAAAACATTTACATTACCTTACGCACGAAGCGATAGTTTTGTCGCAAAAGTAAGTGAAAAATTAAGAAATGGTTGTAAAACAAAGACCACATTTACACCGGGTTGTGTTTATACCAAACAAACCAACATGTGTGATTATAAAATTCCTGAGGTCATTCCATTAGATTATAATTTTGGTTATTTAATTGGTGCTTATGCTTCGGAAGGTTGTATGACTAAATTCCAACTATCTATTTCAAATAATGATGTAGAATATTTGAAACCAATACAAGAATTATGTGAAAAATGGAATATTACTACAAAAATATATAAAAATGAAAATAAAACACAAGAAGGATGGACATCACAAGATATTCGTATTTACAATACTGTATTGTGTCGAATCTTGGAGCTATTTTGTGGAAAATTGAGTCATAACAAATTCATTTCAGACAAGATTATATTCTCTAACAAAGATTGTTTAGTTGGATTCTTGGATGCTTATATTGGTGGGGATGGTTCAATTAATAAAAAGGACAAAAGTATAGTTATGTCATCTGTATCAAAAAACATGTTGATTGATGTACAACAAATTTTGAATAATTTAGGTATTTACAGTTATCTTACAAAACCTAAAAAACAAGAAACAAATAATCGTGGAAGCAAAGATATTAAACAATTATATAATTTATTTGTTAGAAACAAACAAGCGTTATTATTGGCGGAAAAATTAAATATTAAATTAAAATACAAACAAGAAAAATTAGCAGATATTTTGAACCATGATTATAAATATAATTACTGTAAAAGTTATGATACTGTGCCAAATAATCTTGATGGAGAACTAATATTTGAACATCGTAATGGTCGTTATAAAAATATTTTGTTTGACAAAATCAAAAGTATAGAAGAAGTATCAAATACTACAAATTATGCGTTTGACCTAACAGTTGCGGATACAAGAAATTTTAACATCTATAATGGTCTCGCGATTGTCGACACTTTCCATTTTGCCGGCGTGTCATCTAAATCTAACGTCACCCGTGGTGTGCCCCGAATAGAGGAAATATTATCCTTGTCACCTGAACCAAAAAATCCGTCGCTAACCATTTACATGAAACCAGAGGAACAAACTGACCGTGAAAAAGCGCAATCCATTATGTACATGTTGGAGCACACCAAAATGGAAGAAATCGTGAAATCCATTGATATTTGTTTTGATCCAGATGATTTAAATACATTGATTGGCGAGGATGAGACGACAATGGAACAATTTCAATCATTTGAACAAATGGTGGATGAATGTATTGAAAAGTCGTTTGAACTCGGAACTAATGAAAAATCAAAATGGATTCTACGAATGGAGATGGATTCAGAAATCATGTTGGAGAAAAATATTACTATGGATGATGTAAATTTCACCTTAAAAAATAGTTACGGAGACGAAGTTGCTTGTGTATATTCGGACTATAATGCGGACAAATTGGTGTTTAGGATTCGTATGAATAGTGTAGTTAATAAAATAAAAGATAAGGGTGTCGCACCCATTGGACAAAATAAGAGCAAAGTCAATCCACTTGACCAGTCAGACCAAATATACATGTTGAAGAATTTCCAAGATCAAATATTACACAATATAGTAATACGTGGTGTTAAAAATATCAACAAGGTAATTCTTCGTAAGATCAAGGATAATTTGGTGGAAACATCGGGTGTATACAAGAAACAAGATATATGGGTCTTGGATACCATTGGAACAAATATCTTGGATGTATTGGCTCTTGATTACATTGACGCAAAACGCACATTTAGTAATGATATTGTTGAAATATATGAAATATTTGGTATTGAGGCCGCACGACAAACCATTTATAATGAATTGGCGGAAGTGATTGAATTTGATGGTACTTATATTAATTATCATCACATGGCAATGTTGTGCGATAGAATGACATTTACCAACAAGATGATTTCTATATTTAGACACGGTATTAACAATGATAATATTGGACCGATTGCCAAGGCGTCTTTTGAGGAAACGCCTGAACAATTCCTGAAAGCGGCGCGACATGCGGAATTGGATATTATGCGTGGTGTATCGGCAAATATCATGTGTGGACAAGAAGGATTATTTGGAACCAACGCATTCCAGGTGGTGCTTGATTTGGACGAAATGCGTAAATTAGAAGATACGATTCAATACGAACAAGAAGACACCAACAAGATAATTGATGATGTATTTGGTGGTCTGGAAAATGAGGATGACAAATGTAGTAAAAATAAATTGGTTATTGAAAATAATGTTGTCAATATCAAGGCAAGTGATTTAGGTCATGATGATGATTATAATCCTGGGTTTTAGAAATAAGATAAAATATAAAAATATGTAAATAATAAAAATATGACAATTTTTATTATTTTTTACTATAAAATTATAAAGATGAACGTCTAACCATATTGGGTTTATTTGGTTTACTGTGAGATTCAAACCCCTTATTGGTATTATTTACAAATCGGAGACATAAATTTACAAAACAAGAAACTGTTTCACCTATAAGATAACCTAACGACCATTCTATGTCTGCACAGCATTTTTGTGTATCGCAACATTTTTTGGTTGTTTTTTGTTTTGATGTTGGTGTTTTTTTTATTACTTTCATGTATATACTAATATAAATATATTTGAAATATATTAGAAATATATCTTTATTATAATATATAATCATTTTGATTTTATTTAATATATGCTTTCACTTTGTTCAATTATAAATAAATGCGCGTCAAATAAAGCGTTTATTGGTATTGATAAAAACACTGAAAAAGAAAACTATCCATTATTCTTTTGTCAATTGTTGCGTTGTATATATCATATGGTGGAACCTGCGAATTATACAAAACAAACGGTTTATATGGAACTCTTTTATTATGTAATAAATATGTACCAGTTTTTATCAAAAGGTGAATCCAATTATACAACACTGGTAAAATATAAATTCACTTTTTTAACAAATGTATTGGAAAATATCTTTTATAATCACGAAATAAAAAATTTATTTTTCTCCTATTTTTCAAAAATTCAAAAAACCCATTTTGCGTTTATGCGTTTTGCCAGATTGTATAAATACAAAAAAGCGGTTCTCCAAATATCAAGTGATTTGTATATGAATGAACTGGATGAAAAACATCCAGGTGTCTTTGTATTGTTTCAAAACAACTGTAAATATTTATTTTCGGCAAGTGATTTGGTGAATATAATGAATAATAATTTGTCAAATTCGTATTTATTTTTCAGTGAACCATTGGTTCCAAAAAATCCGTATAACAATATAGTATTTGACATCGCGACTTTATATAATATTTATTTTTTCATGAAAAGTCGTCCCTTTGCGATGCCTGTTTTGTATCAACAATTTTTTAATGTAGATTTTGACCTTGAAATATTCAGGGAAGACAATGAACAGTTAATAAGAGAAGAATCAATCAAACGGTATGTCTATTCCACAAGTCCAAATATATTATACAAGACGGTTGTTTCCATGATTGAAAGCTTGATATCAAATCATTCAAAATACAAAATATTGTGTATTCATAAAAATTTTCCTAAAAATAAATTGGTGGAAATCATGCGACCCTATTTACATTTGTATTATTTATCAAAATTTTATATTGTTGGCACTGAAAAAATTACAAATTCACATGAAATCTTGATAAAAAAGTTTGATTTGTTTATTCGGTATAATCCATATTTTGGGAGAAAGGTATTTAAAAGAGATAAAAATAATAAAATGTTGGTTGATAATTATGACGATAATCATATGAACTTTTATAAAAAATATGATAAAAGTGTTTTTAAACGACTTCCAAATATTGACCACGACGAAATGTTTGGATATAATGGTGAATATGATAGGGATGATTCTATTTTTTCTATTATTCGTAATGATGCGAGGCCATCGTTACATAACGCTGTACAGTATATTCGTTTTGGTGGTGTTTCGAATCATAATGATGACGATGATGATGATGATGACGATGACTCGGATAGTGAAATCGTAGTAGATAATGATACAAATAGTTATGATGAATTATAATAATTTATAATAAAACAAATATAAACAAAATGCGTTATTATAAATTATATTCTATGAAAGTTTTACTCATTGGGTTTGGATTTGTAGGAAAAGCGACATATTTATTAAAAAATGCGGATGTTGAATTTTTTATATACGACTGTGTACCAGAATTATGTTCGCCGCCGAATTTAGATTTGGATGAAATTGTCAAAATCGTAGATTTGGTTTTTATTTCATTGCCTACACCGACAAATATAGATGGATCATGTTATACCAATTTAATTGACATGTATGTGACTCGTTTAAAACATGATTACATTATAATTCGTTCTACCGTTCCAATAGGTTATTGCGATTCACACAAAGTATTTTTTATGCCTGAATTTTTAACCGAGCAAAACTGGAAAGAGGATTTTACGACGAATAAACATTGGTTATTTGGAATTTATGAAAATTGTACATTTGATAAAGAAATGCAATTTCGTTTACACGTACAAAAATTAATTGAACATGCTCATACTCACAAGAGTATAAAATATGACAATATTCATTTTGGCACCAATAAAGAAATGGAAATGAATAAATTAATTAGAAACACATTTTTATCGACCAAAGTGGGTTATTTTAACGAGATTTATGATTTGGCTGATAAATTAGGTATTAATTACAACAGCGTAATAAATTACGTAAAATTAGATGATCGTATTGGAGCCACTCATATGACTTGTCCTGGATATAATTATAAGAGAGGATATGGAGGCACATGTTTCCCCAAAGACACCAATTCAATGTATAGTCAAATGATTCAAAATGGTATTCCTTCTTATATATTACAGGCAAATTTAGATAGAAATGAAAATTATGATAGACCAGAAAGAGATTGGTTACATGATGTAAATCGCACAAATGTTAAGGATAACGCGTCGTCTTATATATTAGTTACGGGTGGTGCCGGGTTTTTAGGTCGTCATATTTGTAAGAGACTATTGGAAAATCCCGTTAACAAGGTGATTTGTATGGATAATTTAATCACTGGTAAAATGAGTAATATTGAAGAATTTGTAGGAAACTCCAATTTTAAATTTGTCAATTTTGACATTACAAATAAAATATTTTTACCCAAAGTAGATGAAATTTATCATTTGGCTTGTATTGCGAGTCCAGATAAATACAAGGCAAATTCGATTGACACATTAATGACCTCTTTTGTAGGAACCAAAAATGTCTTGGATTTGGCAAAAAAACACGGGGCAAAGGTATTATTTACATCAACGTCGGAGGTTTATGGAGACCCTTTAGTTCATCCACAACCCGAGGGATATTATGGGAATGTAAATACTGTTGGAGAAAGAAGTTGCTATGATGAGGGAAAACGTGTAGCAGAGACATTACTTTACGAATATCGTAAAAAATTTGATATGAATGTTAAAATTGTGCGTTTATTCAACACGTATGGTCCATATATGGATTTAAATGATGGACGTGTGATAACGAATTTCATTAATCAAATGATGAAGAATCAAAATTTAAAAATATATGGTGATGGGCATCAAACCCGAAGTTTCTGTTATGTAGATGATATGATTGACGGGTTGGTTTCCATGATGGCGAGCCAGGACGAATACGGACCAGTGAATCTTGGTAATCCAAATTGCGAATTTACGTTGAATAATTTGATCAAGATTTTTGAAAAAGTATGTGGCACAGAATTAAAAGTGGATTATTTACCATCCACTGAAAATGACCCAAAACAAAGAAAGCCTGATATTCAATTGGCGTGGGAAAAACTCGGGTTTAAACCAGTTATAGACTTGGAAACGGGTATTCAAAAGACAATGGAATATTTTATGAAAATAGAACAACCAGTCATAAAATAATAATATTCGGGAATTTTATAATTATTATTAAAATTCGTTATCATTATCGCTATCTTCTTCAATAACGAGTTTGGCCTTTTGTTTTTCAGCACCCTTGTTTTTTAATGAATATTCTTTTTTATTGAATACAGTTAAAAACTCGCTCATTGATTGTTTGTTGTCAAGTGCCTCATCTGCGTTGTCAAGACCCTCGCCACGAAGAACACTTTTTTCCATAAAGATTTTGCGTTGGTCATTTTGAACTAATTTATATGTTGCGATTTTTTCACCTCGTGTCAATGGCGATGTTACGATGAAACAAAACTTGTTGTTTGTTTCACCGTATATTACATAAGCATTATTGGTATATTTATTCTGACATATTGGTTTGGTAGAAATAAAAAACGACGGAATTTTATATTTTTGTAAAATCAAAGAAACGTCCAAATTGGAAATAAAATAGTCACTATTATAAATAAAATTTGTAAATGTAATTACTTTTTCTCTCACTTGTTGGACAAGTATTTTTTTTCCTTCCAATGCCAATACGTCTAATATTTTATTTTCATAATCTCCATTTTGTTTAAAATAAGACGCGTATTCATGTAATAAATCAAGTCTAATTTGATTTGTTGTCAAATTTTGTGATGTTGCCTTTTTAATGATATCAATTAACAAATGAAAACCATTATCATAAATCAACTCACTATATGATGACGGAAATGATTTTTTCCACACCCCCGAGGTTATTTTATCTTTCATTTTTGGCATATATTCAACCAATTCATTATCAACATCAATATTTATATTTGTATCATTTAATTGAAGTCTATTATCGTATACTTGGGTTATTTGAGGCTCTACGCTATCATAATTATTATATTTCACATATTTATTCAACGCCGCAGGTATAAGAGTATCAAAATATTCACTCGTCAATAATGATTGTATCATGACTACTTCATTGTCGGTTAAATTATATCCCAAATTGTTAAATGATAAATAAGTTTGAGGCTCAAACATGAATGATTTTATCCTATTATAACGAATAATTTCATCAGCCATTTTATCATAATAATATTCTTCATTGTCATTTGAATTACTTATTAAATTATATTTTGGAATCACAAGTTGACATGTATTGTTTTCGGATTTTATTGTACACGAATTTTTCAATAAACATTTATTAGAGGCATTCATCATACAAGCGGATATATCTGATTTTTTATTTATTTTACCAATATCATAATCTTCTGTAAAGATTACTTTATCACCGACCAGTTTTTTCAATTGCTCGGAAATACTATCCAGTTGATCGTTATACAACATGTATGGTGAATTTGCCTCTTTTTCTATTTTCTCTCTTTGTTTGATATTTTTATAATCATTTAACAAGATTCGAATTGTGTTTCTAAAAGAGTTATATAGGTTTGTCTCCATTTTAATCCGTTGTATACTTTCTATTCTGTCTTCATCGACTTTTTCGGTTAATAACGTTTTATTGTCTATTTTATACTGGTCGATGCCTTCAATTATAGACAAAGAATCGTCAGTTGTATCATTGAGAAAAATGTATTCATTTATTCCAACAAAATTATTTGTTTCAGTAAATATTCCGACCACCATTTTATTTTTATCTACTACTTTATAAAGCGGATTACACAAAATCACCTTTTTGCTTGACTTGTAGACTTCTCTTAAAAAACGAATTGTATTTTTATAATCAGTAAATGTATCTTTAGTCACTAACTCATAATCGTAATTATTATTAATAGATGATGGATAACACGGGACAAACCCAATTGACGCATCATTCGACGCAATTACACCAATGACTTTACTTTCATAATTGATAATTTGTTTCACTATAGTATATTTTATTTTTTTTAAATTTGTGATTACGTTATTGAGTAAATTTGCCCTTAAAAATTTATATTGTAAAGGCATACTATTCAAAGGTTTACACATGGTATGAATGTATGGTTTTATTATTTTTTTAAACAAATTGCGGATGTTTGCGGGTAACTCTGGATTCAATTCACTGAATTTTTTAATAATAGTTAATTTTTTATTTACATTTTTATATGAATAAATTGGCTCATAATAATTTCCGTTTTTTATAATAAAAAAGGTATTTTTTCGGTGATCAAATATTTCAGTAGAATAATGATTGGTTGGACAAATCAAATTTACTGTATCTGTAGCATCATTTGTATCCACTTCTAATATTATTAAATTGATCCCCGCTGAAAATAGGTTAGGGTTAGGTTTACAAAGAATATCCCATAAATAAGTGTAGTCAATATTTACAGTATTATCCATTAAAAACGCTTTAAAATTTTCAAAAGAAGATACTATTTTATAAAAAAAATCTAAATTATACTGAGTTTCTTGGTAAATTTTTGAATTCATATATGTTTGTATTAATTCTTGACTAATATTGTTGGGTTCAATATCAAAATCAATATATAGATTTCCGTTTTGATACGTTAAAAAATCATCTATAGATATAGATGAAATAATAAGTTCCTTCATTTCTTTAATGGTTGGAATACGTTTTGAATCAATATAATACTTAATGTCAGCAATACAGGCAATAAATGATTGTTTTTCACTGAATTCAACACCGTGTCGTAATAAACAACTATGTAAATATCTCACATTTTGTTTATTTTGACCTTGGGTTTGACATTTTGAATTGTCTTCATGTAAAAAATGTTGAATACTTATAGGTAAATATCCCCAGCGTCCGGGGTCTAATGGCACTTTTTCTTGCCCCTTGATGTAAAAATCTTCTTTTTCATTACCACGTTTTACAATTTCTTCAACAGATAATTGACTTTTGCTATCACTTTGTAAATTTTTTTCTTGTGTAATTCCTATATTTTTTGTGGTTTTTACAACGTTTATTCTTTCTTCTTCTTTGTCGCTATCCATTTCTTCACTCTCGGAGTCAGACCCAAAAACAGGAATATTTTCTTCCACTTCTTCCATTTGTTTCTCACATTTTGCCTTTTTACTTATGTGTTCTTTTGTATTCCATTTTTTAAAACAACAAGGAATACATAAATCATTTGGATGTAATCCCTCCTTCATAAAACCAGGATAATGCTGTATATATTTTTCCTGTGTCCCATGTTCTTGCGGATCAAAAAATTCATATATATATGCGCCCTTGGGTACTTCCTTGGCGTCTCTTGGAATCACTTCTCCGCAAGTAGGGTGTTTTTTTACGATTTGTCCTTTTTCATTACGCACCTCTTTAAGTTCAGTCGGATCAATCGGGGCATTTGTTTTTAAACACCAGTAACGCGGACAAATATAATAATTCGGGTTTTTTGGGTCACTGCCATATTTTAAAACGTCTTCTGGTTTTAAAAACCCTGGTTTATTTTTTTTGATTTTTTCAAATTCTTCTTTGGTAAGTAATACGGGTTGTTTCCTCAAATTAGACGCACATGTTCGCGAATATGGTTTAAATTTCCCCTGTTTTTTTGTTAAAAACAATGTTGGGTCATATTGTTGTAATTTTTGTTCAAATACATTGGGATTTTTTAAACTCATTCCATCTAAATCTATTATATTTTCATTCATATCTTCAATATCTTCATCATCAAAACCCGGATAAAGTGGTTGTCCGATTACAATATTATTATTCTGTTCCACATTTTCTTCCTCCTCTGCTGGTACAACAAAATCCAAAATATCTCCTTCCTTGAATGTTTCCGAAGACGAGGACTTGGAATTGGAGCTGGATTGTCCTCCTGACATTTTACCACTATTTTCTTCATCAGATTCACTATCATCTCCATAAAATAAATCAAACGCTGTTTTAATTCGTTCCTTTTTTTCTTTATTGTATTCTGGTTCTTCATCTTCATTAAATGCTGTTATATATGGTTTATATTCAGTATTACCAACTGATGATGACGATGATTTTGAACTGGCAGAACTTAAATCAAACATTTTTTGTTGAATATTTTCTTCTTTTTCAAAATCTTTGAGAATAATTTCGGTTTTCAATTCACCTCCACTACAATTGTTTTTAATTTGTTTTACAGGATAATTTGTAGATTTCATATCTTGTGTTAACCGGACCAATGTATCCAAGTATATTGGAATATTATTCAAGTATTCAATGTTATTAATACCCTCTACTGACATGGTAATGACACCCGTATTTTTATTTAATTCTATTCTTGTTTTAAACCCGGGGTTATTTTTAATTTCGATTTCAGATTTTCTAACGCCTTTCACAACTTCTAACTCATTTGCCACTTTTTGTAATAATTCTTTAGCGTCATTTTCAGACATTTTATAATTATCCATCAAACCCTCAATGATTTCAAGAAGAGTATATTTTTGTTTTTGTTTTTCAATAATAAATGCTTCTTGACTATTGGTTTTACTAAAATTAGACACTCTTTTAAATCGCATTTCAATACCAGTTTTTAAATTAGCGTTTTCAACAACAAAAATACTTGAAAGACATGCTTTTAATTTATCCAAATTAATGGATCTTTCAATTTCAACGGTGGTTTCATAATTAAGTTGTTTAATTTCCACATTTTTATCAATAAAACCCTCAAAATAATTAATACTGTATCCGCTTTTTTCGATATACGTTTTCACATCATCAATAATAGGATTTACCATTTTTTTAATCAATGTTTCAATATGTGCCATACTTGTTGCTTTTTCAAATTCGCAGTCTATAAAAACATTGCCATATTCGTCAAACTCACACAACATTGTGTGCGTTTTTTTAGCGATTTTATATTCAATATATACATTTACTGATTTGGATTTTCCAATACTTTTTATTAATTTAAAAATAGTTGCCCTTGACAAATACGGTATTTTTCGTCCGTCTCTACTCAGCGTATCCGTATACAATCGATAAATATTTTCCTGTTTTACAGATGGATTAAACTTAATCAAAGGTTTTGTGATATCTGCGTGTACTAATTTAAATATAACGTCTAAAGGAATTTTTATATCATATGTCGGTTTTACCACGACTTTTATATAATGAATCCCTACTGTTTTATAATTCATTTCTGTCGTTCTCTCTTTGTATATATCATAAAACATATCCACGTTTTTAAAATTATCAAATACATCATCATGAAATAAATCTTTTGATTTATCAATCAACATTTCCCTTTTTGAATTTAATGTGTCGAGAGAAACAATGTCGTCTTTAAGTAGGTTTGGGTAATATATCTTAATTGATGTCTCCTGCTTTAAATCGCGTATTTTATTATATTCCAAGACATCATTTGCCAGGCAGACATAAATATTGTTATTGTATATTAGACCCGTATTCATTAATAAAACAGTATTTAAAGACAACATTGATTTTCTGATTTGTCTTTCTATCGTGTCATTATATGATTCAACCAAATATGGGTTACCGATGTAAGGGTATTCATCAGCAATGAGTAAGTGCGATTGTCCTAAATTTCGAGTTATTAAAAAGGTTTGGTCTATTAAATCGAGCGAAAGTATGTCGTCATATGTATAATTGGATTTTTCGGGTATATCAAATTCCGCGTTATCGACAATATTTAACAATACCAAATCTAGTGTTTTTCTAGTGACTTCTCGTTTTTTCTCCGTTAATGCGGAATATACATTGGTTGGATTTAATGTGGTTTCAATGAGCCCAAATAAATAAAGCTCGCTAAGAGAAATTGGATATCTTTGATATTTTTCATGAGAGGATCTATTTATTTCATCGGTTATTTTTATTTTTATAGATAATATATTATCGTCTGTATGTAACTGTTGATGTGAAAAATATACTGGTATTTTGTAGGCGATAATTTTTTTTAACTCATCATCATTGAAAATATAAGATACATTGTCAAAAAACAACTCATTTTTTGGGTCTGTTTTGAATAATTCTTCTAAATTTACTTTATTTTTATATACATTTCCGTAAAATACATGGATAGATTCTACTTTATTTTCAATATTTAATATATTTACCTTGTATATGGAATTTTGTTTGGGTGTTGCCATTTTATTATATATATAAATAAAGTTTTTATTTATATAAATACACTAATTATTATTGTTGTTTTTCATTCTTGTTTTTTATTCTTGTTTTTTATTCTTGTTTTTCATTCTTGTTTTTTATTCTTGTTTTTCATTCTTGTTTTTCATTCTTGTTTTCATGATACACGCAACTTTTTATTTTATTTATTTTTTTTCGTATTGTTTCACTAGAATATCCAAGTAAATCACCAATTTCTTGATTGGACCTTATTTTTTGAAAATAAAAATTATACTTATATTTTATTATTTTTTTGTATTGTTCATCCACGTCCAAATGATTGATATTATTCCATAATTGTATCAATTTTATTATATTCTCTCTTTCTTGTTCATTTTCTTGACTAGAAATACTTTTATACAAATGATCATAATAATCATAATGACTGATAAACTTTGTATTGGTCATTTTTTTATACAAGACCAAATGTTGGGTTCTCCATTGTTTACTGATTCTTTTTGAAATTGGCAATAATGTAAGTGGGTGTAGCTCCGACATGCCATAATATAATTCTCCTTTTATGTATATTGACGCATACTTTGAAAATGAAAATGGCGTACTTGTATCATACATTGTTATCGCATCTAATAATCCCCTGGACGCATAAAGTTTCAATTCATCCAAAGAAATATGCCTACATTTTTTATAATAAGTTGTTTTGAAATGATATGCCATATTGTACGCATAATGTTTGTAGTGTTGAAATATGATTTGATTACAGGTATCTATCATGTAATCACTGCTTTTTGGATGCTTTAAAATATGTTTTATACTTGTCCACTGATTTTTTGTAAGGTAATTTATACTTTTAACACTCGTAAACCAGCATAACAATAAGAATAATATGAATAACATCTATATTATTTGTCAATTAATATTTATATAGGTTCAACATATACATTACAAAATCCTAGGATACAAAAATTATATAAAATATACAAAAATTACTAAATTTTACGAAGATTTAGATTCTAAAAAATCCTGATTTCAAGACTAAAGTATTTGGAAAAACCAAAAATGGACATTTTTGGTATGTCCATTTTTCAAATTTGGGGGGATTCATGTTGAAAAACACTGTTTTTTAGGTCATTTTAGAGCATAACGCTCTCCCAAAAATTTCATGGTCGAAACTGCGAGAGCATAATTTTGTGAGCATAAATTTTATATTTTAAAATAAAAAGTATTTAGGGGTTTTTATTTTATCATACTATGATAAAAATGGATAAAAATAAAACTCAAAAAAACTCTGAAAAACTCCCATTTTATAAATGTAATGTTTGTCACTTTAGTTGCTGTAAAAAAATAGACTGGGAAAGACATATTGCGAGACCTAAACATATAAAAAATGAAAATGATAACAAAATGATAACAAATGATAACAATTTAACGCCAAAAAACTCCCTATTTAGTTGTAGCTGTGGTAATCTTTATAAATATCAATCTGGATTATCGAGGCATAAAAATAAATGTAATCAAAATAATACAGAGCAAATTACTGAAAAAAAGGAACCGGAAGAGGAGGTTAGCGAGGATAATGATGAAAATATTGTTATTGAAATATTTCCGAAAGAAATGGACATGCAGTCCACGATTGTCGAATTACTGAAACAAAACCAGGAGTTCCAAAAGCAAATTATTGAATTAATGAAGGATAATATCGGGAATAACACCACAAATAATAACATCATCAATAACACTACGAATAATAAATTCAACCTGAATGTATTCTTGAATGAGACTTGTAAAGATGCGTTGAATCTAAGTGATTTCTTGGAATCGCTCATTTTAACCCTAACCGATTTTGAAAATTTCGGTCCACTCGGGTATTGTGGAGGGATTAGTAATATTTTAGTGAGGGGATTAAACCAATTAGATATAAGCAAACGCCCGATTCATTGTAGTGATTTAAAAAGGGAAGTCATTCATATTAAAAACAATGATACATGGCATAAAGACGAGGATAATGAGCAAATGATAAAAGCGATCAAGGAAATCGAGCACAAGAATATCAAGCAAATGTCTCTTTGGGGGAAAGCCAATCCTGAATATAAAGACCCGAACCATAAAAAGAGTGACCTCTATACAAAGTTGATAGACCAAAGTTTGTGCGATAGTGACAAGGAAAAAGCCCGAAAAAATTACAATAAAATCATCCGCACAGTAGCCAAAGAAGTTCTGGTGGATAAATCTTAAATTTTGTTTATTTTTATAGTTGAATGTAAAAATAAACGTAAATCCATGGTTTTACAAGTCGTAATATGGGTTATCGGTAATGGTCATACCACAATATTGCTGTGGCGATTTCTTATAATCTACTGGGTTATATACCCCCGATTCTTTCGCATTTTCCAATACAAACTTGAAATTCTTCCAAAATTCTTGTTTATGTCCGACGGATGTGGTCATAATATGAGATAATTCATGGAGCGCAACAAACGTAAGTGTGTTTAAATCAATCAATGTCGTACTGTTTTTTGTTCGGTTTAAACAAAACGCCAATTTTTCTCCTTTGTTTTCACTATATGCTGTCAATTCACTGGTTGGCAATGTTTCATTTATTTTTTTTGGATTGAACCCTTCCACTAATTTTTTCACTTTGGGATCATTTGGATATTTGTCCTTCATATAATTCACTAATTCTTTACATTTATTTGTAACATTTGCTAAAAGATCAGCGGCTTCATTTATTTTTGCCCGTTCTCGTACACAATATTTATTTCCATCAACCCCTGAAATGATACATTTCAAATTAAACACATCAGAATCATTATATATTTTTAAACAAATAAATAGAATAAAAAATATAAAAATGTATAAAAAAATACTTTGTTTATCCAATCCAGACATTTCTATATGTATTATATAAATACTATTTTTATCATTTTATAAATGAGATATTGAGAGAAAACATGTTTTCTCAATATCTTACTTTTCAATTATAAAATCGCCTAAAAATTTATTGCGTATTGGTAGCACCAATTTCAAGTGGTGGTCTCATGAAATCTGGCTCAATTGTTGAAAGATTCCATGGTCCAACATATAATTGTGGATTTGGTGGCTCGGAACGGATTTGTAAATTGGCATTTCTTAATGTTTGACCAATTGTATCAATACCAATATGATAACCAGCCTTTAATAAATTAATATTGGCTAATTCACCCTTTCCCGAAGGGTTTAATTGGGCCCATTCACTATTGGTATCCTTTGGTAATAATTCCGCTGGATTTTGAATACTTTGTTGAGCACATGATGTTGGAACACCAATAGATGGAGTTGGAATACCATTTACAGATGAATACATTTCGTTACTGCCTTCTTGTGCTGGTGTTGGACCAGATGGTTGTTGTTGTTCACGTGTTTCTTTACCACTTCCGTATGCTTTTTTTGGTGATTCTCCAAATTTTTCAGATCCAGATGATGACTTGTTAGACAAATAGTTAGCAAATAAATTAAGAGCATAAGCTAATACTATAAGAATGACAATCGCGCCGACACCATGTTTTTTCCAAAATTCGTTCAAAAAAGAAAAAGGATTCTTCATTATATAAAATTAATGATAAAATATTTTTTTAAATACAGTTTAATTAGTTGAATTAAAATTTTGTAAATCATCAATTGTCCTTAATTATTCTTTTCATTCTTCATTTTTCATTCTTTATTCTTTTCATTTTTCATTTTTCATTCTTTATTCTTTATTCTTTATTCTTTATTCTTTATTCTTTATTCTTTAAGTATTCATTTTCTAAATCCAAATCACTGTCTAAACTATTTTCATCACTATCACTATCTTCTAAATCATCCAACATATATATTTTCTTAATATTCTTTGCTTCTAAATACGCAATCATCATTTCTTTTTTTGCCATTTTTGCTTTTTCTTTTGCCTTTTTATATATTTCATAATAAAACTCGTTTGGTTTTTTAAGTTTCATTGGTTCTAAAGTATCAATGTCTAAATTGATATCATTTATTTCCTTTAATTCGTCTTTCTCTATTGTATCAATGGTTTGATTTTGAATTTCATCAGAAGTTTCTTTTTCTTCTATATGTAAATAAATATTTGTATCATTTGGTTTTTCTATTTTTTTACCATGTTCTTCTAAATCTATTTCATCCTTTATATTTAAATCAACATCTTCTTTAATATGATTATCTGATTTTTGATCGCCTCGGTCTTTTTTAACATCTTGAAAAATAGTTTCACTCGTTTCATTTTCCTCTAAAGATGTGTTTTCAATAGTTGGTGTAAATTCTTCTAAAGAAGAATCACCAATTGTATTTGTGGAAACAAGATTCACTGATTCATTTTTTTCATCTATTTTTTCATCTATTCTTTCTTCCGTTTTTTCATCATGATTGACAGTTTCAACAAAAGGTGGTTTGTAAAGAATTTGCGTTTCTTCTAAACTCTTTATCTTGGGATCAAATGCCGGTTTCGTACCAGGATTTCTTTTAATCAAACAACTTTCAAACATTTCATAAGTATTCAAGACCATTGACTGTTTCATTTCCAATTCGATTTGAAAATTGCGACTTGTAAATTTAATCCCCTGAATTTCAATAATGGATATAATATTGGTATCACTCTTAATATCATCGATATTTAATGGCACCTCACTTTCATTGTATATTTTGACTAAAGGTATGCTTGTATTATAATTCATTTTTACATTCACCCGCATCAAGTAATATTTACCAGATTTATATATACGAAGCGCAGATGTAAATGCTGTCTCAATATCATTCATTTCTAATTTATTTTGAAACCATTCATCACCCTTTTCGTGAATCAACTCTTGACATTTTGTTTCTAAATTTTCAACCCAGTGGATAAATTCTTCATTGGTATTGTCAAACATTAAATCACAAAACATTTTTTTCCCATTTTTTACAAACCCCTGTTTACTTAAAGATTTAGGTGTTTCTATGAAAAACGGTTTCTCTTTGTATAATATTTTAGTAAAATAAGCACCTCCCTGAATCGTTGTTGGTTGTCCTAAAGAAATATTTGAAAAGACAAAATCTTTATTTGGCTCAAATATATGATTTTCCATTATGTTTGTATTAGAAAAAATTACAAAAAGTAAAACGAAATGAAAACAAATGGAAACAAATGGGAAAAAAATTGTTTTTTTTATATTTTACATATTTATGAAAAATAGTAATAGTAATAGTATTATTAAAGAATGTTTAGAAATGTTGAAAAAAGAAAATATTAAATACGAAATACGGAATTTTTGTAAACCAATCATGGAACTTGTATTGTTTGAATTTAAACCCTATATTTATATCATTGTTTCTCTCATCATCCTTATTTTTATAATGATTTTAGTAATATTAATTTTACTTTTTCTAATTTTGCGTAATAACAATTTACTATCAAAATAATATATAAATAATTATTATTTTCTTTTTTAAATATATAATGGCATCACGAAAAAGAGGTCACAAAGGAAAACGTCATAGTAGTAGTAGTAGAAGAAGTCGCAGAATGTATCGTGTTCCAGGAAAACCAGGAGCCCGTTCGCAAGCAGGTGGATCACATTTAAATCCAGCAACTTATGCCGCGGGTGGTTCTGAAGGCGCCGCGCCATATGTTTTATCGCAATATGGCAACGGAAATACCCAATGGGATAATGTTTTTACAGGATCTGGAGCATCACCTTATGGTAATCAACTTGTAAATTTACAACATCCTGGTGTTACATCTCCGGCATCATTATCCCCACCTCCAACACAAAAAGGAGGCTCTAGAAAAAGAGGAAAAGGACGAGGAAAAAAAGGTGGATTTATAGGAAGTGTATTAAGTCAAGCAGTTGTACCTTTTGGATTATTAGCCTTACAACAAAGTTACGGAAGACGCATGAAAAGTCGCCGAACTGGTCGTAAATAAACGCACCACATATTGAGTAATTTGGTAAATATAAAATAATATAACACGGCATAAGCTGTTATATTATTATGTGGCATTCGTGCTTGTCGTACTATTTATATCAGTATTTTTATTCGATGCCATATTATTTTTATGGTAATAAAAACCTAGCATTTTCTTTATTCGAGGCACATATTTATTTTTGACATCAACATTATCAACTGAATTGTAACGCTTATGTATTCCACTGTCATATTTACGACGACCTCCAGAATCGTCTGTTGGTAATTTGATTTTACGATTCATATATGTTTCCTCTGATTGATAAATGTGGTGGGCAATATAAGCACCAACCTTGTAATATTCGGTGCGCCATTCATTGAATGCGGGTTGATTGATATTGTTTTTTAAATTCAACGACAACATTCTTCTAGGAAACGCAACGATAAAAAAATGCGGGTTCGTGACATTCACAACGTATTCAGGTCGAACAAATGTTTTGACATGTTTGTCTAAATATAATTCTGATTTAGTATAATTTTCTAAAATAAGACCGTTTGGGTCCTTTTTGTGAAAATTTGTCCCAAACATTAACCAATTGATACTCAAAGAGTGGGCAAAATTATAGGTCTGTAATAAATGTTTGACTCCCATGAATTTATTCAATACAAGGAATTCATCGGCGTCTAAATATAACATCCAATCGTAACCATGTTGTTTTGCGATGGAAACCGCGCGTTTCATTAAAGGCATTTTCACTGGATTGTTCCAACCTCCTCTCTCAATCACGACTCGTTTACTGAAATTGTGAAATTCGTTTTTTAATGGAATAATCGATTTATGGTCAAAGATATAAATCATGTCGAAATTTAAAAGTAAATGGTGTGTGACCCATTCTTTCATGTTTTTTTCATCTCTCACATTTGTAAAAAGAATAACCCGATTTGATTTGTTTTGTTTATTTGCTAAATGATTTCTTGGCGTATAATTTATGCGTTTTGACAATAACATGTTATGATATTATACAACATAAAATAAATATATTATAAGTGTATTATATAAAATTATGATATCAACAACAAATAAAACAAACCAACATAACAAAAGCAAGTTGAATCGAAGCGGTAGTTTAAATAAATATTTTTTTGGAACTGGAGAAGAGGGTGAAGAAAAAAAAGAAGAAAACCATCAATTTGATGAAAATCACGTGGATAATAACGATATTGAAGAATATGTATCAATAAATATTGAAGAAACCGAATTGCTTTATCATTTTTTAGACGCTTCAAACAATGATGTCAGTTATTTAGAAAATTCAAATTATATACGAGATGAAATGAAATTTTTAAATAGTTTTTCTAAATTTTCGGAAACAATTAATGACGCCTATATTGGAAAACGCGCATATAATTCAATCACCCTGGATTTAATTGCTCTTTATTTGAAAGGTCAAAAGATTTTATATGTAGAATCCAAAACTTATTGTGAACAATGTCTTTATTTTATAATGCTTCCAACTATTTTTATATCATCCGCATGTACTGTCTTGAGTATTACCTTAGGATTTTATGAATATGGGTCAACCATTGTCTCCGCATTAACCGCATTTAATTCTTTTATGCTCGCATTAATCACTTATTTGAAATTAGATGCGAAATCAGGAGCGCATAAAACATCAGCATATCAATTTGACAAGTTAGAAAGTACATGTGAATTTTTATCAGGTAAAGTATTGTTAATGAGGGATGATAAATTAATACAAGAAGTAGGCGAATTTGTAGAATCCGTACAAAAAAAGGTGGAAGAGATTAAAGATACAAATCAATTCATCATTCCTGAAATAATACGAAGTCGTTATTCAAATATATATTCTCATAATGTATTTGCGATTGTAAAGAAATTTAGAACGAAATTTTTATTGGATAAAAACCGTCTTTTTTTGATTTACCAAGAAATCAATCGGCAACAACCAATGGTAAGAAAAGAATTGATTGAAGAAAAAAATAGAATATTATCCAATTTGATTAAATTCAGGGATATTGCTTTGGAAATAAATCAAAAAGTATACCACGAAATAGAGTATTTTAACCACGCAAGAAATAGTCGGACAAGTATGTGTATGTGGTTGAAAACATGAAAACATGAAAACATGAAAAATTCAAATCCAGATAATTTTTTATTGACTTATATAAAACATGTCATTTGAACAAAACATACAAAAATGGGTATCTTTGGATAATAAAATTAAAATTTTAAATGATAATTTAAACCAATTGAGAGAACAAAGGTCGGAATTGTCAAAATCCTTGTATACTTACGCAGAACGAAATAATTTGAACGATGCTAATATCCAAATCAGCGATGGTAAACTCAAATTTGTCACCAATAAAATATCAAATCCACTTAGTTTTAAATATGTTGAAAAGAGTTTAGGCGAAATCATAATGAATGAAGAACAAGTGAAAAAAATTGTCAATTATTTAAAAGAAAACCGCGAATTCAAGAATGTACAAGAATTGAAACGGTTTTCAAATACAAATTTGAATACTAGTAGTTAAAACTAACATTTTTACTTTAGTTTATTTCGCTAAAGTAAAAATAAAATTATATATACAATATGTATATACATTAATGAATCAATATATGATAACTGGTGGAGGTGGTAATCACAATTATGGTGTATTACCACCCTTATTTAATAAATTTCAAGAAATGGCTGGCGGTGCGATTACACATAGCGAACATATGAATCATGTTGCGGTTCCAATGACTTTATTATTCGCGGGTGGGGAACGCACTAAGAAACGCGATTATGAAGAAATCACCCACGATGAAGTGATTAAAGACGATTTATACGACAAATTACTTGAATTATTACAAGTCAAAAATCCAAAAAATACTAGTAGAAAAAAAGAAAAAAACGCAAAAGAACCAGCGCAATCCCATGAAATGAAAAAACGTAATAATAGAACCAAAAAAAATATATAGATTTCTAACACGGTCACTGCGAAGTGTAATCTAATCCGTTGTTTCATAAAATCCTCTAGCGCTTTCCCAGTGTTCATTTATTAAACCTTCATTTGTTAGTTTATGTAATATAGATAAATAACCGCGTCCGTGTAATTTTGCGATTTGCCTTATAGTTAATTCTTTTATTTCGTATTCATTATGAAGACGATTGATTTCATTCATACTCCATTTTTTGAAATGTCTTGTAATTTGTATTGGTTCGCTTACTATTTGCTGTTGTTTGGCAGTTAGCATATAATGTAAATAACACCGTTTTTCTTTAAATAATATTTTACATAATAAATATTATTCAATTTTTAGCAATTGAGTTGAACACCATATTCCTAAATAATTCCACATATTGTCAATAATATTTCCGCCGTTATAAAACGCCCAGCGTAATGCTTTACAATGCGGCGATGATACTAGGAGTGGCGAAATTAAATACCCCATGATCCCAGATGGAACACAAAAATGGACATATAATTGGCACGATATGTAGTGTATCGTGATCCATATGATATACACTTTGGATATGAAATACAACCATTTCAATACTGGAATGGTTGTATTTGTTGCGCTTTTCACATATTCGTAAACTGTTTGTAACATACCGTTGGATGATTTCTTTTTTTCTTCAGTTGTTTGTGTTTCTCCATGGTTGAACATTTTTTCTTTTTGGGTTTCTTTTTGGTCTTCTTTTTGGTCTTCTTTTTGGGTTTCTTTTTGGTCTTCTTGTTTTTCTAAAACTTTTTGTCTTGGCATTAATTTAATTGTCTTTTTTATATTGTAAAAAATATAAATCAATTTTTTTTTAAACCCGACTCCAGCTTTGATAATTAAAAGGTGAAACCAATATGTCATCTAATCTGGTTTTCCAGTAATTCACTCGGCGTTCCATTTCTAAATCTTTTTCAGACTTTGGATAAGGTGTGCTCGTATTCATCAAATCTTCTTCTTCTTTTGTCATTCTTGGTTTGTATCCATAACAATTCGCACCATATTGAAGATTTGGGTTTTCAATGTATCCACCATTTACACCTGGACGACCACAATCCTTTTCATGTCCCTCGATCTTTTGTAATTTATCATAGCTTGTTTTTTGAGTAGGGAATAATGCCATTTGACCTTCGGACCAACCATAATTACACCATTCCGCGCCGTTATTATATGCGTCTTCGACTTCACTATATGTCGCTAAACGTGCACCTTCTGCTTTACATAATGATTTCGCATCAGTATAATTAAAATAATTACCAGGAATATTAAATACTTGTTGTTTTATAACTGGCTTTCTAATTATTTTAATTATTTTGTCATCATCGTCTTTACCCTCGTCATCTTCTTTGTCATCTCTTTTTACCATTTTAATTTCTACTTGTGGTTTTTTACTAAATAAATCTTTTAATTTCTCAATAACATTAATCCCAAAATAATATTGTAGCCCATTAATTACTAATAAAATAATCAATATTACTACAATTATACCAGTAAGAATATTTGTAACAAAAGAAAATGTTGAATTTTCCGTTGTTGATAATGAGCTATTTCTATTTAAAGATGATGCTTTAGAGCCTAAACCAATTGAGTTGAATATCCCTTCTTCTAAAGAATTTGATGGATTTGATGAATTGTTTAATGAACTTTTTGATGAAGAAAATGACATATATTGATTACTATTAAATATACTTGAGTTATTATTTTTTCCTAAACTTAAAAAATATAAAATATAAGAAATATAAAAGAATCATCAAAGCAGCAAATATAAGAATTATTACTTGGTGTATAAAAAGAAAATTATCTATTTGAACTAGTTGTTACTTTCACCAACTGTTTGAACCATTCTTTTTCGGTAGAATAAACAATATGCTTTTGGCGTGATTAATTCATTTAAATTTGTTACTTCATTTACAAGTTGGTCATTAAAATGATACCATTTACCATTTGCGTTTTTTATAAAAGCGGTGTAATGACCTCCCTGTGATAGTCCACTATGATTACATATACCATATAAATCATAAATATAAGATTCTTTTTTGTAGCCAATTACATATTCATGTAAATCCAAATTTTCTAAAGGAAATGAAACCAATATTTGATTTTTTCGATTGCTTGAATTAAAACGTTTCATATCTATGACTAAAATACTCGGCAAACTCCAATACACAATTTCTTTTTGAACATTTTGTTTCATTTTTGTATCTTCATTATACCACGCATTTTCCCCATCAAGGGTTTCACCTTTTACATAATGGTCAAAACAATCCATTAGTGAAGGTGATTTTATATGAGACGGTATTGACAAATCAATCATGAAAAATGGCTCTGGAGTAGATGCCAAAATTTCTCCACTAGATAAATCCTTAATTTGTGAGACGTGTATTCCGTAAAACATATTCCATATTTCTGAATATTCTTTAGAATACATATTTTTAATCATATCAAAACACTGAACCGCCAATTTATCTGTTGTATTCACAATCTCACCATTGATTGACATATTTACTTCTCTTGATAAACCAGTATGAAAACAATCTACTACAAATAATAAAAATTCAGGTAAATCGTTTTGATTATAACCTGTAAACATATCCATTTTTTTTATTTGTGCCAATTTTTGTATGGTTTTAATAAATTTACCTGGACTAATTGTACAATTGCTTTCCCACATTAAAGCCCTTAAATTATCCCATTCTACCAACAATGCGGATTCATAAATGTTTTTTAAACGCCTTTTGTAATACCCGCCTTCTTCTTTTGTTAAAAATTCATTCAATTCATATGTATGTGATAATACTTGCATACATGAATTTATAAAACATGTGTTACCTAAATTCGTAAGACCTGAAAGTCCTTTATGACTATAATTTTCAAAGTTCATTATTATTATTCACAATTACAATTATATATTAATATTAAAATGCGTTTAAATGTATTTTTTTGTTATTTAATATTAAATGTCAGAAAGAGATTTTTATAATAGGAGATTCAATCGTTTACATTTATTAAATAACAATGACCGATTTATATTAAATATTTACCTTGAAATGTATAATCAAACAATTCACGATATCAATATGATGTACGAAGACATTGATTTAATGTATCAAAATATAAGTGAATTGAGAAATATAATCAATAGTATAACGGGTATTTCAGATATGACAGAGGATATAAATAGAGAACGTGTTAGAGTTAGGTCAAGAAGTGGTATTGGAAGTGATGATGGTGAAAATAGACGACGTCAAAGAAGAAGAACTGACAATGGTTACAGCTTTTATGATAATAATCATGATATATTTCACAGCGAAAATCGTGATACTGGTTATCATCGAAGAACAACAACTACGATTCCAAATTTATTTCAACGTTTATATGGTGAGCAAACAAATGATAGAACAAGTGCGGCACTCGCAAGAGGTACTGGCTTGGGGTTGGGAGACTTTTTATTAAATTTTTACGATACAGTCCCCGTGTATCCAAGCCTGGATCAAATAAATAATGGAACACGCCGTGTATTATATTCAAATATTGAAAATCAGTTGAATTCCAGTTGCCCGATAACATTGGAAAATTTTAACAACGATGATAATGTTACACAGATATTGGGGTGCGGACATATATTCAACCATGACAGTTTGAATTCCTGGTTTAGAAATCATGTGAGATGCCCGGTGTGTCGCTACGATATCCGAAATTACATACCGAGAAGTCAACCTCTCATTCAGGAAATAAATACCATTCGTCGTTCTTCTCCTGATAGGGACAATGAAGCAGAATCAGGTAATCATGATGAAAATGATAACAATGATGAAGAAAGAGATGAAACTGATAACCATGGCGACGAAACACCTATAAATAATTCAATAGATGAAACACAATCATCTGGAGGTACTACGTTACATACAAGTCCAAATAATGAAGAGCCTGAGGCGGAAGGCGAGCTTATAAATAATCTAACAAATATTACAGAAAATTTAATTCAAAGTTTATTAAACAATAATCGTCAATCTGGAGGCTCGGGAACATTGTTTAATGAAATTGTATATAATTTACCATATATAGATCCATCTTCTAATGATATTGTCTTTGAAGGGTATATACAAAACAATTATAGAATGTAGATATATAATAATAACATGACAGATATTCAAGTTATTATTGTATTTTAATCATGTTTTTAATTTACAAATGGAGGATAATTTATATAAAGATCTGGATAACCATAACAATTGTTCATATCAAGAACACCTGGAATTTGGTCTCTATTTAATTCAGGTAGAGAAGTAAAATATTTTTTATGTAAATAGGTGCACTCAAATACGAGTGGGATATTTACACCTTTATGATTAATAAAACCACTATTATTATTACCAACTGCTCCACCATTATTAGCATGAAAATGAACCAATACATGATTTTTATTTATTTTGTCAAAAACTGGGATTTCATTATCTGAAAAAGGTTCATGAAACTCCATGACTATTTGTTCAAATTTATTAAGTTGTTCATCACTTAAACTTTTTATCCAAGGTATTTCACCTCCTTCTATATCCATTTTTACAAATATATTTTCGTTTGCGTTTATTATATCATGTATGTTGGTGATTTTGTCATTGTTTTCAAAACCAATGTTTTTATTTATAAATTCTATATTTGGATTTTGCCTTGGTAATTGATTGATTTCACCATCAAACGCATAACATTTTATAGTATTATCGTGTTTATTAATAAAATCTTCTTCAAATGATATATCGTCTGATATACCACCAGCAAGTAATATATTATATTTTTTGTTTGGAATATTTACAATTATATAACCTCCGTCATATTGTCTTCCAACACGCATTTTTGGAAAAGGAGATTTATACACTGTTAAAACTTTTGGGTCCATTATAAAATATATAATAATATTCTAATATATTTTTTAAATATAAACGAATATACAATTCAGTTATTACACAAAACAATTATAGAATGTAGTGTAATCGTATGTTATTATGTTATTGTCTTGTGAAAATAATATAATAAAGCTTATTCTTATCCATGAAACTTTTCCATGAAATAATCTATTTTTTCTGTTGGACATAAAAAAATATCACATGATGAATGATAAGGAAATTCTTTAATTATATATTCATCAAATACAATCTTTCCAAATAAATCTACAAATGTATAATTATTCTTTTTTACAAATTTTATAAATTCAGGAACAGAATTTTTTTCTATTACATCATAATAACAAGACAATTCAATAATTATAATTGGACGACAACGATTTATAAGATTTATAGATCCCTTTAACACTTTGTAATCATAACCATCTACATCTATTTTCATAAATGATATTTCTTCATCTGTATTTGTAAATAAATTATCAACGGTATCTAATTCAATATCAACTAATTGATATCCTTCTACATCACACGCACCAGGAGATACTGGAAAATTAATTGTTTTTGGATCACCAATCATCCACGCGTTTAGCCAAGTTACATTTTTTAATATTTTTTTTTCATCAGAACAACCAATTTTGTATATAATAATTCGTTCATCATTTTTATATTTATCTTGTAATTGTTTACAATTCGCATTACCTGGCTCTATACAATAGATTTTTGTTGCTCCATTTTCAAGCATTAAAGATGTTACAAATCCATTATTCGCACCAATATCGATACATATTTTTCCGTTACATAATTTTAATAAATTATTCCAATCATTTCCTAAACATAATTTTGTTGCCATTATATAGTTATATTAAATATAATAATATATATTATACACGTCATTTTTATTTTATAAATAGGGATTAGGGATTAAATAGGGATTAGGGATTAAATAGGGATTAGGGATTAAATAGGGATTAAATAGGGATTAGGGATTAAATAGGGATTAG
>Ga0187843_10000219_pt1 | contig 45702 bp, 40 predicted proteins | sample SpaLakP09_SKY_43_FD_134516 | JGI IMG/M metagenome (GOLD analysis project Ga0187843, IMG submission 134516) | Oligotrophic lake water microbial communities from Sparkling Lake, Wisconsin, USA - SP09_SKY_43 | ecosystem: Environmental > Aquatic > Freshwater > Lake | place: USA: Sparkling Lake... | reverse complement strand
TATCACTAGTGATAGAAATGCCGGACAACAACAACTGCGCACGATTCAACAGCTCTCTATCCCCAAGATCTCCAATCAGCGCATTGCTCACGCTGGGTGCTAGTCTGATCAAGAAAGCAGTTTTTTTGTCAAGCGATGCTGATAATCCTGTGGCAGCGTAGTTAAAGATGTAGCCGCGATCTGAATCAAACTGACCGTCTATCATAAATGCTGAACCCCAATGACTGATGATAGGTGTCACTGTATTAGAGACCAAAATCACTCCCGCTCCAATGGCATAAGAAATTGCAGGGCCTGCGCTAAATGTTCTAGTAGATCCAGCAACAAATTGAGTAAGTGCAGCTGATCGTGTGCATCCGGTTAGTGAAGTACCATTGTTGCCAGTGAAGCTAATAAGTTCATTGCCAATGTACACCGTTCCGCTGTTGGGGAAGTAGTAGCAGTCGTCAGCACTCATGGGGATTGTTGTCTGCCCTAGTGTCATTGCTGCTGTGAGTCTTCCTCTCGCACCTTCATTTATAACTTCGTATCGAACAGGTTGATTACCTGTTCTCATGTATGCCTCTGCATTGACATTGCTGTTACGGAATCTATGCACAAATACATAGTTGCCCTCAGGGCCTCGCATCATAAAATCAATAAATCCTGCACCATACCAAGTGTGTTGTATGCTGATCATCTGCATTTTAGTTACATCTATGTTGTAACCGCTGGGTCCGGAACCATTCATGGTATCGAGATTCCAATATTCTTGTGGCACTATCAAGTCAGTTACCTTGGCAATTTTCACAGAACTAACGTTGTTTACACCACGGAAATCCGGAGTCACTGTCATAGCGGTATTGGAAGAAACACTTGAAACCACATGAGTCATACCACGGATTACAATCCTGTCACCTATTGCTAGTTGATCGACAAATCTTGTGTTAAATCCAGTAACAGAATTTGAATTGGAATTTATGCTGATGGTGCCTGCAATTTGAAATGTGCTGCTTCTTCGTACCACAGCCATCTTTTGTCCGTCATACTGGAAGAACATGCCGTTTTGATCGTCAAATATTCCTGCTCTCACAGTGGATCCATGCCAATTTTTAACACTCATCAAACATGGGCTTCCTAGAACGGCGGTGGCATTTCCTAGAACTTGCGTTGACACAAATCTCAGTTGACGCTCATTTTGCACACTGGCCACTGTGTAGGTACCGTTGTATCCTGAGGTAGTTACACCTGAGATGGTAATTGATCCGCCAACTTGGCATCCGTGATCGGTGTCATCTAAGATGATAGTTATTGTGCTGCCAACTGCGGTGCCATCGGCTGTAACAGATCTCAAATCATAGCTGGGAGCAAACATGGCTCCCGTGTTGTACATAACACCTTTGCCTGATTGATATCTAATGTATTTCTTACTCATACGTATGGCTGTGGAGCCGTGCGCTGGACCAGCTGTGCCTAACTGTACACCACCATCAAATGGTCTGTGAATAAAAAACGAATCCGGTCTGCCATATATCTGACCAACCAAGGTATTGTCTATGGTTCCAGCAGCTCTGGCTGTGTAACGCAGCGATGTAATAGTAGGCACACTTTCTACAAAGAATGCTCCGGCCGCCAGTTGTGCGTTGGATCCTGAACTAGAAATCTGTGCAGTGATGGTATTACCTGGTATAAAACCGTGTGCTGATGTAAAGTCAACTTGTATCTGTCCTATGCCCGTGAAGCTCAGACCAGTATTACCACTGGCTATCTGTGAAGTAGTTGCTTCACTGAGTGTGATTGCACTGATAAAAGTTCTAGTAGGAGCAGTGATTGCTGTGCCTGCAACAGTGGCTGATTGGATTGCGCCGCCTGCATTAACTGTATCTATCTGTATAGAAGGCTGAGTGTGTAAGGCTAAAACATCAAATGTTCCTCCGCTTGCTCCACTTTGCACAACAGTTATTGTATTTGATGCTGTATATCCAGTCCCTTGATTGGCTATAGTCACGGTTGCAATACCGCCAAGAGCATCATCAGTTATGTTCACTGTTAGTCCTGTGCCTGAGCCACCTGTGGTTGCAAGCCCGTTGGCAGTTGAGTATCCTGTACCTGCTACTATGTTATTGGTGGTATTCACACGGCCCGATGCGCCTAGAGTTACTAGATCATTAACAGCGTACCCAGCACCAGCTACTGCAATTGAAACAGCAGTGATCACTCCAGACGCTGCTGTGGTGTTTATGGTTAAACCAGTGCCGGTGCCTGTGGTGGCTGTGGTAGCTGCTGCTGGCGTAGTGGTTAATCCAGACCCGCCTGAAACGATACTCACAGCTGATGCACTGTTTATAGCTGATGCGGAAGTAATTGTAACTGTTGCATTGTTAGCAGGTGCTGCTCCATCTAGACTGGTTCCGAGAATAGTGATAGTATTATTGGCAACGTAGCCTGTGCCAGGGGTGGTAACTGTGACACCGTATGCTGGACTTCTTGATATTGTCAGCAATGCTCCCGATCCTGATCCATTGGTACTGGCTTGGGCAAGTCCAGTATAGGTCTTGGTGGTGCCTAAAATAGCAGCTGTGAGTGCTCCACTGAGTGTTACTACCGATCCAGTGACATCTGTCACAGTAACTGCCACACCATCACCTCGATTAAATACCAACCCTGGACCTATACCTGTCGTAGATTCCACAGTGACCGCGGTGTCACCAATGACTGCACCAGTTGATAATTGTGTGCTGGCAACGGTGCCGCCAGCGCCTGTGACCGCAGTTATTTGTGTTCCAACATTCACCCCGGTTCCTGTGACTGGCGCTCCTATCTGTGGAGAACCTGATGCAAATCCGATCACGGTATTGCCGCTGGGAGTAATTAAGCTAGTGGTTATGGTGCCTGAGCTACCGTTAGAATATATGGTAAATGCTGGTTGACCCACTGACGCACCTGTGTAAAATCCGCCTTTTCTTAATTGTGTGTAACTGCTGGCCAACACTTCGCCATTAGTAGTGCCTACTTTAGATTTTGCATAGTAGGATATCTGTGTTATTGAACCCACTGCCGAAACTAAAAAACTGCCTTCTGATCGGCTAAATCCCTGCACACTGTTACTTAACGCCTTGATGGTTATGGGATCATTAACTGCAAGCCCGTGAGCAGCTGTGGTAGTCACGGTGATAAGACTGGCACCTACTCCACCGGTGGCTGAACTAGCGTCTGTGGTCACATTGGTCACAGGAATGTCACTGCCTGGTATTTCATAGATGCTGGGGTAATTACGCATCAATGCAATGGCCTGCCACTTGGTAGGTTGAAGTCCATACTCAAAGTCAGCGTCCAGCATGCTTTGCGGAATACCTACTTTGTGTCTTTCCATGGCATCAGTGGCTATGGAGTTCATACGCACTGCTTGTTCTTTACCTTCAACAAAAATCTGTATGTTGTCAGTGATCATCATATCACTGGTATCTATGTCAAAAGTCACAGTGGTAATTTTATCTACAGCATATAATGCGCCTGGAAAACTTGAATCAAAATTTTCTGTATATGTTATTTCCGCTGCTAGACTAGCATCAGCAAAATTATACATTATGGTATTACGTGAAGCATTTGTAATTAACAGTAGATCCTTGAGTTTAAAGAACCCAGGTATCTTTACAAAACCTCTGTTGGTTATCTTGGTAGGTAATCGGCTTGTTCCAAATTGGATTACATCTAGTACTATATTACTGAGTTCTTTCAAGCGTGTCTGTGCAAATTCTTCTGCTGGATAATTAAAATTAATTATTTGACTTACTAAAATTTGTCTAAATGCAAATGCTGTGTTGGTCCATATAAAGTTATCAATTAGATCTCTAATGAATGTGTGTGCATAAATTTCAGGTTGGCGATCACCGTCTACCTGTGCAACACCATTTTCCCAATATTTGTCTGCGTTGAAATAGGTCTGTCTATTTCCGCCTTTTTTCAGATCGCTGAGGTATCCTTCTAGAACATAACTTACATCACGTCTACATTTTTCTGCATTGTATGTGTAATCTACATATGGGGCAATGTTGTTATCCACATTGTATTGAATATAAGCAATGGTTTCTTCTTGGATAAAACGTTTGTTTTGTTCAAGTAAAAACACAGCGTTAGGCAGTAATCCCCCATTTTGACTATCAGGTGCTACCGCAGCTGGAAGAGCACTGATACCAGTGTCAATCACATTGATCAACACAGTATTCAATGTTGTTACTTGGCTGATGCCACCTGCTTCTCCATTGTTTCCAGCAATAAAAATTTGGTCTTCATTGACTAAATTCAGTGTTGTAGCTTGAACATTTAATAATATGTTTGTGGTTATCAGAGTTCTAATAAATGTATGAACAGCTATTTCCACGTCACCTGATACAACTTGTAATACTCCATTGATATAATATCTTGAAGCATTGGCATAGGTCAGTGAATTACCACCATAGGATAAATCATAAAGATAGCCATCAATCACATACCCCACATCTCTTTTACATTTGATCTCTCTAGTGTTTGTATAAACATAATTGAAAAAGGGACTGCTGGCATTTGCACTATTTGCTATGATTTGATTCTTGATATACTGACTCATTTCCTCGATTATAAAATCCTTGTTGGCTGTGATCAGGGCCACAGTCTTTGCAAACTGATTATACAGTGGCGGAACCACTCCTGGAAAGAATTTATAATTAGAAATCTGTTTTTTTGCCATTTAATTTTCCTCGATCAACTCATTGCAACAGCAAACGCTATCGATCTTGAGTCTACATATCTTTTGTTGGTTGCATGTGTGGCAACTGATGGTGCTGCGGCAACAACAATGTTTGAATTGGCAGTGATATTATTGGTCACTGTCAGCGTGTTTAATGTGCCTATGCTGGTCAAACTGGATTGAGTCACTGTTGCGGATAAAGTCTGTCCGGTCAGAGTTCCTGCAGCAGCAGGTACGTTTATATTTTGACTACCGTTGAAACTGACTCCATTTATAAGACGTGCAGTCTGTAAAAGCGATGCAGTGCCAGTGACGTTGCCAGTGACATTGCCTGTGACATTGCCAGTGACATTGCCTGTGACATTGCCAGTGACATTGCCTGTGACCGGGCCAAGTAATGCGCCTGTAATGGTTCCAGAAGCCGTGATATTGTTGAAACTAGGTGATACAACCGGTTGTACTTCCCATGTTACCCCGTTCCATTTCCAGGTATCAGTTCCCACAGCCAGGGTGTCATTTACTGCCGGACTGCTTGGAAAATTTATTGCCATATTATTATCCTATATACCATATTTAGTACCGTTCCAAAACCAAGTGTCTATACCTACTATAACAGTATCATTTATTACAGGGTTACTGGGAAAATTTATTGCCATGATTTATCCTATTTGTTATATTTAGTTAAATAGTTTGGCAAACTAAATACTACCACATTATAATTTTATCTAATGACCATATCTCGTGTTAGCATCTCAGATCCTGTCCTGGATCAAGGCACTGCAATCTTATATGGACCTAGGGGTTACATACTGCTACAAGATCTCATGTGGTGTCCTGCGGACCGTTGGGATCTGTTGGAAATTTTCTATTGGGAGAGTTGGGCTGTGCTCATGGGAGCATATCACTGCTGTTTTTCAATTCCTGGAAAAGTTGCGTTGCTGCCACCAGATGATCCACGGTGTAGTATGAGCTAGTGCCATCACTGCCCACATTGCTGACATTTCGTAGGGCCATGATCCACATATGGGCATGGGATTGATCAAGCTGAACACAAGCCCTAGCAAGAACAAGGGTGATGGAGCAAGGCTCACTGTTTGATATACCAGTTTCATATTATATAGCACTGATATCTTTGATGGTAATTGTACCAATCATTGTACCGTGATTGGCACAGAGATAGCCGTAGGTGCCACTGATACCAGCTGGAATTTTCCAGTACAATGTGCCACTAGTCTTGCCCTGGGCACTTGACCCTGTGGTCACTGTGCCAGTGGTTGTAACATGCACCAGTCCAGTATTGTAATTTGCTCCTGAAAATCTGATCAAGAATGGATGACTACTCAGCGCACCGGTACCCAAATCAAATGCTATAGTGGTTCCGCTGATGGCGTATACAGTTGGATTACTACCACTATATTGGTCAAACAAATATGCTGATGATCCACTTGCAGTAACGGTCAATTTTGTGATGGCTGGTAGATAAAATCGATCCGCGGTAAGTCCTGCGTTATCAGTTAATGCAGCAAATGTAGTTGCTCCTGCAGAAGCTGTGCTGGTAATTGTTATGGCATCTGTGTTTGCATCGGTTGTTATTTGTATGCCTGTTCCGGCTGTTAGAGTCAATGTGTCTGTGCTAGAATCTGCTACTACGTTGCTTTGTCCGGTAACAGCAATAGTTGAAAAAGTATTGATCGCAGACCCGCTGTTAGTGATAGTAACAGTATCTGTATTAGCATCTGTTGTTATTTGTATGCCTGTACCGGCAACAAGGGTTAACGTATCTGTTGCTGAATCTGCACCCACAGGACTTTGTCCTGCTACAGCGATGGTTGTAAATGAGTTACCGCTGCCGCCGGCACCGGTTGCATCAGCAGCATTGACCCAATTTGCTCCATTGTATTTTAAAACTTGTCCGTCAGTGGCACTAGTGATCACAACATCGGTCAACGAATCTAAAGTAGTTATAGCCCCTGAAACTGTGATGGTTCCTCCAAGACTCACCGAAGTACCATTAATAGTAATGCTGCTGTTAGTTAGAGATGCGTTGGCAATACCAGTGATTGTGTTGTTAGATCCGTTTATAGTCTTGTTTGTCAGTGTCTGGACTTCTGTAACAAGGACTACCACAGACGAGTCAATGCCTAAGGTGGGTACAGCACCCTCTGATCCGGCTGTACCTCCTGTAATACCGCTAGTTGTAGTAATACTAGCCACATAATTTCCTGTAGTGCGAGTGCCCAAAGGAATATCTGTTACAACAGCATTCAATGCATTACTGCCGTCTACATAGTTAAATGTGATACCAGTATGTGACCCATTTGAAAATAAAGTTGCGGCGCCGTCCTGTGCTTCTTCAAGACTGATACCTCCGCCACCTCCCCCTACTACAGCATTTATTGTATATGTACCAGAATTATTGGAGATTGTTACATTGTCTCCTGCTAGAATGTTTGCAACACCACCAGATATTTCTGACTGCAATGCCAAAGGAGTCCAAACGCCTGAATGTGCAAAGTAAACGCGACCAGTTTCATGTACGTGAGCAATCATGCCATGCCATGTAGTTGGATTAGCTTCGTTGTTGAGATCATTGAGTGTGTCCCAATGAAATCTCACAAAGTTTTTCTGGGCTGACACATTTATACTTCCTGTAATGCCCAGTGTGCTAGATGCCCAAGAAACTCCTGATAAATCATCAACCGATGTGCCACTGGCTGGATAGTAAGCTATTCTTCCAGCCACTCCGCTATTTACTGTGCCACTGCCACTGCCACCTCCAGACCCGCCACCAACACTGGGAGTCATAGGCTGAACCCATTGCAGGCTAGTACCATCGTTGTAATAGATATACAATTTACCTGTGCTGGTGTTAAACCAAAGGGTTCCAGTCTGTGCTACTGGTGCTACCGGAGGACTATCTCCCAACACAGCACCGATACCTGCTCCAATAAATTGAGTAGCAGTGATAGTACCTGTGCCAAAATTTACATTTTTGTTAAGAGCTGCTGTTGAAATATTAGAAAGATCATCTTTGAGCAGTGTGACTCCACCGACTTGCCCATTAAACACTCGTAGGGTACCGATCTCATAGTCAAAATAAATTTCGCCGCGCTGACCTATCTTTCTATCTAAAAAATCGTCTTGTTTTCCTAGTATTCTTATACTATCAAAAACAGGCGTACGAGTGGTTGCCATACGGGTATGCTCCTATTGCATGTATTTATCCGAGTTGTTAATATATTTTTAGTCATTCTAGTAGCATATAAATACCATATGAAAATAGAAAAAGACATAGGAATCTGGGAACAACTGCTGACCCCGCAGGAATGCCACGCATTGATACAGCACTACGAAACGCTGTCCTCAATGAATCTTAGTTTTTCCAGACAGCTACTCAAGGATGCATTGTTTCATAAAAAAGCAGACAATGCGATTTTTATGCTTGATCAAGACTGTTTAAAAGTTACTCCAGACCAATCAGTGATCACTGATTTTCTCAAAAAATTCTGGTACTGCTACGAAGACTATACCGAAAAATACAGCGTATTGAAAGAAACGGGCAAGCATCATATTCATTCAATGAAACTACAAAAGACTTTGCCAGGCGAGGGCTACCATGTATGGCATTTTGAATCAGACTCTATTGAAAGATCATCTAGAATTTGTGCATGGTCGGTATTTTTGAACACAGTTGAAACCGGTGGCGAAACTGAATTTCTATATCAGCAGTTGAGAATCCCGGCAACGCAAGGCACATTGGCAATATGGCCAGCTGGGTTTACCCACACCCACAGAGGTAACCCTCCCCTATCCGGTGAAAAATATCTGCTAACAGGATGGATTGAATTTTAATGAACCGTCTCGAGTTATTCCCTACTAGTTTTTTTGAGTTTAAAAACCCAAATATCAACAATGTTGAACTAGTACAACATTTTCAAAAATATTCAGATAGAGTGAAACGCGGTAATATAATAAGTTCATTGCATCTGTTACACAATAAGCCTGAATTTTTAGAACTGTTTGACTGGATCAACTCGTGTTTAGAAGAAATTCGTATCGAGGAAAAATACGACTGCGAAAACTTTCAAATTACCAATAGCTGGTTTAATATCGCACTAGCTGAATCCAACATGGCTATTCATTATCATCGACACTCAATGAGCTTTTTCAGTGGTGTTTATTATGTCACTGAAGGTGCTCCGACTTTTTTTGAAGATCCTGTTTTACACAGAACACAAGCTCAGATTGAAGTACTAAGATCTGAATATGCGCCAACTGAAAAAATTTTTCCCGAGCCCGGAAAGTTGGTTATTTTTCCTAGCTGGATGTTTCACTATGCTGCTCCTCATGTAGACAACTTTGATCGATATATTATTAGTTTTAATTCCCTACCTTCTGGGGCTATAAACTATAATTTGGCAACTGATTCTGTATTAGATATTTCAATTAATTCTAGAGAAAAAATATAATGGTAAACTCAATATGCATAGTCGGGGGCGGAACCAGCGGATGTATTTCTGCACTGATGATCAAACAAGCGTATCCAAACATGGATATCACTCTGTTAGAATCAAGCCGTATTGGAATAATCGGTGTTGGAGAAGGATCCACCGAACATTGGAAAAAATTTATTCAACACATAGGTGTTACTGTCCCTGAACTAGTGAGAGAATGTGATGCCACATTTAAAATAGGCATCAAGTTTACCAACTGGCACGGGGATGGTACTCATTATTTTCACAGTCTCAGCGAGCAGTATGGCGTGCATTCAGATGCCAACGGATGGCCAACAACATGGCTGAGGATGATTGGTGACAATTGCGATCCTTTAGACACTGCATGGTCTTTGTCCATGCAGAGCCGACACGTAGAACCGCTACATGATATAGTTGCACAATATCATTTTGATACCAATAAACTAAATCGATTCTTGCACAAACTGTGTATTGAACGTGGCATAAAAATCGTAGACACAGAAGTAGAACAGGTCATACTAGATGATCAAGGTAATGTGTCTAAATTAATAGATATTTCAAATAACTCGTTCTCTAGTGATCTCTTTATCGATTGCAGCGGATTCCGGAGAGTTATAGGCAGCAAGTTAGGTGCCAAGTGGATTGATTGCCAACATCAATTGCCAATGAATTCGGCCATTGCATTTCCTACAGAATATACTCAAGAGATACCGTCATACACAGAAGCCACAGCGTTAGGCAGCGGTTGGTGTTGGCGCATTCCTACTCAACAACGCTATGGTAACGGATATGTATTTTGTGATTCTTTTATCAACGAAACACAGGCATTTGATGAAGTCGAACAATACTACAAGAAAAATTTAAAAATCGCTCAACCATTAGAAATAGGGAAAAAAATAAAGTTTGGTGCAGGTTATGTTGAAAAGTTTTGGGTGAAAAATTGTGTCATGGTTGGGCTTAGTGGTATTTTTGTTGAACCTCTAGAAGCTTCTAGTATAGGAACTACCATACAACAAATATTTTTGCTGTGCCCTAACTTGATACCTTATCAAAAAAATGATGATCGCACTGCTAATATCTATAATGATTACATGCGAGCCATCAGTGAGAATGTCATAGATTTTATACAGCTACATTACATGTGCCAACGCAACGATACTGAATTTTGGAAATGGTGTCAACACGGGATATCATTAACTGATTTCAATGCACAATATTTAGATTATTTCAAAGAAAATTTTTCAAATTTAACGGTATTTGAATCACATCCCATGAAACTGTTTTCATATTTGAATTTTGCGCAGGTCATGCATGGTCTGCGTATGTTTGATACTGAAAAGATCAAATCAACATATAATCATCATTTCAGTCATTACAGTGCAGAGTCTATTAGAGTCATTGAGCAATGTGCTGCGGCCTGTGAAAAGCTAGAAACATATTCCCATAGAGAAGCATTAGAAATAATAAAGACCAGATTTCATGAACAAAAACACAGTTTTTAAAGCGGTGGTCCTCGGAGGAGGATCTGCAGGATGGCTCACTGCATTGCATGTCAATAAACTACACCCGGATTGGCACATCACCGTGATTGAAGATCCCAAGCGCCCTCCTATCATCGCCGGAGAAAGTGGCACCACAACATTTGTTAGTTTTTTAAAAACACTGGGGATCGACAACGATGATTTTGTAAAGCAGACCAGTGCAACACCAAAACTAGGCGGACGGCTAAAAAATTGGAATGGAGTTGGCACTGAGTTTTATCATGCTCTAGTAACTGATCATGCTCCTTGGTTTGAAAACTTTGTGCATCATCTTGAACACATACCTTGTATAGAACTCACACTGGGCGGTTCAATGAACGATGTGTTAATACATCGAGAAAAAGATCTATACGAAACTGCATGTTTGGCCAATGATGTTCCTTTGGCCGAAGCATTCTATTCCTATCATTTTATCCAGCAAAATAGAGTACCACTGGGGGCGAGCAGTGAAATTCCTATAGCACCCATGTGGCATTTTGAAAGTAGAGCAGCTGCAAAATATTTCAAAGATATCGCCTTATCTAGAGGAATTTCATTGATCGAGGATGAATACAAGGCAGTGTCTCAATCTGCCGGTGGCGACATAACTAAAATATTGTTTGATCAGGGCAGATCAATAGACGGAGATCTATTTTTTGATTGTTCTGGATTTGCAAGATTACTATTAGATAAAGTGTTACACGAACCCATAATCGATTACACTAATTTTTTTCCTGCCAGAGCAGTAGTAGCATGGTGGGATGATCCGCGTCCTAGTATTACTACCAATGCCAATGCCATGGAATACGGTTGGTCATGGAATATCAATCTCCGTCATCGATCAGGAAACGGTTATATATACGACCCGGATCATATTTCTTTAGAGCAGGCGGTGGCAGAAGCAGAACAATTTTATGGGTATAAAATAAATCCCATAGCTAATTTCAGTTTTACTCCTGGCATGATGAGAAATTCTTGGAAGAACAATGTAATCGGTGTGGGGTTAAGTGCTGGATTTTTAGAACCGTTAGAAGCCAATGGCATACAGGTTATTATCGAAACTCTGTGGGCGTTTGAGGATCTTTTTAGAGCTTCTCACAAAGATGACGTTGTTAGAAAACAGCGATTTAATGATAGAGTTTTTGCACTCACTGATGATGTGTTGGATTTTTTAGCCTTGCATTATCGTGGACATCGCAGAGATACAGAGTTCTGGAAGAGCCATGCATATGATAAATGTAGAATTCCCGACACCCTAACTGCTAAATTAGATCAATGGCAACACTATTTTGACGGTGATCTAGGAGCAAAATCAAGAGCGGGGGGTTATTCGTCAACAGCGTGGTTGCAGGTACTACAAGGGTTGGCTATATTTGACACCGAAAAACTTAAAAAACGATACACATTTTTGGAGTGGCCTGTCAAACAAACATTACAAGAAAATTCAAATAAATACATTCAACTAGTAAGCAGATTTCAGTCTGTTGAAGAATGGTTTAAAACACATAAATAAAGCATAGAGGAGTTTACAATGATTACTTGGAAGATAATTTTACGAAAAGCTGAACCAGTAGGTACGTTAGCTATTGAAGCAGACACCTGCGAAGCTGCTACCCAAGAAGAAGCCCGTCAAATTTTCGAAGCAAGACATGGTGTTGGCCGAGTAGTAGCTGGCCCGTTTCGTGAATAAGACTAACACTTATTCTTTTTTGCCGCCTCATTCTCTGCTATCTCCGCCAGTTCTTTTTGAACATGCTGACCAGCATACGGAAACGGTAAACCCAATATAGGTCGAGTGTCCCATTTAAGCCAAGCTTCACTGCCGTTGGCATCTACATACTGTAAAAATGCTTGAATTTGTGAAGTCCCTGTAAACGGAGTTCTCCAATGCAGGTGTTTTCTTCCACTGTATATGACCATATCTCCTACATCTAAAAAAATTTCGTTATCGCGTCCTTCCGAATCTTGGATATGCAAGGGCCAGTTGGTGTCATCTTTGGTAATGCATAATGATACTGTGACTTCGCTACTGGGTCTATCAAGATGTTTTTGTAATTCAGAATTTTTGTAATAAATTCTAGCGTAAGAATATGTGGGATACAACGTGAGATTTGTTAACTGTTCAATCATTGGCAATAGCTTAACACTTAGTGCTTCAAACATCAAAGGGCTGTATCTTGCAAAGGTATTTTTTGACAAGTCTGAAAGATCTACTCCTGGATTAAGCAGACAGCAAACCTCTGACATCATTGTAAATTCTAGAGCTAGGAATTCACACAGTTCTAAAGAAACGGCATTTCTTACGATTTGAAAATCTTTGTTCATAACAATGGCATCATTCCTAAATTTATAAAAGGCTTTTCTGTATATGTAACAAGTTTACTGGAAGGATATCGAAACACATCAAATCCTATAGTAGTTCGAACTCCCTGGAAAGGTTCTATCACTTCTACCTTGTGTTTCCTATAACCTGGTCCAAAATAGATTTGACCTATTTTATTTTCGATGGAATAATTCTCAAATACTGTACGAGTATTTTTTGGATCTATGGAGATATATCCATGATAATCAAAATCATGATGATGCCAATCTAAAACAGAATCTTGTTCATGGTTATTCAACCAAGCTTCGAACCAAAGAGGTTCAGAGTCGCCTAGTTGATTTATAATCAGATTTCGCATTTCAGTATATACTGTGTAAAATGCTGCCGACGGGGCTGTTAATGCAAACACATTATAGTGCTTGTAATATGCTGTACTATCAGCGTCTGGCATATTGTTGAAAAGTTTTTTAAAATTTTCGTGAGCTACTCGTAGATCGTCAATTAGTGTCCATTGATTATCTACTATAGATTGAGATTGGTATAAAATATAGTCAGTGTTCATAAAACAATCTTATCTAGATTCATATTGATCACACAACGATATTTTGTTTTTCTGGCAAAACTTGACGTATGATAGTACTTGCCAGGAAAAATTACTACTTTTCCCTTTTCGGGAGTGATACGCTTTGCGACAGTAAATTTATTTTCTTTTATTCTAGTAATATCATCCAATCCAGGATCATACGTATCATTGGTTTCGTTAAAAATCACGGTGTCGCCGTCACTGTCATTTACATAGTAAATGGCGTTCCAATGAGGGAAGAAACTATCAATATGTGGCATATGGTTTTCTAATTTGCTGGTCTGATTGCACAGAGTCAAATTTGCTCGCATCCGGGTCAGTCTATTGAATCCCTGATAATTCTGACTAGTTATACCTAATACCAATGGATACACTATTTGAAACAACGAACTTTTTACTTCGCTGTTTTCATAAAAAAAATGATTAAATCCTACAATATTATTTTCTTGTTCAGTGAAACAAGCATCTCCTGATACCATATTTTTATTAAACACCCAAGGAAACTCCATACCGGTCATCAATGTCAATAAATGATCCTGATAGTCGATCGGAATGATGTTTTTAATCTCTATAATATCGTGCATAGTTTTCTTGTTAAATTCCCAGATATTGATATTCTATTTTTTTCCGATGTTTGAAATGGATATACCATATGATTTAGACACCCTGGAAATAAAAAAATCTTTCCTTCGTATGTGTTATCTACTGGAAAAGCTGCTTCCCTAATTTCACCAAATATGTTTGAATAGAAAAAACTAAACATACCGATTCGAGGAGAATTAGAATACTTGGTACTAATGCAGGCATGTTCTTCTGCTATAGAATACGGAACCGATAGCCATATCACAAAACTAAAATCTCCATCATGTGAATGCATGGGATTAAATTCATTTTTCTTTTGTATGTTGACCCAACAATTATCCAGAGTTAAGAAATTGGATCCCAAATTTTTAGTTGTTTGACTTAGATCGTGGGCAGCACTATATTGTTGACACAAATCTAGTAGATAGCTTTCTAGTGTTTGAAGATTAGGCAATTGAAATGTTGATTCTATATTTCCTGCAAGTTTTTTAGATCGTATTCTAAATTCGTCTGTTTGAGATTCTGCCACTGCTTCATGTAATTCATTCAATATATTTTCAGGTACAGTATCTTGTATAAACCCAAAATTCGCAAAAGTAGTATTCATCATACAACTCTACCAAAAAAGTTCAGAGTCAGTCTAGAGTCATCTTTATTATTTCCAAAAAAACTATCAGCACTGTGCCAAACCAACGGGCTGTATAACACACATCTGTTAAAAACATTATGTACGGTCATATTTTTTTTAAATAGAGACTGCTGTTCTTCTTTATATCTATCAAATGTATGTCTATTTTCAGGCAAACTTGAAAATTCTTGAAACTTGTATTCTTGGTAAGACTTGTCAGTGCGCTCTTGCATTGAATAAATGACGGTCCCTGAATCTGTAGGCGGTTTATCATTCAAATAAATCAATCCTGCTATATTAAATTTAGGGTCGTCGTGATGTATCCAGCCGCGGCCATAGGAAGCATCAGCTAATCTAAAACATGTTTCTAACAACTGAAAGGCTGAGTATCCTGGTAAGTGCTGAATAAGTTTACTTGCTAATGAATGAAACAAGTCTTTATCCAACTCTCCTAATAATTTTGAATACTGCCCTGGAAAATTTGAAATGTCATCATTGTAAAACTCCTGTTTCAATGCAAAATGTCTCCATAACTGTGGAGATTCAAAAAAGTTGTCGATTACTTTGATAGGAATTCTAGTAGGATTAGTTTTTCTCATATGGCTCTTGCAAAAAAAACCTGCGTCAGACGTGTTTCGTTTTTTTCAATCCCAAAAAATGTATTAGCACTATGCCATGTTCTAGGATCAAATATAATACAGCGATTAAACACACTTTCCATAGTTGTTGTTGGGGTAAAGTGCAACCGTTGTTCTTTTCGATATTTGGAATACTGCTCTCTTTCAGCGTCAGTTGCCACTAATACATCATTCATGAAGATTTCTCCGTAAAGCTCACCGTTGAAATCTGTTTGATTACAGTATAGGGTAGTTCCGGCTCCTATTGGAGCATCTGGATTCAGATAGATTAGTCCGGCTACTGTGAAATGGGGGTCGTCATCGTGAACCCAACCTTCTCCGTAGGTCTGATCTATCAATTGAAAAGAAGATTGTAGTTCATCAAATTTTGTAAAACCATACGGGACTAACTCTCTCATCAATTTTTTGTATAGTAAATCATGTAGTCTAGTATCAAGATTCTCAACATAATTACTGCGTAGCCCTGGCCAACTTCCGCGATTACCTTTGTAATATTCTAAATCTAAAGCATAGTCTCTTACTAACTTCGGATCTTCGTAAAATTCATCAATTACCATCGTAGGCAAAAACGGATATAGAAATGGATCTTTTAGATTATGCTCGTGAATCAGCCTTGCGCTGGTCCTTCCTTGATCCATTAGTTGATTAATGTATTCGTTAGACATGTTCAGCAGTAAAATTTAAAGTAATTGTTATTCTTTTTGTACAAATTTTTGGACACGAACTAGCATGATAATGCCATCCGTTAAACAACAACGCCTTGCCTTTGTCGGGGGAGCTTTTCATCATAATCCTATATTGATCAGCTTTTTCAATTTCATGAAATACCACGGTATCCCCGTCTGAGTCATTTACATAATAAACCGCAGTGTAATGTTCTTGATCATAATCTCTATGAGGTGTGTTATATTTGTAGGGCATACTAGGCAATACATACTTGGTGTTTAACAAAAATCCAACTCGTATTCTCAACAGTGTATGCAATTTAAGATTTGATTTTTCTAGTATGGAGTCTAGCAGTGGTTTAAAAAAATCATAGTGTGGGTTGGATTCATTATTTGGATGAAATACTAAATTTACAAAGCCGGGGGTAGAGGTCATTGAGTCGTTGGCATATTCTCTAGTGGTATCTTCTAAAAAATGCCAATCAAAGTCTATATTAGTTAGCAGCTTATATATTTCGTCTTGAAACGACGTGTCGATTACATTTTTAATTTCAAGAGGTTTAAATGTCATGATTGATCCTATAAAAATTCCTGTCTATCTGATAATTTGGAGGGTCAGTGGCAAATCTATTCCAGCAAGGAATACTGATCGATAGTCTTTTTTCATCGGGATATGCCACATGATATGTCCTCGACGGAAGGTATAATGCATCACCCGGTTCTAGAACAACATCAATTGCAACATCTAAATCATCTTCTTTTAATTTATTATTCATAGTTCCGGTTTTATACAGATATGAAATTCTATTATGAAACACTTTCCATCTAGTCTTTCCTTCGACCTGTATAATAAAATTTGCAGGATAATCATCGTGTATACAGAATGATTTAGATCCTGTGAGTCCACCGTAAACATGTATGGCTGCATTGACTTCAAACAATGTTTCAAATATTTTTAACAAGTGCATGGTGTTTTGATTATAAAAACCATAATTCATTATGATTAAACTATTACCTTGATGCAGTTTTTCAAATAAAAATCCCTTGTCTTGGATTGTACTATCCCATATCCATGCTTTTCTGTTTGCTGGTATATCTATTTTATTATTATGTGCATCGATCATTTCAAATTTATATAGATAGGGATTGTTCATGCATTTTTCAATGTCATCCCATGTCAACAATTCAGCTGGATTTGAAATAAGCGATTTGAAAAAATGCGGCTTATCGTCTATTAACAGATTAGTTTCGTTGAGTAAGCGTTGGCCTATATCTATCATCATCTGTCCTAATTATTTTTACATTGAAAGACACACTGATTCTTTCTGCGTCTAATTCATTTCTTTCTACACCATGTGGCAACCAAGCTGGAAACATTATTAATTTTTTTGTTTCAGGAATAAAAGTCATACATGCAGCATTTAATGGCGTATAGTGTTCTATTGTAGCCTGGCTGGCTATTATAAAATCTTGTGAGTAACTTTTATAAAAATTAATGTTTCCTTGTCTCGGTACTGCCTTGAGATAAAATACACCCGACACAAAACTAGCATCGTGAGTATGTACGCTGTTTGTATTGTTTTGCCCATTAATATTGAACCATAAATTTTCTATGTCTACAAAACAGTTTGTATAGCCGAAATCTCTCACACATTGTTCGGCCTGAGTGAGAATTTTATTCTCTAGCATGGCCATTTCAGCATGCACTCTTGGTCTAAAATCTTTACTTTGCCATCCGCCTTGATTGCTGAGTTTTCTACCGGAGGGATCTTCAATTCTAATTCGCTCACACAATTCTAGCATATCAACTACAGGTATGTCGGTGAGTTCCCACCACACAGGAGTAGGAAAATAAAGATCCATATTCATAATCTAATACCTACCGCCGATATACTTGGCATCAAGTGAGAAAATGCAAAAGTATGACTCCATCTAAAATCTATATTATCTGAGATGTAAGCAGCATGACAAACATTAGATTTGTACATGGTCATAGTTCCTTGTCTACTCGGAGCTATTCCGAGACATTCAAATCCCCAAGAGCTTAATTCGTCATCAGACATGTTTGTCCATTTGCTGTTTCTAGTAGGACTTTCTGCTAGGTCTTTCCATCGACTATGCATTTTGTGATCAGTATCTATTTGAAAATCGTATATGACTTCATGTATTTTTCCTGTGTATCTATATATCTTTGTCCCGCTATCTTCAGGAGCGTGGTCCGAAAACCATAAATTAGCAACCATGCCCAATGCATAATCTACATGCGGTATTCGCCAACAACTTATAGGTTTTGCTCTGTCTTTAAAATACAGATTGCCCCACTCGTGTATCTGAGGATCAACGATTGGAATATTTGATTGTTTGAGATAAAATTCTTTGACCAAAAAACAAATGTTTTTATAAACCCACTCTGGCAGATGAATAGTATCAAAGGGATTTGGATCAAAATTGTCAATGTTATTATTGTCTTTTTGAATAGGAAAAGCTGCCACAAGATTTTTAAATAGTTCAAATCCGTTGTCTTGAAATGGATTTTCGCTAATCCAGTATCCTATGGTATTATCTAATTGAACATATTTGATATTTAACTCATCAAGAGATTTCAGCTTAATAATTTTATCAAAGCTGTTGGCGTCGGGATAGCATATTTTAAAATTCTTCATTTTACATTAAATGTCATGACTATTCTTTCATCATCAACGATGCTAGGTTCGGTTCTGTGTCTCAGCCATCCTGGAAAAATTAATACATCGTTTGTTGCACACGGAACTACTTTATAATGCACATCATCAGATATAATAGGAAAAGAATTCTTATGATACTCTAGAGGATCTTTGAATTCTATATTTCCCGACCCTATTGGGCATTTGATATACGCACTGACTACAAAAGTAGTATTTGCATGCGAGTGTTCGACGGTCATTCCGGTATTGTTGTGTTTGTTGACCCAAGAATTCGTCACTTCGGAATGTTCGTCATGAAAAGATAATTGTGTCCTAATGTAACTGATTTTCTCTCCCAGCCAAAATTGAAAATGTTCTAATTCTTTCCAAGTGTGTGGTTGTAGGTAATCTTCTAAAGATACTGTAGAAACGGCATTTCCTTTTTCTAATTGAGAATTTATCTCAACCATTGAAAGAATCTCATTTATTTTTGGATACAACTGTTCTATATCAAACTCATATTGAAATTTCCACACCATCGGCGGAAATAAAAATATTCCACCATCATCACACTGTAACACCCTGGCTTTCCTCGTAGGTTTCCAATGCTAGTGTTAGTCCCATAATAGCTCCTTCCATTTTGACACAATCTCGAGAAAGTTCTTGACGCTTGGTAAAATCAATACTAGTAATGCCGTAGGGATTAAGTTTGACATTTGCTAGATCTTTTTCAAGATTATCTAATTGTTCGGTGGAAGTTTTTAATTCCTGCTCAACATTCTTGATGGCCTGTCTCAGTTTATCTGTGAATAACATTATATTCTCCTTTTAAATTTACTAAAAACTTTAGTTGCTCTAGCTAAACGAGCTCCTAGGTTGTCTTCATTTAGTATAACACAATTAGCAGAAAAATTATATGCTGCTTCTCTTTGTTTATCTAAATCATCTGCATCTTCAATACGAATATCGTATTCGTATAAATCTAAATCGCTTCTACGTACAGGTATAAATTGACACAACGGTGTGCCGGCCCTAACTAACTCTCGGCTATTTAAACGTTTCCAAAATAGTTGTATATTTACTGTATTAGAAAATCTTGGATCTAAAATGCCAGTGGCTGCATAGAATCTATCTTCATTGTTGTATTGCACAGGTAATACCAACATGACCGTATCATCGGATGTTTCGAATCTCCACGGAGTTTCAATTTTTATCACGGTGGTCAATGTATCATTAAAATTAGACAGCAACGGACCTACTTGCTCTTTTGCATGCGAATTAATATATCCTGAGGTATTTTCAACACCTTTGGTAAATTCTGTAGGAGTTCTCCATTCAAACGTACTAGAATCACCATTGGATGTAATTTCAAAATCTGCGGGTGCCGGTATAATAAAACCGCTATTAATTATTTTTCGCAATCCGGGGCAGGTTGATGTTGCTAAAACATGTGCGGGATACTCTGACCGTTGCATGCATTTTCTTGGCAGATCTTTAGATTTTATAACCGGAAAAAGTTCTAGTACTCCGAGCGTTAGAGAATAGAACCTTACAAATGGTTTCTTTTTTTCTAATCCTAACAGCTTCTTAAACTTGGTAATCATCTTTTCCGCCATATATATTGTCTTTTAAAAATTGATAATGACTAGGTAAAGACTTTACATGCTCTATTACAAAATCTCTATATTGTTCATAGGCACGTTTGGTAAATCCAATCTCTTCATCGATATCAATTTCACGACGGTCAGTGGCATAGATTAGTGCTTTGGTAGAAACTGCCTTTACTCCTAACCCAGCTAGAATAAATTGATTGCCAGTTCCATCCTGCCAATAATGCTGACCTTGAGTTAGGTTGCCTAATACATTTGGATACTGTGCTTGTATCATCATGAATGGTCCCATCATATCTGGGGAATACTCATTTATTTGTGTACACCATCTCCAATACGGAGTATCAGTTCTATTAGAAAATGCATAGTGCTGGCTTACAAAATCTCTAAACTGATCAACTTCGACTGATACTGCAAAATTAAATCCGTCTTTTTCTGATCTTGTAACGTACCCATTTCTTCTATTAAGAATTTCTACTAGTTTAATAATATTTTCGTGAGTAGTTAAAAGTCCTGTTGATTCTAGAGGTTCAACAAATCCGTAACTCAATCCGACGCCAACAACATTCATAGCCCATGCTCTTCGTCTTTTTCCATGTTTAATATTAACATTAAACATTTCTGCTTTTTCAGCAATTTCTGGACTGTGTTTTTCTGCTATGTGTTTTCTAAATTCTCTGCCGGCTTCCTCATCAGTACAAAATCTACTCGAATATACATATCCAGTACCTATGCGATTCCATAAGGGAATATTCCAGACCCACCCATTATCTAGAGCGTGACAATCTGTCACATTATGCATTTCGCGTTCTCTATCTATGTAAGGTAGTCTACATGCCCATGCACGATCGTTGGCTAATACCTTGCTGAAAGGTTGAAATTCTTGCCCCATCCACTGCTCTAACAATTGAGATCTAAATCCGGTGCAGTCTATCCAGAGATCGGAAGTTATCGTAGTACCGCTTACTAGCAGAATCTGCGTTATATTTCCAGCTTGGTCTTTTTTATAAGAATGTACTTCGTCTTGTAAATGTTTCACACCATTCGGAATTGCAATTTTTTCTTTGAGATATTGTCCAAATAGTTGTGCATCCATGTGATATGCAGTGTCCCAGGCAAATCTAAAATTTCTCAATATGTTTTTTTCGTTTTTAGTAGATTTATTATATTTTGCCAGCATAGTGTTGCCAGTGCAATAGAATTCGGCAAATGTTTCTGGGGTATATTCTTCAGGATACAGCGTAGCCAAATGGTGCCATGCTTGTAGTCCGGCTGGTTTGTCAGTTAAATCCAATCCTTTGCTAAAAGGATATTCAAAATGTGTGCCATCTTTTTCTCTAAAGTTTGTAAATCTTATTGAATTTTTATATGTAGCATTGCAAGCAGCCATCCAATCTTCATCTTTTAAGTCTAGCATTTTTAAAAATTTGTTGATGTGCCCTAGTGTGCTTTCGCCAACGCCAACAGTTCCAATTTTAGGTGATTCAACTAATGTAATATCCAAATGAGGACATAATTTTGATAGGGCTGCTGCCGTCATCCATCCCGATGATCCGCCACCTACGATTGTAACTTTTTTATAATGCATGTCTATGGATTCCTTAAAGATATATAATCTAGGTATATATTTACCTAACAAAATTGTTGTCAAAAAAAAAGTGTCTGTAATAGACACTTTTTTTTGAAAGTTATATCTTATCCGCCGTAGCCTTTCCATCCCGGATATCTTACCCAGGCAGGAAGATCTGCTGTACCTGGAACGTTTCTTTTATCTTTACTTGGTTCTTCTGTAGCAGCTTTGGCTAGTAGTTCTTCCATGCTCCATTCTTCTTCAGGAGGAGGAGGTTTTGGAATCACAGATTTAACAGTTTGAACATGTTGAAACCAATCACCCTCTTGAGAAATAGTTCCATTTGTTTTAATTTCATGATACAGCATGTCTAATTGAGCGCCTACTTCTCCGTAGGCTACTTTGCGAGCCACTGCACGATCGCAGTATCCGCCTTCTCTTTCAATCCAAATCATCTTGCCCTGGCTTGGACTATATTCTAATGTCCAGTCTAGAGTAACTTCGTCAGGAGCATCGACAAAGACCATCGACGCATCCGGACCTTCGTATATTTCATATTCCTGCCCAGGTTCTAATATTTGTTGGACCCATCCTTGGAATCCCATAAGCACTTTTTTCATATTTGACTACTCCAAATTTATTTGTATTCTTCTATTACGCATAGGCCAGGTCTGCCATCTGATCCCCTGTGTCCATGGTAATATCCACCAGTACCGCCAGATCCGGGTGATGAATGTCCTTGGTGATTATGTGTAAAATTGCCACCCTGTGGGTGTCCGCTGGGTGCAGCGCCGCCAAAATAGCTGGTTCCGCCTGGTCCAAAATTATCATGGTGTGATCCGCCGCCACCTGTGTGTAGGTTCAAATCACCACCACCGCCATTGCCGCTGACGCCACCACTGTGTTGATTCTGTCTATTGGCTCCGTGCCCGGCCGAGGCTGATAGGTATGGGCCAAAACTTGAACCACCTGCATTGCCACCTGCACCCGAATAGTATGTGCCACCACCACCTCCGTCTATGGTCACACCCACTGACGAAATTCCTGTTACATCTAATATACGTTCAGAATATCCACCAGCGCCGCCACTTTCGCCATGTCCTGAACCACCACCACCTGATCCCTGTAGTTTTACTCTTATGTATCTCACCCCAGCTGGTCTGTTCCACGTACCGCCGCTGGTAAACACCTGCATGCCACTAAATCCATGTTGTGCGTATTCTAGAGCATTGCCTGCGGCATTCACTCTCAGTATGTTATTTGCTCCGCCGACTGCAGTAAGATTAGTACCGCCTTTGGCAATAGGCAGCGTACCTGTGACTTTGTTTGAGGCCAAATCCACAGAAGCAGCTGTCATTTTTGCAGCAGTTACAGCACCTGTGGCTATATCGCTGGTAGGAATAGATCGATTTAGAAAATCAGCATCTACGAGCTGGCTATCTATCACAGCTGCGCCGGTTAAATTCCTTAATGTCTGATAGTTAAAAGGCATGTGTGTTCCTGATTAGAAAAATTCTGTGATAACTATTATGCCGGGTCTGCCGTCAGAACCTCGATGCCCTGAAAAATACCCGCTGGTACCGCCAGTGCCAGGTGATGCGTGTCCTTGGTGATTGTGTGCAAAATTACCACCTTGTGGGTGTCCTGAAGGTGCTGCACCTCCAAAGAAACTAGATCCTCCCATACCCGATGACCGTTGCTCGTGTCCACCACCAGCTCCGCCATATATGTTCATGTCTCCCCCTGATCCAACTCCAGGGAGGCCGCCGTTGTGTTGATTGTGTCTATTTGCGCCGTGGCCACCTGAAGCTGATACATATGGTCCAAATGAGCAGCTGCCGCCTGAATTGCCGGCTGCACCAGAATAATATGTGCCACCTCCACCACCATTGATAGTCACGCTGACTGTGTTAACACCGCTGATGTCTATCACTCTTTCTGCATAGCCGCCGGCTGCACCACTTTCGCCATGTCCTGAAGCTCCACCACCTGGGCCTTGAACCTGTACTAGTGCATATCTAGCACCTGAGGTTTTGGTATAAGTGCCCGAGCCAGTGAACACCACCATTCGACGAATACCGCTGTCCGAATATTCCAGGGCATTGTTGCTGCTGTTGGTTCTAAGCACATGATATGCACTGCCTAGGCTGCTGCTGCCGGTTCCACCTTTGCTAAAAGGCAAGGTGCCAGTGACTGTTGAAGCTGCTAGATTTACCGATGACGTGGCAAGTTCTGCTGATGTGATAGTGGCATTGGCTATTTTGGTATCGGTAACTGCGCTGGGTCCTAGATCTGCTCCTGTGAGCGTTTGATTGACTATGGCAGCTTCTGTTATTTGCTTCAATGTCTGATAATTAAACGGCATATTTTTCTCTTAATAATAACTAGTTACCACACACATGCCCGGTCTGCCATCTGATCCTCGATGTCCGTGGAAATGTGCTCCTGCGCCCCCAGTTCCTGGGGCGGTGTGACTCTGATGATTGTGTGCAAAGTTGCCACCTTGTGGGTGACTGCTGGGGGCGCCGCCGCCGAAGAATGTGTCTGCACAGCTTTGAGCACTGCGAGCATGATGACTGAAGCCACCGCCTTGGTGTAGGTTCAAATTGCCGCCTGAACCGTTGCCGCTGACACCGCCGCTGTGTTGATTCTGTCTGTTGGCTCCATGACCAGCTGAACAACTCATGTATGGGCCAAAACTTGAGCCTCCTGCATTACCGCCTGCACCCGAATAGTATGTGCCACCACCACCTCCGTCTATGGTCACACCCACTGACGAAATTCCAGTAACGTCTAAATATCTTTCTGCGTATCCGCCAGCGCCCCCACCTTCACCGTGTCCTGAACCGCCGCCGCCGCTGCCTACTAGTTGTACTCTGATGTATCGAACTCCTGCAGGTCTGTTCCACGTACTAGAACCTGTAAACACCTGCATGCCTTGAATACCGTGGTTGTTTGGTGAAAGACTTGATCCGTTGCTGTAAAATGCTCTGTAGGCGCCCGAAAATGACGTGGTTTCAAGTCCACCACTTACCAAAGGCAAAGTACCAGTAGTTGTACTTGAATTGATATCAATGGCGCTGGTTGCAAGATTTGTAGACTGTATAGAAGTCAGCTCTAGTTTTGCAGCAGTGATGGTGGTACCAGCAATGTCTGCAGCCGTGATGCTATCATTGACAAAAGAATCTGAATTAAGATTTTTTAAAGATTGATAATTAAACGGCATATTGTTTCCTTAGATCGATTCAAGTAACCATCCCCTAGCGGTGTCATAAAACACCATACGGATCGAAGCTCCATTGGTATTCACGGTCATATCATCTGCGGTTCTCATGATATTTTGACCGTTCCTTGCCACTGTACATGCGTTGGTGCCAAAAGTTCCAGCGAGATCAGTGATTTTAACAAAATCTCCAATCACTGGTGTTGCAGGCAAGGTCAGTGTTATAGCACCTGCGGTGGTATTCACCCAGTATGATCTATTTGAAACTGCTGCGCTACTTGTGGTAATCAATATTCGTTGATAATCGCCCACAACATGCCAGTCTGTACCGTTATAGATTTCCAGTTGGTTGCTGGTTCGATTAAAAAAAGTCACACCGGCGGTGACTGCTGTTGGTCGATCAGCAGTGGTGCCCATGATCATTACTGGTGAGTTTGTGTTTGCGATACCACTAGTTAAAAGTCTGCCCATGGTCTATTCCTTATACAGTTGATGTTTCAATGCCCATTGCCACTGCAGATACGTTGCTAATGCTGCTTCTTACCACTAGAATTTTTCCAGTGTCCAGTACAATACCTGTTCTTTCTAGCACACCATTGGCAGCAATAGTTGAATCGTATTCTATGTACTCTGCATTGGTGGGCGTGGCTGCGGCAGCCACTGCTATACGTATGGTGATTGCAGATGCATTTCGATTACAAATGCTCAACGTTGCCACGGTAAATGTATCAGCAGGCACAGTGTACACCGATGTAAGTGTCGCTGCGGCTAAATCTGATGCTCCAAGTCTTCCTGTTGCCATATTAATTCTCCATTGTTTGTATTTATGTCAGCATAAATGACATAGCTAACGGCACACCAGTCACCCCTGCTCTGAATTCAAATGTTGCTCTCATCTGAATAGCTGCTCCAGTAACTGTGGTGATCTCGTTGCCTGCTATGTAGATATTTCCTGCAGTAACACTATTTACGTTCAAGCTGGCTCCACCACCACCAATCTGTGCCGAAATATATGCTTTAATAGCTCGCTGGGTTGGAACCACACTATCCGAATCTGCTGTAAAGAATGGGTCTGTAGAAAACTCACTAATACTAGCTGATCCGCCGCCAAGTGTTACCTCACCCAGTGTGAGTTCTTGTAGTCCTGCAATATTAAATGCATCTGCATTCAAAGTAGCTACACCGGTTGATTGTTCAATGGTAAACAGGTCACCTACTCTAAAATTGCCGTCTTGGTCAGTTGAAGTAAAGAATACTCTACCGCCATTATTGTCTACTGCTTCATTGGCTTGTATTGCAGGTTGTGTAGGAAGACCAGGATAATTGGTTTCCACAAAATTTCCAGTACCGATATCCAAGAAATCATGCCCTGTTAGTCTAGCTTGGCTGTATCTAATTCTTGTGGTCACTGAATCCAAATGTGCTGGAGTACTGAACAATTTCATAGCCGGTGAAATCTGTAAAAATGCTCGGTAATCACCTGCATATGTACCAAGCTGGGTCAGTACCTGTACAAGTTTGAAAGTTTGATTAGGTAGATGTCCAAATACCACATTAGATCCAGCTGCTGGAAATTTAGTTAGGCGTTTGACTGATATATATTGGCCGGATTGGAAATAATTCGCATAGCCGTCGCCTGTAAGAACTTCTGCATCTGCAGCCACATAGCCCGTGCCTCGGTTTACAAAGGATGGATTTGCAAGAGCTCCATTTCCTGTACGCACCAAGAACGGTGCTTCAAAAATATTGTTGGGATCAGTGATGGTCATAGTAGGCGCGGTTGCGTATGCTGAACCTGGCTCTGATAATCTTATGGCAAATATTTTTTCTGATGCCACAAATGCACGGGCTCTTGCTGTGCTTCCTAGATTAAAACTACTGGCCACTGTCGACGCAGTGCTGCGTTGTACTGCCACCCATGTGCTGGTATAGTTGGGATTTCCATGAGCACATGCACTAAAACCTGCAGCAGCGGTGCTGGTTGTTCTAGAAGTCCATACTATACCGTCTTCAGAACTAGCTGCTTGAGTACTTTGACTCACAGCCAAGAATACTCCCTGAGCATAGCGAACACTAGTATATGATCCAGTAGATAAGGTGGCTGCTGTCCACGTCACTCCATCAATACTGTAGGCGCAGGCAGTACCACTGGAGCTGGACACAGCTACAAATCTACCATTACCCCAAGTCACGCTGCTCCAATTTGTAGACGACGGCAGTGTTCGACCCAACCAAGTGGCTCCGTTGTCTGCGCTGCTGGCTGCTTGTGTGCCTCCACTTGAAACTGCTACCCATATTCCTGCACCATATGCCACTCCGGTCCATGATGCATTGGGCAATGCACCTGTGGCTAACCAATTTATTCCGCCATCTGTGCTGTAGGCTCCTGCTGTGGATCCACTACGTATGGACATCCAGTAACCGTTGCCGTAGGCCACACAACTCCATGTACCTGATGTTGGGAATGCTCCACCTGTAGTCCATGTTACGCCGCCGTCTGCACTATATGCATTAACGTTTGTGCTGCTGCTCACGGCAACTGTATGACTGGTTATAGGCAACGCTGTGCCTGTGCCAGCTCCTATCGCTGATGCAATAAACACCACACCAACAGTATTCTCGCTAGCACCGATGGCTGTGAAAGCTGTGGTTCCTACTGTTAATATCTGGTAAGCTGTGCCTGGTACGAATGATCCTGCTAAAACTGTGGTCTTGTTTCTGCCACTAGCCACAGCTGTCCAGGTTGATGTACTTGGCAACGCCAAAGTATGTTCAGTCCAGGTTGTGCCGTTTACACTGCGATTGATTGTCCTAGTGCCAGCAGATATTGCAACAAAATTACCACCTTGTGCAAATCCAACAAATTCGTATGTCTGTATTGCACCAGTAGCTGTTACCACTGAGGTAATAGTTATCACTATGTTATTTGTGCTGGTACCCCCTAGACTGGTTCCCGGAAGTGTAATAGTATCTAATCGATTGTATCCTGTGCCATTCGCAGTAGCTTTCACCAAGGCATACTTCAGCCCCTTTCTAACCACGCTGAATGTTGCACCAACTCCTGTACCACTGGTAGTGCCTGTTAATGCAGTGTATGTGGCAAATACTGGTGCATAAGATACATCTGCATATGTCATAGAAGTAGCTAATGTTCTTGCTGTAGAACTATATGGTGGAGCCGTAAATAATATGCGTGGCTCTATCACATAGGTTGTAGAAGCATCTGGTGCCACTATTGTTGTGCCAGGAATGACATGATCGAATCCGCTGGTGCCTGTGCTTTCTTTGTTCACTGTTGCAATCTTGGTTCCGCTGTTGAATGTAGCAATTATGCCAAATTGTCCAACACCTGCGCCGCCTGTGAGAAAAATCTTCATCCCTATATAGGCAGAGGATATCTCTTGATCTGTAGCAGCTACCGTGATCTGAGTTGTAGTACCACCTTGGGCAGTATTGGCATTAGACACATACCCAAAGCCACCAAAATTTCCATCTGCTTCTGGTGCTTGGGTAGAATCATCTACATTATCAAGCAGTTGTACCTGCACTACAGCACCGTCACGGAATTCGTCTTGTTGTACGCTGATACCAGTGCCTGCGCCTGAAATAGTCCATGTGGCTTCTGTGTATTCAGCTCCAGCATTTTCAAATTCAAAGAGTAACACGTCATCGGCGTTGTCGGTGATAACTGATCCCACAACCGCCACGAAGTTTTGATTGTCAACAACACCTTGTCCCACAGTTTCTGTAACATCAAATCCTTCAGCTACTGATCCAAAATCACCGTATGAGTTGTTGCCGTTGGTAGCCCTAATACGTCCACCAGCTTCGGCTAGATAACCTATATGGGCATAGTATGAAAACACTGAAACTAGTTCAGCGCGGCCATTGTTTGTGATCCACGCACCTATACCATCTGATATTACCTGTGTGAAGTCGTTGGATACAATAGAGTCATTGCCGCCTGCATGCAGTGCTCCATCTATCTTTTGTCCTATAGCAGCGTAGCCAAAGGTGGTGACGTTTTGCACATAGGGCGATCGTTGTATGATCCAGGTACGGAAATCATTTGGTCCCCAACCTGGATCAAGCGATACATATGCACCAGCAGATACTCTAGAAGTACCATAGGCATTTGGTGCTAGTAAATCTCCTGTTAGACCTGACAATGTTTGATTTCTTACACCTGTACCGTTACGTACATAGTACATATCTTCTTCTAGACTGCCTCGTACAGAATTAGCATACAGTCTTGCTGCCATTCTTGATTTATAATTACCCGGATATTGTAGGTCAAATTTCAGTGCATCAATATATCTATTCATGTCTCGTGTGCAGCTAACTGTGTTGTAATACAAGCTCATCACCATTGATCCTGCACCGTCTGTGGCAACATCTAAACTGGTATTACTGTTTCTTGTAGTTGCAATTTTAAATGTAGTAGCACTTACCACGTTCTGAATATAATACGTTGTACCAGTTGACACACTTCCAAATACTGTTCCTGTGAATCTTACAGCAGTATTTCTCTGCATCCATGTGGTCGAAGCACAGGTAAACAGATCCGTTGCACCTGTTACTGCTGTGATTGTAGCTGAGTATGTTGAAGATATATAAGCATTGATCTCAGAAACTATGTATGATCGATTTCTTTCCAATTGTAGTAACGCATAATCTACATTCCTTAGACTGCTTTGGCAAGTTGAACCCTCATTGGTAGCACCAAAGACCACGTCATCCAGTAGTGTCATCAGTGTTTCAATTCTAGCCTGTGCAGTGGCATCGCCGCCTACGTTAGATTTTGCCAATGTTTTTACATAGGTAAATGCTGCACGAGTAGCGGTCTTTTGATTCAAAGTATACACATCGCTGGAATTGGCCCGTAGATATGAATATGCAGCTTCTCTAGTTTTAAAATTGCTGTTAAACATAAAGTCAAACATCACTGCTTCGAGAATCAATCTCACATCACGTTGACATTTAGCTGAGTTGTAGACCAATGCAGGGTAATTAGTAGTAATATAAGTGGTAGCAGCGGTAACTATGGTTTCTTGTGCAGCATCTAATGTTACCGCAGCTGCGATCAGCGCAGTGGTTGATGTCACCGCATTAGTTGCTGTGGGGTAATCTATGATTTCTAAATCGATGTCAAGACTGCTGCCATTACTAAATGAAGCTAACACTGTGCCGCCATATGTGGCTGCAAGTTGGAATGTGTTGGCAGTCACTGTGCCTACCACCCAATATTTGGTGCCGTTGACCAGTCCGTTGGCAGTGATTCTTGGAACCACTGCATCGCCTACGGCCAGTCCGTGTGCAGTAGAAGTCAGTGTGTTCAATGTGGCTATGGTTGTGACATTGATTTGAGGAGTGTTTCCTTCTGTGCTGTCACCTTGTATGATGTTGGTGATGATATCAACCAATTGGCCAACAGTGGCGTTGGCAGCTGAACCGCCTGACAAGTAGGTTGAGTCAGTCCATTGGGTAGCAGTGTTGGTAGCAGATTTAGTTACTGCGGTGTTGGCAATGATCTGTTGTACCACTGTCTTTAATCTACCGTAAGCGGCTACTGTAGCAGCGAGTTCTGTGCTGTCGATCTGTAGAGCGGTGGTATCCTCGCCGTCGAAATATGCTAAACCAGCTACTAGTGTGGCCCACTTTCCGTCGTAGGTTAAATCATAACACATGGCATCTACTATAAATCCAACATCACGTTTGCACTTGGTTTTGCTGTATTTTACTAAACTGTAGTTTGCAGTCAACCAGGCAGTAATTTCTTCCTTGATAAATTCTTTGTTTTCACGTAACAGTGTTCTTGCATCACCAAATCCTGATAGGAATGAAGAGTTATATCCTGTAGGGTTAGCAGAACTTTCCATGTATGTTGATCCCACTTTGAAATCAATTTGGTGCTGCATGGTTCTAACCAATCTCTGAATATCTGTGGCTTCAAGGGTGCTGGCGAACGGAAAGCTGGCGCTTTGAATAGAGATATTACCTGTGCTTTCGACAACATTCGATCCTTGAATGATTTGTCCTACCACAGTTTCTAGTCTAGTTAAAGTTCCAATACTATATCTAGTATCGGCGATATTTGTAAGACTGCCTGCTGGACCTACATTTGTTGATCGGACTTCGTCACCTAGCAGACAGGTTTCGGCTGGTACAATAATAGGCAATGTTTCTCTATACTGACCACTCTTGATGTTAATCAAATTGTTAGGAACAAGTCTCGCAGGTAAATTTGTGACTGTTAGGTCTGTGAGAGCTGTGATCACTATGTCTATTAGAGCATTTATTTTGGTAGTGATTCCAGTTTCTGCGGTATAATCAAAATCTATATACTGTGAGACCACTGCGGTAGAATCCAAGGCCAATGTTTGATAAACAGTGGTTGGTGCGGTGTTGGCCAAGACTGATGCTATCAACAATTTCAATTGTTGGTAGGCTGCAACACCCTCGTCTGCTTCTGCTGCTAGTGTTACATAAGGGGTGCTTTCTTCTCCTGCTGATAATTCTCCAGCTTCACCAAATGCTCCTAGCAAACTGAAAGCTGCGGCACGTACTTTTAAGTTGCCGCCGTGGCCGATGTCCCAAATTATTCTGTCAACAATAAATCCCACATCGCGTTCACACTTGTATTCATCATAGTCAAATTCAAGATTTATGCTCAAACCTGTGCCATTGGTAAAACTTGAAATTGCTGTGCCGTTCAATGTCAGCGACAATCTAAACGCTGTAGCGGTTAATCCTGATGAAATCACATAATAATCAGTTTCTGCAACTACGCCATTAGCAGTTGTTTTAGCTCTCAATGTTCTGCCGGCCACCAGTCCGTGGGCGGTAGCAGTATTCAGGGTGTTGGTAGTAGTTATAGAACTTACTGTAACTTTGCTGAACGGTGTTAGATTATTATCAATCTGATAGCGTATCCAGCCAGATATTTCTTTCTGGATAAATGCTCGGTTGAGCTCTAGTAGGTACTGGGCATTGGGATTTTTTGGTCCACGGTCTACCTGTTCACAGGCATATCTCACTGTGGCAAATGGTTTATCCAAGGTTGCGCCATGAGCTGGATACGGTAGATCTTCGCCGTTTGGCGCAACAAAATACACGTTATCTACTTCACCCAGTGTTCTCCATATCGGATCAGTTCCGTTTGATACAAGAACCTGTCCTTCAACTCCTATTGGCAATCTGGTTGGTCCAGCTCCGCCGTAGTAAACAAGATCACCCCTGGTTGTGAGGATAGAAGTTTCACTACCAAGAGATAGTGCATTCCAATATGTACCTGTGGTGTCTTGATCGGGTCTACTGTTAGCTTGTCCACCACCTTGCACTCCAATAGTCGAATCGCTGTCCTCTTCTGATCTATGTGATAACACACAGATGTATGCATTAGATCCAAATCTTACAGCATCGCCTATGCGATATTCGGTGTCATCGATCCACACCCCTTGCCAACTAATACCGTTGTTCAACACACTCCAATATTGAGATAATGGTGGTTCTGCTGATACTGTGGCAGTCATTGTGCCTGCAGCATCTGCAGTGATATTAAATGTTGTACCACCAGATGTGGTACTGATAGTAATGTATCCAGCTGCCACCGTCTTTACATAGTATCTAGCTGTGGTGAACACATTACCAAATGTTGTGCCAGTAAATCTCACGGTCATGCCCACCACAATACCTGTGGTAGAAGCTATTGTAAATCTATCAGTAGCCGCGGTTACCGCGGTAACAGTATAGGTGTTTGATGGAGAGTCAGCAGAGGCTAGATATGTGTAACCGCCATAAGCAACAACTTCGCCTATGCGGTAAGACGTTGTATTTGTCCATGCCGACTGATATTTAAATCCTTGTGAAAATAGATCCCAATCAGTTGTGGCTGTTGGGGGTGTTTGCCCTGTGTTTACTGTTTTTGCCGCATATTGGTTGCCGCCATAAGAGACTATATCGCCAGGTTGGTATGTGGTTCCTATCAGCCAGCCAGCTTCATACTCAACACCTTCTACAAACTGACTCCAGTATCCGCTAGTGTTATCAGTGCTGAATAATGCTGCTGCTGTGTGTTGTTGAATACATATCCAAGAAGCCGCTCCCTCTTTCACAACATCATTGATTTTATATCGAGTTGCAGTGACCCAAACTCCTTTGTAATCAATGCCTGGATTAAAATCATCCCAGTAGGCTTGATTGGCCTCTAATCCTGATGCGGTAGTAGAGGCAGAAGTGTGTCCAAAATTACACACATAGGTTATACCACCATATTTCACAAGATCGTTGACTGTGTATCTGGTTGATGTCGCCCAGTTGGTTCTCCAATTCAATCCCTCGGCAAATAACTGCCATTTGGCTTGATCTGTTTCCAATCCTAGCGATGTAGAAGCTGCTGAAGTATGACTATCTATACATAGGTATAGTAGTCCTCCATATTTTACCAAATCATTTAATTTATAAAAGGTAGAAACTGCCCAGTCATTTTTCCATTCCTGGCCGTCACTCATTAACTTCCATTTAGGAGGTGCTACTTCTAGATCTGTATTAAAATCAGTAGCAGAGGCATGGCCCACTTCGCAGATGTATGTACGGCCGCCGTATCTAACTACGTCATCTACATAGTATGTTGTACTAGTTGCCCAGATACCTTTCCAAACAAATTTTATTCTACCAAGTTTAAACTCTGCCATTTTCCACTCCGAATTTGTTATTGCTAATGTATTTATTCATAGCTGTTATCTATCTTTAAATGATTTTATAAACATGATCTGCGCTAGATAACTACCGCGTATCCCTGTTGGTCTACCAAAGGTGCCAATTCCTGCAAAATTTGCACGTATAGGTATCACGTTTCTCAATCCTGCTGAGTTTGCTATTCTCTCAGGCCCCACACGCACAGTACCAGCAATAAAACTTGCTGTGAGCAAATCTGCTCCTCCAACGTTTAGTCTATTTGTCAAATATGCTTTGATAGCTCGTTGAGTTGGAATAACATTATTGGAATCTGCAGTGAATAACGGGTCGGTTGAAAATTCTCTAATTACAGCACCTGATCCGCCCAATCGAACACCACCCAACGCTAGTTCTGTTAACCCGTCTAGTTGAAAGAAATCTGCACTAATGGTCACAACACCTGTGGCCTGTTCTACCGCAAATAGTTCGCCTGCACGGAAATTACCGTCTTGATCAGTGGAGGTATAAAACACTCTACCTCCACTGATTTCAAGTACTTCATTTTGAGCAGCTGTAAAATAAGGAACGCCCGATGTGTACACATCTGGATAATTTGTGTCTCCAAAATTTCCTGCACCTATATCTAAGAAATCATGTCCTGTGATACGCACTTGACTATATCGCTGTCTAATCTCTACCTGCGCACCGTGTTCAAGATCGTAGTCACTGTTAAAAAACGGTGTCATCCTAAATGTTGCAGTAAATGTTCCGTCGCCTTCTAGAGCATCAAGTTCTATGGTTGTAACTGTTCTAAAGTTGCTTTCGCCGCGGAATCTAAATTGTGCGCCGGGACCTGGAAGGACACTAAGACCAGTAACTGTGATAAATTTTCCAACCGGTATCACATCTGCATAGCCGTTGCCAGACACCGCGACTGTAGTACTGCTGGTTCTATATGCTGACCCCCGGTTCAACCAACTCGGTTGCGCTAGTACACCATCTCCCATTCTCAGTCTCAAGAAAGCTTCTGAAGTGTTATTTGGATCAACTATGGTGTAGTTAGGTGTTGAAGAATATCCGCTGCCTGGCTCCCATATTCTCACTTTTTCTACTCTGCCAGAATTGATGATAATTCTACCTTTGGCTCTAGCACCAGTGATTACTTTTGTACCACCAGCTGTGGTATCTTCTGATAGCAATACCCACATCGGTTGACTGTTAGACACCGTGCTATCCTCTTGTGAGACATCAGGATTACCAAAAGCCAAATTGCTCCAATTTAAACTCAATGACAAAGTACGATTGGTCCATACTATACCGTCATAGGAAGTTGCAGCAAAATTAGTAGGACCAGTAGTGGGGTCACCGCCGACATCTCTGCTACCAGTTGTTCCTACTGCAAAAAATACACCCTGGGCATATCTAATTTTTTTCCAATTATGTGGAGTTGAATCGTCAGCTTCTGGCATTGTAGCAGGCAACCAATCAACACCATTAAAACTATAGCCCACATCACCAGTACTGCTGATAGCTACAAATCGTTGATTACCGTATGCCACCGAAACCCAATCCAGCGCACTTGAGTCTGCTGACACATCCATGAGTGTTGGTATCCAAGTAAAAGTGGTACCGACATAAGTTCCTACTGCTGCGGTATTACCAGAGTTTGCTATCGCAACAAATCTATTCTTTCCATAGGTGATATCAACCCATGTATTTGCAGAACTGTCTCCAAATCCCGGTATTTCAGTTGATATCCATGTCTGTCCTGTGAGGCTGTATGCGCCAAAGTTGCTGTCATCTGCTATGGCTACAAAAATACCAGATCCATACGCCACAGAGCACCAATTTCTAGATGCTGGCAAAACTGTTGAGGTCCAGGCAACGGCGTTTGTACTTCTAGCAGCTTCTTGGCTACCGTATTTCAAAGCTACAAAAGTATTTTCTCCTGTGCTAACGGCTCTCCAATCGCCAGATGAAGGCAACGAAGTAGTGGTCCAATTTGAACCGTTGGCAGAATATTTTGCGTCTGATCCGGCTGCAGGAGTAACAATAAATTTTCCGGATGCTGCGATACCCGAATATTCAAAAGTTAAAATTGAGTTAGTGCTGTCATTAGATACACTTTTAACAGTTATACTGATATCGTTTTCTAATGCTACTCCGCCTACTAGATTGCCGTCGATGACCAACTCTTGTTCATCTAAATACCCTGCCCCAGCGTCATTTAGAGTCACTGTATATGATCTACCAGACTTAACCACGTCAAATCGTGCCTGTGCCGGTGCTACGTCAATAGTTGTACCCGTTCCTACATCTGCGGCTATGTTTAAAAATGTCTGTGTAGTTTCACCGTATGCTATTCCTGCGTATATTTGGACTGTGCCTAGACTTATATCAGTGCTGGAAAATAAAGGTTCGTCTACAACAAGTCTAGGCTCAAATCTATAAACAGCCGAAGTTGTTAGTGCATTTAAAATAGGAGTACCTGGAACAACATGGTCCCATCCAATGACTCCGTTAGATTCTTTTCGTACAGTTACAACTTTAGTAACATCATTGAAAGCAGAAACATATCCGTATTGACCAGTGCCGTCACCACTGGTAATTGTTACTCTTAATCCTAGCAATTCTGCTTCGGTATTTAAATTGCTGGCAGCTAGAGTGATTGTGGTGCTTGTTCCGCTTTGAGCGTTGTTACCTATCAACGAATACCCGCCGCCACCCGGTGTTCCGCCCAGTGCTGAAAAAGAATTTCTCACTTGAAATTCAAATATAGCGTTATCACGATACTCTTCTTGCACCACACTTGCACCGCTGCCGGACCCCAGTATTTCGTATGTTGCGGCACTGTACTGTTCTCCGGCATTGCCAAATTCTAGCAGTAAAATCTCATCGTTGGCTTCTCCTGCAAGTGCTGTTAGTACTGTAGCTTGATTTAATCTAGTGCTTACAAATGCAATTTGCGGAGTCTCTGTGGGATCATTGCCGGTTGCTACCGCTCCAAAATTTCCATATGAGCTATTTCCGTTGGTTGCTCTGATTCTTCCGCCGCCTGTGGCAAACATGCCTATATTACAGTAGTATGAAAACACTGAAACTAGTTCAGCACGGCCGCCATTGGTTATCCATGCGCCTATGCCGTCTGATATCACCTGTGTGAAGTCATTGGATACTATAGATTTATTTCCGCCGGCATGAAGTGCTCCATCAATTTTTTGTCCTATAGCTCCGGTTCCAAAGGTGGTGACATTTTGTACATAACAGGATCTTGTAGTGATCCATGTTCTATTATCATTAACACCCCATCCTGGATCAAGACTGACAAATGATCCGCCAGTGGGTATACTGTATACGTTAGGCGGCACTGGCTCAGGTAATGTACCTGTCAGTCCCTTAAGGGTCATATTACGTATTCCGGTTGAATTACGTACATAGAACATATCTTCCCCGGCAGATCCCAACACTAAATTCCTATAAAATCTTGATGCCCACATAGTCCTATAATTACCAGCGTAATTAAGATCATAGGCAAATGCATCAATATATCTATTAAAAATTGTTGTAATCAGAGTGTTATCAAATTCTACTAAAGGAAATGCGGATTCTAAATACGCAATCACTTCAGCTACAAAAAAAGTTTTGTTTGCTAATATTACTTCAGCAGAGTCTAGATAATTTTGATCTTGACTAAGAGTGTTTGTACTAGATATTACAACATCATTGCCTGTGTTGTCTAAATGATAATTGATATATTGCACAGAGTCTGCAATTACAGCTACTACCCATGTTGCAGCCTGCGCCGAGCCCACTATTGGTCTAAATAATTCTGTTGTTGTTCCAGGAGAATATTGCGGCGGATCATATGATTCTACTAATCCAGTTACTGGATTTTCAGAATTACCGCTGGTTTTTGCTGGACTCAGAGTTGATTGAAGTATTACAGAATTCATCATTGCTGAAATTCTATTCAATGCAGCTATGATATGAATTTTATCTGTGATGTCTGCGATTGGCGCATTTGGTCTCACAGTTGTTGACCGGAGTTCTTCCCCTCGCAATGCCACACCTGCGGGCACTATTATCGGCAGTATTTCATCATAAACACCTGTTGATATTTTTACAGTGTATTTGTCAGATGCAGCTGCTCCTAATGATTCTAAATATTCGCATGCAAATTTAATTGTACGCCAGGGTTTGAAATAGGTAACTCCTCTTTGAAGATCTGTTATATCATCCAAGGCTTTGCTGTCATCAGCACTGACATAGACTATTTTGTCTATATCTCCCCACTCACCGTATATCAGCGAGTCTTGAGAATTTATAGTAAGAATTTCGCCGTCAACAGGGGAAACCCTAACAGATGTTGTGCCTATGGTGCTGGTATCACCTGCAAGTGTTCTTGAATAATCGAAAGTCAATAGGTCGCCTCTGGTATCCATGGCAACATTTGGACCAGCCAGTAACACTAGATCCCAATAAAAGTAACCAGACCCGTTGTCTCCCGGATAATTTTCACTGTCAGCTGTGTGTGCAAAATTACATTTGTAAATACTTCCAGCAAAATTAACAGCATCATTGATTAGATAATTGGTATTCAACACCCATCCAGCCCTAAATCTTAAACCCACGGAGATGACTTCCCAATTACTGTTATCAATGTAATCCAAAGAACTTCCGTCTACAGTGGTGTCTAATATCGCCACATACAGATTTCCACCTCGACGTACAACATCACCAGTTTTGTATTCTGTATCAGGAGACCAATCTCCTATCAGATTAACTGCCTTGGAAATCAAACTCCAATTGCTAGTAGTAGGCTGGTAGACTGCTAGATCAGGACTGCTATTGGCATTGTTGATTTCGGCACGATAGATATAGCCGCCGTGTCTTACCAAATCACCGATGGCATACGCATCAGTTGAATTCCACGTATCGTTAAACTTGTATCCAAAAAATTCTATGGCGAAGTTGCTGTTGACTATAGATGTAGCAGTGGTGTGTCCGACAATACATCTTAGGATTGATCCACCATATTTTACTAGATCGTTGGGTTTGTATCTAGCGCCGTTAGCAGTCCATGTTCCTACATATTCTACGCTAGAATGTACAACACTCCATGAGGCTTGATTATTTTCAAGTCCTTGCGTAGTTGTTCCTGCTGTGTGCTCAGTGTTACAGCGATAAACTATTCCGCCATACTTTACTAGATCACCGATGCCGTATCTGGTTGCAGCTACCCATTCATTCAACCAGTTTATCAGCGATGTATAAATTGTAAATTTATCATTGTTGGCAGCAAAGGTGCTTGCTGCGGTGTGGCTGGTCAGACATAGATATACTACTCCGCCATACAAAACTGTGTCGCCGGGATTATACAAAGTAGATGCTTGCCAATTATTCCTAAACTGATATCCATCAGTCATTTTTGTCCATGCTGGCAACATCTCAGTACCGACCATAAATGTTTGATCGGTGGCGAATACACCCGCAGTGTGTTGTCTAATACACACCCAAGAGCCGCCGCCGTATCTAATTACATCGTCGCGATTATATAAGGTAGTGGTTGTCCACGTCCCGCGCCACAAGTACCTAATCCTACTAATTTTAAAATCTGCCATTTTTTATTCCATTACCCGTTAGAAGAAATTCCCGCTGGATACGAATATCCTTGGTTGATTCTCTGCACCAATTGACCTTGTGCATCTATATAATATAATATACTTCTGTTATCCCATCTATATTGAGGATATCTTAAATTGTCGTATGCTACTTGATGATCTTCTGCAAGTCCTTCAAAATAATCAATTCCTACTTCAAAATCTTCAAAGTTTTCTGTTCCTGCTCCAGGCTCATTGATTGTTATTGAATCTTTGTCTTTAGCTTGGTCGGACCTAAGCAAAAACAATTCACCGTCTTGATTTCTACGAAGAAGATAGAGATATCTTGGCGAATCGCCTAGTGCTTCGTCTGGACTTTGTCCTAAATAATATGTACTTGGCATAGTCTATTCCTTAAGATATCTCAACATAGCTCACTGTGACATCAATGCTATCTTCTGTGTCGCTTTCTATTCTTATACCAGAGGTTGCTGGTAAAATTAGTTTTTCACCTTGTGTAATTACTTTCACTGTGCTGTTTGGCGGAATAATAATGCCTCGAGCATAAGTGGCCTGTGTGGAGTTTTCATCTACCACATACATGTTTACTACTGCTGTGTCAAAGTCTGTGACATTGGCAATATTACACCCGATTACTGTGGCTCGTACCCCAAGAGGAATTTGTAATACATCTACAGGTGTAATTCCCACGTCTGTTGTAACTGCATGTTTAAATAGTGTTGGCATTTTTTATCCTAGAGCAATAGCAAAAGCTGCTGAAATATCGTTGGCTTGGACTTCTGATACTGCTCCACTTGCACCTGCTGGTGAAGCCCATGCAATTCCATCCCATACTTCTAAAGCCTTGGAATTGGAGTTATATCTAGTCATACCCAATACTGCATAAGCAGTAGGACGTTCAGCATCTGATCCCACTGGGGGGACAAACCCATTAGTACCTGCAATTTTAAAATATCCAGTACCAGTTTGTGCAATCTGCGATACAGCATTTGAAATTAGATTAGTAATGACATTATCTACTATACGGAAATTTCCTAATCTTACTCCACCTGCACTATTACCGTCTATATAGAGATCCTGCCCTGTGGTTGTGGTGATTTGATTATCACGAAACATTAAGTTGCCGACATCTAAACTAGGCACATTAATTGCTGTAGTATACAAGGTAGTGGAGTAAACAGCTCTCCATCTATAACTAGCAGATCCAAGATCGTATGTATTATCTATTTCTGGGACTAGGTCACTTTTAATACTGGCATTAATAACAATGTTATCTGTAAGTGCATCACCTATGGTGATATTACCACCAATGACTACATTGCCTGTAGCTGAAATATTTCCGGTCACGGCCAAATTGCCAGTAATATTGGTATTAGCTATAATATTAACTGTGCCGGATCCGTTAGGATCTAGTTCTATAGAACTGTTACTAACTGTGGTAGATATGGTGTTACCTTGCAGTTGCAGATCATCTACCTGCAATCTTGAATGATATACTGTGGCTTCACCTGCGGCTGCTGCAAAATTTATGGTGTTGGAATCACTGGTTATAGTATTACCAGTAAAATGTAAGTTTCCAATATTTAATTGATTATCTACAGTTACGTTTGTAGAACGAGTGTGTCCATTGACGTCTAGGTCAACTGTAGGGGTTGTTGTACGTATCCCGATTCGAGAGTTCACAACATCCAGATAGAGTAAGTCTGTCTCGAATGCCAGATTTTCTCCTGCACGAAGAAGATTTGACTTCAAGAGCTGACCGGAAATACGACCAATAGCCATGTGCTCTCCAATAACCCCGGTGTTTCACCGTTAACCAGATTTTCAGCTTACGCTCTTTGTCGGTTTACCACAGTCGGATCTTGCAAAAATGGTCTTTTCTGCAATTAAAGTTATTTATCAATTTTGGTATTATCCTAGGATAGCACTGTAGATAAATCCAAGATCTTCCATGTATTGTTGAGTAACAATCTCTCCTCCACCGGTAGCTACTATCCATACCGATCCATCATAACATTCAAGATACTGTTGTTCAGTACTCCAACGTGTTTCTCCTAATTCAGGACTAATTCTTCGCTGAGAATCATTCCCTGAAGGGATAACCATGGCATTTGTACCAGTAATGTTGAAGTAACCTGTGCCAGTGGATGCTAAAGTCAGCGGTGTGTTTAATAAGTTTGTGATGTCATTGTTTTGCCATCTAGTGTTTTCTATAAATGTTATCCCGGTATGGGGATTCAAAATAACATCATCGTTGCTTTGCACTGCTGATATTTTATTAATTGTTCCGTCTAGCAGTAATTGTTCGCTTACTGTTGTAAACTGAGATTGCAATCCACTTCCGGGCCATGCTCCAGTATCTATATATTGCCATTCGGGAGTATGCAATTCAGCCCAACGTCGAGTACTAGAATCGCCGGCATCTGCACCTAAAGCATAAGTTGAATTGTCGCCAGGTATAATGCTCTGGGTAAAATCAGTGTTTATGGTCACGGTGTCAAGAGTCTGATCACCAAAGGTCAGTGTGCTTAGTCCTGTAAGATTTCCACTCATGGAAATATTACCGCTGACTGCGAGATCTCCGGTGATGTTGGTGTCAGCTTGTAACTCAACTGTACCTGATCCATTAGGGTCCAACACTATGTTACTGTTAGATATACTAGATATGAGATTGCCATCTAGGACAAGATTGGCTGTAGCAAGTCTATCATGAAAAATTTCACCACCACTGATATAAACATCAATGCCGCCCACGCTGGTTGTGATAGTTTCGGGTGAGTTTAATCTTAGATTACCTGGAGCAAGTTGTGTGACCACGGTAAGATCGTTGGTATTGATATTACTGTTTACATCAAGTGTGTATACTGGTGTTGAATCTTTTATACCAATCTGTTGATTGGTTACATCAAGATAGAGTAGATCAGTTTCGAACGCAAGGTCAACACCGGCACGTAACAGGTTGTCTGTTAATACCTGACCACCTATGCGCCCCAATTGACTCATGCTTAGTTGGCGTATCCGTAGTATACAGTTACGTAAACTGGATTACCGCCTCCTCCTGTGTTTGGTACTGCTGATGTAAATGTAATATAATATCCAGCAATACGAACTTTGCCTGTGCCTGTAGGAGTACCGCCTGACTTGGTGAATACTGTTCCTACTGTGTTTGCACCTGCGCCAAATGATGTAAATGTTGTGGTTCCCACAGAAGTGATTACATAACTGGTACCATTATTGCCACTACTTAATGCAGTGGCGTTGATTTCAGCACCTGTGCCTGTGCTTGTGGGATTCTGATTTATTGTAAAGTTAGTAGTAGAAATCTGCATGACGTTTTCTACTAGTACAAGTACATTGTCTGCACTGGCAGCATATGATGGAGCAAAGGTGCTGTTCAACGGTCCAAAAATAGTAACTACACCGTCTCCTGGACCCAGTGTCTGTTTAGTAATAGCGGCAGCAAAAGGACTGGCCACTGTGACCCAAGCTCCTCCTACATAGGCTTCTAGTGCAGGAATTGTTGTGTTATATCTAATTGTACCATTGGCATCTGTAGGCTGTCTAACACTAGTCAACTGTGGACGTTGCGCAGTTGTGCCTTTGGGCAGCATCATACCGCCGTTGGCGTTAACTACTACTCTGTTGCCCGGACCATTGCCAGCAGGATAATATATCAACGCACGATCGTTGATGCTGAACTGCGAAATATTTTTGGTCTTTAAGAATTTCATACTGCTAGAACACTCACAGTAACAGCCAACCTCGCAGACGATGATGTTCCGACCCATATAGCGTCGCCGCTGGCTAACACCATGCGTTCTTCTGAAAAGAACACAGTTTCGCCTGCAGGTACAACCAGACTGCTGACTACAAGATTCCCAGGGCCATAACTCAAACCACTGCGCACCACATAGATATTAACTGTAACTGAATTAGTTGTTTCGTCTGCAGCATCTGGTGCTAGTGTGTTGCACAATGCTATGGTGGTCACTGCATTTTCTCTACCTGTGACACCTCCGGCGATAGGGCCGCCTGTGGTTGAACTGGTAAAAACTTTTACAGGCACTACGACACTAGTAGAATCTATCAGTGATAGTGTGCCTTCTGGATTTTCATAATTTCTTATCATAGTTGTCTCTTAAAATAGCATACTGAATACCAGTGCTTTGTTTTTACTTATCAACTCGCCGTTTTGTTTAGCTGCTTCTGCACTGTCATTGACAAAATATAATCCGGTGGTTCCTATACTAGGTGCTGCTGCATACAGCAATACACTATTTGACACATAGCTAGGAATCACACTATTTTTTTCTATTTGTATTGCATAGTTGGTTTGTAATTTACCTGTGCCTTGTGTTCGAACATAGACGTTTTCGTTGGTGATACCTGCTCTAGAAGTTATTTCATTTCGATCAAGACCGCCACCAATTTCTAAATCTCCAACTTCGAATCTGTTTGGATAAAATTGCCCGACTAGAGAGTTGTCTACGATAACAGATACTGCACTTTCACCATAGGTGTTGTAAGTGGTTGTGGCCGTAAAATAGGCCAATGACCCAGCTTGTCCTGCAATATTAGGTGTTATTTCTTTATCTGCAATAACAACTCTTGTATCTTGACTTTGTGGTGCAACAATCTGGAAAGTAGGGTTGTTTTGAATAGCATCGTCGACATATTTTTTATTTGGTAATACATCGTCTACACTACCCGGTGACGCTGCATCTCTTGCAAGTATCTCTGCCTCATAGGTTGTTGTACCAGAAACTTTTACTAGACTAGGACCAGTACCTATAAGTGTAAGGTCTCCTGAATCTGTTGTTGAGTTAGTTAGTATTTGTTTAAGTCTTAGACTGCTAGCATCAAAGTTAAACGGACCAGGTGCTGACCCGTGTGCCAGTATCCATGAGTCAGTGCTTTCATCATAGAGAAAGCTGGCATTGTTCTGCGGTGTTATTGAAGATGTGTTGCCACGTTCAATTTCAATACCCGAATATATCAGAGACACACCCGGTCCAACTTCTCCGGTGTTCAGCGATATAATGTTGTCTTCGATAGTTAAGTTAGTGGTATTAATGTTAAAAGTTTCGCCTTCAACAACAAGATCTCCAGTAACCCTAACCGACCCACCACTCGCAGCAGGGCCGGTGTCAAGTGTTATCTTGGCACCATCGCCTGCTCGAATGTTGTAGTCACCGTTGACTCTAAGAAACTGCCCCATTAGTATATCCTAATTACATTGTTGTTAAAATAAGAATAGTGGTTGATGAGTCATCACTTAATGACCACTTGTAACGAACACTGTTAAAATCTGTAGCAATTCTGTTAGTTAGAGAACGTAGTCTAACTTTTTGGCTTCCGTTAATATAACCTACAATAACCATTTCACCTGCTACAATATTTGTAGAGTCATCATACGCTTTATCAACCAATTTACAAATTGCTTCATCACCGTCTTCGGCGTGTTTAACTAAAAATTTACGTGCTGATTTTTGTTTAAGAATATAAACATCGGCTGTTGCATCTTCTGTGATTTGATCTTTGCCAGCAAATCCTGCTGCTTCGACTGGAATATGTGGAGTGGTTGCACTACCTAATACACCAAAATATCTTTTATTAATTGGACGTCCCATTTGATTTCTCCTTTATTTGACGTTCTAGGTCTACGCGGCGGGTACCGCATAATAAATTCTAGATACTTTATTTATCCGCGACTCAGCAGACTCATCAGTTCCATTTTTTCTACTGTGGCTAATACTGTGTTGATGGTGTCAATTTCTAGTTGTGCTTTTTCTAAGTAGCTGCGATTCTTGGTCTGTCTGTACATGACCATTATTTTACTGTGCGCAGTAATGTGATGATTTATTATTTTTTCAATGCGTTGTACATCATGAACAAACATAGGAAAGCGATGACGCCATGCTGTGAACTGCTCACGAAGTTGTTTGAAATCCTGATCTGATTCTACTTTCATCCTGCTATTTAAGTCAAACAAAAAGGCTCCGAAGAGCCTTTTTGAACTTTCACTATACGTATTACAGATTAAGCAAAACGTAGGTTAGCGGATGTTACAGCAACAGTCGCTAGGTAGTCGCCTGCATTACCTAGAGAAGAAGCTGTGTTTGTCAACTCAACATAACCATAACGTGTCATGAATGACACGACTGGTTCGAAAGTTGCTGGGTCAAGAACAACACCACTGCTCATCAATGGAATGTATGGG
>Ga0187843_10000216_pt1 | contig 45942 bp, 75 predicted proteins | sample SpaLakP09_SKY_43_FD_134516 | JGI IMG/M metagenome (GOLD analysis project Ga0187843, IMG submission 134516) | Oligotrophic lake water microbial communities from Sparkling Lake, Wisconsin, USA - SP09_SKY_43 | ecosystem: Environmental > Aquatic > Freshwater > Lake | place: USA: Sparkling Lake... | reverse complement strand
TTACAGCAGAATCTATTGGGGTCAATCGGGACAATTTGTTGAGCAACGATTTGCAGAATCGACTTTTGCACACGGAGCCTGTGTGGATGACTTGAACAATGACGGCTTGATGGACTTATTGGTCGGTAGCGTGGGCATTTATTACAACCAAGGCTCCAGGAGTTTTCGTCTAGACAACACAACACTGGTCAACAACAACTTCAATGCCTGTGGGGTCATACATCAGGCCAACGGAGACATAAACATATTGCTGGGCAATAACGATGGCACTGAAGCAACTTTAAAGGTCTTCAATAGCTTGATGATTTTGCAATCATCCTCATATGTGCCACACGCAACAACTCAAGAGGTCAATTCAGTCACAGTCATAGACGCCAATCAAGATGGTGCCAAAGATTTTGCTGTTCAGTTTTTTGCTGCCACACCAGATATTCAGTCCAGACGTGTTTATCAGAACACCGGCGTCAACACCTACACAATGTTGCCCAGTATTGACACACCCACAGATTCGGGATTTTATGTTTCTACCATCAACATTGCAGGAACATCGGCGGCCTTCTTCCCCAGTGGCAACGGATTTGACAGTCGTATTTTCAAGTCCAGTCCATCGGGATTGGTGGCATACAAGCCCGAGGCATTTGCCAATGCCGCTCAAACCTATGCTAGTTCGTTTGGTGGTACTATTACTTCAGTGCAGGCCGTAACAGTTTACCAAAACAGTAGCAAAAACAAATCTTATGTGTTACAATGCTTCAACGGTCAAAAATGTTACACTAACGAATTATGATTGCACTACCACCAGGTTGTACTGTAAACTTTTCCATCTGGATAGATGTTGATAGTCTATCAACGGAAATGATTAAATGGTATCAATTGATTGGTGGTGCTGTCAAGACTGGTGTCTTCTATGATCATCGTGGTACACCCAAGTATGAACACTTTGTGCAGTATGGTAAAGCCAAATTCTGCTACCATCACCAAAATGGATTGGGTGGTACTAGACTACACTGGCACGGCAACGATGCTGCCACTGCCAGTATGTTCTTGATCAAGTTTTTTGATCATGTCACACAGCATAACCTCAAGGAACAAATGGAACGTGTTGCACTGGATAAATACTAGTTCAACCAGGCGGTCTTGGCATCACTCCCGCTCGACAAATTCTGCTGCCTATGCTAAAATTAACATAGGAGAAAATAATGGCAAAATATCTTTCAACAAAACACTACGGACACAACATTGGACTCAGTGCGGTGTTCCGTCAACCCAACGCAGATCATAGTCATTGTCATCTGCTACATGGTTACAGTCTGGCATTCACATTCACATTTGGCTGTGACCATTTAGACGATAAGAACTGGGCAGTGGACTTTGGTGGACTCAAACCGCTGAAAGCATGGTTAGAAGATCATTTTGATCACAAGTTGGCTCTGGATCAGCAAGATCCACACCTGGCCAAGTTCCGAGAACTTGAGGCATTAGATCTAGCAGAGATTCGTATTTTTGATGGCGTAGGCGCAGAGAAGTTTGCTGAACACGCATTTACCTTTGCTGACGCTTTGATTCGAGAAAAGACCAACAATCGTTGTTATTGTGTTCGTGTAGAGTGTGCCGAACATGGAGCCAACAGTGCCATCTACGAAGGTTAAAAATGTGGGCACGTGAACAAAGCTATGTTTATCTCAAGCAGTACATACAGTGCCGCAACAACACGCCCTGGCCCATGGCTGTGCCGCAAGCACATGACCGTGCTAGATGGACCCTACACCATCTAGGTGGTATAGCCAGCAGTTGGGATATACGCCGTAGCAACTGTACATATTATTATCCACAGATAAAAAATGAAAAGACTGTGGCGCCTTTGGGCTAAAGCATTAGGTGAAAAAACAGGCACTACGGACAAAGAAGCTGACCGTATTGCTTGCATTTGTACTGTGATTGTGTTAACATATATCATCACAAACTGCTTCATCATAGCAGGAGTTATAAGGCATTGGTAAAATGAGTAAATTAAAAATTGCAGAGCTGTTCTACAGCATTCAAGGTGAAGGTCGTTACATGGGTGTACCCAGTGTGTTCTTACGCACATTTGGTTGCAACTTCAAATGTGCCGGCTTTGGTATGCCACGAGGCGAGTCAAGTCGAGAAATTGAAGACATTGCCTCTCGCATACACTATTATAAAACCTACGAAGAGCTGCCTCTGGTGAGCACAGGCTGTGACAGTTATGCATCGTGGGATCCTAGATTCAAAGACTTGAGTCCCATGATGGAGAGCAACGGCATTGTGGATCGTATCATGGAGATACTGCCTCATGGTCGTTGGGAAGATGAGCATTTGGTCATCACCGGTGGGGAACCCTTGTTGGGTTGGCAACGTGCGTATCCAGAATTGTTGGATCACCCCAATATGCATGGTCTTAAAGAAATCACATTTGAAACCAACGGCACTCAAAAGCTCACCGCAGAGTTCAAAGAATACCTACAGCGGTGGAGAGCACAACGTGAAATCACATTCAGTGTCAGTGCCAAACTGAGTTGCTCGGGCGAAAGCAGAGAAGAAGCCATACTGCCTGAAGTTGTATGCGAATACGAACAAGTGGGTACAGCGTATCTAAAACTAGTTGTTGCCACTGATGCTGATGTCGAAGAAGCACTGTGGACAGTGAACGCATATCGTCAGGCTGGATTCACCGGACACGTTTATCTCATGCCCATCGGGGGTGTTGAAAGCGTGTACACTCTTAATAATCGCCGTGTGGCAGAACTGGCAATGAAACACGGTCTACGCTACAGCGATAGACTACAGGTGCCATTATTTAAAAATGAATGGGGAACTTAAATGACAGAAACAAAACAAAGAACCGTGGTAAGAATGCTTACCTATCGCTTGACTGCTTGGTTATTCACTATCTTCTGGACTTATCTGTTCACAGGAAACTTGGGCAACTCAGCAGGATTTGCCACAGCATTACACGTTCTACTGAGCATTGATTACTACATACACGAGCGTATCTGGCTTCGAATCAAGTGGGGGAGAACCAATGGCAACAGCTAAAAAGACTGCGGCAAAAAAAGTGCCAGCAAAGAAGGCGCCTGCCAAAGCAGAACCAAAATTAAAAGTCAGTGCCAGTGCCAAAGCGGCAGCAACCAAAAAAGGCGAGCCTTATGTGAGTGTGGTCAGTGTAGAACTGGATCCAGATAATGTGGGCAATGGTGCATTTGAATTGGACTGGAACGATATCTTTTTGGCCCGCTTGGTCAAGGCCGGCTACGAAGGTCGAGACGATGCTGCCATTGTGGACCGCTGGTTCCAAGATATCTGCCGCAATGTGATCATGGAAAATTACGAACAATGGGAGGCCAACCAGGCACCTGAAACTCGTATCGTACAACGCAGAGATCTAGGTGACGGACGTAGCGAAGTATCGTGATCCTTTACGTCAATGGCGACAGTCACACGGCCGGAGCAGAGGCAGTCAACACCTATTGCTTTGCTGAAGATGATCCCAAATACCGTACATTGGGTCGTCGACCACATCCTGACAATCTAGCAGTCAGTTACGGGCAAGTGTTGGCCAATCGAATGAATTGCAAACTTATATGTGATGCCGAGAGTGCCAGCAGTAACCATCGCATAATAAGAACTGCGTGGGAATGTATTTTGGGCGGGGCTCCAGACTTTGTTGTAATAGGTTGGAGCACATGGGAACGCAAAGAGTTCTGCGACCCCGACACCGGTATCACTTGGCAAGTCAATGCTGGGGGTGTTGGAGCAGATTGGCCCGAATGGTTGAAGAAACAGTATCCCAAATTTGTTGCTGAACTAGATTGGGCCAATGAAATGCAACACAGTCACAGCAAAATACACCAGTTTCATTTGGACCTAAAACGAATGGGCGTACCACATTTGTTCTTTAACACCTATAATTATTTTGATCCCAATGTGGTTGAGCACCAATATACCTGGAACAACTCGTACCTTGATCCATACAATCCCAAAGGCACCTATTATGAATGGTGTGTACAACAGGGTTTTGAATCAGTTGGCCCAGATTCTTACCATTTTGGTCCAGCGGCCCATGCCGCTTGGGCCAAATTCTTGTATACCAAAATTGTCCACAACGAGTTGACAAGAATTGAATAATATGCTATTATTACTGCATGAGATACTTAATCGTCGATACTGCTAACACTTTCTTTCGTGCCCGTCACAGTGCCCATCGTCAAAGCGATACTTGGGACCGATTGGGTTTTGCTATCCACGTGACTCTGGGTAGTGTCAACAAAGCCTGGCGTGACCAGAAAGCCGACCACGTGGTCTGGTGTTTAGAGGGTCGAAGCTGGCGCAAGGACTTTTATGAGCCGTACAAGAAGAACCGTGCAGTCGCCCGAGCCGCACTCACGGAAACCGAAGCCGAAGAAGATAGACTATTTTGGGAAACTTTTGACGAGCTCAAAACGTTTCTGCAAGACAAAACAAATTGTACTGTTCTCCGGCACGAGCACCTGGAAGCAGATGACTTGGTGGCAGGATGGATACAAAGTCACCCTGAGGATGAACACGTCATCGTAAGCTCAGACACAGACTTTTATCAACTGCTGGCACCGAACGTGAAACAGTACAATGGTATCGCCGATGAGTTGCATACCTTGGACGGTATACTCGACAAGCGAGGCAAATTGGTAGTTGATAAAAAGACCAAAGAGCCCAAACGCATACCTGATCCCAAGTGGATCCTGTTCGAGAAGTGTATGCGTGGCGATGCCAGCGACAATGTGTTCAGTGCCTATCCTGGTGTGCGTACCAAAGGTACCAAGAACAAGATTGGCTTGCAAGAAGCATTTGAAGATAGGGACCGGCAAGGATTTGCTTGGAACAATCTCATGTTGCAACGTTGGGTAGACCACAATGGCAAAGAACACAAGGTGCTAGATGACTATCACCGTAATGTTACTCTAGTGGATCTTACTGCACAGCCCGAAGACATCAAGGCCAAGATCAAGGCCACCATTGACGCCGGCTCAGTGCCCAAGAATCGTCCCATGATTGGTGCTCAGTTCCTAAAACTGTGTGGCAAGTATGAATTGAATCGTCTCAGCGAACACGCCACACAGTTTGGTGATTTATTGAGTGCAGGGTATCCCCAATGAATCGAGTTGAATCATGTTCGAACTAGTGTTGACCCAATTGTTGATGTATCCAGGCAGTGCCACCGCTGTACAACGTACTGTGGTAGCCAGATACGAAACTGTCGGTCAGTGTGAAACTGCCAAACGCCATATTGATGTTAGATACAATACATCACTCGAATGTGTTGCTGTAGGAAAGAAAAAAATATGAACCAACGAATCAAAAAACTTGCCAACATTTGGGCCAACCGTAGAGCAGAAGATGAGCAACTGGGTATCATATATACCTTCTCTGAGAAGGCATTGGATGCGTTTGCTGAACAGGTCATAAAAGAATATTTGTCAGAATTTGAAACTGACGTGTTAAAAATCAAAGAAAGATTGAATTCATATGAACAAACGAATTAAAGAAATATTGGCCATTGCAATTTTGATAATGTGTGCAATTATGGTTGTAGCAACCTGGGATATGCCAGGCAACGCCGGATGGTTAATAGCCATGGTGGGATGGCTTGAAATTGTACTAAATCGACCCAAAGAAACAAACAATGCCCTTTAAACTACACACCAGCAGTATACGTACCATACGTCACAATGATGACAATTTTATCATACACGACGATATGACGATGAGCCCAAGGGCAGGTTTTGAGATTAGTCAACGGTGCCCGGAAAACTATCGAGATATCATACAAGAATGCATCGGTCACGGTTGGCTTCGGCCTGTGGCATACATGAAAGATTCAGAACTGGTGTGGGAAACTTTGCAACAATGATTTACTTATTACTATTTTTATTCTTCTTCAAACACTTTCTTGCTGATTTTTTATGGCAAAGCAAACGTATGCAAGATGACAAGGGCACCTTTGGCGCCCTGGGTGGTCTACAACACGCTGGCCTACACGGGGCCTTTACCTATGTTATTTTATTGCATTTTGTAGATCCTGTATTTGCACTTGGCCTGGCTGTATTTGATGCTTTCCTACACTATCACATTGACTGGGCCAAACGACAGTTCACACAAGGACTGACCACGGAAGACCGTGCATTTTGGATCTGGTTCGGTGTTGACCAACTGTTACACGCCATAACCTATTTTGTTTTGGTCTACTTGACCGGACTACTTATATTCAACGGAGCCATAGCATGAACAAACCCATATCCAACAGCAGAAACACATCCGAACTTGCGGTGGCACAGGTCGGCAATCGTTTTGATCTAATACTAATACTGGCCAAACGAGTTCGTGAACTCAAAGCCGGACACAGAGCCAAGGTAACCGGTGCCGGTGGCATCAGTGCCACTGCTTTGATGGAAGTCGAACAGGGACTTATTGGTAGAGAATACCTTAAGAAAGTAAAATGATCAGCAACATAGCCACAGGACCATTTTTGCAGGCATCATATCCAATGCCTTATATCAATCCAGGTGTACCCAGTGCAGGCCTGGTACGAATACACAACAATCAAATGCAGGTGTACGATGGATCATCGTGGCTGTTAGTAGGCAGTTCAGTAATGTTAGATCTCTCATATGAAGCACAAGAACTGCTACAGTGGGCTCGACGTAAAAAACAGGAAGACGAAGAATTTGAAGTCAGGCTATGGAAACATCCTGGCCTCAAAGAAGCCTATGATCATCTCCGGATCATGGATGCATTAACCAAACAAGAGGCAAAAAACAATGAAATGGTTTGATCAATGGTTTGCACGTAAATGCAAATGGGCCTGGGAATATAACCTAAGAGATGACTCCATGGTTCGTGATGACCATATCAACATCATTGGCGCTAAGTCACATCGTGGTATGGTCAGTAAAGATTCAACTCGCAGCCTCAACGGACACGGTATGAATTTTACCTTGTACAAAGCCGTTGGTGGACATATTTTAGAGACCAATCGCTATGACGAACGTACAGATCGTAGACACAATGAACTGTACATGATCGATGAAGAAAAAGACTTTGCCACTCAAGTGGCACAAGCAATCATGATTGAAAGTGTAAAACTATGACCGAAGAACGCATTGCAAGACCCATTGTCAAAAACAAATACTGGATAGTAGAAGACCATGGAGAAAAGGTGGCCACCATACAGGCAGTGGAAGAAGGTGGCTTTGTGTATGTACACAATGACCAGCGTGAGCCGTTTGCTAGTATCAAAGTTCTCAGCCGGCAATACAACATTGTGTTTGACAAGCCGGTACGGAAGACTGCAGAACAACAGGTCGAAGGCAATCACGTTTACGGTTTCCCCACACAGTTCCGACCGCACAATGAACTGTATGATGTACAACGCAAGTTGCCGATCTTTACCAAGACCGCAAAAAGCAAAAGTTACTTCTGTGCCGGCTACTACATCCTCAAGTTTGACAGTCATTGGGCCAAGGCCACGTGTCCAAAATTGATCACATTGAATCGTTATGAATTCCGTGGCCCTTACTTGACGCCGGAACAAATGCAAACCGAACTCAAGGCTGCCAATGGATCATAGTCTTAGCATTCACGTGCGTATGTTCAATGATCGTGTGCGGGCCATGAATCAAACACAGAAGAAAGAACTCACCCTGACAGCCGCAGAAGCACGTAATCTACACTCAGATATATTTGCATTGCTCACACACGTGGCTGAGATTTCTGGCAACAACACCGGCGGAACGGAAGATATCACTGTATTGATGGATGGTGGCGGTTTTAAGTAATATACGCCTATAACGAAGATAAATAAAATACAGGAAACATTGAGATGTCAAGACCAAAGCCAACAGTACTACTCGAGCATGTGAACAAGTTAAATTACAAGAGTGATCAGATTCTGAGCTCTGAGGGAATTTGGGCTGTCTACTACGAAGGTAAACCCATCAACTTAAAAACGGCCAACGTGCTGATTGCATATCCAGGTCCAAAATACAAAAAGGTCTCGTTCTCCAACAGTGGTCACGCCATTAACTTGTGCAAGAAACTCAACGTATTATTTAAAACTGACAAATTCGAGGTTGTGTTATTGGCACAGGGCGAAACTGTTTTCTCGCAAAAGAAACTGTAACTGTGTGCCATGTCCGATGACGCAAGAACACAGGCGTATTGGCAACAGCATATTATAGATCATGTTGAACATCCGTTGTGCCCTTGGCCCGAAACAACATTTCGTGATTTTTGGTTCAATCCACTAAATCGAACCAGTCTAAGACTAACTGAGTTTGGACACCGAATAGCCGTGGGACTTGCTCGACTAGAAAATTTTCGTGTGGATCTTGACAGTAAAATAAAACCCAAACATTTTCTATTATTTGAAAAGGCCTGCGTGAGTCCTTACTATGTGAAGAAGCTGGACCAATTGGTGGTATTTGACCAAGAGACCGCAGTTATGATACAGTTACACGCCGGCAATTTTGATGCTTACTTTAGAAATCGGTTAGACTATGAGTAATAGATAAAATTTATGAACAAACCTGATACACTATGTATGGCTCCGTGGACACATACTTACTTGAGTCCACAAACCGAGCGCAGAATGTGTTGCGCCAGTAGAGAACCTGCACAAAATTTTCAACAGTATATCGACACCACGGCCGGTACTGGTCGTTATATACCCATAACACTGGATGAACATTGGAATGGAGATCATATGCGCGGGGTACGCAGGCGCATGATGGCCGGCGAAACCTTGCCTGAGTGTGAGGTATGCAATGACCGGTTGTTGAACACAGATGTTTACCGTAGTTATTTTAACCAACTGTTTGGCAATAAGTATTTACAGGCAATTGAACAAACTGACTCAACAGGTTACACAACCATGAAGCCAGTCAGTTGGGACTACCGGTTCAGTAACCTATGTAATTTCAAATGTCGTACGTGCGGCGATATGTTGTCCAGTGCCTGGGAAACCGAGCAACGGCAACACAACATGATCGATTGGACCAATTCCAAAAATTCTTGGATGCGACCCGATATCAAACAACAAATTGAACAATTTCAAAGTAGTACAGTTGAGAAAGAATTCTTCGACGCAGTAGAGGACCACCGTGTTGAAGAAGTATATTGGGTAGGTGGCGAACCATTGATGTATGAACAACACTGGCGTGCCATGCAAAGAATTATTGAATTAGGAGATGGACCAAATGTCTACGCACGATACAACACAAATCTTAGTCGGGTCAATTACCGCGGTGTCAATCTTTATCGTGATATTTTGGCTGGGCTACGAGATTGGCAAATCTGCGCGAGCCTCGACGGAACAGGCCCAATTGGGGAATACATTAGAACAGGCCTCAACTTCGATAGTTGGCTTGAGAACTTCAATCAAGGAGTTCAGATTGCAACTCATCCTAGACAGATGCGAATCGACTTCACCCTTACCTTGCCAGGAATGTTTGAGGTTGAACGGATTGAACGACTGTCCTCAACCCTCTCCGTACAAGTTTTGGCGAAGGTAATTTTTAGTTTTAGTCCGGACATAGTTATGTCACCTTTAGCCCTACCTAGAAATCTATTAGAACCATGGGTAGATGAAACAATTAGCGCAATCGCAACTGGCAGTAGCCCGTTAAAGGATATACTTGTTCAGCTAAAAACCAGACCCACCTTCCAGGAACAATGGCCCAATGAGTACAAAGCGGCTCTTGTCCGCGGCAAGGCTCGTATGTTAAAATTAGAGCAGATTAGAACTCAAAGCATAACAATGACGGACATACTCAGTGCTCGTCCCGATGTACTCAAATGGTGGATGCAAATTGAAAGTTGAAGTAGTATTACGAAACCCATTAGACAAAGCAAATCAGATTGCTTACACGATCGCAGTCAATGAAACACCAATGGGTCATCGATGGTATCAAGCATTGCAAGACGTATTACAACAAGAACTATACTTAGAAAAAAACTTTTGCTTCCTAGGATTCCCAGACAGTTCGCGCAACTTAGAGTATATTTGTCAAGAACTTGAGTGGGCCAAGAATCAAATCAACGCTTTCTTTCACAATCGATATTGTATTCAAGAAGACTTTACTGTAGACACGCTACGCACAGATCTTGAACCCAATCAAGCAATAATGAACCAACTGCACAATCATTTTGAACACTTGCAAGGTACTGTGTGGGGATTGAGCGATTGGTACAAAGAGGCAGACTACGATACCAAATTTGCCATCAGGCAATTGAACAATCTTTGTCATGAAGCAGAAAGCCTAATGCTGAGTCACCGTAAGCAGGCCACACTGCCAGACTGGATTCGTCCCAGTCAAATTACTACATTTTTAAATGCCGAACGCATAGACTTTCCCAACAACTGTAAAACAACATTTGATGAAGTCAGATACAACAGACGTTTTGGCGAAGTTTACCTGCATTGGACACAGATAGGCAAAACACTTTACGAGGTCTATAGAGATGAGTCGGGTGCAGACATAGACAAAACTGTGTGTGACAGCATCACACACCTGCGTTACTATAGTGGTGAATTTGACATTGAGTGGGCACAGGATGTTGTGTTTGATGGTCCGCATCCTTGGCACACACGAGAAATGACAGGGTTTCGTGAATGGCTTATTCGTAATCGATTTGACTTAGAGGATGCAGAGTTCAACTACGGTTACCATCCTGTGGCACAAGTTGAATTGGCTAAAAGTTTTGGCACAACAGATTTCAGACAAATTTGGCCCGTACTCAGCCGGTACTTGGACATATACAGCATAACAGCAGGACCAGTTACAGCAGTATATGATTATGCCTGGACAGATGCAGACTATCGGCAACAACAAATAGAGAGATTAAAACCCGGATATGATTATAACAGTCGGCGGTGATAGTTTTATATTTGGCAGTGAGTTGGGAGATTGCACACAATACCCCAGTGAACGATCATTCACAGCATTGCTGACTCAAGAATACAGTTATAATTGTGTGGCTTGGCCCGGTTATGCCAATGACAGTATAGCACGTACAGTGATAGAAGCCTGCGAAGGTATCCAAGACCAACAAGCAGTTGTTGTCAGTTGGACTTTCCCGGGCAGGTATGAGTTTAGATTTAATTATTATACCAAACAAATCAAGAGTCCTTGGTATGCATTTAATTCATGGAATATAAAAAATGTCAAAGACATTGCACCCGAAATACGTGCAGATACGGAACATGGTATATTGAATTTTCTTAAGAATAAAGAACGTGCTGATCAGTCTGGTGTGACTGAATTTGTAGAAACATTTTACCATCATGTTGGCGGTTCTGAATATTGGGAAATTTATTCAACACTGAAGGAAATTGTATACTTACAAAATTATCTAAAGGTAAAACAGATACCTTACGTGTTTACCTGTGCTGACAACAGTATATTTGTTAATCATACCATCCGGGAACCCGATACCATAATAGCAAGTCTATACAGTCAAATCGATCACTCACGTTGGTTTTGGTTTCCACCAGGCACGGGTGCCAATCAAACAGAAACACCAAGAGGATTTTACCAATGGGCTGTAGAGAATAAATACCCAATGGGTGCCACGCATCCATTGGAACAGGCACACACAGATGCTGCCAAATTGATGCAAGGAAAATTCAATGAACTGGTTACGAAATATATACTATAGAATTCGTTTAGAGATTCGATACCGTAAAAAATTAAAAGAGCTACGCAAAAGAGATCCATTTATTTACAAATGAAACATCTGTTAACAGTAGGCGACAGTTTTACCTACGGCGAAGAATTAGAGGATAGAACCTCAGCGTGGCCACAACAATTGGCATCAAAACTTGATTATCAGTTGATAAATTTAGGGACACCAGCTGCCAGCAACGATAAGATACTTAGAACAACTTTTGAACATCTACTTACTCATACACCGGATCTTGTTGTAATTGGGTGGAGCAATATTGGACGTAGTGAGTACGCTGATGAATTTGGCTATTACGATGTATGGCCAGGATATCAAGGCAATTTGTTTCGAAGAGATAACACGTTGTGGAGAGAAGAATTGGTTGAATACATCAGCAAGTATCATAATATAGAATTTATTAACCGTAAATTTTTACAACAAGTTGTACTCTTGCAAAAATATCTAGAATCGTGTAAAATACAGTATGTCATGGTGAACATTGTTCAAAATGAATATTACAAACTAAAGAAATTTTCAGCACAAGAATTATACAATAAACAAGTCAACCGTGATACATTTTTAGGATTTGATGATAGTGGAATGCTTGAGTGGACACACGGATGCAAACTGGGGCCAAAAGGACATTTCCTTGAAGATGGACATCAAATAGTAGCAGATCGATTATATGAACATATTAGGCATCTCGGCTGGCTTTCATGATGCAGCCGCTACAGTAATCAATCGCTCGGGCGATATACTTTTTGCTGGCCATAGTGAAAGGTACAGCAAACTAAAAAATGACGCACACATTGGTATAGGATTAATCCAAGAATTATCCAACTACCCAATATCCACACTTGCCTATTACGAAACACCTTGGCGCAAACAACTACGCAGATGGCGCAGTGGCGAAGGTATTCAGTGGAAAAAGATGACAACTGTTCAATGTTTAAAAGAAGAACTAGGATACTTGTATCGCAATATAGAACAACAAAACATCGTCGATAAATATTATGGTCATTCTGTATTGCAAATCCACAGTTACAATCATCACCTGAGTCACGCAGCCGCTGGATTTCAAACAAGTCCGTACGATCGTGCCACTGTAGTGGTTATTGATGCCATTGGGGAATCAGATACCATCACCATATGGGCAGCCGACTATGATCGTCATGGTTGTGCTCAATATCGAAAACTGTGGAGCCAACAGTACCCACACAGCATAGGCCTGTTCTATTCGGCCATGACTCAACGAGTTGGGCTCCGACCCAACGAAGAAGAATACATTACCATGGGCATGGCCGCATACGGAAAGCCTTATGCAACCAAGGCAGTACTCAAGCGAGATCTGGTTGATGATGACTACAACATCATTTTTAAAGACAATCTACACATTGGTGCCAACAAGGATTTGTTGCTGGGGCACGATGATGCAGACATTGCCGCAGGCGCACAAAGCCTAGTAGAGGATCTGATTAAAAATGTAATGCGTAGAGCTAGAGAGTTCCAATGGTCGGAGAATCTAGTTTATATGGGAGGTGTGGCACTGAACTGTAGTGCTAATCGTAAATTGGGGAATTACTTTGAAAATATTTGGATTATGCCTAATCCTGGTGATGCCGGTAGTAGCCTCGGTGCTGCCGCTCTGGCTTATGGACATAGACTTAACTGGAGAGACAGTTTCCTTGGCCATTGCATTCCAGGTGTTTATCCTGTTAACCAGTTATTGGACCGGCTTCTTAGTGACAAAATTGTCGGAGTGGCATCAGGAAGAGCCGAGTTTGGTCCTAGGGCACTCGGAAACAGAAGCCTCCTTGCGGACCCTCGCGGCAGCGAGACAAAGGAACGAGTTAATGCAATCAAACGTCGCCAACAATTTAGGCCGTTTGCTCCGGTAATATTAGAAGAACTGGCTGCTGAATATTTTGATATGCCCGAAGGATTTACCACCAGTAGGTATATGCAGACCACTGCTAGATGCCGATATCCTGATCAATTCCCTGCCATTGTACATCATGATGGCACTAGCCGTGTACAGACTGTGCCAGCTGACGGTTCGGGCATACGTGAACTTCTTGAAAAATGGTTTGTAATGACTGGTTGCCCCATGTTATTAAACACCAGTCTTAACATACGTGGCGAGCCCATGGTCGACGATCGTGCAGATGCAGATCGATTTGAGCAGTTATACGGTGTAAAGGTCTGTTCATGAATATCGCTACAGATTAATTTTCGCAATATTCTTTAAATAGTATTATGACAACAAAAATTTTAATCATGGGTTTACCGGGTTCGGGTAAAACTGCATTGGCCAAAGAACTAAAAATGAGACTAACAGTTTTAGATAAAACTGTTGATTGGTATAACGCTGACATTGTGCGCGAGCAATATAACGACTGGGACTTTAGTCATGAAGGGCGTATGCGCCAAAGCGAACGTATGCGGGAATTGGCTCATGCCAGTCAAGCAGATTTTGTCATATGCGATTTTGTTGCACCATTACGACAAATAAGAAAAAACTTTGGTGCTGATTTTATCATATGGATGCATACTATTGAGGTCAGCAGATACGACGATACCAACAAACTGTTTGAACCTCCCATCAAATACAATGTGTGTGTTGACACCATGGACGCTGTGGCTTGGGCAAAGAAAATCATAGAACAACTTACGGCACCAAAACAAACAACAACTATAAGTTGGTAATGAAAGATAAATTCAAACGCCTGTACATGGACTGGGCGGCCCGTGTGTCGCAATTGAGTCATGCCCGACGTCTACAAGTGGGTGCAGTCATTGTAAAGGATGACACAGTCATCAGCTATGGCTACAACGGTATGCCGGCCGGATGGGACAACAACTGCGAGTTTGAATACACAGATCCACAGACCAAACAAACATCATTGGTAACAAGACCGGAGGTACTACATGCTGAATCGAATGCCATTGCAAAACTTGCCCGAATTATCAACAGCGGCAGCGGTGCCGATATTTTTGTTACTCATGCTCCTTGTTTGGACTGCGCCAAATTGGTTTATCAGGCTGGCATCAAGCGGGTGTATTTTGGTACTGCTTATCGCAATGATGATGGGTTACAGTTCTTAAAAAATTCTGGTGTGGATGTTGAACAAATTGAAAATATTGATCAGCGGTGATAGTTTTGCAGTTGACTATCGCATGGTTGATCCACAGGCACAGGGATGGACCAATGCCCTGGCAGAGCAGTATGAAATAACCAATATTGCCCAGGCTGGTGTTAGTGAATACAAAATAGTCAAACAATTGGAATCTGTTGATGTGGGTGCTTTTGACTATGTCATAGTGACACATACCAGTCCATATCGTGTGCATATAAAAGAACATCCTGTCCACGCCAACAGTGTGCTTCATAAACACTGTGATCTATTGTATTCGGACCTAGAAAAATCACGGCAGGTCAGTGATCCTGTGGTTGGCGCCGCACTAGATTACTTCAAATATGTGTTTGATGTTGACTACTACAACGACATATATTTGATGATGTTGGATCAAATTAATTCTATCACATATAGAAATACAACATTGCATCTAACATTCTTTGATAATCAAATGGATTATCCGTTTGACAATTTTATAAACGCTTCAGATATATTCAAAGAATATCCTGGAAACACCAATCATCTAAGTGCTCGTGGTAATCTCAAAGTAGTTGAAAAAATCAAAAATTGGTTGTTGTTAAAAACTCAATTGTAAATTTTAGCAACAGATATACGCAGATTTTCTTCTAGCTCATTCCACACTAGGTCCAGAAACTGTTTGTTGTAAAACCAGTTGTAATTGTGATCAAGAACCATTTGCATATCCTCTAACATTGATTCTAATTCTTGATCGGGTTTGTTACATATATCCCTGACTATGCCAACAACTGCTTGTAGTCTTTTGACTGGATCCAGTATCTGATCATAACTCTCGTCCCACCAATTGCCAAATGTTTTGAATCCATATTTAGAAAAATATTGTAGATTGTTGGCACAACCCAACAACACAAAAGGTTGTCGAGCCACAACAGGTTTAAAAATCTTTTCTGTTAAATGACATTTGGTCTCCCAATAACAAGTCTCAGTGACCACATGTAAAAAACTTTCCATAGATTCTGGCACAGCACCCAAGGTCTGACTACCATTTGGTATGTTGGGTTTGGTCAAATGATCTATTCGTAAAGGAAACTCGACGGTATCTAAAACGTTTTTTGCTTCACTCACATAATCTGCATCCAAACCAAATTGACTGATAGCGTCCATCATATTTTCAGAGTAACTATTATTGTTTATTGGGCATACGTCACTATAACTTACATGACCGTGTTGCAACAAATTGTGTTTGGCCAGTTCAGCAACAAGAAAACTTCTGTAACTTCTGGCACCACCTGTGATACGATTAAATGTTATGTATTTTTTTCGAATAATTCTTTGGTCGGGCGGAATCAATCTAGAATCGTATTGGTACCCCCTGTACCAATCCGCCGCCGCAAAGGCGTGAAAGAAATAATAACAATCTGTGAAACGATGTTCGGCTAAGATTTGATTTTTTGCCTCACTGTCCAGCTCAGTATTAAGTAGTATTACAGGTCGGAGTTTTCCTTGATCGTCTCTATGTGTTTTTGCGTATCTAAATAATGCCCGATTAAAATCAGGCAACAACGGCTCCTGATCATAACAAAATAACAATGCGCCATCATTACCACCCAAATCAATACTTTCTACATTTTCTGGTTGAGTTGATCCAAAAGGATGTAGATATGCGACCTTGGGTTGTGTTATAATACGTTGTGCCATGGCCGCCACATTTTCATAATGACTGTGAATATTATACATGTTTGATGTTTTTTATACTGGAATGAAACCTAATCGATTTGCACACGAACAGCCTGCAGATAGTTTGGAGCATGCCGCTGAATTGAGTCGTACTAGACTCTACTGGTATATTTATAGTGCCAATGATTACACCAACTTTGATTTTGGTTATGTGCCTCCTCCGTGGGAAGACACTCACGTACACACGTGGCCCACACAATGGAATCAGCACGGTGGCGCATATCTAGCAAACAAGAATACTGTACTTGAACATCAATGGCAGTTTCACAATCAACTGGTGACTGCTGTGCCAACTATGCAGAATTGGCAGACACTACACGCTGTTGAAAAATTTGACTACTCTTGGCAGCCGCACCCACACGACCCACCCTATATCTATGTGTTTGGTAATCAGTGGTACATAGCCGAACAAATGCCCACAGTAGAATATCATGTGCCCGGGGCCACAGAGCGCAAGTATATGTATGAACCACAAGCACAACTGGCACCCACCACCGAACACTGGCACACGCTGTCAGATGTGCCTGTAGACTTTGATTATAGTTGGTGTCCAGATCCACACGACCCACCCTACATCTATGTGTTTGGTAATCAACACTGGACCGGTGAACGTAGTGGTACAGTGGAATATCAAGTGCCGGGTGCCACTGAACGCAAGTTCATCGGCGATATCCGAGCATTCCTGGGCGTGTTAGACATATTCTTTGTTAACAAATCTAATGCTCAATCTGATGCACGTTGGCAGGCCATCGAAACCAAGTATCCCACAGCACAGAACATACGTTATGCCAATAGCATGATGAAGACCATTGAGCGTTGTGTGACTCGAGCACGTAGTCCACGCTTCTGGGTCATTACCAGTGAAAACATCTACGATGATTTTGATTTTGATTGGCACGCCGAACCTTGGCAACAACATATGACTCACGTGTTTGGATCACAGTGGAACAAATGGTCTGATACTTACTTGATCAACACGGCAGAATTCAATCGGCATCGTGTGTGGGCCCAAGGTATCGAACAGTTTCCTAACTTAAACTTTGTGGACAATCAAACAGTGTATGTACCCGATGATCTACACGACATCTACTATGTTGACCATAACAACAATGATAGAGAATCACGTGAACGATTATTGCATCGTTACCCCAATATTAAAATCACAAGATTTGTGGACAACTACTTGGACACATTCAAACGTATCATGACAACAGCCACCACCGAATATGTCTGGATATGTAACAGCATCTGTGACTACGGCCGTTTTGATTTTACCTGGCAACCTGAACCTTGGCAAAAGCACATGATACATGTGTTTCCCAGCAACAACCAACCACGTGGCGACACATTCTACATACACGTGGAGTCGTTTCGACAACAGATGTACGAGCTTGAAATACTGGATTGGTTCAATGTGATCAACTACTGCGATGATCAACACCCAGACCGATTCGCTTCTCCTGTTGTGTATTACGACAGCGACAATCTGATTGATGCCGTTAGACAATACCAATTTGATTTTCCTTACGTGGTGTTTACCAATGATCCAGATATCACACACGTTGGCAAACCATTGTGTCTTTGGTCTGCAAAAGACCGTGCTGTTGAGGCCATTACACGTAGCGGTAGTACATCGATAGTGCCTCGCGAAATCAAGACACATTTGAAGTCACAAATCTACGATTACCCCTACATAAACCGCCAAGAACGTGGACATTTAAGCGAGCAAAGTCTAGATATAGTGTACATCAGCAACGGCGAACCCGACGAGGAACGCTGGTACGAACACCTGTGCTATCAAAGCAACACCGAAGCAAAATGGATCAGAGGTGTCAATGGACGTGTGACCGCATATCAGGCAGCGGCCCGTGCCAGCACCACCCCTTGGTTCTTTGCTGTGTTTGCCAAATTGGAAGTGGCAGGTGGAGAGTTTCCTTGGTTCGAATGGCAACCAGATTACTACCAAGAACCCAAACACTACATATTCAATGCTCGTAATCCGGTAAACGGCCTAGAGTACGGTCATATGGGCATGATTGCTTATAATCGGCGCCTGGTGTTGGAAAACAACAGTCCTGGCATTGACTTTACTTTGAGCCAACCACACGAGTCCGTGCCCTTATTGAGTGGTGTGGCACATTTCAATCAGGATGTCTGGACCACATGGCGCACAGCATTTAGAGAAACCTTAAAACTGCGCCTGTTCATGGACACACAACCCACTGTGGAAACCGAGCATAGACTCAACGTCTGGTTGACACAGGCACAAGGCAACTACAGCAATTATTGTTTGGATGGCGCACGTGATGCAGTTGAATACTACAACGAAGTTGCAGGTGACTTAGATAAACTACAGTTGAGTTTTGAATGGGCCTGGTTACAGGAACGCTTCACTCAAAAAACTTTTTGACCGATTTGGTAATATGTTCCACTTCTGTGTCAGTTAGTTCGGGATAGATTGGCAGACTCAAACACTCACGAGACAATGAGTCGGCACCCATATACAGTCGTGTTCGGTCAATAAAATCATATCCAAGTTCAAGTTCGTACAAGGGATCTGCATAGTGTATTTTGGTTTCTACACCCTCGTTTAATAGGAATGTCTGCAGCCTATGGCGGTTTGATTTTGCCCTTATGACAAACTTGTGCCAAGAGTGTATTACATCTGCATCAGGCAACAAAATATCAACATAGGGAAACAGTGTCTCAATGTAGTAGTCAGCAATCTTGGCCCTGCGTTGTTGCCATGCATCGAAGTAATTTAATTTGACCAACATCTGAGCACAGTCTGCTTCGCTCATTTTGCTGTTGGTTCCGGATGTTTGATGTACACTGGCCTTGCCATTGTCTTTGAAATTGGTAACAGCTTCTGCAAAATCAAAATCGTCAGTCAACACCATTCCGCCAGAACCGTAGTTGTTTAAATTCTTTGTAGGATCAAAACTCAATACACTGATGTCTCCCATTTTGCCTGAAGGTATACCTTTGTAGCTGCCTCCGAAACTCTGCGCGGCATCTTCAATCACATATAGATTATCATTAAAAAATTCAGTGTGTAGTCGAAGTCTATCATAGTCTACACAATTACCATACAGGTTAACATACATTAGGGTATTGACACCCATGTCATCAAATGTGTTACCTAGTGAGTTGAGATCCAATAATCCTTGATAGTCCACATCACATATGACAGGTCTACGCTGTGCCTGCAATGGTGCATTCAGTGTGGCTGCAAAACTTATGGCAGGAATCAACACTGCCGATGGTGCTGATGGCAAGGGTTTGGTAAGTTCTAAAGCAAATATCAAACCCTGTGTTCCGGACCCAACAGAAATAGCGTGTGCTCTATCGCATCTACGGGCCATGGACTTTTCAAATTTCAATGTATACTCGCCATCCAGCACCTGACCGGATTTATACACGTGGTCAGTGATGTCCAACAGTTCGTCTCTGAGAGTTGCGTACTGTCGTGATATACCAAAGAAAGGAATTATATTTTTAGTTTCCAATATCGGCTCGATTTAAACCAGTCGTGATAACGTTGAAATCCTTCTTCTACATCTACCTGTGGATCAAACCCAAAGTCCTTACGTGCTCGATCAATGTTCAACGAACCACGACTGGGGAAATCTAAATCTCTGTCATTCACTATCAAATTCCCACCCCCGGCCATTTTTAATGCCATTTGTGCGGCTTCCAACAAAGTGACACCGTGACTCTTGGTAATGTTGTAGATCTGATTTGTAGTCTGCGGGCTCAGAGTGGCCTGTACTATACCACGTGCCACATCTTCTACATAGGTAAAGTCCAGTGATTCGTTGGCTCCATTCACTTTGAGAGTTTCTCCGCGCAAGGCAGCAAGCATGAATTTGGATACCACGCGATCTTCAACATCGAGTTCACCATACACTGCACTGGGACGTATAATAATATGATCAAAGCAGCCGCGACGAGTGTAATCTTGTACCAGGTGTTCTCCCATGAGTTTCATAATACCATACTGCCCTTGTGGCTGACACACTGCATTTTCAGTAACATCGTCGGCAAAGTCTCCGTAGACCATACTGCTACTGATGTATACAAACTTGGGTATATGATAGTTTTTGGTCATTTCGAGTAAATGTACTAGACCAGTTGACATGACCTCACTGCCCCATATGGGATTTTTACTTACAACCTTTTGTCTAGGAAAACTGGCAAGATGTATCACAGCCGCACAGCCTGTGCTAAATGTTCTAAAACAATCTTCCACCTGTTTGTGATCACGAAGATCTATATAGTGCAGGCCGGACTTTATTTGTGCCAGGCGTTCACCACGTAGATATTCTAATTCGGCTTTGTTTACAAAACCATAATTGGTCACACTGTCTATAATAAAACAAGTATGTCCCAGTGCTTCCAGCTGTTGTACCACATTGTGTCCAATAAAGCCGGCGCCACCAGTTACAATAAATTTCATTGGAATTTCAATCTAAAAAAAGTTTCTGCTTCGGGTTTGAGTAGGCCAGTGATGACCACCCGGTAACCGTAGTTTAATATATCTGGTTGTACGTGAAAAACGGGTTCGCCTACAACATTGGCCATGACCCATTTGCCGTGTTCGGTGTCTTGCCATTCGGCTATAGGGAAACCAGCGTACAGATAAGGATCCTCCACATCGCCCATTGTAAATTCGTGTAGTATCATTTTGTTTAGTATCATTTAAAATTAATTTCTTTTTCGTTTATCGCAGACGCAATTTGATCAAACCAATGTGATTTTCTATCTTGGTATAACTTGGGCAATACATCAAAGAATTGTCGTTGATTATGTTCCAGTACCGGTAACATTTCCAAATATGTGTTGTTTAGTTTTTCCAAGGACCATCCTGAAATTTCTAAAATTAAATGCAATATAGATTCGAATCTTTCTTGATGGCTCAGATCATCATAACTTTCGTCCCACCACTGATCAAATGTACGGAATCCCATTTCTTTCAGTAGTTTTAGAGTTCCTTTATTTGAATACAAAAGAAAAGGATGACCGAACGCAATGGCCTTGAATGTTTTTTCTGTAAAGTACGGGTATTGTTGATCATCGTAGGTCTCTGTGATCACCGAACAAAATGTATCTTTGTAATAATGGTCCTGTCCTGTGCCCCAGTCATTGCCGTGAAATGCATCTCCGGGAATTTTGTAAGGAATAGTTTTTTTAAGTGCGGAAAAATCTAAATGTTTATTGTACCAAGGAGTGTTGTTGTTTAGATCACCTATGTGTTGATCTATTTGGTCTAACGACAAATATTTGGTTTTTTCTAAATCCCCTAGATAGCTAAAATATGATTTTTCCAGCAACGAAAATTTATTAAAGAAATAAAATAAAGATTGTCTAACAGCACTGGCACGATTATTCAACGATAAAAAATATCGAGTAATATTTTTATTTTGTGCAACAGGCAACTGTGGAAATTTGTCTGTGTAGTAGTTATAAATCAACGGATCTACTATTAGTGTAAAATAGTTGTGATATTTTTCTTTTATCTCAGAGTCATATTCGTGTGCTGACAGTATTATAAAATAATTTTTTAACTTGCCGTGAATTTTGTAATACGCTTCTGCATTGGCCAAAACTTCTTCTATCCAATTGTAAACGTGATATTCTCCCATATAAAGTAGAACTACAATTTTTCCAGAGACATTGCTGAAAAATGAATTTAGCAGTTCTGTGGGATTATATTCTTGAATCACCAAGACATTTTTTTCCAAAACAGATGATCTAAAATCATCTAATATTTCTGGTCTCGAACACAGTCTTTTCATTTTATACCGCCATTGGTGCAGAGATAGTATCATGGCTAACATATCCGTCTAATCGAATGTTGGCCATGGTAAAATCATCGATAGATTTAACATCAGGGTTCAGCCATAGTTGCGGAGCAGGTAATGGTTCACGCTTTAATTGTTCTTTTACCTGCTCAACATGATTCGAATATATGTGTGCGTCGCCAAGCACGTGAACGAACTCGCCTACATCTAATCCGCACACTTGAGCAATCAGGTGTGTGAGTAGACCGTAACCTGCAATGTTAAATGGGACGCCTAGAAACATGTCGCAACTACGCTGATACATCTGACAGCTCAGTTTGTTATCGTTAACATAAAACTGAGCAAAGCAATGACACGGTGGGAGAGCCATGGCATCTAATTCGCCAGGATTCCATGCTGATAATATATGTCTTCGTCCGTGTGGGTCTGCTTTTATACCCTCAATCAATTGTTTTAGTTGGTCAACTTCGTGTCGTACTGCACGAACTGCAATTCTGCCGGTAGCAGGCACTGTGCCCATTTCGTCATACACACGCCAGTGGCGCCATTGTACACCATACACACGACCTAAATCACCTGGGTATTTGGCAAGGGGTTGCCAGTAAGGTGCTGTGGCATTGGCAGACCATATGGTTGTCTTTTCCGACTCGGCGCTACCATGTAATATCTCTCGCAACCGCTTTTCGTCCCCTGACCCTTCAATGAACCACAGCAATTCTGATACCACACTACGCCAGGCCAGTCGCTTGGTGGTCACAGCAGGAAAGCCTTGGGCCAAGTCATAGCGTTGTTGCATACCAAACAAACTGATGGTACCTGTTCCAGTACGATCTTGTTTGGCAGTGCCTTTGTCCAATACTTGTTGTAATGCGTCTAAATAGGTCTTCATAATCTATTGGGTAATTTTTTATCAAATTTGTACGGTCGGTTGTTGACAATATTATCACTGATACTGTTAATAGAATCCACAGTATAGGGGTCAAATACAATATTATTACACGTACGGAATAACATGTTTAGGTGTTCGCTGGGCAAAGGGTGTAGATCTATCTCACCGGAATTGGTATAATATAAATGTTTATTTTCTTTAACGATTTTTTTAAACTCGCCAACTTCTTGATTTATTTCTTGACTGTAGCGTGTGGGATCGTAAACAAATATTTCGTCAAAGGCCGGCCATGAACTGCCGCTCAATCTATCATAAAGATCTATCAAATTGTGCGAAGCTGTTTGTGTTAATTTACGTGGTTTAAACTCATAGTTGACGTTGTGTATTTTTTCTAAAGTTTTGCAATACAATCGTCCAGCAGGTCCGTCAGTGTCATATGGTGTCCACGATAGCATATGATAGTTGACACTGAGATTGTTGAGAATAACATCAATGGCTGCAAAATTTGCAAAACTAAGAATTTCAAATCCTGTGGGACAACTTACTGGATCTTTGTTGGTAGCATCTGCCAAAGATCGATGTTGATGACTCCACTCATTGAATTGATAATAGTCCATGCGTTCTATACCGGTCCACATGATGATCACAGTATCTTTTTTTGATATGTGATTACGTGTTAGGCATTCGATTACAGAATTAAAAATGAATTGGTTACCGGCAGCAGGCCTTGCCCAATTTTCATGATGCTTGAACTTTTGTCCTAGAATATTTGCCCAGGTTGGCCATTTGTATGCAGTCATGCTACATCCAAATGTGTACAGGTTGCCTGAGAAGTTTAGTGTCATCTCATTATTTTACATTCTAAATCGGTTTTTGTAAATCATAAAGGTACAACTGCGATCTGCACTGGGTTCAGCAGTCATGGCCCGAAATCCATTGAGATATCGATCTAGATGTATGCGTGTGTCTGAACGAAAGTTACCCTTCATGTGTGTCAAGTAAACATAATCGCACAGTATACTGGATGACTCGATCAAGTTCTTGCCGCCTATGACAAATATCTGTCGATCGGGGTGGGCGGCTTCTATACGCTGTAGCTCGGTGACCACATCACCTTTTAGAGTTCGAACTCCGGACACAGCAACGGCTCTGTTTGTAAAAACATAGTTGATTCTGTCTGGCAGGGGTTTGGGCATTTTGGGATCGTCCCAGGTCTTACGGCCCATGACAACAACTTGTCCCTTGGTCAGTTCTTGAAAGTGAGTCAAGTCTTCGGCATTGTGTGGCCAAGGCAGTGTTCCATTGAACCCGATATTGCCTTGTCCATCGGAAGCAAAAATACAATTGATCATAAATTTTTAAGTAAGCGGTCTGTAAACGTTTGAACCACTTTGCTGACACTGTCAATGTTGATGTAGAAATCAACATCCTTTATGTAAGCATCAAGATCCTTGAGTTGTTGATTGAGTTGAATTTCAATTACTTCTGGATCTACTCCTTCTTCGAGCAATTCAGTTATGTTGATTTCAACCACAGTATCATCCATCAAGTTTACAGTAATGGACCGAAGAAAACTCACAGGAACTTCGTTTTTCTCAACATCCTTTAAGATCTTGGTCCACTCTTCTTTGCGACTTAGTTTAAGCCGCTTGCTTTTTTGCCGAGGTTTTCTTGGTGGCTTTTGGTTTGACATTGGTAACAGGTGTAGGAATTAGTTGTGCGGCTTCTTGTTCTAAGCGAGCGGCTTCGGCCAATAGGCTGTGTGCGTCTGCTTTCATCTTGGTGGCCTGTGCTAATCTTTGTGTAGCAAGTGCAGAATCATCCAATACATCTGCAGTGGATACAAATTCCCCAGCACTCATGGTACCCTCAACTTGAGCTCTTGCTCGACTGTTGGGTGGTTGTCCTACTTCTTTGAGTTCTGCTGGGCGGCGCTTGCCACTCATACCTCTGTCGGCATCAATTTCTGCCAGTTTGGCAATGGCTTCTTCACCTTTGCTCATTTCGTCAAGAATACCATTTAGTTCGTCTAGGCGCACACTCGAACTGTTGGTTGGCGTTACTAGTACTTGACTGGTTGGCACCTTCTTGATAAGTCCTGCACGGTGTAGTGCTTCTAAACAGTTCTGACCATCGGCCATGGTTGTTCTGAATAACACATCGCTAAACTCTTTGGCATTTTGTCCGATGGGACTTTCCAACGCTTTCATGACTTCGTCGTGATATAGTCTTGGTAGCAATTCGCTATAGACCAACAGACACATATGGTCTTCGTTGGGAACTTTTCTAAATAGGATAACAACTCGCTGGCTGTTATGTTTACCGATGTGCTTCATCATAGTTTATTCTCCTTGATCAGCGGGTGCTGTTTCTGTTTCTGCTTCCGGAGCAGGATTGCGTTGTACAGCGCCGTTGGCTTCTAGGAAAGTGATTAAACGATCGTGAAGGGCACCCACTGTGGCCATTTCACCGGCCTGTATGGCACCGCGTTGTGCTGTTACTTGAATTAGTTTTACAACCTGGATAAGATCCTGCAGGCTCAGCGATGGTGCTGGTGCGGCTTCTGGTTGTGCTTGTTCTGTTGTTTGCTCTTCTGACATAGAATTCTCCATTGGTTTGAACTACTTTTATTTAAGTGTTCTTGACCAATGGAGAATTTTTTTACTAGATTGTCCAGTCTTCTACTGAATTAATTTGGTTGAGCACCAGACCAAAGTAACTGGCCTCCGCGGCTATTTCAAAACTGACAGCCTTACAAAATCCAACTCGATGATTTTCGTCTACTTGATAGTGATCACCGAACCAAAAACGTCCCTCGAGATTTTCGTAGATCCAATCGCTGATATTTTTTGGATCCACTCTTAGATCAAAGGCAACTCGGGTAAAATGTGGCGGACTATGATCCAGCCTACGCAACCCAAACACATTTAGGGGATTGGGATCACCGTGTTTGATCATGTTGCGCCTGCGGCAACTTTGGCCTTGTTGGACAGTTGATGGTTGAGCTCTTCATCAATTTCACCAGTGATGATTTTGAATTTTGGTGTGCCTTGCTCAACTTCGGGTGCAACCAATCGATCCTGCAACATGTCATTGGCCGCATCACGAAAAGTTTCAGTTAGATTGTATTGCTGACTGTATTGTGCAATTTCACAGGCCCTGGCAAGATCATCCAGAGTCTGCTCCAATTGCCAAATTCTTTTTTGTTGGGTGTCAATAATTTCACGTGCCTGTTTGACACGTTTGATTTGTTCTGAGTCAATAATTTGCATTGCGTCTCTTTCTTGTGTCAAATTCGTGAGTTACATAGTGTTTGATCAGACTACGTTGAATCATGGTAATCAAATCACCGTGATCCTCGGGTACTACAAATCTGACCGGACAAGTACCCCAGGTACCAGTACGGATGAAGTCATGATAATAGCGTCGATGATCTTTGTTCTCTGGTGTAAAAACAACCCAAGGACGACCCATCAATTGTAGTCTACTCATATTACTTTTTACCTTTCGCGGCTTCTTCGTAGTGTGCCCAAATACCCCAAGGTGGCTCGCAACCGGGGTTGCCTTTGATAATCCAAACAGTTTCGCAGTATTCTTCAATACCCCACTCACCGAATGGCATACCATCTGTAAACACAATGAACTTTTTGGGTTCAATGTTGTTTTCAATCATATAGGTCCAATTGGCCATGAAGTCAGTACCTCCACCACCCATTGGCTCATAAGTGTCAATTGAATCCATGTTGTCACTATTGAACACTTGCATATTGTAGATGTCGGTGTCAAAACACCAAACAGTGATCTTGTATTCATCATAAGCATCCATGATACCTTTGATCTCGCTCAGGAACGCCTTGCTGTCTTCGGTACCAATCGAGCCCGACATATCAATGGCAATACACACATCAATCTGTTCACCGGGTTTGGTGCCAGGCAAGATGGCATCCATGTGCCATCCTCTACGGCTGGGCTTCATCCATGTAAAGTCATCTTTGATGATGCTTTGGATTTGTTGTTGTATCAGTTCACGCCAGTTGATCACAGGCTCAGTCAAGTCCTGTACCATACGTTTGACACCTGCGGGCAAGTTACCTGCGCCCACGGCCTGTGCGGCTGCCAACATGGCTTCTTTGACTTCGTCCTTGATGGCCTGGCGTTCTTCTTTGCTCAAACGTGGGCGACCGTTGCCGTCTTTGCCTTCACCGTCGCCATCACCGTCATCACCTTCACCGTCCAAGTGCTCATCCAACACCTGTTTCAACAATTTGTTGATGTCAATCTTGTCTGCGTTCTCGTACAAGTCATTGTAGACTTCTTCGTAACTCCAGCCCTTGTATTTGTTGTCGTATAGACCAATGGGAATCTTGTCACCAATGCGTTGTTCCAACAGGTCTGCGTTCACACAATAGTCAGCGGCAATATTGCTCAGACGTGGCTCGCGATCACCACGACGATCCATATGATCATACACCACGTGCAGGACCTCGTGTCCAAACAAGAACTCCAATTGTTTGAGTGGAAGATTGTTGACGAACTCGCTGTTATAGTAGAACCTGCGACCGTCTGTGGCGGCGGTGCCGCACCATTCATCGGCATTGATCAACTGCAAACGAGTGGCCAAGTTACCAAAGAACGGAGCCTTGAGCAAGAGTCCAATACGTGCAGTGATCAGTTTTTCACGTGCGGCCGCATCTTTTTTAGGGTCAGTGACTGTTTTAACTTTGGCTTTGTCTGCTAATGTGGTATCTGACATACGTGCTCCTTGTGTGAATATTAGTATTATACAATATTTTGGATTTATGGTCAACTCTTTAATAGAATCCAGGATGCCATAGGATGGGTACCTTTGAAATAAAGGTAGTAGGCATTGTTTCGCCAATCGTGATGCCAACACCAATCTGGGAAAAACGTTGGGTCAACTTTTCGGATTGGCCAAACATCATCTCTACTACAGGCCGGACCAAAAGTGGACCAACATTCTGTTCGAATCTGATGGTAGTCATAGGCTTTATCGGCTCCACGAATCCAGGCACGATGTGACCAAAGGCTTCTTCCGCTATGTCTACCATCAAGTTTTTCAATAATGATCATAAGGTGTACAGGAGCCTCGGCCCCTGTCCTGTATTACTTATTGCCACTTGCGGCAATGATGTACTTGCCGTATTTCTGATGGAATGCGTCAAAACTGGGCATCTTGCCGGGCACCATTGGTAATGCATACGTGGTGAGTGCAACACGAGCACCCATCACAGTCAACTCGGTGGTAAAGTTAGTCATCATAAACTTCAAGAAGTTGTCGGCCTGAGCGTGCCACTCCTTGATACCGGGGGTGCCCAATTTCTTGAACGAGTCCTGCAGTTCATAACACAGGCTCACAGTCAAGGAATACATGGCACTGACTTCTTTGACCTTGAGTTCAGTTACCTTGCCGCTCAAGATGTCTTCGGGCTTGGGCATCTGTCCAGCAACCTTGCGGTGTGCCATGAACTTGACTGCCAGTCCTTCACCAACCAAGCCCGACACCAAGTCTGTGAGCTCTTGCGGAGTGATGTCGTTGTCTTCTACGAACTCGCTAACAAAGGTCCACGAACGTGGGGTGGCAAAACTGCGGCTGGGCGAGCGTGGATCAAAGTCAAACATATCTTGCTTGGCAAAGCTCAAGTAACCAACAACATCGGCGTGGATCTTGTTGTTCACTGCCCAAGTCTGCCACGAGTCAAAGTCTGGACGAACTTCAAGATGCAAGAAACGATTGGCCAGCGGACTTGGCATACGGTATGTGACACCTTTGTCGCTCTCACGGTTACCTGCGGCAACGATCACAACATTGTCTGGCAATTTGTATTTGCCAATGCGACGGTTCAGAATCAACTGATAACCTGCGGCCTGTACACTTGGCGCGGCACTGTTCATTTCGTCCAAGAATAACACAACCACCGGATACTGGCTGGCCAGTTCTTCGTCGGGCAAGTCGATTGGGGGAGCCCAATCCATGACTTCTTTGTTCTTGTGAAAAAATGGGATTCCTCTTAGGTCCGTGGGTTCCATCTGTCCTAGACGTAGGTCGATCATATGACCACCCAGTTCTTGGGTCAGCTCAGCAACCACTTCGGATTTGCCAATGCCGGGAGGACCCCACAAGAATACGGGACGTTGTTTTTTAAAGCATCGCAGAATACGACTGCGGGCTTCTGTTGCGGTAACTGTACGGGCTTCAGTAGCGGCCATTTGCTAACTCCTTGGTTGAAAAAACTAATTATAAACTAAAAGTGATTTATTGTCTGTCGCGAAAATGCAACATTCAACTATTAATTGTGTTGTAAGGATTCATATCCTCAACGGTGACACCAAAGTCTTCCAAGACCGCAATCACTTGGTCAAAGGGCAGTTCTAGTTGTCTGGAGATGCCTTGTGCATCGTATCCGTCGATAAACAGTTCTTGAATATCGTACATCAAATCTTTCATGGCACTCATTATACTGTCTCCTTGTCCATAACGTAGGTGAATAAAACAAATTTGGCACGGTTCAACAGTTGGCGCTGATCTTCCAAGATGTTGGCCAGTGTGTCTGAGTCATAAGGGCCATAACTGACCATTTCTTGTGCGTCGCTCATCATTGACGCCGCAACCATTGCAGGACCTGAAAAACGGAATGTGGAGCTGGATTCCACTGCTTCGCGCATACCAGCTTCTGTGACACCGTACATACGAACTTCACGTTTTTCTTTTTCGCTCAAATCATTGTATCGCATTCGGGGCTCCTTTTTGCTTTGTATGCCTATATTATAACAAATCGCTGAATTATGGACAACCGAAATCAATTGGCCATCAATGTAATTTGCACATCGACGCCTTCGTGCGTTATGCCCACACCCACAGGGCGACCTTCACCGGTGAAACTGCTGTGACGGCGATCGTAGGCCAGTTTTTGGATCGCAAGGCGCAGAGCGGCACCGTGGCTGGCTGTGGCCGTTTTTGTAAACAGATCGTTTACAGTACCGTACATACCAAAACCGTTAACAATAAATCGTATTTTGGTACTGTTACTAAATCCGGCTACGTGTCGCATCTTGAACTCCTTTTTGCTTTGTATGCCTATATTATAGCAAAAAGGGGAATTATGGACAAGAAAAACCCTGCTGACAGCAGGGTTTTCAAAAGGTAATACTTTTTGTTTAACTGTTTAATACACGGGCAACCGAGTTCATAACACTGGCAATTCTACCAATGTCACGTAATTGTTCCACAGAGTAACCCTCAGTCTTTAAGGTATCGTAGTGTGCCTTCACACAAAAGTGACATTTGCCCACAATCGAGGCCGCAAGGCTGAATGCTTCAAAGTTGGCCTTGGTGGTACCACCGTGACTGATGATAGCGTTCATACGCAACCCTGCAGGCAGTCCTTTGAGTGCAGGATCGTCAGCCATTTCAACATAAGGATACCATACATTGTTCTGCGCCATGATACTGGCAGCGGTCATGGCTGACTCTGCGTGTACTGGTGCATCGGCCAACAAGATACTCAATACCTTGCCGTTGCCGGTTGCGGCCAAGGCAGCCACAGCACAACCCATGGCCACATCTGCGTCTAAGGTACTACGAAGCAGAACTGCATCTAAATTCAATCGGGTGTCTTTGGCGTAGTCCGGTAACGCACTTTTGATTGTCTCAATAAAACTCATTTTCTTTCCTCTATGTTATAAAACCAATCGTCACCCGCAGTCCATTTGCGTGTGCCATCCACTGTGAATATGGTCTGTGCTGCCTGGAAGTCTGGAAACTTGGTCACGCCTGCAATCAAACTTTGATCATACCACAAGCATCGGTTGTTGGGTTGGCAAGCAAACTGACCGTTTTCAAGTCGAATAAAATTGAAGCTCTTGTGTTCTTCTGCAACCTCAGTGAATCCTGTGTCCACATCCATGCCGTCGGCACAAAAATCTACAGTGAACAAATAGGTTCCGTGGTGCCATTCCTTATCTTTGCCCAGAAACTTTACACCTAGATTACGCAAGCCTATTTTTTCAACAATGGTAAATCGATAGCCCATGCAGTCCCAAAGTTGTAGAGTATCTATGGGCAACTGACCTGTGTAGTTTTCCTGCCATACATAGGCATGGATAGGCAGTTTGTCATACAATGCTCCGTAGTTGGGCAACAATGACTCAATACGAAACACCTGTCCCCGCAAGGCTTTGAGACTGACCCAGATGGCTGGTTCTAGTTCGCCGTGACCTTTTGCGAAGTTATAAAGAAATTCTCGTTTGATCCAACACTTGATGGGCGGCAATGATCCTACAATATAACTCATTTTAATATTTCCCTGATGCTAGTACAATTTGACAAATGTGTTCTAGTCGTTCAATGTGTTCAAAGGCTCGCCATGGGCTGGTATCTATGGCCACTACACCGTGTCCTTTGATGCCCACAATATCGTAAGCAATGTTGCCTTCTTTGTCTAATTTGAGATTCTCATGACATTGATCAGCCAGTTCTTGACTGATAGGAGCAACATCTCCCACATTGGGCGCAACTCGAGTATAACGATTGAGCTCTGGAAATGCCGCACTGATGGTGCTGAGATCAATGCCGCAATGCATGGCCGCAATACAGTAGGTAGGATGTAGATGAACTACTACTCTTACTTCTGTATGATGTTGTCCCATACGCTTTTGTAGGCCAAAGTGCAAGGGAATCTCTCCGCTGGGTTTTAGTTTTTCACTAATATCGGTGTATGGCAGCTCTGTCCAATTCCAACGTTCAACAGGTTGGTACATGATACCAATCTTCTTGAATTGATCGGGTTGCATGGTCTGTTTGCGAACGCCCGAAGGTGTGATGTAAAAGTGATCGCGGTCGTGATGACGAATGCTGACATTGCCATCACGACTGGTGATCCAGTTGCGTTTGTATGCTTCAACTAATGTGTCGCAAATGGTTTCTAACATTGTTTACGATCTTTCAATCATAGTTTTTTATCCACTGCTACTGCCCAGTTGCCCCTAAGAGCAAAATACAGTCCACCTGCCCAGAGACTGAAGTGCAAATAGTCAGTCATGATAAAAGTCAGCAGGCTTTCGGGTTTGAGCACAGTCCAAATCACACCGGTAGCAATACAGCACATCACAATGCCACTAAAGCGAGTGATCATATCACCTATCACAGCCACAGATGGAATGTCTTGCAGACGTGGAACAGTGGCCAAGCCACCTACCAATAATCCCACGCCGGCTGCCACTTCACCGTAGCACACAAACCACCATACCAATGCCGGCAAACCAAATCCAGCACCCATGGCAGGATCAAATGGAAACTTACTGAGACCTTGACTGATAAACACCAGTGCCAGTGGTATTCTCAACAGCAGATGGCTGAGACTGAGATCTGGCAAAGTTTGCCAATAATTTCTAAAGTTTATAAACATGACATTACTTTAGTGTGGCTGTGTAGGCAGCAATGTTCTTGATATCGTCTGCACTCAATGCACCAGCCATGCCCCACATGAGTTGGCTTTGTGGACCTACTTGCTGTTTGTTCTTGTAGGCTGTGAGTTTCTTTTCAATGACCGCGGCTGGCTGTCCTGCCAACTTAGGGCCAACTCCGCCCTGTCCTTGAGCACCGTGACAAGCCGAGCATGAAGCGTATTTGGTCTTGCCCTGAACGGCATCTTGTGCTTGAGCCGATACTGATAAAAATAATGCAGTTGCTAACACTAATGATTTCATTTTATTTCCTTATAAAATTTTATTTAATATCTCTAGTTAGTGCTAGATTATCTTTTTGACTTAGATGCGGATCATTCCACACATTACGACGGTTCCATTCTTGTATCTTTTCAAGTCGTTGTTGGTCAGTCAACTCATCACAACGACTGCTGTAATCTGGCATGCGTAAGAATTGATCTGTTCCTACTCTAGGTGCATAGGCCTTTCTAAACATGCTCATGATAAAACCAGTAGAAAAAGCCATGGTGATTAGGGCAATGTGACCAATCATGTTGTAACCAATAGTCAACAATTCACCAATGTAAATGCCAAACGCCAAACACCAGAAACAGGCTAACAAGATACTGGTAAGATATCTTAGGTATACTGGTGCATGACGTAGGCTGTTTAGATTAGGATTGAGTCCGTCTCTAAAAGCCTTGTATAAGATATAGATAAATTTTAAAACACTAAACATACTTCACTCTCCCAAAAGTTTCACTTGATGACCATTCATCTGTATGATCCAATTGTTCTTGTACAAGATAGGAGCAAAACTAATTGCCATACCTATTGCACAAAAAATTACAGCCTTGGTTACTTCGTTCATAGAGTCTCTCCGCCCACGGTACGGTTACAGGCACACAGTTCACCAGTTTGAAGCGCATCAAGAACTCGCAGGGTTTCTTCTGGGCTACGACCCACGTTCAAGTTGTTCACAGTAACGTGTTGGATAACATTGTCTGGGTCCACAATGAATGTAGCGCGAAGTGCGGCTCCGGCTGGAGCATAGAACACGCCCAACTGTTCAATCAAGCTCAACTCACCACGCTGTGTGTCAGCAAATTGGTTGTGTGTAATCTTCTTCAAATCAGCGTGAGCTGTTTGCCAGCTGACTTTACAGAACTCATTGTCTGTTGAACCTGTGAGCAGGACTGCGTCACGGTCAGCAAAGTCACCTGTCAACTTGTCGTAGGCCACAATCTCTGTAGGGCAAACAAATGTGAAATCTTTTGGATAGTAAACAATCACTTTCCACTTGCCTGGAAAATCCTCATCTGTAATTTCAAAGAAAGCATCTTCTGGTTGTCCTGGCTTCACGCCAGTGACTGCGAATGTTGTTAATTTATCACCAACGGTTTTCATATATTCTCCTTTATTGATAATGAAATGTGCGCTCGGCACGTACTGTATTATATATGCTAATAAAAACTATTGTCAAGCGGTTTTCATAGGCATTTGCTATTGTATTTTTTAATGGTCCAGTTAGAAGATTTCAATTACTTTTTGGCAGGGGTAGGTGTGTCTGACGTGGGCTCAATTCGTTTGAGTTCGTCTTCGGTAGGAAATCTTCCAGGCGGATTAATATCCCAAGAGTCTGCGGTGAAAATTCTCACAGGCTTCCAAAATTTGTGAATGATGTTGTTGACTATGACCACAGCAATGACAACAACAACAAACCCAAGAGCTGTCAAAATACTGCCGCCCAACCAAACTGCTGCCTGATCCATGTCCATAATAACTCCTAAAAAATGTTATTGTACACAGAAACAAAGGACCTGTCAAGGTCCTTTGGTAAAGCTGGTTACGAGTTCCAGCGCCACTCTATCGTTGTGGTCGATTATGTTATTTAGTGGGTATATTATTACAGTTTTATTAATTTCGAACTGGCACTAGATTATCTCGGAATATTGTCCAGGCACGTTCCCAACTCCAACGAGCACTGCCTTCCCAAACACGTTGACGGTCCAGCATGAGTGCATCGTGAACTGCCTGTTTTAAATCTGCATTTAGACAGCCGGTGATGCCTTCATCAACCACATCTTCTGGACCTTGTACAGGAAATGCCGCCACCGGGGTACCACAGGCCATGGCCTCAATCATGACAATACCGAATGTTTCCCACTGACTGGGAAACACAAACACTTCGGCATTGGCATACCACTTTGCCAATGCTTCACCAGTTTTAAATCCAGTGAATATTACATCAGGATATTGTTTCTGGTATGTTTCCAGCATGGGTCCATCTCCGACCATTACTTTAAGATATCCTGGATAGTCCATTTCAAGAAATTTTTCCAAATTCTTTTCTTTACTCACACGACTCACACACAACATATATTTGCCATCAGTTTTAACTCTATGTGCTGGATGGAATACGTCACGATCAACACCGCGTGTCCACGGAATAACTTCGCCGTCGAACCCGTGAGCCTTGAGCTCTGCCACCATCGAATCTGTCGTGGTCAACACCTTGCCTGAGTGTTTGTGAAACCAACGCACCACAGGCCATGTGACCATTTCGGGTATGCCAAATAGTTTCTTCAACCCTTCAGGAAACTTAGTATGATAAGCGGTGTTATACCTATAACCACATATTGAAAGATACTTTCTAGCCCACAGACCCAAAGGACCTTCTGTGGCGATGTGGATATGATCCGGATCAATCTCTTCAATCTTCTGGCCCATGTTCCTTGGAAGGGCAAGTTTGACTTGGTCGTAGCCAGGACAATCAACATAGCGGAACCGCCTGGGATCAATATAATCAATGCGATAACCATCCAGTACCGCACAAGCCTCAATGTTCTTGTAAGTGGTGACCACACCATTAATTTGATCCGGCAGGTTGTCGGTTATTATCAATATCTTCTTTGTCATTTGTTCGTGTCCATGTTACGATCTCCCATTGTCCAGAGTGGTGTTCCACCAAGGCAGTACACGATTCTACCCAATCGCCGTCGTTCATATAGACGACGCCGTCTATAAGTTTGATCTCTGCGTGGTGTATGTGTCCACATATCACACCATCAAATCCACGCTTCTTACAGTAGCCTGCCAGATTCTTTTCAAATTGAAACATGAAGTCTGAAGCCTTTTTGACTCGGTGCTTGAGATATTTACTAAGACTCCAATACCCAAAGCCTAATTTGTGACGAACCCAGTTGAAGCGACTGTTCCAATTAAGCACCATATCATATAACTTGTCGCCGAGAAATGCCAACCAAGGTGCCAGTCTGGTGATGCCATCGAACAGGTCTCCGTGTGTTACAAGATAGTGCCGGCCATCTGCACCTATGTGTTCGGTCTGATTAACAATTTCTATCAGGCCAAAACTGAAACCATATGGTATCATGGGCCGCAGGAATTCGTCATGATTACCGGCCACGTACACGACCCTGGTGCCACGTTTGGCATGACCCAACACTCTACGCACCACATTGGTATGGCTCTGTTTCCAACGCCATCGGTTTTGTTGGATTTTCCACACATCAATTATATCTCCCACAAGATATAGTGTATCGCAGGTGTTGTGTTTGAGAAAATTGTTGAGTCTATCCGCCTGGCAGTCTCGTGTGCCAAGGTGTACATCGCTGATGAATATACTGCGGTAGGTCTTCTGCATATAATATTTACGCCAAAAATCGTTACAGTTGTGTTACACATAAGAAAAAACCTGCCGAAGCAGGTTTGATCCATCTAATCTAAATAGAAATTAGAAATTAAAGCTGACACCCAAACCATAAGCGTTTTCTTTGATGTCTTGATAACTCTTGCTTAGGTTAACATTGATTGCAACATTCTTTGCGACTGGGTGCGAATATGTACCAAATACCAATGTTTGATTGGTCATGGACTCTTCGGTGCTGCCAACACGAGTTTTCACACCAACTGTGGCAAGACCTGGGCCTGCTTTGAAACCAGTTGTTGCACCAACCAACCCGTAGTTGTATGCGGCACCTTTGGCGCCGTTGGCACCGTTATCATGACCCCAACCAACAAATGGAGTAATAGCACCCATTGCTTTGCCAGCAGTCAATTCTAGACTGTTGGCCAGTCCGCCTGCGGCCGACACGGCAGTACGGCTTTGTAGGCCAGCTTGAATGCCACCAATTTCTTTACCAGCACGAACATACTGAGCTGTGCTGTTTTGGTTGCCTTGTTTGCTTTGAACGTGTTCGACATCGACTGTGATGTAGTCGGCGGCTGTGGCGCCAAATGATGCGGTCAAGGCCGCGATTGCTAATAGTTTTTTCATTAATACTCCTTGTATAAAAAACTCTGTTGTAGTGTACAACAATATTTGAAATAGAACAAGCCTTTTGGCTATAGTAGTATTTATGCAATATTATGTACTGATCAAAGAATAGGCTCCGAAGAGCCTATCTGTTATTTTCTGTTACGAGGTATAACTACCCTAAGCAGTGTTTAGGCTGCTAAGGCAAATTGTGAGTCATTTGCATTTACTTTTTTTGCTTGATTAACGGTCATCGCCTACCGTGCTGTCCACTCTGTTACTTGTTGCCCTGTCGAAACTATGCAGGCCCATCAAAAGAACTATTGACTAACATTCCCCCACATACTGCATTTCTGGTGTGGCTAATGCAAAAGTTCTTTTGGTGGACCTGGGGGGATTCGCACCCCCGTCCAGAACACCGTTCTCTTTGCTTCATACAGCAATAACTGTTACCAAGGCTTAACTGGCTTTTTAGGTCCGGTTGCTTTGCCTTGATTTGCTTTAATATCACTACCAACGTCGAGAGTTGAAGTTTTAGTATTAATAGCTCGGGTCTGCCAAGGCTCATTGTGTCCTGGAATATTGACTGGCATACCAGTGTCTTGCTCGGCGCTACTGTTTGGTCCTGGTTGGACAATTGAACCACTCTGGGCTCCTCTTGCTCTTCTTGCAAGTTCAGCTGGATCGGCATCCTGCTTTTCGCCAGGTGCCGCAGCATACTTGGCAGCATCACGATTGTAAGCACGAGCGGTCTTTAGACCCTGAGCCACTTGATCTCTTTGTTCCGGACTGTTTGGACGTATGGCATAATCCTGATAGCCTGGACCAGCACCTGGATTTACCAGTACGCCACGTACCGCTTCGTCTACAATATCCATGTATTTGCGAAAAAATTCTGTGCTCATATTCAGCTCCTGTATGGTATTATATATTTATACGCAGAGCTTGTCAACCTGCATTGGCACCTTAGCCATAAGTATTATATGTCCGAATTTATATACACCCTCGTCGCCACACACCTGACTATTGCGTGTGTCACCCTGTACCTACACCGTAGCCAAGCACACAGATCAGTCACATTCCATCCGGTGATTGCACACTTTATGAGATTCTGGTTATGGCTCACAACCGGAATGGTTACCAAACAGTGGGTGGCCATACACCGTAAACATCACAGATTCAGCGACGCATCGGGCGACCCACACAGCCCACACGTATACGGAATTGGGCGTGTATTTTTTCGAGGAGCATTCTTATATCATGAAGCGTCAAAAGATAAAATCATGGTTGACTCATATGGTCGTGGTACTCCTGCTGATTGGGTGGAGCGCAACATATACACTCCTCACAGTAGACTTGGCATTGGCATTCTCTTTGTGTTCAACACCTTGATGTTTGGCTGGTGGGGTCCGCTGATCTGGGGTATTCAAATGATATGGATTCCATTTTGGGCCGCAGGGGTCATCAACGGTGTTGCTCATTGGATAGGATACAGGAATGGAACCACACGAGATCAAAGTCGTAATATCAGTCCTTGGGGCATTGTTGTTGGTGGTGAAGAGTTGCACAACAATCACCACCTGGCACCGGGCAGTGCTCAACTCAGTCGTCATTGGTGGGAGTTTGACATAGGCTGGATGTACATACGTATCCTGGGTGCCTTGGGCTTGGCCACCAGCTATTCAAACAAGACATGAGTTATTTGGTGGTCAGATTACAGGTGCCCACAATGCGTTTGTTTTGAGATCTAAATTCTTCGCGTTTTTGAACCAGAGCCGCCTGACACTCTTGTTGGGTTTTGAACTTGGCCTGTTCGCCACTCTCAGGCACTGGTCCTAAGACGCTGAATGACAGTACCCATACCAAAGGTTGAAACATTTTTTCTCCTTGTGTACATATTTAATGTTTTGACCCAATATTAGGTCAACATTTCATGCAAGGAAGTTTTACCATAGTTCTTGCGTCGAGCATACCAGATCTTCTCACAGAAAGTGGTTATGCTCACAGACTCAGCTTCGGGATGATTCTTGTTGAATTGCACACGATACTCTCGTGGTTGATTCAGTGCCTGATCGGCATTGATATAACCCAGTATATTGTGTTGAGTCTTGATGGTCATTGGATACTGATCCAAGCGATTGTAGTTGATTACCGAGTATTCCTGTACCTGCATGAGGTCTTGGAACAACACAGGATCCAACGCAAACTCCTGTTCACAGAAAGTCCTGATCAGATTCCAAACGTGTGAATAACGATCGTTCTTGTGTATGTCTATGGTTGTGAGATACAGGGCAAACACTGTTCTACTGTCAAACTTTTGATTGTTGGGATCGGGAGTGAACCAGCGGTAATAGTAGTCGTGTATTTCTTGTCGCTGTGTCTGGAACCAAGGGTCCTTGCTGACAAACTGTTCAAACTTTTCGTAGAACTCGCGATAATCAACTGCCCGATATTTTTGTAAAAATCTACTGATGGTGTCGGTCAGTCCATTAATATGGAAGGTGTTGATGAACCAGGTAAAGATCTGTGCTTCTATCATGTCGTCCATTGGCAAATCTACTGTGCTGGCTATGACGTCTATGCCTTCTCGCACTTCAGGATCGTGTGCTTCGATGGTGTTGTTCAAGAAATAGTCTTCCACGTTCACAGTTTTGATGTCGTAGATTTCTCTTTGCACATGATTCATCTCAGTGTTCTCTAGAACCTGACACTGATAGATTGTGATGTTGTTGTGATTGCCTAATCTGAACAAGGTCCAGAAATTTTCTCTCCAGGTCTGTAGTGTTTCTCCAGGCAGGCCCAAGATCAGTTCGCTGTAGACCGGGACACCGTGTTCGTTGAAGTAGTTGAATATCTCAGAGGCCTTTTCGCTCACAAGATTCTTGCGTTTGATGTTGACCAGGGTCTGCTCGTCAAAGCTCTGAAAGCTGAGAGTGAAGCCATATCCCGAATCACTCTCAGCAAACTTCTTGGCCAACTTGACAACTTCTCTGTTTTGATTCTTGGCCCAGGTGATCACAAAATGTGTGGGCGCATTGTATTTGCGTTGTATCTCCAACAGCTTGTTGGCAATCAGTTCATCACGTTCGGGAAAGATTCCAAAGTTGGCATCACATAGAGTGATCCATCCACAACGATGTTGACCCACCCATTCCAGTTCATCCAGCACTCGTTGTATTTCAAACTTCTTGACCTTGCTGTAGGTCAGGCCGCCCCAATCACAAAAGGTACAGGCATAAGGACAACCACGATTGCTTTCAATGGTGGCATTCCATTCTACGTCAGGATGGTCTACGAACAGTTGATCAAACACACCTGTTAGGTAAGGGCTGGGTATTTCATCCAGTTCATCGATGCGTTCAGGTTTGCCAGTATCAACAGCCTGCCCTTGACGATTGATCAGCATACCCGGTATGGCCGCAAAATCCTGGGTTTCAAACTGTTCCAGTATTCTTCGGAATGTTCTTTCACCTTCTTGCTTGATGGCCAGATCCATGTAAGGATGACGTTCAAACAGATCTGCTCGTGCCACTTCCACTTGTGGTCCACCAAATATGATCAGGCAGTTGGGATTGATGGCCTTGACTGTTCGTGCCAATTTGTAGTTGTAATTGGCATTCCAGATATAGTTACTGAATCCTACAATGTTGCTTTGTGCAAGACGTTGGGCAGTTTCCTGGATTGGCTCTCTGCGCCAAATCATACGGTCTAATTCAAAATGTCGCAAGTGTGCAAATTTCTGCACGTAGGCCCATATGACCCCTATACTGTATGGAATATAGTAAGAATTGTATTCTATGGGGCCTTGCTGAAAGTTTGGATTGACGAAACTTACTTTGTACATAATGGGATAATATATTTATTGTAAATTTTTCAATCAAAAAAAAGCCTGCCGAAGCAGGCTTTGTGGCGTCAGTTACAATTACTCAGCAACGGCTTGTTTGGTTGTAGCACGAGCCTTGATAGCCTCAATGCTGGGCTTGGTAGCCTTGACCTTGGCACTAGAGACCTTTACGTCACTGTTATACTTGTCGTCTGCGGCATCAATGGCAGCACGGTAATCTGCATTGGCATACAGATCTGTGGTCTTGAGATGGGTAACCAACTCAGGCTTGGTCATTGCACGTGGCAATTCCATCAACTGCACATCAGTGTCAGTCTTGGCCAAGATCTTGACACGAGTCATATCGGTTGCAAAACGAACCTTGTAACCACCTTTAGATTTACTAACACCACCAACTGCAAAAGTTTTAGACATACTATTTTCCTTGAAAAGTTAAAATTGAAAAACACACTGGCACCTTACCAGTTGTATCTATTATACTGCCTTTTTGATTTAGAGTCAACCTCTTTTTGGTAGGCAGTTTAACCAAAATCTTGCTGTTTCGTAACCTATAGGTTATTGTATATCCATTTAAACGTAACCTATAGGTTACGACCAAAATCTTCAGTTCCGATCTGATGGAAGTGTGCGAGCTTCGTGCTTGATCAGGTTGACCCCACGATCAGCCACCTGAGCCACGCCCGAAAATCCAATGGTAGAAACCACAATACCTAGAATAAATGCTATGATGTAACCCATTTTTGGTCTCCTGAATAAATTATGCCGTTTCTTCAACAGTGGTCAAAGCCTCTGCCAAAGGTACCAATATCTTGCTCAACGGATGACCCACGTCGTAGGTGGTGCCCACATACCAGGTATCGTTTTTCATAACGTAGTAATACTCTGCACACGATTTGTCGCATTGGTCCAAGAACTCTGCAAACGTGTGAGCCACCTTGTATTCGGTATCAGTCTCGCCACGATCACGACCATAAAAGGTACACATATTTTCTGTTGCTCTCACAAAGTCTTCGCGATCTATTTCTTCCAATTCAAACTGGCTGAACGAATGCGGAGTGCCAATATCAGAACGCAGACTACTCATGTCACCCAAAGAAACCAATTCGTTGGCCTTGGCCGAGTCATAGTGTTCCTGTAGGATGGCACCATTGTGCTCAAGATAACCGTCCCAATGGCAATAGATTGATTTACAGACTTCACCGTGCATGACTGCAATTCGACTGCGTGTTCCCATGATTAATCCTTTTTAGTGATAGAAGTTTTAAATACGCCGGCCAATGCCATGGCCGCAAACCAAGTTTCCAAGGTGTAGGGAATGGCCAACACCGGAAACAAAGTGTTCAAGGCCCAGATGCTTATCAGCGGTCCGCCAATGACAACCGCAACAATAAGCAAAATCCACAGCAAAATTTTAGTATCAGGTGACATTGCAATCTCCTTAGGCAAATTCGTACATGAATTGAGACACTGTGGGATCCAAACGAATCAGCTCACGTGCGGCCGAAGTTAATTCACGATAGCGACGATTGACTTCAGTAGGAGGCAGTTCGCCATCACAGGTTAGATTCTCTGGGCTGAGTTTGGCATCAATCATTTCGGCCACTCGCCGACGGCCAGCGGCCGTGGCAACTTCATAGGCCACAAACTTAGAATTGAACATACCAGACCATTGATTTTCTTTTGTGATTAATGCGTTGAGTGCTTTCATTTTGAATTCCTTAAAAGATTAATTAAACTACCAACTCACCAAACTTGGCTTCCCAAGTGGCAATGAACTTGGCGCCGACATCACAGCTGACATAGGCATCACCTTGCATACCCTGTTCGCTATAACTGACGTCGGTGCTGTCAAGACCTTGTGCTGTCAAAAAGTTTTTGAGTTCTGTCATAAACTGACTGTCTGTGTAGATCAAACCGTCAACATCAACATTCCAATCAGTGGTGTTGAAGTACACACACAACTCACCAAATTCTTTGGAGTCAGACACATAGCCAATGTCTACACCAACGATGCCAACTGCTCGGGCGGCGTTGCTCCAGTAGCCAGTGCCTGCGGTATTGAGAACGGTGTTTACTGATTGCATTACGAACTCCTTTTTGCTTTGTATGCCATTATTATAACAAATTCCTGAATTATGAGCAACCATTTAATGGCTGTTCAATGCAGGTTTTGCACCGTTGATGATCTCACGTTCCACAGCGTGAGCAGGTTTGCGTCCACGCACAATGTCAACTAAAAGTACTACAAATGCTTCAGCACCGTGATTGCGTATGCTACGGCACAGAGCCCAATCTTTGCGTTCTGTAACGGCACGGCGAACGTGTTTTTGGAAGCGAATTTTGAGTGCTCGCTTGGGGTTATTACCGCAAACGGTAATACCAATGTAGTACTCATTGGTCACAGTGTTGACCAGTGCATATACAGCGTGGTTTGTGTCTTGGCGGCGTTTTCTTTGCATCATGTCTATATTATAGCAAATAACCGAATTATGGACAAGCCCCGCCAATCCGTCGGGGTATTACAAAAAGTAATACTTGAGTATTACACCGCTTCCAGCATGTTAGCAGGCACTTTCCACAGGGTCAAACCCTCTTTTACGGTCACATACTTAATAGCTACTTTTGTCACAGTACCTGTTACAGTGATTCCGCCGCGTTTGGTACTGGTAAATTTCACAGTGTCGCCCTTGCCAAAAGTGCGTATTTTCTGCTTGCCCAGTTGAGTGCGGGCAAATTGCACGGCACTGACAATGCTGGACAGTTCGGTGTTGGTAAAATTACCGAACATGATTGCGGAATTGATTTGCTGAATTTCAGAAAGACGTTCCATCTTGGACTCCGTTTTGTTTAACAATGCCTAAAGTATAACACAAATAGGAATATTGGTCAACCCATTTTAGTGTTGTAAAAGAGCCACAAATTCAGCATTTATGTCACTGTTATAAAAATGCCGATAATTGTACTCAACTATGTGTTGGCACTGTTGGTATAGTTGGTTGATGTCTTGCTTGGCCAACGTTTCGATGACCTTGGCCACTGCCAGCAACCTTTCATAGTTGTCAGTAATGGTATCATAACTTTCATCTATGTGGGTTCCAAAGGTTTGATAACCACGACTACGTAGATATGCTAAAGTGCCTGCAGGTGCCAACATGACAAACATCTGACCGTGTGCAATGGCTGTGAATACTTTTTCACTGACAAATATGTCACCTTCAAAGAATGTATCTGTTACAATGTTAACACAACTGTCCAACATAAAATGTCTAGGCATTTCGTTGAACTCTACGGAGTTGTCTAAGGTAGGCCAAGGTAATAAATTATCAATTCTATCTGCAACTTTTCTAATTTCTAATATTTGCTGGTCTGTATAACAGTATGGCGATAATGGAGCAATTACTGCCTGTTTGTAACTAATATAGGATACTTTGTCTAATCCTGTTTCCACTAATTTACTCAGAAGGTATTTCCTGCTAGGATAGTCTTTGGTACCTACCATAAAACACGATCTGTTTCTTACGTTAAGAATGTTTGTTCTTAGTTTCCAGATAGTTCCGGCAACATATTCAAAATAAGGAAAGGCCGCATAGATAAAATTTGTACTAGTAATTGGTTGAGACTGGTTTCCATTTAATAAAACCACAGGATTTAAAATTTCTTGTGCAAAGTTATCTATAGCTCTTACAGTGTCAACATGTAGATGAAGTCTGTTTGCTCCGGCCCAGAGTACCACAATATCTTTTGGTGATCTAATTTGAAATTTTACGCGGTCTAAATAACTGACAATTTTAGAAGGATCAGAATCCATGTAGCCAAATGGATTCCAGGATATGTCTACCTCATCCGGCGTATAAAAATAAGTATGATATTCCTGAGTATTAACAGATTTCATTCACTGGCGTGATTTTGTTTGATTTCACGAACTGGATCGTCAAGCAGTTGTGCTACGCGATTTTTGATGGTGACTCTTGAATTGTTCAGATCACGTATGTCCAAGGCACGTTGCCCTATTTCGGCCAGATCCACACCATCCAGTCGACATTTCTTGAAGTCGTCTTCCATGGCCCAGATGTCGGCGTGTAATTGAATCAGTCTAGCAACCTCATACTGTATCAGGCCTATGTCTAGCTCGCGCATCTGTGCGGTATAAAAGTCCAGTTCAGCTTGGTTGGCACCCTGTGTCTTTTGATGCTTGACCACTGCAATGGTATATCTATCTACCAGTTCGATTACAGGAAACTTCATCTGCCCTCCGCTTCACTCTTACAGCCTTCCCAGAAACTGTTACTGGATCCATAAGGACACTGATTGGGATCTGTGATGCCGTGATTCTGTGCCCATTGGTCTCCGGCATAGTGACCTGAGCAATCCTTGGTACAAGGATAGCCACGATGCATCAGGGGTTCGGCCTCTCGGATACGGCGTCTACGCCGGGCTTCTGTGACTATTTCATCGATCTTCATATCATCACCGGCACTACTTCTATCTGTGTCATGTCCGAACCCTCGGGAGCATTTTGTTGCAACCATGTGGCAGCTATTCGGTTGGCATCTGTCTGACTGTTGCCTATGCCACGGAATCTATAAAGTTCCTGGCCGGTGTCACTATCTAAAATTCGCCACTGTCCACTAAAACTATTGCCTGGCGGTGCTGAACTGGCCTGCGGAAAGTTCTGCTCTATATCTAGAGGCACTTCTGGAATTTCCTGTTGTGCCGCAACTGGATTGAATATCACCTGCAGGCTCAGTTGACGGGGATCAACACCATGTCTGCGGGCTGTGTCGTCTCGCACTGCCAGGGCCTGATCCTGACTGGCACCACGTACGGTGTTGAGTGTCTCGTCAGTCTCACGATCCACTATGCGCCAGTCACGTGGAATTTGAGAAGGTTGAGGTCTGATCTCTTGGAATCCGTAGTCTTCAGTAGTTGTGGGCAGGCCAGCGGCTGCCAGCCACTCTCCATAAATTCTGTTGGCATCTCTGCGATCGTCGGCACGAAATCTAAACACAGGGTTTGTATTGAACCGATCCACAACTGCATAGTTGGCCGTGGCTGATTGACTTGGCAAGCCCAGGCGGTTCTCCATGTCGGTCTGTGTGCCTACGTTGGCCCCA